>Ga0310038_10000489_pt1 | contig 33501 bp, 56 predicted proteins | sample Sb_taG_6_FD_200461 | JGI IMG/M metagenome (GOLD analysis project Ga0310038, IMG submission 200461) | Peat soil microbial communities from Weissenstadt, Germany - Sb_50d_4_PS metaG (v2) (version 2) | ecosystem: Environmental > Terrestrial > Soil > Wetlands > Peat | place: Germany: Weissenstadt... | reverse complement strand
GCCGTCTACTGGGCTACTTGTACCCGCGGGAGTTGGAGGACGATTCCATATGGATCTAAGAAAGCTGATATTTGCTTTCGCCTTTCTCACGGTGACTGGGCACGCGCAATTCTTAGGCTACGTGGCCAGCCAGAGCAGTGCGCAAACCGCCTTCACCGCGCAGGCAGCCAACGGCGCCAGTGTCACCTTTAACAACGTGGGGCAATCATCGCACTTCCTCAGCTATTGCACGACAAATTTTGTAGGCGTCATCAGCCTTGAAGGCAGCTCGGACGGAACCTTCACGCCGTCGAACCGGCTCTCCGCTGGAACCTACAACACGGCCGATACTGGCTGTCACGTGCTCCCGGCTGGCGGCTACTATCCAGCCGTTCGCGCCCAGGTGAGCAACTACAGCGCGGGTTCTGTGACTGCAAGCTATACCGCGATCGCCGCCCCGATTTCAGTAACGCATTCGGCCATTAACAGCACCGGGCCATTCTCCCCGGTGCAGTGCGATCAGACCACGTTCATCAACTCAGTCGTGAGCCCTTTCACGAATACCTTGGTGCCAGGAATCGCCACCCAAAACATCTACGTGTGCAGCATCGCCATCAGCGTTCAAACCGTCTCAGCAAACGATGGGAACATCACCGCCGAATATGGCACCAACGGCGGCAGCGCTTGCAGTAGCGGCACGGTGCAAAAGTGGACAGTGACCCTACTGCACACAATCAGCACCCCGCCATTTTTTGCCGGCGGATCACTCGGTGCCCTCTTCAAAATTCCGAAGGGGCAGGACCTATGCTTTGCAGCCAATATCACTGGTGGGGCCTACACGGTCTCGATCACGTACGCGCAATTTTGAAAAAGGAGTAAGGCTTATGAAAACTGGAAAAGCAATTCTCGCGGCTACGCTCATCTTCTCGCTTGCCTCCACCGGCTGCACGGCCAAGTGGCTCAGTGTCGCGCTGGCCGATCTGCCCGTCCTCGTGCAGATGGCTTTGAACATCGGCGGACTGGTCACCACGGTTGAATCAGGCAAGCAGCTCACAGCCACAGAGATCGCGGCCATTCAGAACATCTCAGTTCAGGCCACAAAAGATCTGACGCTCCTGCAGGCGCTCTACAACGAGTACGAGAAAAACCCAGGCACGGATACGCTGCAAAAGATCCAGGCAGCGATTGTGGACATTCAGGCCAATTTACCCGCCCTGCTTGCGGCTGCGCATATCGCGGATCCATTGCTGGCAGCCCGCGTGACTGCGGCAGTCGAATTAGTGCTCGCGACCGTGGCCGCGTTCGCGCAACTGATTCCGCCGGCCAGTAAGGCAACCCAGAAGCGTTTTGTGCTGCTCCGGGCCATTACCAGGCCAGCATCGGGGCAGGCAACCGTGACGGTGCCCACCCCGCAAGATCTGAGGCAGCGATGGAACGACAACGTGTGCTACGGCTCAGCGGCATGTACGGTCCGCTGACTCTCACGCCCAAACAACTACGCATCGTGCAGTTGCTTGCAGAGGGACTGAAGAACGGAGAGATCGCAAAGGCAACCGGCAACACGGAGCACGTGATCAAGAACCATATGCGCAAAATCTACGACCGAACCGGCATGGGCAATCGGGTAGAACTCGCGCTCTGGTACGTGGCACACAAGGAGAGCCTATGATGCAGATAAAGAAATGGTGGCCCACTATCGTCACCGCAATAGGCGGATTGGTTGGATTTTTGACGCCATCGGTCCAGGCCTACGCTTCTGCCCATCCGGCGCAAACGGTCGCTGTGATGGGCGCATGGGCGATTGTGTGCCACCAGTTTCCGGCGCCGTGGCAGGGTGGGAAGTAAAAACCGATGATGCCGAACGACTGGGACTGGTGGTTTATTCACCTCGGACCATGGGGCATCGTTCTTCTTTTGTTGGTAATCGTCCTGTTGCGACTGGGCGAGCACCGTAAGTTGATTTTAGATATCAAGCTTCAACTCAACGGCAACGGATCCCCGCCGCAAGAGGCGAAGCCCAAGGTCGACAGTGCCAGACTTGGATGAGCGCTGTATCTCGATTCGCGACTACATGGATACGCTTTTCCGTGAACGGGACAAGCAATACGAGCAGCGATTTAAGGCCCAACAGGAAGCGCTGGCGATCGCGCTTGCTGCGAAAAACGTAACCGCCGCGCTTGCAGTTTCTCTCATCGTAGGCGCGCTTGGACTGGTCGGCGCCCTCGTGGCGCTCTGGCGGCACTGATTATGGCTTTCGCGCTCTCGGTCGATGTGATCGACGCCGGTGACGGCACCATCAAGGTGACCCACACCTTCTGGGGAGAGACTGAGCGCGAAGTCCGAACCTACAAACGCGAGCATGAGCACTCCTGCGAGTATTTCGCCGCCGCCGTGAAGGACGGGCGCACGATTGAGGAGCTGGAAGAGATCGACGACGACGAACTACCGGACGCGGAAGAATACGAGGAAGAAACCCGATGACCGCGGAGATTCTAGCCCTGCTCAACGCCGCCGCAGCGCGCTACGGCGTAGACCCGGCGCTCGTGATTGCCCAGGCCCAACAGGAATCCGGCGGCAATCCAAACGCAGTTTCGTCCGCAGGCGCGCAAGGTGTCATGCAACTCATGCCAGCGACCGCAGCCTCGCTAGGCGTCGCGGATCCATTCGATCCCGCGCAGAACATCGACGGCGGCGTCCGCTACCTCGCGCAACTCTTGCAGCAATTCAACGGCGACACGCAACTCGCGCTCGCCGCGTACGACTGGGGACCGGGCCGAGTGGCGCAACACGGCTATAGCAATTGGCCGACGGAAACCATCAACTACGTGAGTTCGATTCTTTCGAAAGCGGGCAGCGCCGTGAGCGACGTTTTCACGCCGCCTGAAGTGCTGCCGCCCGCTGCACCGACCGCAACCGGCTTCAGCGTGGGCGGCCTCGTGCTGCTGGCTCTCGCGGGAGGTGTCTTGTGGGCATTCGCGCAAAACTTCTAATCCTGCTTGCCATCCTGTGTCTTGCGACCTCAGCCGCGGCGCAGTTCACTCTGGTTTCCGGCACCATCACCGACCCGAACGGCCTGCCATACGCAAACGGCACAATCAACCCCGTGCTCGTGATCAGCGGAACCCCAATCATCACCGCAACAAACTCGCCGTACACGCCGCCAACCGGTCCTATAGGCCTCGACGCAACTGGTAGTTTTACGGTGCAACTAGCCAACCGGGCATCGTTAACGCCGGGCTTAAGCACGTGGTCTTTTATCGTCAACTGTGGCGCGGGATGCGTCCCACCGGCCGGCGGAAAGGGTGCGGTATCCTTTACACTGACAGGGGTAATCCTCGCTGGCGCAACCCAAAGCCTCTCTGTAGCGCTCCAGGCGGCAGCGCCAGCGCTTGCCACCGCCTCAGCCGGAACCCTGCAATTCGCGGGGGTTCCGTCAGGTTCGTGTTCTCCCGGCCAAACCGCAGTGAATAACACGAACGGAAATTTCTACTACTGCAACGCAGGAACCTTCTCGCAGATTTCAGCCGCAGCCGGAGCCACCGCGTTTAGTTCCGTCACCGCAGGCACAAACACGCTTCCCTTGGTGGTCGGCACCGGTGGCAGTCTGACCACTTCCGGAACCGGCACGATCACGGCTACAGCCTTGCCGTGGACCGGCCTGACCTCTCTGCCTGCGGGCTGCACAAATCAAGCGATAACCGCCATTCTAGCCGTGCCAACGTGCAGCACCATCACCGCCGCTTTCACGAACAACACAATCGCCCAAACCGGCGTGGACATCAACACCAGCTTTCAGGTGACCGCGCTGCATTTAGCCTCGCCGCTTGGTACGGCGTCGGGGGGCACAGGCCTCGCGACGTGGACAGCACACGCTTTCGCGATCGGTGAAGGCGCTTCGAGTCCCGCATTTCTCGGCCCAGGAACGGCAAACCAGATCCCATCTTCCAGCGGAGTGGCGCTTGACCCCGCCTATAAAAGTCTGGCAGATCTCGGAAACACGCTGTATTTCCAAGGTAGCGGTGTTGCGCAGGGGCAGACGGTAGCGCTTGCCCCGCCAGCAACCGCGCTCACCCCGGGACTGTTAGTCGGCTGGCGGCCCTCCCTCTCCAATACCGGGCCCAATCCATCGCTCACCGTGAACGCGCTAGCTACGACCAACATCACAAAATGCGGCGCAACCGCCCTAGTCGCAAACGATATCCTCGTTAACACCGTTGCCTATGCTGTCTACGATGGGACGCAGTTCGAATTGCTTAATCCCCAAGCCGTGGGCTGTGGCGCGGGAGTTCTTAGCGCCGGAGCGACGATCAATCCGGGCCTCACCGGAAACGCGGTAAAGACCTGCAATACGGATGGTACGATCTTTGCCAACGCAGCGGCCTGTACCAACTACGCCATCGCAAATAGCCTGCTGGGCCTCACGATCAACGATTCCACGCCCGCCGACGTTACCGTCGATCTCTTCTCAAAAAACGCGAACGTCTCCGGGCTCGGCGTGCTGTGGAACCTCGGAGTGGGCAAGCCGGGCACGAACCCGAGCACAGCCAACCCGATCTGCTGGATCATCGAAGTACCTCAGATTCTCAACGCCAGCGCCGATATCAAAGGGGTCGGCGGCGTCACTTGGAACGGGGATTGTAGCAGCGGCTCCATGATCATGTCGGGGACAAACTTCCCCGGCTACCTCAGTAATGGATCGCCAACCGCGATCACAACCGTGGCCTTTGGAGCGGGCGTGGTCACCTTGACCGCGGCCGCTAACTTCCCTTCGGCTTTCGTGAACGGCTCTCCCTTGCTGCATGTCACCGGATGCAATCAGGTCGGCGACAACGGATACTTCACCATCGCAAGCGGGGGCGCAGGCTCGACAACGCTCACTTACAACGATGCCAGCGGAGTCGCAGGGGCGACGGGCTGCATTGCATATATCGACTGGACGGGCAAAGCGCTGGGGACGGTAACTTGCAATCCGACCGGCGGGGCTCTATCCAACGGCACGTACTATGTACAACTCGTAGAAGAAAACAATCTCCGCGGCGCCTACACAAGCGCAAAACCTGTGGCGGGTCCGACCATCGGCAGCAACGAGGTAGCTGTCACTTGCTCCAACGGCGGCGCCGTGCAATCGCTCTCGGGCGCGTCCCCACCAACGCTAGTGAATCCGAATAAGCTCGCCATCGGCTCAGCCGTCTTCGATGGACAGGACTACGCCGTCTGCGCCTCTGCGACTTCCGGACAGGAAGTCTGCGGTTGCACGTTCCAGACTGCGAACTCGACCTGCACCGGCGTCCCGGTTGTGACGACTCCGGGGACTTTGGGTACGGTAGACCTTGACGCCGGAATCCAGTTGGGCAGCAGTTGGGTGGTAACCGCCATGCCGTCTCTGCCCAAGTCTGGCGCGGGTACTGGAGGCTTTGCCGTCCCGAAGACCGATATGTCTTCGGTCATGCTGGTCCTTGGTGATACCAACAATTCTCACGTCGGTAGCAGCAACAGTTTTGGTCAGACACTGGACGGGTTTGCCATTCAGGCAGGCCCGGTTGCTGGAAGTAACACCCTGAACGTTGCCAACCCTTCGGTGATGCTATGGGCGCGCACCGCGCAGGAATCCTTTGGCGCGAAGCAGTTGATGTTCGCGGGACCGGCAAACGTGATGATCCTCCAGACCCGCGGCAACTCGATGTTCAGTAATCTCTTGCCTCAGTCGAACACGTGGTGCCCGATCGGTACGTTACCGCTTCAGGCTTGCTATAACCTTCTGATCGACGGCTGGTTTTTCAATGCTTCCTCGGACGCCGACTTCTACGCTTCGTCGTTCAACAACGGCGGCGTACTTGGGGGAAACCACCCCGCCAACGTCTACGTGCGCGGCTACAACACGTTTCTCAACGAGTTCGGCATCCACCACGAGAATGCGCTCGTACCGGGTGGAAACAACATCGTCGTGGACTGGTTCGCCAACGCCAGCATTTTCGGCGGCATCGGCTCTGACAAATCGGCGGTTGGCTTGAGTCAACTGCACCGCTGCGCGCAGTCGAATAATAATCCCTACTTCCCGGTCGCAGGGGCCACGGCCGCGGAAGTTAATAATCTGGTCACCATGACCGCGCCAGGTGGCGGAAAATGGGGGCCATCCTTGACGAACCATGGCGGATTCGGCTCTCGCGTCCTGATCCAAGGCTGCACCGTGGCAGGCTACAACATCTCCGCGAATATCGTTTCTGGCGGCTCGAACCAGACCACCTTCACCTATAACGACGACAACTCTGGCCTCGGCGCGGCGACCACCTGCACGGTCTCCAGCGAAGACTGTCAGGGAAACGCGGGTGTGGTCAACGAGGTTGGGTTCTCTCCGCAGGGTGGCGGCGTCACCGTGGTACAGGATGACTTGCGAAACCTGCAAATCAGCACCCTCGGCGCGGATAAACCGGCTTACGGCGCTACTTATGACTCCCAGAACTACGTTGCCAAAGCTTCGCTGATTGTCGATCAAAATGCGATCGTGAGCGGATTCACGGCAATCGGCGCATCCGGCACGGGCAATCTACCCTGCGCTTTCGGAGTCGAGCCCAACGTCAATTACCGCCTGATCGCCGACATCGCCTTTACACCGTCGGCCAATACCACCGGCCTCAACGTGGAAGTGACGGGGCCGGCCTCACCGATTTTGGTCAGCAATCTGCTGGAAGTGTCGAACATCACAAGCGTTTTGACCGCGCCGACCTTGTGGAGCAGCGGCTATAGTGCGGCGGTTACTTCGGGGACTGCCTCGATCTCTGGACTGAACACAGCGCATTTTGAATCGCTGATTCAGGGCGGCACGGTGGGAGGCACGGTCACACTGTTGGATGGACCGAATGGTGCCGGAACCCTGATCAACAAGGCGGGAACCCGTTGCTATCTATATCCCGAGATTCAGTTGCCTTAAAGCGAATCGGCGTGCTCCTCGTCGAACTCCTTGACGATCTCCCGCGCTGATTCTACCGGCTCTTCGCCGCGGGCGATTGCCTCCGCATGGGCGGCCCCCATCCATGCCGGTTGCACGTAGACGCGGAAAATCTGCCGTTCCCAGCACACGATGAACTGACCAAGCCCGAGCTCGGGCAACTCGTTTTTCTTGGGCTTGCGAAAATCTCCGGGGATGTAAGCGAGTGTCCGGTCAATCTCCCCTGGATCGCGCTGCACACCAAAGAGCCACACCTTGCACTGCCGCAGAAGCACTCCGCTCACTGAAGCGAGATCCTGTGAGTCAATCCACAGGAAGTTTTTCAGTGCGGCTCCCTCGCGGATCATTTCTTCTGCGGCAAAGCGTACCGGAGAGCCTCGTCGACGCGGCGCAAACTTCCAAGCCTCGGGAATCACGGCGATGGTGCGGGCTTCGTTGTGATGAATCCACTCGATGGCCGAGCGCACAATCAGCCCTTGCAAAGAGAATTCATAGGGCAGCAAGTCCATCACGTTTAGTCCGTTTTGCAGTTCCAGGCTTGTCGTGTGCGGCAGAGATTCGATGCCAGGTACGACTTCGCGGAGATACTCAGTCAGCACCGTGTAGACGTTTCGCACGAACCCGCGCACCTTGCTCTGTAGCGCCACCTCGGCATTCGAGAGCACGTCGGCCAAGGTTTTCGGTGCCTTCCACTTCCCCTCGGGCCCGCTGTAGGTTTGGCACAAGTTGATGACCTGCGCGAGCTCCATCTTGATTTTGTCACCCGAGGCCGCTTCGATCAGGCTCTTGATAAACGGCCAATCCGTGCGGTCTTTGAAGTAGGGCCGGATGGGCTGTGCGACTCGAAAGGACCCCTCGCCGCGCTTCGTCACGAAGGCCACGGCGCGGCATTTTGACCGGCAAACCACGCCCTCGAGGAGTGTTGTTTTGCCGCTCACGTTGGTCTGGCCCGTTACGGCCATGTGAGCGATGGGGATTACAACCGCGCGGCCTGAGCCGAGTTCGTAGCCGAGATGGACGCCAGTGCTCACGTCGCCTTCCTACGCTCAAAAAGAGATCCCTTGCGCGAAGTTTTGCGCAAAAAAAACACCAGCAAATCATGCGCCTTCTGTGACCGTTTCTTCAGTGGGTTTTTGCGCATCCAGCTCTGTAGCTTTTTGCGCATCTTGGAAGAGGCGCCGGCACGTGTCACGGCTAACCCCTAGCGCCGCCCCAATCGTCGCCCAGGACTCACCTAAACCACGGCGTCGGGCTATCTCGTCAACATCCGCCTCGGCTCGTGGCCGGCCCAACTGTACGCCCTTCTCTCGCGCTCGCTCCAATCCGGCGATCACGCGATCCTTGAAAAGCGCCCGCTCTAACTCAGCCATGGCGGCGATAATCGTAAAAATCACCTTCCCGAATGGTGTAGTGGTGTCGATATCCTGAGTGTGGCTCCGAAAATCTACGCCGAGTTCAAGAAAGGTCTCAAGAGACCACACAAGTTCGAGGATGGTGCGGGCGAAGCGATCAAAGGCCCACACGAGCACAACATCGATCCGGCGCCGGGCAGCATCGCTTTTCAGTTCGATCCAGGCAGGCCGCGTGCTATCGGCCCCACTCCATCCATTATCCACGTATTCTTTGTAGATCACCCACCCGCGCATCTGACAGTAGAGCCGCAGCGGCACAAGTTGGACTTCTGGATCTTGTCCTTTGTCGTCCGTCGAAACCCGCGCATAGATACCAACCCGCAATACTTTCTTTTCGTCACTCACCTGACCCTCCCATGGGCTCAAAAAGTGCCCGTTCGTTACCCGCGCGTAGAGTGCGGCCCGCTTCACAGGTCTAAAATCTCCTCGGTGCTCATTGCATCCAGCACGGCGTAGGCGTGATCGCGAAACTGGCGTGATTCGAAAGCCGACACTTCGCCGGCATAGAAACGGTGCATATCGTAAATGAGAACGCGTCGCTTCAGGTCTCGACGTTTGCGCGCCGCTCGCTTCTCACGCCAGCGCTGCCACAGCGCCCGTGCGTAGAGTGCGGCCCGCTTCACCTTTGCACCTCGCATTCCGCCCACCCGCAGGCCCACCACCCGGACCTATTGCCCACGTGCCAGACTTCCCACCAGGTGGGTACTAATAGCGACAAGGCCAGTCCAAGGATGAGGATACCGAGTTTCACCGGGTCGCGACCTCGGGCCACTCCCGCACCCTGAGATGTTCCGGCCACTCGGAAGGATCTCCGCCCTTGGGGTCGCGGTACGCCAAAGAGTCGCCAGCGCTGCATGCATTCGTTCCCCATTGCTTCATGAAGAACGCGACACGAGCCTCGTGACACTGGATACGTAAGTCATTTGCCCAACTAATTTCAAACGGTCGCGCCTGCGAACCGGATTCTCCGCCGTCGATGATCCAGTGCAGTGGTTGGCCGAGGCAGTCATGGGTACCATCGCACGCAACGAGGTCGCGCCCCATGCAGTTAAAGCACAGGAGATAGCGAGAGATATCGATCGTTTCTAGTTGCGGCTCCACGCTAGCCCCACGCATCGCCGCTGGCGTCTGCAAAAGGAACGGCAGTTCTGTGTCCGCATCTTTCTGCCGGCCAAAGCTGGCCATCTCGATCACGTTCAACAAGGGCCATTTCACGCGATCCACTTCCGCCTGAGTCACGGCCTTGTCTTTGACCTCTTTCATCACGCGCACGAACGTCCACGGCGCTGATAGGTAGTTGCGCCTGCGCTCACTTCTCTTGGTGAGCACGATATAAAAGTGCTGCGGCGTCAGAGCCATGACCGCGTAAATCAGATCTAGCCAATGATCGGGCACCCATGCGCCGTACAGGTCGGTCATGCTGCCAGGGAAGATTTTGCGGCCATGTTTCCAGTGCAGCGGCTGGTAGAGCGTCCGCCAATCTAGAAACGATTCAACCAGTGGAAGTTTGTCTACAGCGTAAGGCACCCCGTTACCGTGGCGGCCCCGGTTCGTACCCGCGACCACGTTCTGCTTTTCGGCGTAGCAATGCCGGCAGGCATCCGAAACCTTGACGCAGTGCCAGCCAACTTTCCCATCCGAACGGCGCCGCGCCCGAATCGGGTTCCATGTCGCATCGGTCCATTCGATTTTCGTGGTCACACTGTCGCCTCCGCTTCTGTTAGATCAAACAGCGTCGGGCTTTCCATCTCCCGCTCCGCTGCCATGCAGTAATACGCCGCGTCCCGGAAATAGCCCTCCGCGAGTTCAACGCCGAAGCCTTTTCGTTTGAGTTTCAGCGCCCGCAGCGGCACCGTGCCGATTCCCGCGAACGGGTCAAAAACTGTCTCGCCTTCCATGGTGTACTGATTGATGGCGCGGTCCGCCAGATCGAACTGCATCGGGCAAAGGTGCATCTCGCGGCCTGCCGCGGACTGTGCCGAATTCAGCGAGAGCATGCGCGTGATGTCGGTCCACACGTCCTCGTGCCAGGATTGGGGCTGCAGGAGCATGAACGTCACCGGCAGGCGGCCCGCGCCTTTGCAGCCGCACTTGCAATAGCCGGTTGGCAGGACGTGCATATGTCCGCACTCTTGGCAGGTTTCCAGGCTCTCGCCAAGTTTCACGTGCAACTCGTGGTCTTGGATGTGGGTTTGCGACCACGTGCGAAACAGCTTAAAAATCCGCTCGTGTGGAACGTTCAGAAAATCTTCCGGCCCAAGCAGCCGGTTGCCGTTCGATTTCGAGAAGGCGTGCGCATCGATCTGCCAGCGAGTGCGAGAGTAGCGCTCTTTCTCTTTCAGTACCGGAACGTCCGCATAGCCGTTGCTCGAATCGGTCGGCGGTTTCCTGAAAAGCAAAAGGTATTCCGGCATCCCCACGCCCATGCGCGACCCGTCCTTGCATTGCTCGGTCCACCCTAGCCGATAAGTCTGGTTGTTTTCCCGCACCACGTCGGTCGCGATGGTTTTCATGCCCAGGTACGCAAACCCGTGCTTCTGGTAGTGGTAAATGCAGTCGGCGTGGAACGGGTACGCGGTCTGAAAACCGAGGCCAGTCATGCCACCCGGCACGATGCGGTCCTTCACGTGAATCGCGCAGATGCGACCCGGCTGCAGGATGCGCAGCAGTTGCGGAGTCAAAAAATCCATCTGCTCGAAAAACTTCCGGTTATCGTCGTTGTGGCCAAAGTCGTTGTAGGACGGGCAGTACTCGTACTGCGTGGAGAAGGGAACAGAGGTCAGAATCAGGTGGACCAAGTTTGGCTCCATCTCGGCGGTTTCGAGGATGGCGTCATTGTGTACCAAGGTAAAGTTTTCGCCTGTCACCTTGGTTCGGTGCACGCCGAAGGTTCGCGCCAGTTCCGAGTGCAGCGCATTCGCGGCCAGCCCGTACTGTCGGATGATGGCCGTCATCTGGCCTACCAGCTCGTTGTGCTTCGCCCACTTTTCTTCCAGTACGCGCCGGACTTCCCGCTCCGCCTCGGTGTAGATCAGGTGCAGTTGCACCCGATGCTTCTGCAAAAACCTGTGGATTCTGTGAATCGCCTGATAGAAGTCGTTGAACTTGAACCCGATACCGAGGAAGATGGCCGAGTGGCAGTGCCGCTGGAAATTGCAGCCCGAGCCACAGAGGACGGGCTTGGCGCCTAGGATGCGGATTTTCCCCTCCGAGAACTCTGCGACCAGGTTCTCCCGCTTTTCTAAATCCTGCGACCCGTAGACCGTAAAGGCGGACGGGAAAGCTTTTTCGATGGCACGGCGTTCATCCTCGAGATCGTGCCAGAGAAGCCAATGCGACCGTTTGTCTGGCGCGCTGGTGACGAGGTCTTGGGCGCACGTGATTCGGGCTTCGAGGCTGTCTCGTTTCTCTCTCGCGGCATGGGTCACCCCTATGGCGGTATTCCGTAGCAGGCGGCCCTGCCCGCCGCGCTCCGGTATGGCGTTTGTGTGATCGCTTGGCAGCTCGTGCCAGTGCACGTCCAGGCCGGGGAGCTCGTAACCCTCGTCTGAGAATTCCGGCCCGAGGTCGGATGGCTTCTGTAGAAACACGGCCCAGGTCGAAACCCAGAGCCAAAATTCCCGCTCCTTGTGGGGGTGCAGGCTGAGTACGTCGGCCTTCGTGGAATCGCGCTTGAAGAACCGCGTTTTAGCCTGCCCCACGTCCATTACATCGAGAAACGCGGCATAGGCAAGCAATTCGATGTAGTCATTGGGGGAGGGCGTTGCAGTCGCGACAAACTTGTGTTTGATGTTCGGGTTTTGCTCAAACAGGCGCATGAATTCGCGGAAGGTCTTGGTTCCGCCGAAGCCGCGGAGGACCGACGCCTCATCCAGCGAGATCACACGGAAATGGTTTGGATCGAGAGCGCCGTCGCGGATGCGCTCGTAGTTGGTCAGGAAAAAGCGCTGACCGTCCGCGCGATACTGCAAAAACTCGTCATTGGTGCGAACGTACTGAAATCGCAGACCGAAGAAGGTTTCCGCGTCCCGCACGAATTCACCCTTGACACCCAGCGGGCACACGATCAGCCCGCAGTGCTCGTACTCGGAAGGCGAAGGCGTTAACACGTGCTCCGCGTTTGCGTGAATCGGGATCAGGCTTTCATCGTCCAACACGACCCCGCACGTGAGGCATACCAGAGGCGACACGCCCCGGCACAGCCGCTCTAAAACCTGAATCTGTATCACCGTCTTGCCCAGCCCGAAGCTCGCAAAGATCGCCCGGTTTCCTCCGCGAATGGCCCAGGCCGCAAGCGCCCGCTGATGGGGAAAGAGTCTCGGATTCAGCGAGTCCGGCGAAACCACCAGGCCGCAGTCCCGTGCGGTGACGACCTTGGACTGCAAAAACTCTTGATAGGTCTGGGTCACTGCACGTTCTCCTGTTGCTCCTGTCTGCGAACCGCCCGCTCCGCCATCCATTCGGCCCTACCTCGGTCCATGTTGGCTAGGTACTCCATGATTGCCGCGCGCTCCTCGAATGCCTCTCGCCAGATGTCGGGCCAGTCGTCCCGCCGTAACGGCAGCGTCACCAGAGCACCTCCCCATCGCTCAGCACCGTCTCCCCCAACTGCTTCAGCAGAAATTCCGGCACGTACCGCCGATTCTTGTGCTCGCGGACCCACCGCTGCACTCTGACGTCTTGGTGCCACATTTCCGGCGGGGAATCGCCGAGTTCCGCGATAAATTGCTCGAATTGTGTCGGCTCCGCGGTTGACGCGAGTAGCCACGGCTTGCCGGAACTCCACCCGTGCGGACTATAGTTGCGGTGCTTGTACTTCCGCCGCGCGACTGGACGCGAGTTGCCGCGGTTGCCCCTCATGACGGGTACAGCCTCGCCGCGGTGCGCCCGTCATCGCCGTCCTTGGTGGGCAAAACAAGAAGTTCCCGCTCTTTTTTCGTTTGCTCAAGTCCGACGAGAATCGGTGTATCTTTTCGTCGCAGGAGCGCCTTTGCGAAGTATTCCAGGTCGCGCTTATAGCAGCCGTGCCGCTCGATGACAGCCTGAAATTCTTCGATATCATGTTTGCGCACGCGCCAGACGTTGCGACCCCGTTCGTCGTACTTGGGTTCTCCGGAGTCCTTGTCCAGTACGATTTCCGCGTGACAGAGCTCATGGTCGAGCAGTGCGAGTTTTTTGGTTCTGTCGAAATCGCAATGGTCCCAAACTTCTCGGTTGAGTAGGATCACGAAATCATAGGGCGCCACTTCGCGGTTTAGGTCTGAGGCCTTCACGCACTTGCCGAGGAGGAGTTGCCCGTCCACGTTGGGCTTCAAGCCAATGCGCCATGCCAAGGCGATCTTCGCCGCAGAGGTGGACTCGTGATGTTTGTTGCGCAGCTCCGCCATGAGTTTGTAGGCCTCGTGCCCACCATTCGGCGGAATCAGTTGAAAGTTAATCCGTTTAGGTTTTGGTGCTTTCGCCATGGCCCACCCTTTCTAAAAAATCCAGCACTTCCCACGCAAGCCCCAAGTAACCAGTCACACTCACTCATGGAGAGCATCATGCCCCGCTTGCGAATCGGTGCGCAGCCGCATCAACTCCTGCTGCGCTTCGGCGTTGAAAGGCGAACTGCGGGCCAGGGTGTCTGCGTCTGTGGCATGGGGCACAACTCCAGAGACAGTTTTCGATTGAGTCTGACCCGCCGTGCGCTTTGTCGATCCTGTGCGAGAGCTCCCCGTGCTGCCATCCGTCCCACGCGGCATAGGTGTTACACCTGCCCCAGTGCGTAGCGACTTCGCACCGACCCTCGGCCCGTTCGAAAACATCCCGGCGCAGTTGCGTCATCTCTGCGCCCTTGAGAATCACCCGCCCCGAGCGCCACACCGTTCGGCTCTTGGGCTTGCGCGGGATCTTCCGCAGCCAGTGGCGCCAGCGGGAACGGGCGCTCACTTTTTCGCTTTCTGTTGCCTGATTTTCTCCGCCAGGTTGTGAAACTGGCCAAGCACTTCACACATTTCCATAAACCCGCTCGCGTCCACCTGGAGCTGTTCATTCACTTGCAGGTATCCGCCGCCGTTTTGTCGAATCGTCACATTGATACTCAACTCAAACTGGTTCATTCCCGAAACCCCCTACTCACTCCGGCATAGGAGTGCGAAGTAACGTCTTTGCACTTGAGACACCGCAACCAAACCACGCCAACCTCGTGCGACTCACCCTCGCCCCACTGCCTCACTGTCAGGCACCTCCGACACACCCAGAGCTGCGCTCCGACGTAGAGAACTCGTGACTCGCTGGCCCAGGCCGGAAACCCAGAGAAGTTGCGCTGTACGCGCTCTAGCGCTTCCCGCGCATCACTGAAAACCTTCCTGGAAGCGTCGCCCATAAAAGTCGTCATGGTGTTGCCAGATACGCCGCGATCAGGTCTAGTTTGATCTGCGGCGGAAGGTTCGCAAAAAATCGTTCCAGTTGCCGCTCCGTCAGGTTGAGTTGAAAACGTACCGGCGGTTGCACGCCTGCAGGAGTCATGGCTGCTACCTCCCCGTGGGTTGGTCGTTTCCGCCCTTTGTCGCGGTAGTGCTTGCGTGCATAACACTGCGAGCAAAAGCCGGTTCGGTTGAGTACGCCAAGCTCAACCCCGCAGGGGCGGTCACCAAGGCCAAACCCAGGACACCGCCGCAGGGGATTTTCCGGCAGGGTGTCAACTGCGATTAACTTTTCCAGCGGCGCGTTGTTAACTGTGGTTAACACGCTTCGTGTCTTGGTGGCCGCTCCGTTGCCCTTGCGTGCGCTAAGCCATTGCGAAGCTTCGCGGAACATGCCATCAAAATCCGTCGCGTTCAGGCCCGCGACTGCCGCAAGCACATCCCCCGGCTTGAAGCCCTGCTGCACCAGGGCGTCCTTTACGTCTTCGCGCAACTCCTGAAGGTCGCTCACACGAACAGCCTCACATCGAAGCACACCGACACATCGGCAGCACGAATCGGGAAGCCTTCACCGGATAGCCTTCCATGCGCCTCGCGCTTCGATACGCCGAACTTTTCCACGATCCACGCCGCCAGCCGCTCTAGTTGCGCATGGCTTAGCCGGTCAAAATCCAGCTTGTAAATTTCGGTCATGTCTGGCCCGAGCTGCGCGGCGAACGGTTTCGCGTTGGTGATCGGAACCTCGTCCGAGCCGAGAATCTTCCGCCAGTCCGCATAGCGTGGAGAGGATGTGTTCAGGGTTGCGGTCCAGAGTTTGCGGGTCACGAGCGTAGCCAACTTTCCACGAGAATGCACAGCCATGTGCACAGCGCACCGCCAACGCCAAACACCCAAAGGGGTACACTTGCGGGTAGCGCGAACGCTGCCACGATGCCGACCAGTAACGCTATTCCCGCGCTGCGCCAGTACCTCACACGCTGTACCCTCCCCTCGCCGTCTCGGGCGGTGCATACGGCCCGTTGTCCGAGTTGAACCGCTGATTCACCGCCAGCTTGAGCTGTCCTTGCGCGGACTCCGGTCCGGCGGGCGGCCTGCGTTCTCCGAGTTCCGGGATAGGTTCATCTGCGATGGAGCCGTTGAGTCCGAGAATTTCTGCCCGGTCCTCATCCGGCAGTTCAGCCAGAAGCGCATCCCGGACAATCCGCATCTCTTCCGACCGCACCGCCCCGAGTGCGTCCAGTTTTTGCCACAGGTCCGAGATGCGCCGGAACGTGGTCATGTGCCCATAGATCCCCTGATCCAGGCCGTTGACCCCGGTTCCGTTCGCCCCGAACCACCGCACCCCATCCCGCAGCGGGCAGAACATATCCGTCAGGATGCACAGTTTTTCCTCGCGCGTGAGATCCTTGATGCAGTAGCGCAAAGCCAGACGGGCAAGGGCAAGTTTGTTGACTTTGGCCATTACATCTTCACTCCCATCGGGTCACGCGCTAATTCTTCTGCGATCAACTTCGCGAGCGTTTCCAGTTGCTCGCGCTTCAACTCCACGCCGTCTTTTGTGTTGGCGTGAACGGTGTACATTTGGCAGCCCCGCTCAGTGAGGCTAGACCGCTTCCACCAGACCGTGATCGTCACGCCGTTTTCTGAAATCGCACGGCTCACGCCCGCACCCCCACGATGTTCGTATACTTCCCTGAGTGCACCACGTAAAACGCCGTCTCCTGCTTCACTCGGCCTGCGACCCAGGGAAAGAGTTTTTCATCGAAGCACGAGGCGATGGAAGGTCCGCGCTGACCTTGCGCCAGCCACATCACCGAGAGGTATGGCCCAGTCGTTCCTTCTTTGCGCTCGATCTTGCTCGGCGTCAGCGTGATTTGTTCGACGGATTCGCGGTCGTACTTTCCCGTGGACATGCGGACTTGTTCGGTAGTTTGCGGAGCGCGTTGCGGCTCGTGACCGCCTTGTGTCCGTCCAGAAACTCCACCAGGCAGGAGTTCCGCTTGCCGCGGACTAGCACCCGGCATGTTTGACCTTTGCGCCCCATTCGGTTCCAGCGGTAGAGATAGAGCTGGCAGTCGGAAAAAGATTCCAAGCAGGACATTGGCCTCCGCGCTGCTCTGTGGCCCCAGGCCCATGATGCGGTGACTCAGCACGCGCGCCTCGACATCGGTAAGTTCTAGGTTCATCGCCACTCCACGTCGTACCCAAGTTGCCAAAGAATCTGCGAGACAAACTCGTATTGCAGCCACGTCGCCAAGTCGCTAGGCTTTTGGTTCCACGAAGCTGCGTAGACTGTTTCTTTTCCCCACAAACTGTAAGCGACCGCCAAGGACACATCGCAGGGCGCCGGACAGCGGACCATGCCGGGGATCTCGTCTGGCGACGACAGCACAAGTAAGCCACTCGGTTGAATCGTCGCCGCCCGCGAATCGCCAACCAGAAATGTCGGGGGCGTGCCATGCTCAATCGTGCGGATGCGCGTCAGGTCTTCTCCGCCGCGCCTCACCGTCTGCTGTGCACTCGCCCATTGCGCCAGGAGAAAAGCATCGGTTTGTGGAGTTTGGTTGACAAAGTCCGGCCCGCGAAAATGAGCGCCGCCACAGCCGCACAACACCAGCAGAACTGAGAGGACTAGTTTGCGAATCACGGTTTGCTCGCTTTCTCGGCCCGCTCGACCGCAGCCTCGCAGTCGGAGATGGTGGAGCCGGCGTGCTGGCCGTTACGCACGGGATCGGCAGGAGACTCCAAGGAACCACACAGTAACTTGTTGATTAGGGGTTGCGTTTCGGGCAGGTTGCGCGTTCCGTTGGTCATCTCAAGCATCCAGTCATTCCGAAACACGAGACACACCACGAGCAATCCGCGTTCTTCGTTGCTTAAGTCGAAGATCATGCGCCCACCATCCATTCCGCGAAGACCACATGCGCGTGCGCCGCGCACAGAGGTCTTCGCTCGTATCCGCTGCTGGTTGTGACTTTGAGAATCGCCGACGCCGCGCACTTTTCTAGGATCGGGTGGCAGTCAATCGGCAACTCGTCCTCGGGGATGACTTCAAACAAGGCGGCATCGCCTTTGTCATTTATGGCGCTGAATCCGTCAGCTTGTTCGACGCCGCCCAGATGGGAATCGTGTACGCTCACGCCAGCACCGCCTGTGATAGAGTGTTGCCCGCAAACCTCGTGCGGAAACTCCTGTCTGCCAAATGAAGTTCGACGAGACTCGCACCGGGCGCACCGGCAATCGTAATCGTGCGGACCGCTAGGAATTCCGGGCATGACTTCTCCTTCCTTTCCGGGAGCGCGGGATGGGACGGCAGCGGATCAACTTCGTCCTTTTCTGATAAGCGGACGTAGACGACCATGAATTGCAGCATGGAATTTGGTCCGTAGCTTGCCCAGTGGATCGTCTGGTTGCGTCCCCTCTTCGAGTCGCGAAACGTAGGCTTCGACGAATTCTAGTGCTTCCAACATTTCCAGATTGCTCTCGGCAAGAACCTTCGCGTCGCGCTCGGTCTGACCACATTGGATCGGCTCTCGTACCGTTTCGGCAAACTCGTCCATGTCGGCGAGAATGTTATTGAAGATTTCTTCGCCTACCAGCGAGCGAAGTTCTGTCGCGTGTTCTCCGGTTAGGTGCATCCACTCACGTGCGTGCATGAACTTCTCCTTTTCGAGCGCGATAGGAACAATTCGATGATCCGCCGCCATCCCGATACCGGCTAGGTACATAGTTTCAATCCCCCGGCGCGAACAGCCTTACACGCCCCTCGCAGCCGGGGGATCCCTCGACGCGGTTTCGAAGTGTAGCTGAAAATAATTTTTGTGGAAAACGGGACCGTGCGGCGAACTGTGGAAAAGGCTTCTGTGAACTTACCAGAATACCTATTGTTATCAGACCAAAACCCGCAATGGGCGTGCCTTTTGGCTGGAGTAGGTTGACCCTGATCATGCGGCCCTCTTTTGCTGCATCCGCACCGCCTGCGCCTTGAGATGAGACGGGCAAAGACTCTTGCCGTTAGTAAGCGCACCGCAAAAACACAAACCCGCTTGCCGCATCCTCTGGGACCATCGCGTCTGTCGCGGAGTGTCGCTCTCGTGGTGCTCAGAGCGACCCTTGCTGTAGACGATATGGAGAGACTTGCTCACGTTGTCGCTATCGCTTTCTTTGTGCGTCCCTTGGGGCGTCCGCCGTTCTTGCCGTTGATGCGGGCAGCATCCGCCTTCTTTTTACTCTTGGCGATACCCCCGAGGCGCCCCAAGGTTGCTGCCGCTTGGGTTATTTTCTTCATGCGCGTAACTTTACGCTGCCGCTTGGGTTTCTGTCAATCCCTCTGTGAAAATATTTTTACCACGCACAAAAGACAGCTAGTTAGTAGTTGCCGCTTGGGTTTTGCACAGGCGGTGTGCCGCGAAAACGGTGCACACGCTAGAAGCGGAACGGAAACTCACAGCTTCCACAGCGCTTGACAGGTTTGCCCCGTGATAAACCTCAAGGCGTTCTCAGGTCTTTTGCTCTGGAGGTTCCATGGATTTGGATCAGCCGCGACGCCACTTCGGACCGCCGCATCACAGCCGAGCCGAGCGCGAACTCCATCACCTTTTGCTCGCCGAACCGTTGGCGACGCCATGCAAGAAAGAGCACCGCGAAGGGCGTTACAGCCTAGATTTTTTCTTTCCAGCGTGGAGGTTGGGTGTTGAAGTGGACAGCGAACACTTTCACGACCGCGAACGGGATGCAGTGCGCGATGCCGAACTCGCGAAGATCGGCATTGTGATCCTGCGGCTCACCAACACCATGCCAGCAGCAAAAATGCGCGAACACATTGCTTACGTGGCGCAACGCATCATACGTCTGCCTCTCGCGGAAAAGGCTAGATTTGTGGGTAGCTACAAGACTGACGTACTCGACCATCTACAGGAAAAACCAAAGGCAACAGCCAGGCCAAGTCCACGGGAGAACTGCCTCGACTGTAGCGGAAACGGTTGGAAGTTAATCCCGGTTTGGTCTGAATTCCTGCAGCGGGCGAGCATGCGGGCCACGCGTTGCGCCTGTACAAACCTGAGAAACGAGGGCCAACTCACGCTCGCGAGCGAAGAGTTCGATGCTCCCGCGTAAGCCGCTGGCGCAAGTCTTACTCTTCGACCCGCGCGAGAGATTGGCCTAACCCACCCACAACTCGTAAAGTTTTTGGGTACCGGACAACCGGGAGAGCTCTACGACGATTCCATTCAGTGGCTCACTCACGGTCCCGACGAGAACACTGTCATCTTCGTCCAGCATCAACAAGTCGCACAGCACCGACCGCGCAAACTCGATTCGTTCCGACGCCGGCACGCACGCCGGTGCAGTCTCACGGGCGCCCTCAGTTCGGTTTAAGACTAGCTGCAGTTGCGCCATCGGCTTCACTCGCGCACTTCAAAAACGCCCGGAGAAATTCCTGCAACTTCGGCACGTTAACGGTCACGGGTTTCAATGTCGGACGGGAGCAAAAAAACTGCATCAAGCCTTGCTCGCCCAGGCCTGCCAACTGCGGAATCACGTTCTTGTCTGTGTCCGCCAGGTACTCGAAGCACCGCTCCGCCGCCTCCTCGACCGTTTCCGAATCGCCCATGATGTTAACAATGCGCGACTCGATAAACTCAAACGACGGCGCCCCGTTCGCTTGTGCGTTCACCGGTGCGGCTGTCCCCACAGGCGGCAAAATCGTCGCCGAGGCTACGCTCGGCTGCGTTACCGGGCGGCCCGCTGGCGGTGTGACTGCTTTTCCTCCCGCCATGATCGCCGCCGTATCCCGCTGCGCCTCGCTCCCCATGCGCCACTCGTGGATCGCCTGCGTAGCATATTGCGCGACCGAAGGCAACTGCCGTACCAACTCCGCAGCCGCGCTGACCACTGGCCCGGACGGTTGCGGTTTCAACAGGTTTTCCACAGCCGAATCCATTATACGACTCACCAGCGGGTTTCCCTGCCCGGAAGGATTCAACTGCTGCTGGAGTGTCATGACCTTCGTCAAAAGGTCGATGGGATCAGCCGCAGCCGGAGGATTCAGCATTCGCTCCATCATGCGAACCATGAGGCCGCGAAACATTTGATCCATCTCACTGTTCACCGGGGGCTGAGGCTGTGAAAATCTCTGTACCACTTCCGCCGCAGAGCGCAGCGCGTTCACTCCCACATCCACGGCTAGCCTTTCCTGCCCGGCAATCGTGTTTATCGCGTGGTGGGCTACTTCCGCCGTCGCATCACCCATTGTAGAGATGGTTGGCCCCGACGCTTCATGTTGCATCGCCGGAATCGCCTTGCGCGGCTGATCAATCGAGACCCGCGTTTCCGTGATTCGTTCACTGCCTCGCTTCAGGATGAGCCGAAAGAGTCCGCCCCCGTAGCGTTGCGCGATGGCAAACTCGGTATCCTCGCGGTTGTTGAGTTGCACCGTGTCGCCGTTGGCCAAGGTGAGCACGCCGCTTTCGTTCTTTTCGAGGAAATCCGCTGACCCGACCGGATCTTGCCCTTTGTAGCGGTACAAAAACAGCTTGTGCCGGTAAGGTGACCAGTCGTCCATCCGGATCGCTTCAAAGTACGGCCAGAATTCCGGAGTTTTCTGTGCGCCGACAGCCTCGGCGGGCAAAATTCGCTTGCGGGTGACAGTCTCTTCGACTTGCCCGCCATTGGGAGCGACAGCAGCAGCAGTTTTCACAGGATTTTCCCTTTGGTTGATGCTGGCCCCAGGCGTAGGCGAGCAGTGTGCTTAGTAATTGGCCCGCTGTTAGCGAGCGGCAGCTTCCCGCACCAACATCGAGCCAAACTCGCTCGTTTTCACTATCTCCGTTCCGGTTTCTTCGGCCACGCGTCACCCCTCTTAGGTTTTCCACAGGATTTTACCACCAAAAAGAAACTGTACAAGCCGATGCACCTTCGTACCGCACTCGTGCACCCGCCGTGCTGCACGGAAAGTTTTCCACAGATGGGAGGATTCAGCGTTCAGGGAGTAGGTTTGCAACCGATTACCCCTCTTGAGTTGGCGCGGTTTTTCCGAGTCTCAGGCGGGCAAAGAAAACCGCGCCGAAATTTTCACCGGGAGCGAGACGTGAGTCCGATTTTCATGGGTTCGCCGTTCCAATCGCAGCCGCGCACGTCCATGCCCGGAGCTGCGTACCGAGCGCCCCTCTTAAACGGTGAACCCGGCACCGCGCAAACCATCGCGCTCATGCGAAAACTGGTGGACGAAGCCCTGAGCGATGCAAGTTTTATCCGGCAGGCAACCGATATCGTGCGTTCGGTTCGGGCATTCGATGAAATCGGCGAAGCCCAAGCCCTTTACAACTGGGTCCATCGCTACATCCGCTTCACCAAAGACCCGCTCACCAAGGAAAAACTTTATCCGCCCCAGGAACTTCTCAAAATCCGCGCCGGCGACTGCGACGATATCGCCATGCTGCTCGGCGCCTTCTTGCTCGCTGTGGGCTATCCCGCTCGCCTGGTAACCGTCAGCGCGAATCCCGACAGCCCACAGGAGTTCTCGCACGTGTACGTGGAAGGCGAAGTCCCGGCAGGCTCAGGAAACTGGATCCCAATGGACGTCGCGCGCATCGATTCGCAGTTTGGGACGGAACCGCCAGTCTACTTCCGCAAAAAAGCGTGGTCACTGGTCGACGATACCTCCCAGGACTTGAACGGCGGGCGGTTGCGCGGCTCACTCTCCGGTTACATTGGCATGGGCGACGGAGCGATTGACTACAACACGCTCCTGCAGCAAGGTCTGACCGAAATTCCGGCGATCATCTCAACCGCGGGCGGAGGTTCAAGCTCTTTCGCGACCCCCCAAGGCACCGCGCAGACCGCCCCGCCGAATCCTTACGCCTCTTTCATGACGCCGTACACCCCGGGTTACGGAGTCCCAGGCGGCGGCTATGGCGGAAGCATCTCGGTTGCGAGTTCGTTCCCGTGGGGATGGGTACTTGGCGCAGGCTTAATTGCTCTGCTTGTTTCGCGGAGACGCCGATGATTGGCGCCTACGCCAAAACGCCGCCGTGGGCGTGGCCAGGATGGCGCCTCCGCCTTCCGGGCGGACCTCCTGGCGGGCAGTACCATGGATTCATCGGCCCCGACTCATTAGGCTGGAGAGGTATTCCAGGTCAACCGGGCCCAGCGCCGCAGCCCTCCCCGTGGGATTCCGTCTGGGGCGGCCTGGCGCTCGCGGAAGGCCAAACCCTTTCTGATTATGTGGAACGCGGACCCGCCGAGATGCGCCCACGGCCAAACGCCTCGGGCGGTATCAATGTCGTTTCCGCGTTTCAAACTGAACGCTCCGCAGGCTACGCTGAAGCGCCCGGCAACTATAAAGGCGTGGGAGCGTTGCCGATTGTGCATTATTGCCCGCAAGGCGGTGACGGTTGCGGCGACACGCCGCTGATGATTGTCACCCGCGGCCCCGGCGCCACTGCCACCGTCACGCAGCCACCCCCGCCCGCCGGACCGGGCTCAGGTTATCTCACGCCGTACAGTGCTCCGCCAGTTTCGCCCGCCCCAGCCCCAACCGTGTCCGTATCGCCAACCGTTGCACCCGTTGATGCGATCACCTCATGGCTGAGCGAGAGCACGATTTTCCCCGGCATCGAAAACATGTGGCTCGCCGGCGCCGCAGCGGTTGCACTCTATTTCGCGTTGCGGGGGCACAAGTGATTCGGCCGAACACCATCGCCGCATCAACTCAGCCTTGGGATGCTTTTGCCAATCCCGCACTCGGCCGGTTAATCGAGTCCTACGATCCGCCGAGCTTTCGTCGTCCGATCCATGTTGTCGCTGAACCGCCCAAGCCCGTACCGGCGCCGCCGAAAATCACAGCGCCAAAACCGACGCCGCCCATAATCGCCCACAAACCGGCACCGCGCATCATCAGCGTGGTAGCGCGCAAACCGCCGGTGCATCCAAAAGCGCCGCCACCACCGAGCAAAACTCCCGCGCCATCGACCATGGACTATCTGTACTGCCCCGGCAGCGGACTGCAGCCATACGGCGTGACTACCTGCCCGCCGATCTCTTGCCCGCAAGGACAAACGCTGCAGAACGGCGTGTGTGCCGCTCCTGGCACGGTCGTGTGTCCGCAGGGCGAGTACCCCGTTGCCGGAGTTTGTGTGCCCGTCCCCGTCCCTTGTCCGGGCGGATTTGTGGATGCGGACGGGAATTGCATTCAGAGCGGAGCTCCAACGCCAATCAACGGAACCTGTCCGCCGAGTTACGCTCTCGATTCTGCAGGCAATTGCGTTTCCGTGCAGACCGATCGCAACCCGTACTCGCTCTATCTGCCGACCAGCGACACGACGACCGGCAGCCCCGCGGCAACGACGCCAGCCGCAACCGGTTGCCCGACCGGAGAATTCGCCGACAGCAGCGGAAATTGTTTCCCCGACACGCTCATGGGTTGGTTGCAGGCAAGCACGCTCTGGGCAGGGCGTCCGAATTACGAAGTAGTTGGTGGAGTGCTCGGCATCGGAGCCGTTCTTTTTCTCGCCATGCGCAGCGGAAAAAGCGGAAAGAAGGCCAGCCGATGATGACGCGCCTACTCACCGGCCTCAATGACCAAGAATGGCGAAAAGCCTGGGCCAGCGTTCAAGCCGTACTCCCATTTGCTGGGAATCTCGCTCCGCAAGTGCTCCCGTCGTTTCGCGTGTGGAAAGCCGCAGTGATCGCAGAGGGAAAAAATCGTCGATTCATCCACAAGTGCTACGGCGAAAAAATTTCGCTGCGCGCTGGCGTACAAGAGGTGATTCGGGAAGTTCTGCGCTCGGACTTTCCACAGCCCCCACAAGCCATCTTCGCGCCCGAAATGGAGATGCCATCATGATTGGCAACATCGTAGCCGCGCGCCCGTCATGGCATCCCGCGCTTGGTGCTGGACCCGTGCAAAGTCTCGTGACTGCCGCGCCTGGAATTGCCGCATCGACTGCCGCAGCCGCAAACCTGCTCACGGCGCCGCTGAATGTAATCTTGCCCGGAGTGGGAATTGTACTCGGTGCGATCATTGGCTCACTCTTTGCCGCGCACGCCGCGCGAGTAGCAGGCGCAAAACAAGAAAACCAAGTCCTTAATTCGCTGATTCCTACTGTGCAGCAGGCGGTCTCCACAGTCTTTCAGCATTTAAACGATGGTACGGCTTCCGCATCGGCCGCAACTAGCGCTCTCGACCAAATCCAGCAGCAATACTGGCAAGCGGTTGCCCAGATAGAACACAACGCCGGTCAGGCGGGCGGCCCCGGTAACTGCTCGACACGCTACGGAGACAGCAAGGGAGACATCGGCGCACCCTGCAACAAAGACTGTACCGCTTCGTGCTGCATCGGTTGCGGATGGGTAGAGAACTGGGTAGACCAGGGGAAGAAAATCATCGCATCCGGAAGCGGTTCGCGCAGTTGGCCGGCGATTCCGGGTAACAGTTACGGCCTGCAAAGTTTTCCCGGCCTCGCCATTTCGTACACCGCACCGGCTCCCGGCACGGCAGCAGCGGCAACCGCGGCCCTGACTTCGGGGGAAGCATCAGGGCTTCTCTCCGGCTCCGTGCTGGGAATTCCGGTGTGGATGATTATCGCGGGCTTGGTTGCATGGAAGGTGCTATGAGGCAGAGCTGTCATAAATGCGAACGCACCTACAACGACAACATCCACTCGACGGTGTGTCCGCATCGCGGCATCGGTTTTTGCGCAGTCTGCGATTGCATTATTTGCGTTTGCGATTCAGATACCTCTGGCGACTGGGAGCGGAGCACGAAAGCAGGTCACGCATGAGTTGCAGCGACTGCGGTCTCGGAATTCCCCACACCGTGCGAGCGTCACACATACCGCTCTACTTGCGCGGCGGAATGGGAGATGTGCCAGATTTTACCGACCTTGGCCCAACCGTCGATTCTCCAATTCTCGGCCCCGTGGATTACTCGGCAACGTTTCCGGCCAGCCCGGATCAAACGCCAAGCTATTCAGATATGCTCTCGAATCCGAACCTGATCCCGACGACGCCAACCACGGGTGTCGGCCCCGCGATGGGTCCGGTTCCAGTAGCTTCCACGTCCGGACTTGTATCCTCGGTCTCGCAGGCGATCAGTAATTTCTTTAAACCCAGTGGCTCATCAGGTTCCACTCTTGCGCCAGGCCCCTCTCCGCGCGTGAGTTACAGCCCGGCAACCGTTTCCATGAGTAGTGCCCTGCCATATCTCGGGCTTGGTTTGGTGGCATTTGTGCTTTTGACCGGCATGGGCGGGAGGCGACGGTAATGGCCTACGTCACCCACCGCCAAGGACTCTATCGGACCGGCTTCCGGCCCTACTCGAATCCGTGGCACGCCACGCAGCTCGGGAAAACGCCGTTCGATGCGGACATGTGGCGGCTCGGGCAAATTCGCGCGTTCACCCGCGGCGGCGGGTATGGATTGCATGGGCTTGGTGACATCGTGCCCAACCAAAGCATAGTGACTTGGGTTGGTCAAGTCAGCGGCTCGGCAACACGAAGCGTGCAAGATGTGATCGCCGCGGCCAGCGCTGCGCTGCAAAACGATGGCCTCGCCGTGACCAGTACGTCCGGCTTGCCGTTCGCCATCTTCGATATCAATATCCAGCTTTCAAGTGCCGCGACCGTCACCCTAGTCATCCTCGTAAACAACGGCATGGGCTACGGCGACCCGCAAGACATTGCGGCGATTGTGAATCACGAGATTTTTTTGGCATCGGGGGTGATGCCGAGCGGAGCGGTGACCGTAGTGAAAGCGCCAGGCGCGGCTGCGGCAGCAACAGCAGCGGGCGCGGGTTTGCCGACGCAGCCAACCGACTGGGGTGCATGGCTTCAGCAGAACGCGATGTGGTTGGGTCTCGGAGTTCTCGGAATTTTTGTTTTGCCCGACCTTGTGAAGAAAGTTTTTTAATGCACGATCTCATCCAAGACGAGTTGCGCAGCGTGATCACGGCCTGGGCCGAAGGACGCCGCATCCACGCGATCCCGCTGGGTCACCCCGTGCGCTACAACGAGAAAACGCGCGCCGAGGAGCCGCACGTCTTCCGCCAGCGCCGCGCCTATGACTACTGCTTCACGCTGATTCACGCCGGACTCGAGGCGCAAGGCCAGAAACAAGAGGCGCTCTCGTGGGGGCTTTTCTTGCTGCTCACCAGTTCCGCCCCGAAGGACTTGTCTACCGAGGAGCGCCAGGCTGCGGAATCGCTCGCATGGAAAGCGCTCAACCGTGGATGGGACCGGGCACTCTCGGGTTTCCCGGAGAGTCACGAAATTATGTTGGCGCGGGAGGCGGACGCGTGAACTGCGAACACGTTACCCTCTCGAAAAAACTCGTAGGCGAGCAGGTTTGGTATCAGTGTCCGCAATGCGACGAGAAGTTTCACGCCGTGCCGTGGGACGGACGGGTAGCACTTGCGGACCCTACCTCTCCGAGCGCCAGCAGTGGAACTGGTGGTGGTAGGTGAGCAAGAAGCGAAAAAACGCGGGCGAAGGCTACGGCTACATGTTCTCGGGAGCCTTCAAAAAGAAAGCCGACGCCGTGCGCAAGGAAGGCACGCGCAAGGGCTCTTTTGTGAAAGGCGTGATGACGCAACACGGTCACCGCTACGTGGTGATGACGCCGCGAACCAACCCGCGAAAGAAAAAAGCGCCGAAAGTGGCAAAACAGAACCCCTCCGAGTTAATGGTGATGGCAGCGAACCCCGCACCACAAGATCGCGAACTCGTCATCCCCGCAGGCGTGCCCGTGACCATCCGCATCAACCCGACCCGGTCAAACTGGATGACCTCAGCCCGCACCGGCATCGAATCCGGCATCCGCGAGAGCCATGAACGCGCTTATCAGCAACAGCAGCGCACACGTCGCAAAGCCACGCGAGCCGGAGAGGAAACCGCAGACAAATTTTACCGCGAACAGCGGAAAGGCTCGCGTGCACGCGGAAAAGCCAGCAAGGTTTTCCACGAACTCTTCAGCCAGAATCCCGCCGCCATCTGCGGACACATGATCAGCGGAGAACCCTGCACCCGAAAGCCAGGGCACCGCGGGCCGCATCTCCCGCAAGGCGCAACCATGCGGCCAAAATCCCGCTTGCGGCGTCACTGGCAGCCAAACCCAAGCGCCGCCGTCCTGCACGAGGAATTCACCGGCAAAGCGGGAAAGTGGATGACGGTGTACGACGAGCCGCACATGAACGCGGGCGACTACGCGCAACTCGGTGAATTGCTCGCGCTCTACTTTAAGCCGGTCGACGGCGGACAAGTGCAGGTGATCACGTTTGCGAAGAATGGGCGCCCCTGCCTTGTGGCCGACGAAAGCGCGCGCCAGATTTATTTTGTCGGCGGCGATCAGGGCTTGCCGTTCCCGAGCGGAACTCTCGGCGAGTGCAAGCGGATCGACTACAAACAGCGCAAGGAGCACGTCTCGCAACCGGAGCTCGACGAGTGGCGTCACGAATTCGGAGAAGAAAGTGGAATTCGCCCGACGCTCGTATACGACGCCAACATGGAACGGATGTGGCTGAGCGACGGAGACTATCGCATTCAGCGGGAAGGAATCGTGAACTGAGATGCACACCGTCTGCGATGTCTGCCGCTTGCTTGACGGGGATTACTCGGTGAAGTTTTGCACCTGGTGCCTACGCTGTCAGGCGTGGATATGCCAGGCGGACGAACATCGGCCAGATCGAAGGTTGCGCGCAGCCTATCTGCGACTGATGGGCGTGCGGCAAGGTGAGGTGATCGGATGAAAACACGTTGCCTGGTCATCGTTCCGTTCCTTGTCTGCGCGTTCGCGGCGGCGCAATCCACGCTGACCCTGACGCTGATCTACGGTTCCAATCCGGACCATTGGAATCGCCAGTCCGTTGAGCCCTTTCAGCAAGTGTGGCGGATCGATGGCGGCATCCCCGGACACGACTACACGTGCTCGATTGTCAACGGCAGCTTGCCGCCGAATTTCACCGTCACCGCCATCGGCAACTTTTGCGTGATCCAGGGGCCAGCCACACAGAAGCCGTACCCGCCCATCGGACTCGCTGAGCAAATCGCCAAACTGTATCGGACGTTTCAAGAATGGTGGAAGGGACTATGAAAAAACTACTGTCGTTCCTCGTTTTTGCGGCCTTGCCGCTGTTCGCACAAGGGCCGGCGTATCCCTATTCGGCGAGTCTGACCTGGACTCTCTCAACCAGCAGCAAAATCGCCAGTCAAAACGTGTACCGCTCACCGTTCACGACAACTTGCGGCACGTTTGCGAAATTGACGACTACGCCCCTTTCCGCTGCAGCCACGGCGTACAGCGACCTGAATCCGCCAGAGGGAAGTTATTGCTACGGCGTGACCGCGACCAACACGAGCAACGCGGAGAGCGGGCTATCCAACATCGACTCCAACGTCAACATTCCCCCGCCACCGCCGACCGGGCTCAACACGGTCGTGGCCCTGAACACAGACGGCGATTACGACGTGCTTTACCAGTGGAAGAATCCGCCGAGTGCGACCGGAAACGCAATCTACGCGGATAACCAGAGAATCGTAACCATCGCGTTTGCGACCGACAAACTCAAAGTCACTTCTCCCGCCGGCGTGCACCAGGTCTTTGTGACGGCGATCGGGAAGACCGGCGAGAGCGGTCCATCCCATCAAGTGAAAGTGAGTGTCCCGTGAACCAGAGCGCCTCCGTTCTAACCCGGCCAACCTTCACCCTTGCGGATCGCCTGAAGATTCAGCAGGAGCGCTCGCAGGCCAAAGACTACATCATCGTGGGCAGGCTCACGAGCGTTGTGTTTGAAGCGCAGCGCAACATCCGCGGCTTGAGTCAGGCGCGGCCTCGCTATCGTGACGCCGAGCAGCAGCGCCAGTTCGCCGCGGGCGGCCCCGCGATGGAATCCTGGGCGCCCATGAGCGAGAAGCAACTCTTGCTATGGGCTTCGATCACGCTGGACTGGCTCACCCACAAGAACGCGCCGATTATCGCCATCAGCCGAGACCAGAAAGATTTATTGCTGCCGCGCGGCCTGACGCCGCTCCCGGCGATTCCCGATCCGCGATGGGTGCCAAAGCACGCGAACGAAATCGCGCCGCGCATCCCGCAACGCCTAACCGGTTGCCCGGTTGTGGGCGATCGAGTCAGCGACAAAATCACCGCGCGCGATGGCAGAGTGTACGGCATCCTGCACCCCATCGTGGAATTGTGCGTGATGCTCGGAGGTTCGCAAGGCGGATTCGCCAAGATGACTGGAGGCGTGGACCCGGCGGACGGCTCGCACCTCGCGCTCTTGATTGACGACAGCAACCCGCACCAAATGCAGGCGTACTTTGTGGGCGGAAGATTTCAGTTCGGAGGGTGAGAAGTGAAACGGTCATCTTTCCACTATTCGCTGTACTCGGATCCTGGTGGCTGGGACCCGGAAGAGGAGGCATCCAGTGCCCAAGAAAACCAAGAAGCAGCGGTCAGCGGCGGCGCGCAAGGCAGCGCGGACGCGAGCCCGGAAAAAAGCAGCGCGACGGGCAGCGGCGCGGAAGGCAGCGCGCAGTCGCCGGAGAAATCCACGGCGGAGACGCCGCACGAACCCCAGGCGCAGTAGGCGCACGGGCCGATTTGTCCGGGGGTGAACCGTGGCACAAGTTCGTGTGTTCAATCCATCGTCCTACACGCCGCGCAGTTTCTTTGCAGGCGGAGGCGAAGAAAGGAGAACCGTAAAAATGGCGCATCACAAACACCATCATCATCGTCATCACCGCCGCTCGAATCCTTTCGGGATCTCAGCCGGCGTAGTGAAGGACGCTGTGTATAGCTCCGGAGGCGCACTCGGTGCTCTCTGGCTGGCCTCGCAATTCAGCTTTTCCGGATGGGCGGGGGTTGGCGCAACGGCCGCGGCTGCAGTCGCCGCCTCGTTCGCCGGCAAAATGGTGGGCGGCCCCGCGGCCGGCGAAGAAGTGCTGAAAGGTGGTTTAACCGCCACCATCATCAGCGCCATGCACCAGGCAGGCTTTGCGAAAAATCTGGGACTCGGGCTGTACGCTCCGTCTTGGTTCGCAGTGCCAACGGCGTCAAGCCAATTCCTGCGGGCGTACCCAGGCAACGCGTACACCCGGCAGGGGCAGGGAACGTTTCCCGGCGGGTATCCGCCCGCGCTCCCTCCGGCGGGCGTGGCGGGCATGGGGTTCCACCGCTTCCGCTCTCGCTACGCCGGCAACTACTAACCCCGGCGGAAATTGCAGCCGGGGCAGTGGCAGTGACGGATTACACCGCGCTCGATCTCGCGACGGAAATTGTCGCGAGCGACGTTGAGAGTTTGATTTTATGACCCTAGAAAGGGGGTGAACGAACCATGGTCAAAACAAAATTCACCTCGCGCTACCGGTCGCAGTTCGACCGCTGCCACGAGGTTAGCGAAAGAGAAGTGGGCCGGCCCAAGCTTCGAATGCTCCGCACCAACCCGATTGTCGCAGGGCAACTCGAATATCTTGTCCAGCCCGTGTACGACTTCTATGCGGTTGCGGTTGCCACGGCGGTGAGCAAACAGCAGCTTTTCGCGCAGCCGATTGGGGCATCATACACCCCGACCGGCGGTGCTGCGTTCATCAAGACGCTGTACCACACCAACCTTGTCCAGCCGGGCATGTTGGATGCGCCGAAGAAGCTTCTGGTAAAAGCGCCTGCCGTGATTCTTCGCTCGGATGTTTCAGGGCAAGACCTGGCCAGTTTTATCGGCCTCACTCTCGCTCAGCTGACGATTTCCGGAAAAGACTACTGGACATCGTTGGTTTCGAAATGTCCGGCAGGAGCAGGGGCTTTCGGCTTCTACCAATCAACCCAAACGCTGGCTGCCGGCGGAACCGAAATGAACCTCGGCTCCAACGGCTGGCCATCGGCGCAGAACGTCGCTTCCATCACCGATCCATTCCCGCAGATACCGGGCCTGGACGCGATGGAGCCGATTCTCGGGCAGTTGATCGAACAGCAGCAGAACTTTGCTGTGATCTTCGATCCGACGATCACGGGAGCGGCAGCTTTTACGACGTTGGCTGCAGCCCCGGCGACGCAGTACGTCGGCACCGGCATCAACGCGCACTGCTACCTTGAGGGTGTGTTGGCGCGCGCGATTCTGTAACTCAACAGCACGCTCGCTGCTTAAAAATCGAGCGGAGAAGCGAGCGATCTCCGCTTTTAACTTTCGGCAAAGGAGTCCGACACCATGGACCCAACAGTAGACGATCAGTTTGAACGGCAGTTCTTTTCCTACGTGCTCGATCGCGTGGTGCCGGCCAGCGCCTTCCAGGACCCGAACCAGTTGGCGATTCTGTCGGACGCCGACTTCGAATGGTGGTGGATCCTCGCCTCTCGAACCTCGAACCTGCTCAAGGTCTTAATGAAAGAGAACGCGACGAGCAGGGATTTCATCGGAAGCACAGCCTCGACCATCGCAGGCACGGCGGTTTTCAACGGTATCAACATCGATAACTGGGCGGGCACGGCTCAGGCGAGTGCGGCTTTTCCGCTGGCGGTGCCGTACATTCTGCCGGCTACGCGTACCTATACGTTTTATTTTACCGACACGAGCGCTGCGCCCAACACGGTGGAGTTGGTTTTGTCGGGCTTCAAGCTCTGGCCGCGGCCCAAGGTTTGAAAGGTCAAAACGAATGAATGGCGATCGCACCACCGGGCGCGGGATTCACCCCTACTCGCTTCGCAACACGGTCACAAATCCGTTGGCAAGCATGCTGCCGCTTTCCCGCGAGCAGGCGATGGTGTACCGCATAGGCGAGCGCAACCCGCCATCCGGTTACATGGATGGACACGCGCCCACCTGGGAGGCGATCAGCATGATTCTCTCGCCGCTCGGCACGCTCCAGGCCCGCGTTAGCCTGCAGCGCGAGTTCACCTTGCTCGCCATGAACGCGGGCAGTTCCTCAGTTGTAGCTGGCGGTTTCCGCGCCCAGCTGTATGACGTGAAAAGACAGGTGAGGCTTGCGGACCGCGGTATTCAGTTCGCCCTCATGGGCGGAGATTCTGGCCCGCCACCCCCAACGGCCCCGTTTTTCTTGCGCGAACCCTACTATTTCCCAGACCCCGACTCGCAGATTCTTGTCGTGGTGCAAAATCTGGAAGCGGTGCAGAACACCGTCCAAATCGCGCTCTACGGAAACGCTTTACCGTTCAATGTGGTTCGCCCAGGGGTGAGGGAATTTCCCGGCGGCATTGTTTCCAGCGCGGATGGCTCGCCAAAAAAGAAAGCGAGCAACCCATGAGCCGTCGCGGACTATTCTCGGAGCGGTATGTCGGCCTCGGGGACGCGCCGCCAGACACGGCAGCCCGGAATGATCCCGTGATCAACCCCCCGGACCTCACCCAGGCGCAAAAGGTAGTGCGGCCCATCTGGCTCGACCCGCCCACCAACTGGGAAAACATCGACCAGATCAACTACGCCCTCCTGCCCGCGATCGGCGCAACCGTAATCATTCTCAGTTTTCAGGTTCCCATCGGGCGCAACGGCGTAATTAACCGGGTTGCCAACAATTTCGTAGGCGGCGGATGGGTGGAGGGGACCGGGGATGTGATCTGGAAAATCCTCGTGGACGGTGCCCCGCCCCCAGGCGCGACCAGTTACGCAAGCATTGCTGCCTCGCTCGGCTCGCCGGCGAACCCGGTGCCGATTTCTGGTTTCCGCATCTTCGAAAACCAGGTGCTCACCTTGGTTGCATTCAATAACCCCGCCGGGCCCGATGGCGGCGTAGTCGTCGCAGGCCAGCGCGTGGGC
>Ga0310038_10000485_pt1 | contig 33651 bp, 23 predicted proteins | sample Sb_taG_6_FD_200461 | JGI IMG/M metagenome (GOLD analysis project Ga0310038, IMG submission 200461) | Peat soil microbial communities from Weissenstadt, Germany - Sb_50d_4_PS metaG (v2) (version 2) | ecosystem: Environmental > Terrestrial > Soil > Wetlands > Peat | place: Germany: Weissenstadt... | reverse complement strand
GCGCGATCGTCGCAGCCAAGACACGCAAAAACGCACCGAGAAAGAGCTGCAGGAGCTTCTCCAAATCGGCGTCGCGCTTTCCGCCGAACACAACGTCGATTCCCTGCTCTCTCTGATTCTTAGCAAGGCTCGCGATATCACCAACGCCGATGCCGGCTCGCTCTACCTCATCGAAGAATCCGAATCCGGCGAAAAACATCTCCGCTTCAAGCTCACGCAAAATGACAGCATTCAGTTTTCGTTCAAGGAATCCACGATCCCGCTTGCCGAATCCTCCATGGCGGGCCACACCGCTCTGCGCGGCGCCGCCATCAATCTCGCCGACGCGTACAAGGTTCCACCCTCGCGCCCGTATCGCTTCAACGATTCCTTCGACCGCAATTCGGGCTATCGCACGCGCTCGATGCTGACTCTTCCCATGCGCAACGCGCGCGATCAGATTCTCGGCGTCCTCCAGCTCATCAATTGCAAGCGCAATCCAGCCGCGCGCCTTCATAGCGCCGCAGACGTCAAGCGCGAAGTCGCTCCTTTCCCCGCCAGCGCCGTGAAACTCGGCCTTTCGCTCGCCTCGCAAGCCGCAGTCGCCTACGAAAACAGCAAGCTCTACGATGAGATCCAACGCCTCTTCGAAGGCTTCGTCGGCGCCGCGGTCACCGCAATCGAACAGCGCGATCCTGCGACCTCCGGCCATTCTTTCCGCGTGTCGTCCCTCACGCTCGGCTTGGCGGAAACCGTGGACGCGGTCGAGACGGGCAAGTACCAAGCCGCGCGATTCACGCACGAGCAAATGAAAGAAATCCGTTACGCCGCGCTGTTGCACGATTTCGGCAAGGTCGGCGTGCGCGAAGATGTTCTCGTCAAAGCCAAAAAACTCTATCCCTGGCAGCTCGACCTGGTGAAAAGCCGGTTCGATTTCATTCGCAAGGAATTCGAAGCCGGAACCTCGCAGCGAAAACTGGATTTGCTCCTCGAACGCGGTCGCGAGGCCGCTGCCGCTGAACTCGCATCAATCGACAAGGAATTTGCGCACCGCCTCAAGCAAATCGACGACGATCTGAAATTCGTCCTCGAGATTAACGAGCCGACGGTCCTGCATTCAACCGTCCTCGACCGAATCAACAAAATCGCGCGGCAAACCTTTACCGACGGAAAAGGCGAGCCGCAACCTTTTCTGAGCGCGAATGAAGTCACGATGCTGTCGATCCCCCGCGGCAGCCTGGACGACGACGAGCGCCGCCAGATCGAATCGCACGTCAATTTCACTTTCGATTTCCTGGCGCAGATTCCCTGGACCCGCGAAATGCGCGGCATTCCGCGCATCGCCCGCGCGCATCACGAGAAATTGAACGGCACGGGATATCCCCTGGGCCTGCGCGAGCCCGATATTCCGCTCCCCACCAAAATGATGACCATCTGCGATATCTTCGACGCTCTCAATGCGGCCGACCGGCCCTACAAAGCCGCCGTGCCGGTCGAGCGCGCGCTCAAGATTCTCGAAGAATCCGTGCGCGACAACGAACTCGATGCGGAGTTGTTCCGTCTCTTTCTCGAAGCCAAAATCTACGAGCGAACCGCCAAGTGATCCGCCCAGCGACACTAAAATTTGCGCCGTGGCTCGCCGCAGCGTTTCTGGCTGCGATTTTCGCCGTGCCCGCGGCGCGCGCACAGGCGCCCGAGCCATCGCAAATCGTTTTGCCTTCAAGAGTGGTGGCGACTCAGCCCGCGACGCTCGCGGTCCTCGACCGGCTCGGACGTCTCGTCCCCAAGGCCAACGTCACGCTCTCCGACGGCACGCCGACAGAAACCGACGCCACCGGCCGCGCCTTCTTCACCGCGCCGTCAACTCCAGGGGTTCTAATCGCGCGGCTCGCGGGACATCACGAGGTCGCGGCGGCGTCGGTGATTCTCCCCTACACGAAATCCGATAAGACGCAAATCGATTGGGCGCCGTCGCTTGTCTCGATTCACGATCGCTTCGATGTGCGCGGCTCGGGCTTTCGCGGCGACGCGGTGGGAAACTCCGTGCATTTCGGCGAGCAGCCAGCGCTGGTGCTGGCAGGCTCGCCCGCCGCTCTCGTGATCCTGCTCAATCCGGCAGGTGCTCCGGGCACCGCGCAGCTTTCTGTCGCGACGAGTGGCCCGCCGGCAACGGCAACACTCGCCGCGCTAGTGGTCGAGTTCGATACGGGCGGCGCGACTCTCGCGCCCGGATCGAAGGCCGCACTGATCGTGCGCATCCGTGGCACCGATCAGCCCAGGGAAATGGATGTGGAGAATCTCGCTCCGGCGGTGCTGCGTTTCGCTCATGGCGATTCGGAACACGTACGCACGCGCGGCGGGGTGGACAACTCGGCACTGATCAATGTCCGCGCCTTGCATGCCGGCGATTTTTCGTTTCGTGTGCGACTGACTTCGAGAGATCCGAACTCCGTGGATTTTGAAGCCGCACACGCCTATCTGTTGGCGGCCCAAAAGATGTCACAACATCCTTGGACAAAGCGACTGGATCCTCTTTTGGCGCGATTGGAGCGTCAGAAACCTGATGCGCGGAAAGCGGTGCAAGATATTAATCGCCTGCTCGCGAACGACCCGCCAGAAACCGAGGCGTTTCTCATGACCGCGGCTCGCGATTCGCTGCTTCCCCGGTAGCGCCGGCGTCCCTGCCGGCATCCGGCGAGAGAAACTCCATCCACGTGCAGCAGTCACGCGCGGATTGCGGCGGCCAAACCAGGGCAGTTGATTTAGCGGTGTAGTCCGCTCACCATCGCAAGGGTTGCGGACATCGGTGGTCGTAAGATGCCGGCGGGGACGCCGGCGCTACTGGAGCCTTGCTGCAGATCAATTGAGCGGGTCCTTCTCCGCTCCAGCCGGCAATGCCTCCGGAAGATTTCCTTCCGACATCTGCTCGAGCGTGCCGCGCGCGCGCTGCAGCCTCGATTCGGCTTCCTCGTAATTTTGACCCGCGTTGTGCAAATGCGTTCCCAGCTTTTCAAATACCGTTACGAATGCTTCCATCTGCCTCTCGAGTCCGGCCAAACTAGCCATCAATTTCCTGGCATTCTCTTCCACCTTCATGCCGCGCAGGCTCATCGCGATGGCGCCGAGATACGCGAAGCAAGTATTGGGCGAAACCGCCAGCACGCGCTTGCCGCGGCAATAATCGTCCAATCGCCCGCCTTTGCCGTCTTCGGTCATCAGCATTTCGTAGTAGACGCTCTCCGACGGCACGAACATCAGCGCGTAATCAAGCGTGTGCTCGTCGGGCAGAATATATTTTTCGCCGATGGAGTCCGCATGCTTTCGCACCGCGCCGGCAAATTCGCGGCGAAAGTCTTCACCGGATTCCAAAAAACGCCGGTAAGCATCCAACGGAAATTTTGAATCGATGCACAGAATTCGTTCTTCGAGCCGCACGATCGCGTCGACGATGTCGCCGGTGCCGAATCGAAATTGCGTCTCGTAAGCCGCGCGCGGCAGCGCATCCTCCAGCAATTTCTCAAGCGTCGCCTCGCCGAATATTCCGCGCGATTTCGCGCCGCCAAGGATCGATTGCATCGTCTGCGTCGCCTGCGAAAGATCCTCGCCCATCTTCTGCACTTCGCCGACCTGCTGGCTGAGCTGCCGCAGCGTTTCCGTCGACGATTGCAGCCGGTTGGCCACTTCGCGCTGCGCATCCATCGCCAGCTTGCCCGAATCCGCCACGCCTTTCTGCAATTCCTGCCGCACCTGGCCAAGCTGCTGCATCACTGATTGCGTGAGCTGCCCGAGCTGCACCGTGACGCCCTGCGTCTGCGAGGCGATGTTGGCCTGCATTTCCTGGCGCATCGCGGCCATCTCTGCCGCCGCGCGCTTTTCGCCAAACCACACCACCGCGCCCACAAGCGCTGCCAACACGATCACCGCAAGAGTGAGTTCCGTGCCGCTCATCACGTCACTTTAACTCGAAAGCTCATCGAATGAAAATTCCAGGCCCGCTGTACATAGCTTCGGGGAGCTGCAGCGCAAAGCGCGCCGAGGCTCCCCGAAATTTGCTACGCCAAAAGCTACCAGTTGATCTTCAGCGCAATCTGGAACGTGCGCGGATCGAGCGCCGCGGTCGGCTGTCCGGCATTACAAGTCGCGTTGCCCGCCGTCGTATCGCAAAGCGGGTTCACGTCCGCCACATTGAAGCGATTGAACATGTTGAATCCGTCCGCGATGATCTCCAGGTTCCAGCGTTCGTTGAATTGAATCCGCCGTGCGAGGCGCAGATCGATATTGAAATATCCCGGACGCGTGAATGAATTTCGCGCCAATGTGCCCGTGCAGCCATAGAAAGGCGAAGGCACTGCCGGGAAGGAAAATGTTGCGCCCGAAGGATCGATGCAGCGCGTCGGCAACGTGAATTCGACGCCCTTCACAAATGGCGAAGTTACCACCGGGAATCCCGGCGGCACCGGAGATCCGGCCTTAAGTGCATCTGGCCGGTTCGTCGCCGTGCCGAAATCGAGGTTGGGATCAAATCCAGTAAGCGTATTGTACGGACGCCCCGAAGACACTTCGATGATCGGCGCCACGGTGAAATCGCCGAAAATCTTCCTCCAGGCGGAATCGCCGCTCTCTCCATGCGGGCTCAAGAACACAGCGCTCGAAATCCAGCGGTGCCGCTGATCGAAATCCGAATTCCCGCGATCCAGAGCCGGGAAATTGTTGTCCTGCGGATTCAGCAGCGTCGAAAGATCGGTCGAATCGTCGATCGAATGCGAATAGGTCCAGCCGGACATCAATTCGAAATGCTGCGAAAACCGTTTCGACACCGAGACGGTCAGTGAGTGATAAACGGAATTGCCGGCAGACACCTGCGGATCGATATCGCTCCAGGGAATCTGAACTCCCGGCTTTCCTTGCGGAAATCCCCCCAAGGCCGCCAACCCAACAAGGTTGGCATAGCCGCCGACGAGCCCCGCGAAGGAAGGGTTCGGCCCTGACGGCCGGAAGAAATTGAAAACCGCGGGCGTACCGATAGCCCCAATCGGCGTCGTGCTGCAGGTCGAGTCGCCAATCGGAAACGCCGTCGCAAGAATGTCGGGCACACTCACGAAGACGCTGCCGCCGCCCGGCGTCATTTGGCAACCCGCCGTTGACGGCACGCCGATCGTGATCGGATTTGTCAGCGGAGCGACGAGGCCGGAGAGCACCGCGTTATTGTCATTCGCCGCCAGCAACTCCGGGTTCGCGGTGTTGATGTTGCGCGTATGGTCTAGATGCACTCCGTGGGTGTAGTTGTATCCCACGCTCAGCTTCCAATTCTTGCCCAGTTCGCGCTCGATCGCCAGGTTTCCCTGCTCTGCATAGGCATACTGAAAATTCTTCTGCACCGGAATCGTGAAAGGAATGAAAGGCAGCGGGAATCCCAGCCCGCCATTCGCCGTTAAGTAGTTCTGATTGGTGAAGAGCGAATTCGTGAAAGTCGGATTGAATCGCTGCAGGTTCGGCTGGAAGCACATCGAAGGAACCGCAGTGGAGCAACTTGCCAGAGTGCCTGTCAGCAAGCCCTGGAAAACATTCGTCGCATTCAGCGCGGTGAAATTGAATGGATTATCCACCGAGCAGCCAAGAACGGTGAGCACGCAAGGACTGCCGCCCGCAGATTCCAGCAGCGTCGAAGCGGCGCCGTCAAACGCATTCGCGAGGAACGCGAGCGCCAGCGGCGGATGATCGTAGAACAATCCAAAGCCGGCGCGAATTACCGTCTTGCCGTTGCCCCAGGGATCCCAGGCGATGGCCACGCGCGGAGCAAAATTATTTTTGTCGAGCGGAATGCCTTGAATCACGCCAAAAGCTTTTTCCCCCGCGTCATTGAGCGGATTCGCCGCCGGGAATATCGGATTCCATTCGATGTCGTAGCGCACACCGTAATTCAGCGTCAGCCGGCGATTGATCTTCCAGCTATCCTGCCAGAAAAGCCCGAGTGCTTTGTTGTTGAAGGGATGATTCGAATTTCCGATGCCCTGAATGTATTCCTGCGGAATGCCGAGTCCGAAAGCCTGCACGGCATTGAACGGACCCGCCTGTTCCGGCAATCCGAGCGCGCCCGGGTCGACGCTTGAGAACGTATAAACGCCGCCATAATTCAGCTCGAAGATTTGCTGCGCCCCGGTGCGAAGTTGCAGAAAGTTGAAATCGCCACCGAACTTCATCGTGTGCGTGCCCTTGGTCCAAGTCAGATCGTCGGCCCACTGGAATCGACGCTCGATGCGATCTTCGGTCGAGAAAGGCTCGCGTCCGAAAAACGCGAACCCGTCAATATTCACCGCGGGTGAATCGCCACCCGGCAGATTCGAAAATCCGTAGTGCAGGCCTCGCCGCGCATATTGAAAGCGAAACTCGTTGAACATGTCGTCATGAAATGAGGTCGCGTGCTGCCCGATAATCGCCAGATCGCGCGTCTGCTGCAGCGAGGTGCGATTCCCCGAGTTCTGCCCGAAGTTCTGGTTCTCTGCGTTCACCTGAATGCCGGTGAAGAGAGACGGCGAAACGCTGGCGCGAATGAAGGAAGTGTTCTTGCTGTTCCAGATGTGATCGAGCTTCAGCGACCAGAAACTCGTCCCTTCCTTCGTCGGATAATTTCCCAGGAGCGAAACCAGCCCGGCATAGCTCCCCGGCAACGGTGCGCCGTCGAAGAATGATGTCGGTCCCCCAGGCAAATTGCCAAGCAGTGCCGTTGCAGAAGCGAGTCCCGTCAAGCCCGCCGCCTGCAGGAGAGCCGCCTGCTGGCCGGTGGGCGCGCCGCAATTGGTTCCCGTCAGCGCCGCGCCATAGAAAGTTCCTTGCGTCGGCGTCATCAACAAATTCCCCAAACATGGAATTGCGGCTGGCGCGAGCCCGAAATTGTCCGTGCCGATATTCGTGAAGCCAGTCGCCTGGCTGCGAATCGTCTCGTACGAAAAAAAGTAAAATGTTTTGTTCTTCTGAATCGGCCCGCCCAGCGTCGCTCCGGCCTGCACGCGCGTAAACGATTGCTTCACAGCCTTGAACAACACCGACTCCGACGTCCGATCAAACGTCCCCGCAACCGAAAACGGATCGCGCGCCTGCAGCGCCGCCAGCCGCAAGAAGCCGAAAAGATTACCGTGAATCTCATTCGAGCCCGATTTCGTCACGATATTCACCACGCCGCCCATGGCCCGCCCGTATTCCGGCATGTAGTTGCTGGTGATGACTTGAAACTCCTGCACCGCCTCCTGCGACACAGTCGCGCGAACTCCGTTCGTCGAATTGTCCACCGCATCCGCGCCATCCACGGAAATCTCATTCGACCGCCCGCGCTGCCCGCCGAAATTCAATCCGCTCGTAGGCGCCGCGCCGATTGAAGGCGTGTCGTCACGCGCCGATTGCGGCGTCAGCAGCGCGAAATTGATGTAGTCGCGGCGATTGATCGGCAGGTTGTCGATCTGCGTAGGCGTAATCGTCTGCGAGACGTCGCTCTTCGTCGTCTCCACCAGCGCCGCTTCCGCGGTCACGCTTACCGTAGTCGTCGCTGACTTCAACGAAAGCTGCGGATTGTATTCCGCGGGCTCGCCCAGCGTCAGCACCAACCCGGTGCTATCCAGCTTCGCGAATCCGGCCGCCTCGATCGAGACCGAGTAGTTCCCCGGGGCGAGTCCGATCAATTCATATCGTCCGGCGCCGTTCGTCACGGCGGTCCGCTCCGCGCCGGTAGCGTTGCTCGTCACCGTCACTTTCGCGCCATTCACTGCCAACCCCTGCGGATCTGTCACGGTCCCGGACAGATTCACCGTATTGATCTGCGCCCACAGCGAGCCCGGCACCATCAGCAGCGAAAATCCAGCCAGCACCGCCAGCATCACGCTCATCGTCCGAGCTTTCATCGGCACACCTCTCGCATGCGGATTAAACGGACTCCACAAAAGCTGACAAGTCGCAAGTCGCCCGTCTGAGACGGAACTGAAATAGAGACCCCACATCTTATGCGATGGCTTGTACTCCCAGGGCAATGCCATTGCAACAGGAATGTTTCCCGCTAGCGTTAAGATTGCTCAGAAGTACAACTCTGGGAAGGAAGTACGCCGCGACGGACCGAAACGTAGGACTGAGGAATGGGGCAATTCTCGGACGCTGAACCGACGGGCTGCTTAGGTTAACTGCACGAGCGAATCGCGGCTCGTAGAATCTCCCGGCCCGATCGTCTGCGGCGCGCGCCAATTATCAATCGCAGCCACTTGATGCACGCACGAAACCGTGCACCCCGGCGCGCAACCTTTCTTCGTGAGGTACTCCCGCCGGCGCCGTTCCTCGCTGTATTCCGCCAGCGGAATTCCCGGATAGCCGCGCTGCTGTGAGCAATAATGCACCAGCCCGTCTTCGCAAATGTAGAGGTATCGCGACCCCGCCCGGCAACGCCAATCGTTTTCTTTGCCCGCGGCAATATTGTGCTGAAATTGATTCACGCGCGAGAAAGACGTCTTCCCCAGCGCCATGATCTCCTCGAATATTTCCCGCTCGCGCGTCCCCAGCGGCTGCAACTGCCCATTGCCGTCGTGAATCAATCCCACGGTTGATGTAAATCCGAGCTGAACGGCCCGGTGCGCCACGCGCAAGGCATCTTCCGGATCTTTCACTCCACTGCCCAGCACCGAATTGATGTTCACGTGAAATTCAGCGTGTTCCGCAAGCAACTCGAGCTTCTGATCCAGCACTTTCAGGCTCTTCTTCGAAACTTCATCCGGCATGGCGTTATCAATGCTGATCTGCAAATACTCCAGACCAGCCCGATTCAACCGCTCGATGCGTTCCTTCACCAGCAAATAACCGTTCGTAATCAACCCTGCAATGATTCCATTTTTCCGAATCCGCGCAATAATCGCATCCAAATCCGGATGCAAAAGCGGCTCCCCACCGCTAATCGTCACAATCGATGTTCCGAACGAGCCGAGCCGGTCGATCCGCCGGAACATCTCCTCCGTAGGCACCGGCTGCGAGAAATCGTCGAATTCGTTGCAGTAAGTGCAAGCCAAATTGCACCGGCGAATGGGAATAATGTGCGCCAGCAACGGATGCCGCGTAGAGAGCAAACCCTTAGCGATCATCCGCGCCTCGCGCAATTTCCGGTGCGCCGCCAGCAGCTTCCGCCGAATTGTCTTTCGTGCCGTCAAGTCAGAATCCGTCGTCTGTTGGTCTTCTCCGCGCCCTCTGCGTCCCTGCGGTAAGCCCCAATCTATCTATGCTACAACACCTCTACCCACGCAGTCCGCCCTTTCGATGGCTTGTAACCGGAACATTCGATAGCATAACCGGCGTGAAAAAAGCGAGATCCGCCAACAGCTCATCGCGAACGAAACGCAGGCACGCTCCAGAAACCGTCGAAGCGTATTTAGCCCGCGTCCCCGAACCTGCTCGCAGCACTCTGAACAAAATCCGGGCGGCGATTCGCTCGGCCGTTCCGCCCGAGGTGACCGAGGTCATCAGCTACGGAATCCCGGGCTTCAAGCACAAACAGGTTTTAGTGTGGTACGCCGCGTTCTCCAAGCATTGCAGTTTTTTCCCTACCGCTGAAATCATCGAGGCATTCAACGCCGAGCTCAAAGGCTACCCACTCTCAAAAGGCACCATCCAATTCCCCACCGACCGGCCGCTTCCCGCGGCATTGGTTAAGAGAATGGTGCAGGCGCGCCTGGCGAATATCGAGAAGAAAAAGGCGCGTTGACCGCTCGCCACGCCTGCTTAGACCCGCGTCTTGCCGTTATCTGAATAGGCAAGCCCCGCTTGCACCCTACCAGTGCAGGTGGTAATTTCGCGTTTACTTCATTTTTTGCCGTCCAGCAGTTCGGACGCCCGGAATCCCCGGGGCCGGGAGTCGCCCGCCGCGCAGGAGTTTGTTTGGCACCTTGGCTTGCTAACGATCAAAAACTGCCTCACGGGCGGTTAGTTCTCCTCTCCTATCTCGCCGTTGCAATGACGCTGGTCCTGCTCTTCGGATTCTGGAAGCTGCAAGTCATTCAATCCGGCCATTTCGCCGATCTAGCGGAAAAAAATCGCGTTCGCTCGATTCCCATCATCGCCCCGCGCGGCACCATGCTCGATCGCGAAGGCCGCGTCCTGGTGGATAGCTATCCATCGTTCAGCATCCTTCTCCTCCGCGATGATCCCAAGCTCCTCGAGAAGTGCCTTCCGCAAGTCATGGAAGGTCTGGATATCTCGCCCGACGATTTGAAAGATCAGCTCGAGGCCGCGAAATTCGAGCCCAAATTCCAACCAGTGGTGATCAAGCCCGAAGCCACGCAAGCCGACATCGCCTTCGTCGAATCTCACCGCGCCGATTTACCGGTGCTGGAATTGATGATGGTCCAGCGCCGCCGGTATCCGCGCAACGGCTTTTTCGCCAGCGCCGCAGGATACGTCGGCGAGGTTTCGCCGCAGCAACTGGCAGCCAGCGACGGCCACTATCGCCCCGGCGACATCGTCGGCAAAGCCGGCCTCGAGCGCCAATATAACGACACGCTCGAAGGCACCGACGGCATGCGCCGCGTCATCGTCAATAGCGTTGGCAAAATGGTGCGCACCCTCGATGACGTCGAAGCCGTCCCCGGCAAGCCGATTCAAACGACCATCGACTACGACTTGCAGGCCGTCGCCGAAGCCGACCTGGCGGGCAAAGAAGGCGCCGCCATCGCCCTGAATCCGCGTACCGGCGAAGTTCTGGTCATGGTCAGCCACCCGACGGCCGATCCAAACGATTTCGCCGTGCGCATCAATCCGCAAGAGTGGGCCGCGCTGAATACCGATCCAAAGACGCCGCTTCTAAATCGCGCCATTCAGGCTCAGTTGGCGCCCGGCTCAGTCTTCAAAATCGTCACCGCCACGGCCATGCTCGAATCCAAAGCCATCCCGGAAAACATGACGGTTTTCTGCCCAGGATACGGCACCTTCTACGGCCGCCAATTCAAATGCTGGGTCTACGGCAAATCCAGCCACGGCACAGTAGACTTCCACAAAGCCATCATTCAGTCCTGCGACATCTTCTTCTACACCGCAGGAATGCGCCTCGGTATCGACAAGCTATCCTTCTACGGCAGCGGCCTAGGCCTGGGCAAAAAAACCGGCATTGATCTACCGGGCGAAGAATCCGGACTGATGCCGTCAGAAGAATGGGCGCAGCGCGTCTACCATCGCAAATGGTATCCCGGCGAAACGATTTCAGTCGCGATCGGCCAAGGCGCCGTCATCACCACTCCCATCCAACTCGCGCGCATGATCGCCGGCGTAGCCAACGGCGGCACTTTCGTTCAGCCGCACCTGATGAAAAATCTCCCGAATCCGGTGGTCACGCACTTCCCGCTCTCCGACGACACCGTCCAAAAAGTCACCGATGGAATGTACGGCGTCGTCAACGAACCCGGTGGCACCGGCTATAGCTCGCGCATCCAGAACGTCGAGTTCTCCGGCAAATCCGGAACCGCACAGGTAATCGGCTACGACGTCCGCAGCCGTCTCGGCAAAGAAAAAGAATTCAAGGACAACGCCTGGTTCGTCGGCTATGCTCCGCGCCGCGACCCCGAAATCGTAGTCACCGTCCTCGTTCAGGGCGGCGGACACGGCGGCGAAGCCTCCGCTCCCATCGTGCGCGACATCGTCAAGAGGTACTACGAAAAGAAGAACGGCGTGCTACCGCCGCAGGAACAAACCACCACGCAGAATCAGTCAACTCCGCAGCCGGCCAAACCTCAAGAGCCCGCCGTCGCTTCCATAGGGGCCACCAAGCCATGAAGGAAGGCCCGCGCACTCACGACTTCGACTGGACCCTGCTGGCCATCGTCGCGGCGATCTGCCTGATGGGCATGCTGGAGATTTATTCCGCAACTCACGACAGCCCGATGGCGGGAATGCACTGGCGGCAGGCCATTTGGATCGGCATCGGCATCATCGCCATGTTCATCGTCTCGCGGCTCGACTATCACACTCTTCTCGATCAAGCCCCGTTGCTATATCTGATCGGCATCGTCGCTCTTCTCGTCGTGCTGGCCATCGGCCATTCGCGCTTCGGCGCCCGCCGCTGGGTCAGCCTCGGGGGCGGCGTCAATTTACAAGTGTCGGAAATAATGAAACTGGTTATAATCATAGTGCTGGCACGTTTCTTCAGCGAAGTCCGCACCGATCGATTAACAACTGCGGATCTCGTGAAGATCGCGGGAATCACGGGCTTGCCCGTCCTTCTCGTTTTAGTCCAGCCCGATTTGGGGACGGCCATGGTTCTCGTCCCCGCGGCCATCGTCGGCGCGTTTCTGGCGGGCATTCAGTGGAAGCACCTGGCAGTGCTCCTCGCCTTCATCGTGCTGATGATTCCGGTGGGCTGGAAAATGCGGACGCATTTGAAGCCGTACCAGCAGCAACGCATTGCGACATTTATCCATCCCGAAGACAACCCCCGCGGAGCCGGGTATCAGATTCTCCAATCCGAAATTGCTGTCGGCTCCGGCGGATTCTGGGGCAAGGGCTTCGGCAAGGGCAGCCAGAATCAATTGGGCTTCGTGCCCGTCCGTTACTCGGATTTCATTCTGGCCGCGATGGCGGAAGAATTGGGATTTGTAGGAGTGCTTCTCGCTTTGTTGCTCTATTTGGGATTGCTCTTGCGCCTCATCGACAACGCGCAAAAGGCGAAAGATCGCGCCGGAATGTTTGTCGTGATGGGCGTGGCGGCCATCCTGGGGTTTCACGTGCTGGTTAACTCGGCCATGGTGATCGGCTACGTGCCGGTCACGGGCATTCCCCTGCCGTTCATGAGCTATGGGGGATCGTCCACCGTTTTTCTGTTTCTGGCTTTGGGCTTGGTGATGAACGTTCGTATGCGAAGGTTCGTCAATTGAGGCCCGCATGTTTTCGCAGTCGTTATCCGCAGTTACTCGGAAGCCCGGCATTGTGACCGGGACAACGAAGAAGGAATCTAATTTTCGCTTGGGTAAGCGCTCGGTGCACGCAATCCTGAACAAACAGCAGAGTTCCCTCCCAGCCGGCTGGCCCGCTTGCGGGCCTGGCAGGGCGTGGCTCGCCGCTTCGCGCGGTGTGATTGCCTCCCGATGCGCCACGAGGAGTTTTCATGTCGAAGGAAATGGTCATTTCTGCGACCCCGCACGAGACCCGGGTCGCCATACTCGAAGAAGGTCAGCTTTGTGAGATATACGTCGAGCGCGAAAAAGAATTTGCGTTAGTCGGTAGCATTTACAAAGGACGAGTCACTCGCGTGCTTCCCGGCATGCAATCGTCCTTCGTGGATATTGGCCTCGATAGCGACGCCTTCCTCTACGTCAGCGATTTCCTCGAGGAAATCGAAGACCTCGATCATGTGGTCACCACCGTCGAGGATAAAGAACACAAAATGGAGGACCAGGGCGGCCAGATCTTCACTACCGATGCCGCCGGGCACACCGCCGCGCTCGAGCCTACCGACGTCGAGCCGGCCCCGGCCATTACCGAAGCTTTGCCCGGCGAATCCATCAGCGTCGAAGACGCGCAGCCTCGCGCGGGGACGCAAGCGCCGTCGTCCCGTCCTCCGCAGCAATATTCTGGACCGCGCCACGACACTCGTCCACCGCGCCGCTTCGAAGGCCGCGGGCGCGATAATCGCGGCGGTTTCGGCCGCGGTGGTGGCAGAGGCCGCGGCGGACGCGACAGCCGCGGTGGACGACCGGGCGGAAGTTCCCGCTTCGGCCGCGACCTCCCTCATTCCAAGTACGCGTCGCACCGCCCCTATGAGCCTGAGGGCGAAACCGCGGGCAGCGCGCCTCCCAGCGATTTTGTTCCAGTCGTACTTCCTGGCGAAAACCTCTCTCGGTTCAAGGACGCGCCTCCCGCAACTTCGGCGGCGGTCGCTGCTCCGACGGTCGAAGCTCCCGAAACGCACGCTCCGATGACGCAAGACCCCAGCACCGTTCAAGAAATCGTCGCGCCGCCGGTTCAAGACCCGGTTCGAGATCCTGTTGAACAATTTGAGCGCGCGCCCCGCTTCTCCGAACAGCGATTCGCGACTCATTCCGGGGCACTCGACGCGCTTCCGGGCGAAACGCTCCGCCGCCCTGAACCACCGCCCCCTCCTCCCGCCGCGGAGGAAGAACGTGAGGCGTCGCATCACGAAGAATTCGATCGTCTGGCTGCAGGCGCGATTGAGCGAGCCCGCACTCCGGAACCTGAAATCCACGCGGCCGAGCCAGTCGCTGCTCCAGAAATTCCATCCGATCTGACTGAAGAAGAAGCCACGGCTCTCGCCGAACACGTCGCCGAAGCCCAACTCGAAGAAGCCGAGCGCGCAGAACGCGAAGCGCGCGAGGATTCCCACGATGAGAACGTTTCAGCCGCCGATCTCTCTTCCGGGGAAACGAGCGAGGATTATTCCACTGCGGAAGAGCGCGCCGAGGATTCCTCAGAACGAGGATTCGCAGCCGGCGAGCACGAATCCACAGAAGAGGAATCCACCGGCGAGCAGGATGCCTCCGCCGAAACCGGAGAGGAATCTGCGCAGGGCTCTGCAGCCGCCGATGCAACCGAACCCGGCGCTTCTCCCGAAATCATCGTCCCGCTCGAAGGCGAAACCGTCAGCGGCCAGCCGCAGGAATTGCGCGGCGCCACCGTTCGCGGCAATTTCCGCGCGCGCATGCAGCATCCCGCGCGTCGCGGAGGCAGCGGCAGAGACCGCGGACGCGATCGGGGTCCTGATCGCGGTGGCGATCGTGGACGCCGCGATGACCGCGGGCGCCGTCCGCATCAAGGCGGTCACGGCGGCCATCGCCCGCAGCCACGCCGCCCGCAATTGATCTCCGATCTCCTCAAGCAGGGCCAGGAGATCATCGTTCAAATCGCCAAGGAGCCTCTCGGCAAAAAGGGCGCGCGCATCACCAGCCACGTCGCGCTTCCGGGCCGTTTCCTTGTTTACATGCCTACGCTTGACCACACCGGCGTCTCGCGCAAAATCGCCTCCGCCGAAGATCGCGCGCGCCTCCGCCATCTGGTCACCGAAGCAAAAGGCAATTTCGGCGGCGGCTTCATCGTCCGCACCGCCGCTGGCGCGGCCACGCCCGAAGAAGTTCGTGCCGACGTCGAATTCCTGACGCACACCTGGGCCGACATCAAATCCCGCGGCGATCAGCGCAAAGCTCCCGCGCTTCTCCACCGCGATCTCAATCTCGTCGAGCGCATTCTTCGCGATTATCTCTCCACGGACTACACCGCCATCTGGGTCGATTCCGAAGAGGAATACACGAAGGTCGTGGATTTCGTCAGCCGCTTCCAGCCGCAGCTCGTCAATCGCGTCAAGCTCTACACCAAAGACACGCCGGTCTTCGAAGAATTCGGCATCCAGCAGGAAATCGACAAGGGCCTGCGCCCGAAAGTCTGGCTCAAGTCCGGCGGCTACATCGTCATCAACCACACCGAAGCGCTCGTCGCCATCGACGTCAACACCGGCAAGTTCGTCGGCAAAGGCTCCAATCGCCTCGAGGACACCATCGTGCGCACCAATCTCGAGGCCGTGAACGAAGTCGTCCGCCAGATGCGCCTCCGCGATCTCGGCGGCATCATCATCATCGACTTCATCGACATGGAAGAGCGCCGCAACCGCGAAAAAGTTTTCGCCGCTCTCGAAGAAGCCCTCAAAGCCGATCGTGCCCCATCAAAGGCCCTGCGCTTCAACGAATTCGGCCTCGTAGCCATCACTCGCAAGCGCACCAAGCAAGCCCTCGAGCGCACGCTATGCCAGCCGTGCCCGTACTGCACGGGCTCAGGCATGGTGAAATCCATTCCAACGCTGTGCTACGAAATTCAAGCCGAAGCAAGGAAGATGGCGGGCGACATCGAAGCCGGCAGCCTGACTCTCCGCGTCCATCCAGAAATTGCCAAAGCCCTGAAGACGCGCGAGTCCGGCCTGATGGAAGAACTAGAGCGCTGGGTAAAAAAGAGCGTAATCATCCAAGCCGACCCAACGCTCCACTGGGAGCAGTACGACATCTACTGATGGCGTACGTTGATTTTGCCTTTGCATTTCGGCCGTAGGGGCGGGGCTTGCTCCGCCCGCCATCGCAAAAACAACCGTGGCCGTCAAATTTCGTCGTTATCGTCCGGGTATTTTCCGAAGTGACGCGAGGCGCCAAATGTCCGCACCAACGACCAAATCTCCCACACGCACCGAAACCGACTCCATGGGCGCAATCGAAGTTCCCATTGACCGTTACTACGGCGCGCAAACCGCCCGCTCGCTAATTCACTTCGATATCGGCCGCGACACGATGCCTCCAGAGCTGATCCGCGCCTTCGGCATCCTGAAAAAAGCTGCGGCGCTGGTGAATCAAGATCTCAGCAAGCTCTCAGCGGAAAAATCGAAGCTGATCACTCAGGCCGCCGACGAAGTCATCGCCGGCAAGCTCGACGATCATTTCCCTCTGCGTATCTGGCAAACCGGCAGCGGCACGCAAACCAACATGAACGCCAACGAAGTCATCTCCAATCGCGCCATTGAAATCGCCGGCGGCGTCATGGGCAGCAAGAAACCCATTCACCCCAACGACGACGTCAACATGTCGCAGTCCTCGAACGACACGTTCCCAACGGCGATGAACATAGCTGCCGCCACGCAAGTCGTGGAAAAGCTCATCCCCGCCACCGAATATCTGCGCAGCGCCATCGACGCCAAAGCCAAGCAATTCGCCAACGTAGTGAAAATCGGCCGCACGCACCTGCAAGACGCCACGCCCATAACGGTCGGCCAGGAAATGTCCGGATGGGCCAGCCTTCTCGAGCGCGATATCGCACGACTCAAAGAATCCCTCTCCGGCCTCTACGATCTGGCCATCGGCGGCACCGCCGTAGGCACGGGCCTCAACGCTCCTCCGGAATTCGCCGAGCGCGCCGCAAAAAAAATCGCCGAGCTGACCGGCCTGCCATTCCGCTCGCATCCCAATAAATTCGCGGCGCTCTCCGCCCACGATGAAATCGTGTACGCCAGCGGCGCACTGAAAACTCTGGCCGCCTCGCTCATGAAAATTGCCAACGACGTCCGCTGGCTGGCCTCCGGCCCGCGCTGCGGCCTCGGCGAACTCACCATCCCCGAAAACGAGCCGGGCTCGTCGATCATGCCCGGCAAAGTAAATCCCACTCAGTCCGAAGCCCTAACCATGGTCGCCGTGCAAGTGATGGGTAACGACGCCGCTATCGGCATCGCCGGCTCGCAGGGCAATTTCGAGCTGAACGTCTTCAAGCCGGTAATCATTTTCAATTTCTTGAACTCCGTAAGAATCCTCGCCGACGCCTCCCGCAGCTTCGTAGACCACTGCGTCAAAGGCATCGAAATCGATCAAAAGAAAATCGATTTCTACGTGAAAAATTCTCTGATGCTGGTAACCGCGCTAACCCCCAAAATCGGCTACGACAAAGCCGCACAAATCGCGAAAAAAGCCCACCACGAAAATCTAAGCCTGAAAGAAGCCACGCTAGCGTTGGGCTACCTAACCTCAGAAGAATTCGACGCCCTAGTAAAACCTGAGAAAATGACCCACCCATAGCTCATTCGTAGCGCCGGCTGCCAGCCGGCGTTTTTGTCACAATTAACCTGTGCTTCGTTCCCGGACACCCGCCGCGCCCCAACTGGCCCATTCATGCGTGTGTTATCATGCCCCGTTATCTGTGCGAATCCCGACGATGCAGGAGCCGACTTGACGGCCCGAATCCTCAACGGCAACGCCATCCGCGAGGAAATATATGCCGACCTGCGGCAGGAAATCGCGCGCCTAAGAGCCGCAGGAATCATCCCCGGCCTGGCGGCAATCCTTGTAGGCGACAACGCTGCCTCCAAGGTCTACGTAACCAGCAAAATTGCCGCCTGCGAAACGCTTGGCCTCAATAGCTTCCTGCTCACGCCCCCATCCACAATTTCCACCGCCGAACTCCAAGCCATCGTCCGCGATTTAAATCGCCGCAACGAAGTGGATGCCATCCTCGTGCAACTCCCGCTCCCCAAGCAGGTGGACGGCAAAGAAATTCTGGAAACCGTCGATCCCGCCAAAGACGTAGACGGCTTCCATCCCATCAACGTAGGCAAGCTAGTCGCAGGCCGCCCGAATCTAGTGGCCTGCACTCCGCTAGGCGTAATGGAAATTCTGCGCCGCAGCAACATCCCCATCGAAGGCGCCAACGCTGCCATCATCGGCCGCAGCGACATCGTAGGAAAACCGCTGGCTCTTCTCCTCATGCACGCCAACGCGACCGTAACTATTTGCCACTCGAAAACCAAAGATCTCCCGGGCACCGCCCGCCGCGCCGATATAGTAGTGGCCGCCATGGGCCGCCCCGCGATGATTACCAGCGATTACATCCGCCCCGGCGCGACGGTAATCGATGTCGGCACGAACCGCATCACCGACGCCGAAGAAGCGGCGCGCATCTTCGCCAAATTTCCCGAGCGGCTGGCAAAATTCCGGGAGAAAGGCTCCGCGCTTGTCGGCGATGTGCATCCCGAAGTTGTAGAAGTTGCCGGGGCGCTTACGCCGTCTCCCGGTGGCGTGGGCCCGCTGACTATCGCCATGCTTATGAGCAATACGGTGCGGGCTGCGGGTTTGCGCCGGGCTGCGCACGCGGCGGGCGTTGGTACGATGACGGTGCGATCGTGAGTTGGGAGATGAGGGCAGCTGCGGACACAGGCAGGAGTGCCTGTGCTACTGAATGACGCGGAGGAATATCTCATGCTTCGTGTCGGCTTAACTGGCGGAATCGCGTGCGGCAAATCGACCGTATCACGAATGTTTCGCGATCTCGATATACCCATTCTCGACGTGGATCCGCTGGCCCACGAACTGCTCGAGCCCGGCCAACCGGTCTACGATGAAGTCGTCGCCGAGTTCGGCCAGAGCGTCATCGCCGCTGACTTAAGCGTGGATCGCGCCAAGCTGGGCGCCATGGTCTTCGCCAATCCCGATAAACTCGCGCGGCTCAACCAGATCATCCATCCGCACATCGTAGAAATCGTAGACAGCTGGTTCGCAGCCCTCGATAAAACCGGCGGTCCGCCGGTAGCCATCGTCGAAGCCGCGCTACTTATCGAAGCCGGCTATCGCCCCAAGCTCAATCGCCTGATCGTCGTCCGCTGCACTCCCGGCCAGCAACTTGCCCGCCTCCGCGAGCGCGGCCTCAACGAAATCCAGGCCCAGCAGCGCATCGCCTCGCAAATGCCCATCGAAGAAAAAGTTTCCGTAGCCGACGAAGTCATAGATGGCGGCGTAGCCTTCGAGGAAACTTCGCGCCAAGTCCGCGATCTAGCCGCCAGACTCAAACTCCAAGCCGCAAAAGCCTAAGTAGCGCCGGCGCTACCATCGCTTCGCCAACTCCTTCGTGGTTTTGTAATATGATCGCTGCGCCTTCAACGCGAGGCTGAACTCATGACCCACGATCGCATCACGCGCCGCAGAATCCGTTTCATAATGTTCGCACTAATTCTCGTCCTCGCCGCCTTCTGGGCCGGCGCACGCTGGGGCCCGCGCACGCCAGACGCCGTCGAAGCGGTCCCCGCGTCCACTCCCGTCAGCACGGATGGGCTCGGTCCGCTCGAAGCCGAAAACGTCCGCATTTATCATCAAGCAGCGCCAGCTGTCGCAAACATCGTCACCAAGACCGTCGAATACGATTTCTTCTACAACGCCGTCCCGGTAGAAGGCGCAGGGTCCGGCTTCGTGATTGACGCAAACGGCCACATCCTCACGAACTATCACGTTGTAGAAAACGCGCAAACCATCGAAGTCATTCTCGGCGATCAATCGCACTACAAAGCGCATTACATCGGCGCGGACCAGCGCAACGACATCGCGCTGATTCAAATCGACGCGCAAGGCAAAAAGCTGGCGTCGCTGCCGCTCGGGGATTCGCGCGCGCTGCAAGTCGGCCAGCGCGTCCTCGCCATCGGCAATCCCTTCGGCTTTCAATCCACGCTCACCACCGGCGTAGTCAGCGCCCTCGGCCGCACGGTGCAAACCAGCGACACCACTTTCATCGATGAAGCCATTCAAACCGACGCGGCCATCAATCGCGGCAATTCCGGCGGCCCGCTAATGAATTCTCATGGCGAAGTCATCGGCATCAATTCCGCCATTTACACGCCCTCGGGCACCACCGCCGGCATCGGCTTCGCAATTCCAATCAACACCGCGCACCGCGTCGCCGAAGATCTGATCAATTTAGGCCGAGTCCGCCAAGCGACTCTCGGCGTTCAAGGCCGCGCCATCTGGCCGGGGCTGGCACAAGCCCTGGATCTCCCCGTCGAACATGGCTTGCTCATCGAAACCACGACCAACGGCGGCGCCGCAGCCCAAGCCGGCATCCGCGGGGGCACAAGAACGGTCCTGGCAGGCCTGCAGCAATTAAGAATTGGCGGCGACGTCCTAACCGCAATCGACAACACAGAAATCACAAATCAATTGGATCTAGGCCGAGTGCTGAATCACCACCGCCCAGGCGACACAGTAGAAGTAACGCTCTATCGCGAAGGAAAGAAAATGCAAGTGAAGGTAACTTTAGCCGACAAGTAGCGCCGGCGTCCCCGCCGGCATCCTACGACCCCAAAACACACCACATCTCTAAATCGAGCGCGGCGTGCCGTCCAAACGATTTCTCTTCGACGTAATCGCGGCTCAAAACCCTCACCGCGAAAATTCTCCGCGCCACTTCTCCCTCTCCTCCGGTCCCACGCGAAACCAACTCTCCGCAACATCTCTCACGCGTTCCAATGCCGATTGCATCTCGCTATGCTTCTCCTCAATCATCGAAGCGTCCGCATCCGCGGGCACCCAAATAAACGGTCCGCCGACGAACACAGCGCGCGAAAACGGCTGCGGCACCTGAAACAAATCCCAGGTCTTCTCTAACGTCCAAGCCGTCTCCAATCCAATATGAAACGGATAAATCGGCGCCCCGGTCTTCCGCGCCAAAATCACCGGCCCAGGCTTGGCCACATAGCGCGGCCCCCGCGGGCCATCAATCGTAAACGCCGCGCTCCGTCCCGCCTCAATCTTCTTCGCCATATCCATCAATCCGCGCAATCCTCCGCGCGTCGAACTTCCCTGCGAGGTATCGAATCCAAATCGCTCGATCACCCGCCGCGTCCACTGCCCATCGAAGTTCGTCGTGTTCATCACCACCACGCCGCGTCCTCGCTGCCTCCATACAGCGGGGAAAATGCACCGGTGCCAAAATGCCGCAATGCAAGTCTTCCCAGCAGCCATCCAATCATTCACAAGATCCTCGCCCAGCGATTCAAATCGCAAAGTAGGCCCGATCGCAGCGATCAGACTCGATACCACGCCCGCAATCACCGGAATCTGCGCGCGCCGCCAGCGAGAAAGCTCCGGCAATCGCGTATCGTAAAGCACGTTAACGCGCTCGCCAGATTCCGCCGCTTCCGGTTTGGCCGCTTCGCTCAATGCGCTATAGTATAGGTGAATTAGCTACAGCTCTTCGATGCATAGCGGCTCGCTCACTCTGAACTTTTCTCCCATCTTCGGCAGCAGTCTTTGTCGCGCCAGCCGCGGATTTCTCTTTTCCGTCGCGATCATCGCGATTCTTTCAACTTTCGCCCCGCCCGCCGCCGCGCAAGAACATTGGCCCATGGGCGCCATAGCCAGATTCACCGGCGACGACATCTCCTTCGAAGGCAGCACGCTCGGCGGCGCGGTCCCCGGCGGCACCAGCTTCTTTATTTCCAGCGGCACGGTGCTCACCGTCCACTCCGGCGACGCTCGCCTAACTCTTCCCGGCGGCGGCACTGTGGACATCTGCGGCCCCGCGAAGCTAACGCTTCTCGAATCCAACAACGCCTACACTGTCGCTCTAAATTTCGGCCGTGTTCACGTGCGCCTGGCCGATCCCACACAGCTTCACGTTTTCACGCCGTTCGTCATGGCCACGCCAGTCTCCATCGCCGAAGAAGCCCGCGATTTCACCATCGGGCTCGACATCAATGACGCCATGTGCGTCTTCGCCGCGCAAGGCGCCGCGCGGCTCGAAGATCAATTCAGCAGCGAAGGATTGGTGGTGCCCCAACTCGGTGAGTTCTTTCTCTCCGGCGAAAAACTCCAGCCCGTAGGCGGCCCCGCGGGAACCTGCCGCTGCTATCGCGACGAGGCGCGCGCCATCATCCCGCCTCGTCCAATTCCAACCGCGACGCCGCAGCCGCAGTCCGCTCCGCCGGCAGCAGCTCCGGTCACAGCGCAGTCGGCCGCGCCAGCGCCGCAAGCTTCATCCGCACCGCCGACAGCCGCGCCGACGCACGTAGCTTCATCTACGCCGCCCACAGCCGCGCCAACGCTTTCCGCTTCGGCCATTCCGCCGCCAAGCGCGCCGGCCGCCACAAAGATTCCGCCGGCCGCAGCGTCGAAGCCAAAAGCTCCCTCGCCCTCGGCGGCAAACGCAACTCAGCAACCGCCGCCGGCAATCGCGGAAACTCTACCGCGCGCCACTTCGGTGATCCCGACGGTTCACGCCGACGAGCCGCCTCCGCCGCCCGCTCCGCCACCATCAGCGCCGACTCCGCCCGCAAACAATGCCGCGTCCGCGCCAGCCAAACAGATAAACGGCACCGCCCCCGAAGCCGACAACGGTTTCACAATGCCCGAACACGCCAACGAATCGAAGCCCGTAGCAACGCGCACGACCGGAGCCGCCCCGACCGCTCCGCAAGTGGAGCCGCCGGTCAGAGTAGTGATGCCCCCGCTCGCATTCTCAGCAGCCAATCCAAATCCGCCACTCGATCCGAATCCGCAGTTGGTGACTCTAATCCGCGAAGCCAGAGTGACGTCCGACTGGGTCTTCACCGGCCACGTAGCCGAGACAAAATCCCCAGCCGCAGCGAGCTTCGCGCAATCCGAGCCCACGAAGTCAACGCCAAGCACAAGGCGCCACCGCCGCGGCATCCTGACAATGTTCAAACGTTTCTTCGGCAGCCAACCGCCTCCGCCAAAGCAATAATTTCGCTCGCCAATGTTCTCTGCGTCGCCGTAGCATTTTCCCGTAGGGGCGGGGCTTGCTCCGCCCTCCGACGGCCTAGACGCGAAATCAAATCTCCGCACCATCGTGGCCTCCAGCGGTCACAAGTCGTCGCGCGCTGCACCCCGCTCTCGAAGCTGTCATCCCGAATCCGCCTGGGCGGATGAGGGATCTGCATTTTGTTCTTGGTTTTTTTGCCGTAGCCGTGCAGGTCATCTGAAATTTCAAATCTGACATTTGAAATTTTCCGTGCGGAACTTGCGGTTTCAGCACACGAAGGAAAACTGCAGCTTCTTCAAACGGATCGAGCGATTCTCCTACATCCCCTCATAATTCGGACCGCCGCCTCCCTCCGGCACTTTCCACTCAATCACCTGGTAAGGATCGGCCACATCGCACGTCTTGCAATGCACGCAATTCGAAAAATTAATCTTCAATCGCGGCGCGCCCTTCTCCATTCCCATCTCATAAACCGCGGCGGGACAAAAATACTGGCAAGGATTCCCATATTCCCGCACGCAGCGGTCCACGCAAATATTCGGCTCGGTCACGACCAAATGACACGGCTGATCCTCTTCATGCCGCGTCCCCGAATGATAAACGTCCGTCAAACGATCGAACGTTAGCGCGCCATCGCCCTTGAATCGCGTGGACTGATCGACAAGCCCGCCATCGCGATTCAATTTCGAATATTCCTGATACCCCGGCTTCGCCCGCATCGGATCGACAAATCCGCGTCCGCCAGTAACAAACTGCGCCGCCGAATGGACCAGCCCGCTCCATAGCCCGTGCGCAAAGGCCTGATGAAAATTCCGCACCGCCCACAATTCTTTCTTGATCCAGCTAGCTTCCAGCTTCGCCGAATAATTCGACAATCGCGCCGCCGAAGTATCTCCCGCGCACAATGCCTCGTAAATCGTCTCCGCCGCCAGCATTCCGCTCTTGATCCCGGTATGAATTCCCTTGAGCCGCTGCGAATTTAAGAGGCTGCCCGAATCTCCGATAATCAGACCGCCGTCCAAATAAGGCCGCGGCATCGAGTACCACCCGCCATACGGCACCGTCTTAGCCCCATAGCGAATTAATTTTCCGCCCTCGATGATCCGGCGAATGTGCGGATGCGTCTTGTATTTCTGAAATGCCTCGTGCGGATCAAACAGCGGATTGTGATACTCGAGCGCGACAACCATCCCCAGCGAAACGCGATTCTGCTGCAAGCCGTAAATCCATCCGCCGCCATACATGCTCGAATCAAGCGGCCATCCCAAAGTGTGCCCCACAAATCCAGTCTCAATCCGCCCCGCCGGCACATCCCACAATTCCTTGATGCCAATACCGTAAGCCTGCGGATTCAATCCATCCAATTTGAATCGCGAAACCAGATTTTTCGTCAATGATCCGCGCGGCCCCTCGGCCAACACGGTGACTTTCGCGCGCAATTCATAACCCGGCGTGAAGTTGTCCTTGGGCTTCCCATTCTTATCCACGCCCTTGTCTTCCGTAATCACGCCGGCAATCCCAGGCCCTTCCTCGATCAAACTGGCCCCGGCAAATGACGTGAACAAATTCACGCCCTTCTTCTCAACGAGCCCGCCCATCCACTTCACTAATTTATTCAGCGAAATAACAAAATTCCCATGATTAGCCAAAGGCGGCGGCGTAATCGGCAGCTTCCAAGATCCATTCGCAGTGAAGTAATAAGCGGCATCCCCGGTAACGGGCGTATCCAGCGGCGCCGATTTCTCAAAATCCGGCACCAATTCCCGCAACCCACGCGGGTCCATGATCGCCCCGGAAAGTTGGTGCGCCCCAATCTCGCGCCCCTTCTCCAGAACATAAATATTCTCAGCCGAAAGCGCAGGAGATTTCCCCGCCGCCGTATGCGCCTCGATCAAATTCGCCAGATGCAGCGCACAAGCCAAGCCCGCGGGCCCAGCCCCAACAATCAAAACATCCGCATCCAAAGTTTCGCGCGGCACCCCAAATATCTCGCTCATAGCCGCCATTCTATCAGCCGACAATCGTGCAATCGCAACATCATTTCTCTCGCAGGGGCGACGCCGCGCCACAACTCCGATCAGCACAACGCACTCAACGCGACAGCACGCCAAGGCCGCCGTCATCCCGAACCCGCATCACATGAGGGATCCCTCTTTCTTCGCTTGAGTTTGTTTTTTCCTACAGGCAGGCTGTCAGCAGCGAACTATTGGTCCTTCGGGCGAACTACGAAAGGCTGTCATCTTGAGTCCGCTTCCGCGGACTGAGGATCTGCATTTTTCTTCTCTACCGCTGCGTAACCGGCTCGGTGGGTCCGAACTTCACTTCCGACCTGAATTTCTTGTAATCCTTATACGTAAAATCCAATTCCTCATTCAAACTCTTAAAGATCAAAATCCGCGCGTCAATCCGCCCATGAACGTGCAGCGGCAACCACACCTCATCATTCACGCGCGTCTGCTCCAGCGAAAAGCGAGAATTCTTATGGATGCGAAATAAGAACAGCCCATATGAAGCATCCCCCAGCGCCTCCGCGTCCATTTTCACCCACTGCTTGTCGTCCTTATCAATCCAAACTTTGAAATGAAACTTCGGCAAGAATTTCGCGAACCGGCTCTTCGGCTCGAACCCGGGCCGAGGCTCCGCGCTGATCTTGTAAGTGTCCCGCCCGTTCAATTTCTCGACGCCGTCGATCGTAAAGTTGTAAGCGTCGGCAATCTCCGAAACGTACGATTTCTCCTGCTCCTCGGATTTCTGCTCGTCCGCCAGCCGTTTCTTCCTCTGCTCGTCGGTCTCGTTCTTGCGGTCCGACATAAACTTATTGATCTTCTCCTCCACTTTCGCCGCGTCCTTGGCTGAAAGCGGCTGGTCGTTCTTGGCAATCAGCCGTTCCACATGCTCGCCGTAAAGCACCATCACTTCCGAAGTTTCCGACTCGGTGGAAGTGACTTTCCCATCGCCATCCATCTTCTTGGTCTCGGATCGCTGAATGTAAGTGTAAGTCTTTGCCTTCTTCTCATTCTCCATCTCCGCGTCGGCCGCATGCCGCACCAATTCCCGCGGATCGACATTCGGATCCGCGCGCATCGAGCAACATGCCCCCATCGAAGGCTGCTGCCCGCTCTTCGGCGCAGGCTTCTTCGTCGTCTGCGCGAACCCCGGCTGCGGCAACGTCACCAAGCTGCATGCCAAGCCCGCAGCCAAGCAGAATCGCCAAAGCCAATTCATGATGTTGCGCGTCTTCATAGTCAAAATCAGCGAATCCCTTAGAAAAAATTATATCAACCGCCCAGCGCAGCCCGCGCGATCTCTCCCTTCGGGTTTCCTCATTCCGATTCCGCGAGCAGCAAGTAAAGCCCGTCAACGCGGCATATCCGGTCGCGAACCACAAAATCTCTTCTCAACCGCCATTCATTGGATGCGCTCAGCCCGCGTCGAGCCTCCCGCAAGTTTCCGCATTGAATACAAATCCCCACGGCGCAATCGATACTCGCCTTCCGCGCGTGTTACTCTGCTTATTCGCCATGAAACAGGCCATCCATGCGCATTCTTAACATCGTCGGCGCTCGCCCCAATCTGGTAAAAATCGCTCCGCTTCTCCGCGTAATGCGCAGCCATCCCGAAATCGAGGCCATCCTCGTCCACACCGGCCAGCACTACGACGAAAAACTCTCCGACGTTTTCTTCCGCCAGATGGGCATCCCCGAACCGGACGTAAATCTCGAAGTCGGCTCTGGCTCGCACGCCTGGCAAACCGCCGAAATCCTCCGCAAAATCGAGCCAGTCCTGATCGAGCGTAAGCCCGATTGCGTTTTGGTTGTCGGCGATGTGAATTCCACGGTAGCCGCGTCACTCGCCGCCGCAAAACTCAGCATTCCGGTCGTTCATGTCGAAGCTGGCCTGCGCAGTTTCGATCGCACCATGCCCGAAGAAATCAATCGCATCGTCACCGACGCGCTCTCCGACTTCCTCTTCGTCACCGAAGAAGACGCCATCGAAAATCTAATCCACGAAGGCAAGCGGCGCGAGCAAATCCATTTCGTCGGCAACGTAATGATCGACGCGCTCAAGCAATTTCTTCCCATCGCGCAAAAATCCAAAATCGCCGATGAGCTAGGCCTGGCAAGCGTCAAGGATCAGCCCTACGCGCTGCTGACGCTCCATCGTCCTTCGAACGTGGACTCCGCCGAAACTCTAGCCGCACTACTCGCAGCCATCACCGAAATCGCCAGCGAAATCCCGGTGATCTTCCCGGTTCATCCGCGCACTCAAGATCGCCTGCGCGCCGCGGGATCAAAATCCCTAAACCGCATTCGCTTCGTCCCTCCGCTCGGCTATCTGGATTTTCTCTGCCTGATGAGCCGCGCCCGCCTGGTCCTCACCGATTCCGGCGGCATCCAGGAAGAAACCACCGCCCTCGGCGTCCCGTGCCTGACGCTGCGCGAAAACACCGAGCGCCCAGTAACCGTAACCGAAGGCACCAACGAGCTAGTCGGCCAGGACCCCGCAAAAATCGTCCAAGCCGCCCGCGCCATCCTCAACGGCCAAACCAAGAAAGGCCGCATCCCGCGCTATTGGGACGGCCACGCCTCCGAGCGCATAATCGAAATCCTCCTCCGCGAATGCAAGGTCGCGGGTACCGCCGGCGTCCCCGCCGGCATCTTACGACCGCAATCGTGAACCAAGTCCGTACGCAACCGCGGACCGAGAATTTCAATGGTCGTTATTCTCCCGGTCTCCAGCCTCTAACCTCCAGCCTCCAGAACGTTTACCACTCGTAACCATTCGTAAAGAATCTTCTCCCGCTAACCGATGAACACTTGTACGATGAGACGAAGTGGACGCTGTTCCGCGCCGAGCCGACCTTCCGGCAAGCGCATTCGCAGTCGACGAAGCCGTTGGGAGCGTACCGGGATGAGCCACAGTGCAGTATTGTCAGAAAAATCGTCAGGAACCAAGCGGTCTAACGTAAGCAAATCGCCGAAATTGCGCGATCTTTCCGTCTGCCTGCTCTCCGCGCATCCTCTGGTACTCGGCGAACTCGAAAAGCTCCTCACCCGTCCCGGCTTCCGCATCGTCACCAAGCAACTCGAGTCGAGCCTCGCTCCCGAGCTGCGTCGCGCCGCGCTGCCTAAGGCGGGAATTTACGTCATCGATGCGAATGTTTCGCAGCAAGCGACCGCTTCTCTGATCTCGAATATCCTGGAAGCAAATCCGGCCGCTCGTCTGATCGTGGTCGGCGAAAAATTCACTGAAGCCAGCAGCTACGCGTTGCTGCGCATGGGCGTCAAAGGCCTGCTCACCTACGCCGAAGCTCGCGAGCAATTGCCTCGCACGCTGCCTTTGGTCTCCGAAGGCGGCTTCTGGGTCCCGCGCGTGCTGCTCTCCAATTTCGTGGACTCAATTATCGAAGGCGCTCACGGCCGCCAATTTAAAAATGCCGCCGCCGCCGATCTGAGCCGCCGCGAACAAGAAACGCTCGAGACGCTGCTGGAAAATCTCTCCAACAAAGAAATCGCCAGCAAGCTAAACATCTCCGAGCGCACGGTAAAATTCCACGTGTCCAATTTGTTGAGTAAATTCGGCGTACGCCGCCGCGCCGACCTGATCCTACTCTGCTACCAAAAGCGCGGCGCCACTACCTGAGCCGCCGATCTATTCGTCGTAGCGCCGGCAGCCCGCCGGCGTTTTTGACGTTGTTCTAATCCTCGATCGAAGCTCCACGTTCATCGCAATCCTCTAGCGCGAGAAATTCCACACGAGCAGTGCAATGTAAGTCGCTGCCAGCGAAACAAACAGCGACGTCAACAAGATATGCCCCACAACAAAGTATCTTCCGCGCGGCCAATCGCTGTGCGCAAAATAAAATGCATCGATCATGATCCGCGCCGTCCAATAAATTCCGATGAATCCCGCGATCCCCAACGCCGCCCGGTCGCCGCGCAGCATCTCGGCATGAAACATCAAAGTCAGCACTCCGAACGCGATTATCGTAAGCACCGTAAATCCGCCCTGCACCCAAAGCAGTTTTCGATTGAAAGGCTTGAGCTGCGCAAGATCCCGCCGCCACTCAAGCTGAATGGGAACCTGAAAGCTGGCAAAGAGAATCAAGAAATGCCCCGCCCCAGCCAGCCAAAGCGCGAGATCGAAGAGCCGGTAAATCAACGAGTGCGTCATATCGCTCGAATCGCCCGCAGGAACGGCAGCGCCACGCGCATCACAAACGGCGGATGAAACAGCCAAAACGCCGGCCCCGCCGTCATGATCGCCATGAACGCCCAGCCCGAAAATCCGCGCTGCAGCGCGAGTCCCTTGCCCAATCGCGAGCGTTCCAAAATCACTCCGAATCCTTGCAGCAAAAAATAACCCGTCGGCAATCCGTAGCCGCCGCGCGCCGGCAAAGAAATCACCGACTCATGAATCAGCCCCGAAAACAAAAACACAACCATCGTAGCTCCCGCAACGCCAAGCACGCGATGCAGCGGCTGAAAAATAAAATCATACGAGAGCTGGCGAAACCCAAGATTCCACCGCTTCCCCCAAAATTCGCTCAACGATCGCGAGGCAATTGGCGACTGCATGATGGGCTCCGCGTCAACGCCCAAGGCCCGCCACCCGAGCGCGATCAATTCAAAACTCCCAAAATGCAGCACGAGGATCAGCCCGAGCAATCCGATCCATCCGCGCAGCAACGGCAAATCCTCCGGCACCAATCGCGCACAACCAAACAACAGCGCGATTCCCGCCCCAGTCTTAGCCATCGCCCAGCACCACTGCATCAACGAGGGACGCGCGACTCGGCCATCACCGAGAAAGCTCTCCGCGTCCATCCCCGGCCACCCAAAAAGATATGCCCAGGATCGCCACGCCGAATGCGCTACCTCGCTCCGCGCTCGCCACCACGACAGCCACTTCAACCCGAAAAAAATTGCCGCGGCCAGCGCCCACATGAATCCCCAGGCCGGCAGCTTCGCTCGTAGCGATAACGCGGCCGCCACGAGCAGTACAAGAGGCAAGCAGCCCAGAACGACGGAAACTCGCTTGCCGCGTTCTACGCTTCCATTTGCAACGCCAGTTTTCAAATTTGGTCGAAGCCGCATCGAGTCCTGCGAGATCGGCTCAGCTTACTCCATCGGCGAGGTCCAGGCCTGCGGTTTTCCGGCAATATGCTCAGCCTTGCTTCGCCTTTGCATCGCGAATCTGCGCCATCAGGATATCTCGCACGTAATGCCAGTACGGCACCAGTTCAAGGGCTGATCGCGCGTATTTCTCCGCGGCGTTCAGGTCCGGCGTGGTCTTGTTCAAATTCGACCAGGCCAGGCTCATCAATAATTCCGGCTCGCCCCACGACGGCTCGAGCGGATCGCTGGGCTTCGTTTGTTTCCGCACCGCCTCCAATCCCCTGTCGTACGCCGCCATGGCTTTGTCTTGGCCGCCACCGCGCTCCGCGGGCGTCCACCAGATATTCGGTCCCAGCACCCAAAGCAGCCGGGGATTATCCGGCTCGGCGGCGCGCGCTTCCTTTACTAGTGGCGCAGCCTGCGCCGAAAGCTCCTGCACGCGCGCCGCGTCCTTCATATTCAGTCCCAGCGAGAAGCTCAGACACGAAATCGCGCCAACCTTCGCATCCACGAATCCAGGGTCCTTCGCAATTGCCGCCTTGAATTCATCCACCGCCGGCCCGAGATCCGCGTCCAGCTCCTTGGGATCGAGGGATTCATTGAATCCATTGATCGCCCGGCGCCACAGCGCAAACCCGCGCCAATATCGCACCCGCGAGCCAATCTCCTTATCGTCCGCAAACGGCGCCAACTCGCCAAAAAGCCGCTTCAGCGCCGCCCGGTCGCCCTCGTAATCAGCCCGCTGAATCTGCGACACGATCTTGACCGCGGCATCGTGGGACGCAGAAGCTGCGGCCGACCCCACCCACGTAACTGCGGCAAGCAGCAAAGCAATTGAGCCGAGCCCACGCCGAAACCTCCAAGGCCCGATCCGCGCATCACCAAATGGCATCTGCGTTCTCCTCTCCAGTCCCGGTCGGCCCCATGCCGTCCCCATGAGCCTAAAGACGCAGCGCGGGCCAAAATGTATCAGCGCGCGCAGGGCGAACGTAGCGCACCTGTGAGTAGGGGCCGGGGTTCACCACAGGTCCGGGTTAGCTTTGGGCTTTTCCGGAACCCCCGATGGAAAATTAAAACCCAATGCCAAACCGGGGGCGTGTGAACCCGCCCCCCTACTAGAAATGTGTTTTTTCCCGATTAGACTGGGTCTCCTTCCTTTGTTTTGTTGGAGTTGCGTGGGGTTCTAATCATGGGCTTCCCGATTAGAGTCTGGGGTGCTTGAGACATAGTGGTGTTCGATGATCAGGCGTCTGGGGGGTACGACGTAGACGCCGTCATCGCGGAAGCGGGCGCAAATTTCGACGGCGCGGATGATGTCACGGGCGTTGGGATTGGTATTGCCGGCTTTTTCGATGATGCGGTCGAGGGCGGAGCGGACGGACTTGCGCCGGCGTCGCCAGAGGCCGACGGCGTGCACGTGGCGATAGAGGCAAGAGAGGCTGGGGAGTTTGTAGCCGTTGACGATGCTAGGGCCGGTTGCCCAGTGGAGGAAGGCTTCGTCGATGGCCTCGCGATCGGAGTGGTTGCAGATGGCGCATTTGCGGGAGTGGCGTTCGGGGGATGGGGGTGCATTGCCGGAGCTGTGGGCATCCGGCCCGGGTGCTGTGTTCATCGATTTTCCTTTGGCGCGGTTGGCGCGGTCTAAAGTAGTGGTGCCTGGCAGTTTGTGGTGCGAGGTGAATTGCCGAAGTTCGCTAGATTTTCCTTTTGGGGAAGCGTGCGGCTTCCCTGTGACAAATTTTGTCGCGGCTCTTCGATGGAGCCGGAGAAAGATTGACATACATTAACGGATATGTCAACAGAAAAATGAGAGAGAATACAGTGAGAAACGGGGGCCGAAGTGCGGGCGCGTCGATTGTCGTGCAAACTCACGGCGATTGACTGGCGCTCCTACGGGGAAAACGGCGAAAGACGGCAAATTGGCGAAAAACGAGAGAGGTGGAAATGCGCGCGCGATGATTGTGCACGAGGTACGTGGCACACGGTTACGGCACGCGGCAATCGGCGGGCGGAGCAAGCCCCGCCCCTACGAAGAGAGGGGAGATATTCGACGGGGAACGTGAAGCGGATCGACTCGCTTTGGATTTTCTTCGTCGGTGGCCCATCTGGTGGAGTTTTCTTGGATGTAGCGGCGGAGTTCGTCCAGGGTTTGGGGCGTGCGGATTATGTGTTCGAAATAGTTGCGTTGCCAGACCTGGCGGTTTGGCGTCATGCGGATTTTATTGATGCCGATGGCGGATTGGGATTTGAAAGCGCAGACGACGGCGGCCAAAGACATTCGGGTCGTAGGGGCGGGGCTTGCTCCGCCCGGGCTTGATTGCGGCGATTCGAGGAACAGGATTGCGTGCACGTGATTGGGCATGAGTGTGAATTTGTCGGTTTTGAGATTTGGGAAGCGATTGGGCAAATCGTGCCAGGTTTGTTCGACGAATTTGCCGGCGGCGGTGGGGATCATGTAACCGGCGTCGATTGTGCCGAGGATGGGTTCGCGTTGGTGGGTGCAGATGGTTACGAAGTACATGCCGGGGTGGGAATAGTCGTAGTGCGGCAGGCGGATAGATTTGCGGTTTGAGTACACGGCCGGATTATGCGGGGCGAGAATGTCGGTGGCAATTCGTGAGAATACGTACGGCGGAGAGCGGGGGAAAGTGCGTCGGCGATAAATATGTGGGAGGTAAATGGCGCAGGGTTTGGGTAAACGCCAATCGGCGGGCGCAGCAAGCCAGCGCCCCTACGAGGATACGGCAACGGTGGCGCCCCTACGACGGCGAAACCATAACTGCCGCCCCGCAATTCGGTTGAGCGTTGGCGGAACCTGCCCTATAATCACTGGTTTGGGCGCATACTGAGGGCGCTTACTGGACATGCTCGACGTTATTCAACAGCGGAAGACTGGCGTGAAGATTTTGATGGGAGTGATTCTCGTCATGATCTCGTTCGCCATGGTGATTACTTTGGTGCCTGGGTTGGTGCCTGGGTCGACGACGGCGACTAGCCCGGATGCTGTGGCGCGCGTGGGCGACGAGCAGATTACGCGCACCGACGTCGAGAATATGCTGAATCGCGAATTGCGCGGGCAGCCGCTTTCGCCGATGCTCAAGGGCTTGTACGCGCAGCAAGTTGTGGATCAGTTGGTTTACGAGAAGGCGCTCGAGCTCGAGGCGCAGCGCCTGGGTTTGAAAGTCACGCCCGAAGAGCAGACCGAGCGCATCAAGAAATATATTCCCACGGCGTTCAACGGCGATACCTGGGTGGGCAAAGAACGCTACACGCAGGAAGTCGAGACGCGCACTGGAATGACCGTCACGGATTTTGAGGATTTCGTGCGCCAGCAACTGCTCGAAGAAAAATTCCGCAACATTCTCACCGACGGCGTGACCGTCTCGGATACGGAGATCGCGCAGGAATACGTTCGCCGCAACGAGAAAATCACCATCGAATACGCGGTGTTCAAGGCGACGGATCTCGCGGCCACGATCAATCCGACGGACGCTGAGCTTGAGGCTTACTTCACGAAAAACATGGG
>Ga0310038_10000480_pt1 | contig 34026 bp, 30 predicted proteins | sample Sb_taG_6_FD_200461 | JGI IMG/M metagenome (GOLD analysis project Ga0310038, IMG submission 200461) | Peat soil microbial communities from Weissenstadt, Germany - Sb_50d_4_PS metaG (v2) (version 2) | ecosystem: Environmental > Terrestrial > Soil > Wetlands > Peat | place: Germany: Weissenstadt... | reverse complement strand
GACGTCTCTGGACGGGCAGGTAATCCCCCCAAACCGCTGGATGATCGCGATCGCAGTGATGTCGAGCGCAGTGATGCAGTTACTTGACACCACGGTGGTCAACGTCAGCCTACCGCACATCGCCGGTTCCCTTTCCTCTACCACGGAAGAAGCAACCTGGGTTCTTACCTCCTACCTGGTGGCGAATGCCATTATTCTGCCTGTCACCGGTTGGCTGGCGGGGGTATTGGGCCGCAAGTGCCTGCTCCTGCTTGCAGTTACCGGGTTCACGCTGTCGAGCCTGCTCTGCGGGCTGGCGCCGAATCTGCCCATGCTGATCGTCTTTCGCGTGATTCAGGGCTTGACCGGCGGCGGGCTGCAGCCGCTTTCGCAGGCAGTGCTGCTCGAGGAGTTTCCGGGTAAGGAGCAGGGTAAGGCGATGGCTTTCTGGAGTCTGGGGATTATCGCGGCACCCATCTTTGGCCCCACGCTAGGCGGCTTTATCACGGATACGTGGACGTGGCGCTGGGTGTTCTTCATCAACCTGCCGGTGGGCTTGCTGAGCCTTATGTTGATCTCGCAGTACGTCTACGACCCGCATTACCTGCGGCGGCGGAAATTGGGCGTGGATGCCTGGGGCATCGGCATGCTGGTGGTGGGCATGGGCGCACTGCAAATCATGCTCGACAAGGGTCAGGAGAAAGACTGGTTCGGATCAAGCCTGATTTGCTGGCTGTGTGTGTTTGCAGTGGCGGGTCTTACGGCGTTCGTGCTGCGCGAGTTGAGGGCCAAGGATCCGATCGTGCACTTTAAAGTGCTGCGCTCACGCACCTTTGCGTCCGGCGTAGTACTGGTCACAATCATGGGCTTCGTGCTGACGGGGAGTCTGGTACTGCTGCCGCTGTTTATGCAAACGCTGCTGGGGTGGACGGCGACAACCGCAGGAATCTGGAACAGCCCTCGCGGTATCGGCACCGCGCTCTGCATGCCCCTGGTGGCGTATCTGCTGGGCAAGGGATGGGACGCGCGCCGCTTGCTGATCTTTGGCTTTGCCCTCGCGGGGGTTTGCTTCTTTTACTATGCGCGGATGACCCTCGAATCCGGCACGTGGGACATCTTTTGGATCCAGATCTTCCAAGGCTTCGGCCTGGGCTTCCTATTCGTGCCGCTCGCCACGCTGACGATGAGTATGGTTCCCAAGGCGGAGACATCTTACGCAACAAGCCTCTTCAATACCGTGCGAAACATCGGCTCCAGCATGGGCATTTCGTTTGTGACGACGCTGTTGGCGCGGCGCGGGCAGTTTCATCAACAGATCCTCACCAATCGCATCACGCCGTCAAGCGCGGTTGGACAGCAGGCGCTGGCGCGACTGGTGCCCTACATGGTGCATCAGGGATCTGACCCGGTGACGGCAGTCGAGAAAGCGGGGGGACTCATCTATCGGCTGCTCCAGCAGCAGGCGGCGCTGTTGAGCTATGCCGACGCGTTTTACCTGATGGGCATTCTCTTTCTGCTCAATATTCCGGTGGTGCTGCTGATGCGGGGCGCAGAGCACGGCCACCACCAACGCGAGAAACCACAGAGCTTATTGGAATAGCTCCCGGGTTAAAAGAGGTCCCGGAATCGCATTCAGCCGTCTATTTACAGACCCCCTGTCATCACGTCACGTTCGTGCAAACCAGGTTTTGTATCATGACAAGTGGGTTCCCCTTGGAGGTTCTGATGCGTCGTCTCTTATTGCCCGGCTCGATCGCCCTGGCGATCTGCTTCCTCTTTTCTCTGCCCGTATCGGCAGGCAAGATAAATACCAGTGATTTCCCGTTGCGTGTACTCATTCTTTTTCGCAACGGGGCCCGTCATTACCACGGAAACGGCGGCGGGATGTCGTCCCTGGAACAAGTGGATGGCCTTGGCGAGGCCGACCTGTTTGAAAACGGCCAGCCAACTGGCTTCGATTTCAACTACACCTGCTCCCAGCCCATCACTCCGACGCCGGGGTTGGAGACATTCATGGCGCGATGGAAGAAGCCGGAGAGGGTACTGCAGATTGTGATGCCGGTGATGGGCGGCAAGCCCGGCGACATGAATTCCTGCGATCTGAATGTGAACTTGAAACAGGGCACCGCCTACGTCCGCCACAACGGCGGAGTTGTCGAGGAGCCCGCAGCCGAGTTCAAGGAGTGGATGATCAAGCATCAGTACGATCCCGAGCACGGCAAGGATTTGCCGGCGACGGCTACGAGCGAGCAGCCGGCAACCGGTCAGCAAGGCGCGGCGCCGGAAGGGGCTCAGCAGCCATAGGCTCTCAGCATGGTGTTTGCCAAGCGGCTGCGGGACGGGGTCCAGCGCGGAGAGATTACGTGCAGCGTGCGCATCTGGGAGCGTCCGCATGTGAAAGTCGGCGGGCGCTATCGCATGGAGGAAGGCTCGATCGAGGTGGATTCGATTGAGCCGATCGGCTTTCCCGACATCACGCCGGAGCTGGCGCGCGAATCAGGATTCCTCGGCGTCCTTGATCTTCTGAAAGTGGCCAAGCACGGACGCGGCGACAAGATCTATCTCATTCGCTTTCATTACGTGCCGACTTTCAAGCACGCAGCCAGTAAGGCTTCGGCACTACTGCGGCAAGCTCGGCGAATTCCGCGTCGGTGAGTCGGAAAGCCGCGGCACTGACATTCTCTTCAAGGTGCCGTACGTTGCTCGTCCCGGGGATAAGCAGCGTGACCGGCGAGCGGCGAAGCAGCCATGCCAGCGAAACAACGGCCGTGGAAACGTTGCGCGCGGCTGCGATCTTCTCCACCGCTTCGTTGGCTTTGCGCCCTTGCGCCATGGGCCCCCAGGGCAGAAATGCAATCCCGTTGGCTTCGCAATCATCGAGCACGAAATCCCATTCGCGATCGGAGAAACTGTAGCGGTTTTGCACGCACACAATGGGCACGATTTTCCGTGCGCGCTTGATGTGCTCAAGCGTAACGTTGGACAGCCCGATGTGGCGAATCTTGCCCTGCTCTCTGAGCCGCGCCAGCGCTTCCACTGAAGCGTCGAACGACGTGGCGGGATCCGGAACGTGTAACTGGTAGACGTCGATGCGCTCGAGGCGCAGGCGCTTGAGGCTACCCTCGAGGGCCTCCTGGATATGTCCAGGCGCAGCATTGTGCTGCCATACGCCGGGACCGAAGCGCACCCAGCCCGCCTTACTGGTGATCACGAGGCCCGAAGGGTAAGGCCAAAGAGCCCGTGCGATAAGTTCTTCTGAGACGTTCGGGCCGTAGGAGTCGGCGGTGTCAATAAAATTCACGCCCAACTCGACCGCGCGGCGCAACGTGGCGAGTGCGCCGGCAACGTCGTCCGGGGGACCCCAGATGCCCTTGCCTGTGATGCGCATGGCGCCGAAGCCCATGCGATTCACCGTAAGGTCGCCGCCGATGGTGATGGTTCCGTATTGGGCTGCGGGAGAGGATGCGTTTATCGCGGGCATTCCGCTAACTCCTGAGCTCTCCGCTTTCAGCTCGTGCATTACGAAGTCGAGTCGGCGGCAGGCTTGTGCAACCTGCGCCGATTGAAACTTTGCCCACGCACTCAATCTACTTGAGTTACTGGAGCGATCCGCCCCGAACTGAGAGCTCAAGCTGACGACTGCTAGTTCGTTTTTAAACTGTCACTTCCCAACCTGGCTCGTAGGTGCGGCCCCAATATTTCATCGCTTCTTCATCTTTGAGAATGTGCCCTGTTTCGGTATCGACTCGCAGCATGCGATTGACGAACCATGCGACGTTCGAGAGCAACAGCATGGTGACCGTCACGTTGGCCACGGGGATCGGCGAGTTAAGTTTTTCCTCGCCGCGAATGGCGGCGATGAAGTTGGCAAAGTGAGCGTCGGTCATGGAATCGGCGCCGACGAGATCGCCGGTAGTAGTTTCGTGACCGGTGCGGAATGTATCGGTCTGTTTGCCCTTCCAATCGTAGACATCGTAGCCGCCGCGGTCGATGACAACCGACCCTTTGGTGCCCATGATGCACGAGCCGCGATCGCGATCGTAAACACGCATGCCCTGGCGGCTCCGGCCTTCCCAGGAGATGAGCTTGTCTGGGTACTCAAAGTTTGTGATGAGCGTGTCGTAAAACTGCCAGTCGTCCTTTTCCTGATAGCAGCTTCCAGACGCGGTGACGGCCTGTGGAATTTCGGCCTGGAGAGCCCAGCGGCAGACGTCGACTTCATGCGTGCCATTGTTGAGGGTTTCTCCGGTGCCATAGCGGCGCAGCCAGTGCCAGTTGTAGGGATGAATGTTGGCTCTGTATTCACTGCGCGGTGCCGGGCCTTGCCACAGGTCCCAATTCAATTCGGGCGGAGCGGAGCTGGGCTCACCGTAGTGTGTGGCGCCGCGGGTATTGGCATACCATGCCTTGGCCATGTAGGCCTCGCCGATGAGGCCGTCGTGAATCTGCTGGATCATTTTGATGGTGTAGGCCGAAGAGCGCTGCTGATCCCCAACCTGCACCAGCTTGCCGTATTTCGTTTGCGCGGCAACAAGAAGCTCGCCTTCGCGTGGATTCTGGCTTGAGGGTTTTTCCACGTAGACATGCTTTCCGGCCTTGAGGCCGAGCACGGCCAGCGGTGTGTGCCAGTGGTCAGGCGTGGCGACCGTGATGGCGTCCACGTCTTTCGATTCGAGCATGTGACGAAAATCGCCTTCAGCCTTGGGGGCGTAGCCAAGCACCTGCTCCGCCCTGGCTGAGAATTTTGCGAGGATGCGAGAGTCAACATCGCAGACGTATGCGACGCGGGCGGTTTTGCTGTTTGCGTGCAATGACGACAAGTGTGCGTAGCCCCTGCCGTTGAGACCATTGATGGCGAAGTTCAATCGATCGTTGGCGCCAAGGATCTGCGCGTAGCTCTTTGCAGTGGACGTGAAAGCCGAGGTCGCAACTCCTGCGGCCAGGCCGTTTACAAAATTACGGCGGGAAATCATTGCATTCTCCATTCATCTTGCTCTCAGCTATCAGGGCCTTGCATCAGGCTATGGCTTTTCAGCCCGAGTGCCTTTACTTTCCGAGCGTCCAAATGCTCGCATACGGCAGAAGCGGACGGAATCGGCACACTCTGGTTGCCGCAAGAGATTATATCGTTGCCTGATGCTAGTCCGGCATAGCAGGTGCTAGCTGGTAATGGTGCCGTTTGGTTTCCACAGGTAAGGCGTTTGGCAATAGTCTTGCTCGTGGCTCCCTATTTAGGGGCAATTTGGAGCCTGATTGCTGCCTTGCCAGCGGGTGCCGCTCCTGTATCGCTCCCAAAAGTTCCGGCTCCGCCGGTCACCATTTTGTCGAAATCGGCTTGGCCTACTCCACCGTCAAGTGTCTCACGCAGGATAGTGATGAGTTGGACGCCAGCCCGCTTATCTTCGTCCGGTGCATCGGCACGAATGCCTACGACTACGCCTTCCGCGCCTCCGCCCGAGAAGGGGTGGGAAAAATTCCGCAGTACGCCTGCTTTCTGGATGCTTCCTAGAATCGCGTCAACTACCGTGTTTATTTCTCGGGAATCGCCCAAGATAACAATATCCACCGTTTGCCCCCTCATAGGCGCGAACGCCTCTGTGATGCGGCGTTGCTGGTCTGGCGTGATGACACGATCTGCAAGCCTAGCTTCTAATTGCAGTCGGGCGAGTCGCTCTCTCTCGGCGGTCTCATTCGCTTCTGCTGCGCGAGCGTCGGCATCTTTGGCCTCTTTATTTGCTTGCGCAATTTGTAATGCGAATCCCTCTGCAGTCTTTCGGGCAACTTCGGCGGCTTTCAATGCTTCGGCGGCGCGGGCATTTTCCTCAGATGCTTGCTTTTCGGTCCCTGCTGCACGCTCATTTTCTTGGCTTGCTTCGCGCTCTGTTTCAGCCGCGCGTTCATATGCGCCATTTGCACGTTCATTTGCCACGCTACTCTGGCGTTGGGCGTCTGCAAGAAGGATATCGTTGAATGTTTGGAGTTGTCCTTCCGCGCGGTTTTGCAGCGCTTCAAAGATTCCCTCTCCGACGATTCCGACTACAACTAGCAACCACCCCCCAAAGCCAATCTTTTTGATGAATCTCTTGAATTTGCGGATGCGTGTTACTGATCCCTTTGTGAAAGGGGCAAATAGCCTCGGCCACATCTCATGGAGCAACTCCGGGCCTTCTAGGGCAACACCGGCCGCAACCACAAATGCAGAAATCAGAACCCACAGGAAAAACGTGTGGCTCGTCCTTTGCAGTTCTTCTCGAATGCTGTTGTCGAGTGTATTGATAAAGTCGGCGGAAACGGCTATACCCAGCGAAGCGGAGGAAGACGCAAGGGCGACGGCGTGGACGATCATTTGGCTCAAACTCCTCGCTACGCTTGGAATTATCTACCTTTTGGGTATCGTCGGATGCGTGCTGAAGTCTATCACAACAAAGCTAAAAAAGCCTAAATATAGGAGAAAAAACGCTTGACATTTGCCTCTATACTGCCGTAATATAGGCAGTATAGAGGATGTGATGAACCAGTTGAGCACAGCAAAGAGGGCACGGGTGATAGGGGCTTTGGTCGAAGGAAACTCCATCAACGCGACCTGCCGGATGCTTGGAGTTGGCAAGCATACGGTTCTCCGCCTGCTCGAAGATGCTGGTATTGCTTGTACGAAATTCCACGATAGGTATGTCCGTAACCTCCGCGTGCGCCGTCTGCAATGCGACGAGATTTGGTCCTTCGTAGGGGCGAAGATGAAGAACGCCAGCGAAGAGAAGGTTGCGGAGGGATGGGGAGACGTTTGGACCTGGACGGCGATTGACGCTGACACGAAGCTGTGTGTGGGCTATCTCGTCGGGGGCCGTGATGCGGGGTGGGCCTACGACTTCATGCAGGACTGCGCAGAGCGCATCAAGGGGCGCGTCCAGCTTACTACAGATGCCCACAAAGCCTATCTGCAAGCTGTCGAAGGCGCGTTTGGCGGGGACGTAGACTATGCACAATTACAGAAGATTTACGGCGCTCCGACCGATGCCGATCAGCGCCGTTATTCCCCGGCGAAATGCATCGGAACTGACATGAAGGTTGTGAGCGGTGATCCCGATCCAGAGCATGTCAGCACGTCTTATGTTGAGCGGCAGAACCTCTCCATGCGAATGGGGATGCGGCGCTTTACACGCCTGACCAATGGATTCAGCAAGAAGCTGGAGAACCACGCGCATCAGATCGCGGTGTACTTCTTTCACTACAACTTCTGCCGCGTTCACAAGACGCTGCGCGTCACACCTGCGATGGAAGCAGGATTGACGGATCACATCTGGACGCTGGAAGAACTATCCAGTCTGATCCCCGAGAGCAACCCAATTCAGCGAATCGATAAGGAACTCATCCGGGCCGCGTTGAAGCGGACGGCATAGGAGATTTATGGGGAAAGCTACTCAAGTATCGATACCGTACCTGGACCCAACCGTACAGCACGTTGGTATTAGCAAATTGCGGGCGCTCAACGTCACACAGTTGCGCGATCTCGACAAGACGCTGGTGATTCAGGACAACGATAAGCCGCTGGCTGTGCTGCTTAAGTACGAACACTTCATGGCAATGCAGGAGCAGATTGACGCGAAAGAATAGGTTACTTGTTTTCAGTCGCTTCGCGGACCACACGCAACGCATTCTGGCTGCTATCTAAAGGTAGGCATTTATGAGCATCGAAAGCGGCGATAATCTCGGCTCTGGCTTCCCCCCACGGCAGGCTGGACGAGAACTGCGCATGGCAGCGTTCGCAGACGCCCAGGAAGTCTGGGGCCGTTTTAACGATGCGGAGCTTTCGGGTCTCCATGATCCAAGTCTACCGCTGATGAGAGGCCCTGTGGATTTCAAACGGCACCATTACCTGCTAGCTGCATTCTTTGCAAAAGGCAGGAACAAAGGACGACTCGTTCGGGGGTTGCGGGGTTTATAGGAGTGCGCGCCGTTTGCGCGAAAATGCATTTCAGGGGTGTAAACTTGCGCCGGATGGGCCCGTCTACCAAATCGATGGCAGCCGGCACAGCAGTAAAGCCGATGACCGTGGACGAAGCGGAAGAGATTGCTGCGCAAGAGTTTGCGAGCATTGTCGAGAGCCATCGTCCGCAGATCTTCCGGTTCCTGCTGGCCTCGCTGAGGGATGTTGATCTGGCAGAGACACTGACGCAGGAATGCTTTCTGAAAGCGCATCGGAACTGGAAGCATTTTCGCGGCGAGTCGACCGCGATGACCTGGCTGATGCGAATTGCCATCAATCTGCAGAAGGACCACTGGCGCAACCGGCGGTTGCAGTTTTGGCGGCATACGCGGGCCAATTCGGTGGATCTGGATGATGCCAGCGATTGGCTGCCAAGCGGCGAACGAACTGCGGAGCAACAGATGCTGGCGCGGGAACAGGTGACGCACGTTTGGAAGGCGGTTGAGGCTCTGAGCCAACGGCAGCGAACCGTGTTCTTGCTGCGTTACGTTGAAGAACGCGAATTGAGCGAGATTGCACGGGTCACGGGGCTGAGTGAGGGTACGGTGAAGGCGCATCTTTCACGAGCCCTCGCGAGAGTGCGCGCAGAGTTGAGAGGATCTCGATGAACATGCGGGATAAATGGGCGGGAGAGATGGATGATCCGGTGCTCGGTGAGGCGCTGAAGCACTTCAAGTCGAGCGTGGACGCATGGAGCGAAGCTGCTTACAGACGGCCCCGGATAGTGGACTCGCGCGTCCGCCGCGGCGGATGGCAGCTCGCGGCGGGATGGGCGCTGGGATGTGCGCTGGCAGTGGGTAGCTTGGTTGGCGGTGTTTTCGAACATCAGCATCGCCAGGAACTCGCGAAGATCGCGGCGATCAAGGCGGCGCAAAAAGCCGCACATGAGAGGCTGGTGGTCGCCCAGTCGGCTGCCGCTGCTCAACAGGCGTTGGCGGTGCAGACGACGGCCAAGAACACCAGTGCCGCCAGGCACGCGAACGACACCGATGAAAATCTGTTGGCAAAGGTTGACAAAGACATATCGCAGCAGGTTCCGGCGGCGATGGAACCGCTTGCGCAGTTGATGGACGACAACGAGTCACAGTAAAAGCCAGACTGGGCCAATGATTCCCAGAACACGAAAGGTTAGGAGAAAAGATGAAAGCGATGAAGACTGTACGACTGGTTTTGGCGGTAGCGGGAGTTCTGATGGCCAGCGGATTCGCGGGCGCGCAAGCGTCGGGTAGTGGTCCGGGAATGCGGCAAGGGTTCGGAATGCATCGGCCACCTATGGAGCGTGCTCTTGGGATGGCAGGCGGGCAGTTCTGGAACAATCCGAACATCGTAAAGCAATTGACCCTGACCGATGATCAGCGCAAGGCGATGGACGGAATTCTGCAAGACCATCGCATGAAATTGATTGACCTGCAGGCGAATCTGGAAAGAGCGGAAGTCGCCATGGGTCCGCTGCTGAAAGCCGACACGCCTGACCGCGCGCAGATTGAAGCGCAGATCGACAAAGTCGTTCAGTCGCGTGCCGCGCTCGAGAAAGCGAATTCGCTATTCCTGCTGGACCTTCGGATGCAATTGAAGCCGGAACAGTGGAAACAGCTGCAAACTATGCGCCAGAACCGCATGGCGGGTGAAGGAATGCACGAACGGATGCGCGAACACGGCCCCGACGCATGGGGCCAGGGGCGCCAAGGCGGCGAATTCCGCGGGCGGCAGATGGCCCCGCCTGCAGGTGCGCCTCCGCAGGCGCCGCCGGCCGGAGCGCCGCCGGGCGCAGGTCCGGGAATCGATCAGTAGTTGCGGCAAGCGCGACGATCATAGCGCGATTCGAGCGCAACCGGAACTTGAGAGCTCCACAGAGGGCAATTGCAGTTGACAGGCAAACTGGTGGCGGCAGGGGGATTTCCTCTTGCCGCCGTTTTTTTCGTGCTGCGCAGCAGAGACGCGCGTTCGGCACGTTTAGGCGACTCGACTGTGACTCTTTCGGCGCGTCGGACGCCCAGTCGGTTCTGTAACATCAGGAGGGAAGGAGCCGATTGTGCCGAGTCTCGCCCCCGCCGACTGGTTGATCCTGCTGATTTACTGCTTCTTCATGCTGACCGCCGGTTTTTCACTGAAGCGGGTGATGACCGGCAGCCGTCAGTACCTTCAAGCCGGCCGTGCTCTCCCCGGCTGGCTGTGCGGCATAGCGCTCGTAGGCGTCAGCCTTGGCTCGCAAGAAGTTCTCGGCATGGGCGCAGCAGGCGCTCGCTATGGGTTGGGAAGCCTCGGCTTTATTGTCCTCGGCACGATTCCGGCGGCGCTCTTTGCCGGTTTGTATCTGATGCCCATCTACTACGGGTCGAACTCGGGCACTGGGGCGCCCGATCATACCGCACGATCGATTCCCGAGTATCTTGGGCTGCGCTTCGACCAGAAGACGCGGGCGCTAAATGCATGCCTGTTTTCACTGGGGGCTGCTTTTAGCGCGGGAATCTCCCTGTACGCCATGGCGCGTGTCCTGACGGCTCTGCATATCTTCGAGCAGGTTTCGAACCGCCTCAGCTTGCCGGCTTCCGGCGTTCTTCTGCTCGCCATTGTCCTGCCGGCTGCACTGGTATTGACCTACATTCTGCTGGGCGGGCTCGGAGCAGCCATGTACAACCAGGCGCTTCAGTTCTGCGTCGTCGTTGCGGGATTGCTGCCAATCGCGCTGCTCGGCCTGAAGAACCTTGGAGGCTGGAGTGGGCTGAAGGCTGCTGTGCCGCACGACCTTTTGCATGAGTGGAGCGGTGCAACTCAGGCAGGCGCGCATTCCGCGGGAATTGGCGCGGTCGGCCTCCTCTTCGGCGTGGGACTTGTGCTTGGCGGTGGAACCTGGTGCACAGACTTCCGGTTGCTGCAAACAGCGATGGCCGCGAAGAACGCGGATTCAGCAAGAAGGGCTCAGTTGATCGCAGCAGCGGTGTGGGTGTTTGTGCCGTTTCTCCTGATTCTGCCGGGAATTGTTGCCGTCGGGTTGCCCACGCCGCACACAAGCATCGTTGTCCACAACGAAAACGGGGCCATCTACCACGACATCACGGTGGTTCCGGCGGCAGTTGAGGCTGGACAAGGCATGGTTCCAGCAAAAGCCGATCCAGGGACCGGAAATCCGATCATCGACGCCAACGGTCATCCGGTGCTGGATTACGCGATGGCAACGCCAAACACATTGCTGCATTTCCTGCCCATGGGTCTGCTCGGGCTGGGAGTCTCGGCTCTGCTGGCGTGTCTGATGAGCGGTGTGGCGGCCAGCATGACCGCATTCAGTTCGGTCTTCGCATGCGATATCTACCAGGCGTTCCTGGCAAAGGATGCGGATGACAAGCGGATTCTCACGGTTGCGCGCTGGTCGGCGGTCGGCTGCGTACTGCTTGCCATCGGCGCGGCCTGTGCTACTTGGCGGTTTAACAGCCTGCTCGATGCAATGGTGCTGGTTTTCGCGGTGGTGAATGCGCCGCTGTTCGCGACGCTATTGCTGGGCGCTTTTTGGAGGCGCGCCACAGGCCATGGTGCCTTCGCCGGACTTATTGCAGGCGCGGCCATTGCGCTGCTCCACCACGGGCTCGATCTCCCCAAGGGAGCGCAGCCGGGCATTCATGGCGGATGGATCGCCGTCGTGCACCATCCCGCCAGCGAACTCGTACTTGACCTGGGTACAGCCACACTTGCTTTTCTTGTGAGCCTGATGGTCACCGTTGCGGTGAGCTTCGCTACCAAGGCGCGGCCCAAGACGGAACTCAAAGGATTGGTGCACTCATTGATGGCGCGCGAACCCCTAGGCACGCAATGGTGGAAGCGGCCGGAGACACTGGCCGTGGCAATTCTGCTGGCGGCAATTGCAGTGAATCTGATTTTCGTCTGAGCACCGAGGAGAAGAGCGATGTTTTACGATGCGCGCATTTCGATCGGAATGCTGTTTACCTTGATCGGAACAATTCTGGCGGCCTTCGGCCTGGCCACCCGCGATAATGCGCTGGCATATGCCAGGAGCCTGGGGATCGATGCAAATCTCTGGTGGGGATTGGTGCTACTGGCATTTGGCGTGGCCGTGCTGCTGTTGGGGCGAAGAGGGCAGATGAAACTGGAGAAGCAATCGAATCACAAGGGGAAAACAGGGAGTAGGCAGTAGAAAGCGCCGCTTGACAGAGAGTATTTGCCCCTACAACTGTTCTCTGTTCTCTGTTCTCTGTTCTCTGTTCTCTGTTCTCTGTTCTCTGTTCTCTAACCCTTGCTTTAATCCCCCCGCGCGCTGAAGCGCATCGTCCGACGTTCCGGTCTTTATTGACGCACGTCTCCACACGTGGATGCTCGATTCCCGACCCATCCTGTCTATGTGGTTGAACGAGTTCCCCTCGTCGTCCGCAACAGCAAGATTGACCAGGACGCCGCGATAAAACTGCGCCTGGCCTGGAGGCAACTGGCCGAGTTGGGCCTCCGCGCGGGAGTATTGATGATCCGCAAGGAGGCCCAGGAGCCGTGCGTCAGTGTCGAGGCCGCTCGAGGTTCCAGTTTGCAGTTGCGTTCCAGCGCCAAGCGCTCGCTGCTTTGTAGGCGCGGATTGGGTTTCGGGCGCGGACGGCTGAGGCATTGTCAGCTGTACGCCAAAAAGCGGCCGAATGCGGGATGAAAGCAAACGCAAGGGCCAATCCTGCGATGGACAGCAGCGAACCTGACGCAGCGTATGCCGACCCCGACTCTCTCGTGCCCCAAAACCACGGGCGCAATTCATCTACCCTTGGACGTTAACAGATCAACCGAACCCCGGAATACAAAGAAGAACATTGCGTAGATTGCCGCTCTCCGCGCCGTCGCTGAAGGCGGAAAAGGGTGAAAACGCGGCAGCCTTTAAGACGATCTTTACGGATGCGCCGTTAAACTTGAAGCGTGCGATGAAGCGAAAGACGATTGCACATTACGAAATTTTGCGGCGGCTGGGCGCCGGAGGCAGCGGTGTGGTGTACGCGGCCAACGATACGCTGCTGCAGCGGCCGGTGGTACTGAAGATGTTGCGCACCGGATTAATGACCGCCGAGGAGATGCGGTCGACGGTGCTGCGCGAAGCCCGGCTGGCCTCGGCGATTGAGCACCCGAATGTCTGCGCCATTTACGAGGTGGGTGAAAGCGGCGACGAAGCCTACATCGCCATGCAATATGTCCCGGGTCAGCCGCTGGATGAGCTCATCAAGCGTGGGCCCGCAAGCTTGCAGCTAGTTCTTTCAGTAGGGATTCAGATCGCGGACGGCCTGCAGGCCGCGCACGCGCTCGGCATCTTTCACCGCGACTTGAAACCGCAGAATGTGATGCTGACCGATGGCGGCCTCGTAAAGATTCTGGACTTTGGGCTGGCGCGCCGGCTCGCGCCGGAAGATGCGCGCTTTGATCCCACAAAACCCCCGCGCGCCGCGCATGCATCACATGCGACCACTCACACGGCGCGCGGAGGCACCATCCACTACATGGCGCCGGAGCAGTTCGTCACCGGCCAGTCGAGCGTGCAGTCTGAGGTATGGGCGCTGGGAGTGATCCTCTACGAACTGGCGAGCGGACGCCATCCATTCGCACGGGCTGATGCCGAGGATTTTCAGGCCATTCGCGCCATTCAATTCCTGGAACCGGAGGACTTGAGTGTCGTAGCGCCGGGGATTCCTCCGGAACTCAAAAGCGTAATTGCAGCGAGTCTTGAAAAGAATCCGGGCGCGCGCACGGCTTCTGCGGCAGAAGTGCGCGAAGGGCTGAAGACCATCATGAATGCCCTGCGTATCGATGCAGGAATGATTCCAAGCGATGCCGCAGCCAGTTCTCCGGTAACCGGGCCTGAGGCGGAGAAACGTGCAACCGGGCTGCTTTCAATGCTCGCGGAGCGTTTTCGCGAATCGGCGATCGAGGAGAAGACCCAGAGTTCGCTGGTGGTGCTGCCTTTTGCCAACCTGGGCGCCACGGATGCCACGCCGCTCTATGGATATGCACTGGCGGATGCCATTGCGGCGCGGCTGGCGCGGATTCCAACGCTCGTGGTGCGACCCTCGAGCACGTTGATGCCGCTCGCTGCCGCGCAACCCCTAGCCGGAATGGACCCGCTGGAGGTCGGCAAGCGATTGCTGGTTTCGTTTGTGCTGGCGGGCAGTTTTGTGCAGTCAGAGAACGGGTTTGACCTGAACTGGCAGCTGCTCGACGTTGCGTCGCAGAGCGTGCGGTCGGGAGGCTCCATTCGCGTGGCATCACTGGATTTGATTGCCGTACAAACCGAGATTGCGAACGACGTGTTTGCCACGCTGCAAGGAATGGGCGCTGCGAAAAGCATTGAAGGCGGCCGTTCGGAACAGCCGGGCGACGCTGCGCGAGGAGCGACGCGCGACCGCTCGCTGCCGGGACCGGTGAGCGAACGCTATCTGCAAGCGCGGGCGCTGCTCAGTTCGTTCATGGTGCGGACAGGATCTCGCGCCGATCTGGACCGGGCCCATGCCCTGTTTTCAAACGTGACCACTGCTGATGCGCAGTTTGCCGCGGGATGGAGTGGGCTGGGCATTGCCGAACTGCAGTACGCGCGGCATGGATTTGGCGGGCAAATTCATGTGATGCGCGCGCGCAAAGCGTTCGATGAAGCGCTGAAACTCGACCCAGCGTCGACCGAGGCGAATCTCTACCGCATCTATATGCTGCTGTCGCGCGGCGAGAAAGAGTCGGCGCGGCATGGCATCGCGGATCTGCTCGCCGGCGCCGCAAACGACTGGAACGTGCACATGTTGGCTGGAATTGCCCTGCGCTGCGACGGAATGTACGACGAGGCGCTGAATGAGTTCAGCCGCGCTCTCAAGCTGAATCCGGCGAATGCGGCGATTCTCTACAACCATCGCGCCCGCGTGTACCACTACCAAAACCAGATTGAGCTCGCGAGCGACGAGTTGGAAAAGGGCTTGGCGCTGGAGCCGCGGCATCCGCTGCTACGCACTTCGACGGGGTATCAGCAGATGCGTACGGGCAACCTTGGCGAAGCCATCACCATTTTGGAGAGCGTAATCGCCGACGATCCCTCATTGCGCATCGCCGTGCCTACGCTGGCCATTTGCTATGTGCAGGCGGGTGCAAGAGAGCGGGGTGCGGCGCTGCTGAAGGACGACACGCTGGCCGCGGCTGAGGCGGATAGCGAGATGGCATACCGGCTGGCCACCTACTTTGCTGTCGAAGGCGACTCCAGCGAGGCGCTGCATTGGCTGCGACGGGCAATCTATCTGGGCAACGAGAACTTCCCATGGTTCCAGAAGAATCCTGCGTGGAACAATCTGCGGACCAATGCCGACTTCGAGCGGATTCTCGAGGATCTGAAACGAGCCTTTCGCAAGAATCAGATGACGTGGAAGAGGCTTCTCGCGCAGGTGCCTGTGGGAGCATAGCGCCGTCAGCGAGCTGAGTCGACACGCTCGTACGGCTGGTAAACGGGCTCCCACATATAAGCGCGAAGTTTTTCTGCGAATGCGGTTTGGTCGCTGGCGCCTGTTACTCCGTCAGCGACGGCCTGCCTGCCAACGGCCTCCGCAACCACCAGGCTCACTTGCCGGGATTCTCCAATTGGTGGCAGCAGCGGGGCGCTCCTGTCAGCCCGCGCCGGGGAAAGCGAGGCCAGCGCTTTAGCGGCGGCCATAATCATCCCGTCGGTGACGCGCGCGGCGCGCGAGACGAGAATGCCGAGAGCGAGGCCGGGGAAAATGTAGGAATTGTTGATCTGCGCGATGTGGACAAGTTTGCCGTTGACCTCGACCGGCGGGAAGGGACTGCCCGTGCCCACCAGTGCGCGCCCATCAGTCCAGCGCAGCAAATCGGCGGGCGTTGCTTCAGATTGCGAGGTTGGATTCGACAATGGAAAGATCACCGGACGCGGTGTGTGGCATGCCATCTCGCGCACAATCTCCTCGGTAAACACGCCAGGGCGCGCGCTGACACCTGCCAGCACCGTGATTCTGGCATTGCGAACCACGTCGAGCAGTGAGATGGCGCCGGTGTCTGCGCTTGGCGCTAAAAGCTTCCATCCGGCCACGTCTTCGCGTCTACGAACCAGCGGCTCCTGTTCGGGACGTATCCCTTTTCCGCCCTCAACAAGCAGGCCGTAGCGGTTGAAGGCGTAGATTCGTCTGCGTGCTTGCTCTTCCGTCAGGCCTTCCTCTCGCATAGCGGTGATGAGGAGGTTGATGATACCGATGCCAGCCGAGCCGGTACCGAACATGGCGATGGTCTGGTCGCGCAACGGGATGCCGGTGGCGCTGACAGCAGCGAGGAGCGTGGCTGTGGTGACGGCTGCCGTTCCCTGAATATCGTCGTTGAAGGTGCAGAGCTGGTCGCGGTAATGCGCGAGCAGGCGGGCGGCATTGGCGCCCGCAAAGTCCTCCCATTGCAAAAGCACGTGAGGCCACCGGCGCTCGACGGCGGTCACGAACGCATCGACAAAGTCGTCGTACTCCTGGCCGCGGATGCGCTTATGTTCCCAGCCAATGTAAATCGGATCGTTGAGCAGCGATTCGTTGTCGGTGCCCACATCGAGCAATACCGGCAGGCAATGCTCCGGCGGGATGCCGCCCAGCGCAGTGTAGAGCGACATTTTACCGATGGGAATGCCCATGCCGCCTGCCCCCTGGTCGCCCAGGCCGAGTATGCGTTCTCCGTCGCTGACCACAATGCAGCGCACCGCGTCATACCGGGGGTTGGCAAGGATATTCGCGATGCGGTCCTTGTTCGGATAACTGAGAAAGAGCCCGCGCGGCTTGCGCCAGATCTCCGAGAAACGCTGGCAACCCTCACCCACCGTCGGCGTGTAAACGATGGGCAGCAACTCTTCGACGTTGTGAGCAATAAGCGAGTAGAAGAGGGCTTCGTTGTTGTCCTGCAGGTCGCGCAAGTTCGAGTATTTGCCGAATGCTGTGGGCCGGCTGTCGAGCACGCGCTTGCGCCGCGAGCGCTGGTCTTCAAGGGTGCCGATGTGTGGCGGCAACAGCCCGTGCAGCGCAAAGATGTCTCGCTCCGCTTCGGTGAAGGCCGTGCCCTTGTTCAGGCGCGGACTCATGAGCAAATCAAACCCCGATAGACTCGTGCGAATGACGGGACCGGCAGGTTGGCCCGGGGAGGAAGATGCGGAGCTCAAGAAAGTCTTCTCCTTATTTGCGGGTGGCTTTGATATAGGATACGAGCCTGCTATTCAAATGTCAGTAAAACGATCTCGGGCGCACTTCCGACTCGCATGGGAGGTCCCCAGGTTCCGGCGCCAGTGGACGTGTAGACCTGTAGCGTGCCGAAGCGGTGCAATCCGCTGGTGAAGGGGCCGAATATGCTGCGCGTGATCCACGTGAATGGGATGAACTGGCCACCGTGCGTATGCCCGGAGAGCTGGAGACTGAACCCTGCTTGCTCGACGATGGGCAGCCGCGTCGGAGCGTGGTTGAGCAAGATGCCCGGCTGGGAGCGGTCAAAGCTCGAGCCGCTTGGGCGCAGGGCGTCGATGGCCGCCTTCATGCGCAGCGGCGAAGTGGAGGCGTGATAGAGCACTCCGGCGATCTGCAGACCGTCAATCAGAACCTGCTCGTTCGCCTGCACCCGAATGCCGGCGCGCCTGATGGCTTCGATGTAGTGTGCGGGGGAAGTGAACTCCTCATGATTGCCGGTGGAGAAAAAAATGCCGAACGGCGGAGCGAGCGCCTGGAAAGGTGCAAGCAGGTGGTCAAGATCTCCCTTGGTGCCGTCAAACAGGTCGCCAGGAAGAAAGACAATGTCGGGGCGAAAGCCGGAGGCCATCGAAACCAGTCGGCGGCAGAAGCGGACCCCATTTATGGGCCCGAGATGAAGGTCGCTGAAAAAAACGGCCCGGCGTCCGCGCCAGCTCGCGGGCAAATTGGGAAGTTGAACGGCAATTCTCCGGATGCGAATCACTCGCGCATTGAAGAGGCCGTAGATTCCGGCAAGTGAGGCGATTGCGTAGAAAACAGACGCAAGCAAAGGCCGGATCGCGCCAGGATTCGCTGCCAAGTGAAACAAACGAAGCGCAAACCACACCAACCAAACAATCAATGAAGTCCAGAAGAAGAAATTGAGAAAACCGAGCCAGACCGCAGCGAGCCAGTAGATGAAGCGAACGGCAAAGTTGGAATAGCGGAAAGAGAGCAGCGAGGCCACAACAAAACTGAAGGCCAGCACCAGCATGACCACGCGGAGGTCGACGCCTGCGGCTGGCGCGAGGCTGGGCCAGAAGGCGATCCAGGTGAAATAGACGAACCAATGGGCAAGAAAGAGGATGCCCTGGATGATGAGGATCGCCAGAGCCGGCCAAGCCTTCAAATCGAATCTCCTTTGCTTTCATCATTGCATGGGCGGCATAAGGACTTTCTTTCGACGACGTGTAATCGAGGCGCGTGCAACAATCTTGTCATGACGGCAAGCGGCGACAACGCGCTCGGTGTTTACCTTTCCATCCCGTTTTGCCGATCGAAGTGCACTTATTGCAACTTCACTTCGGGAGTGTACCCGGCCAGCAAGCACACCCGCTACGTGGAACGCCTGATTGAGGACCTGGCCGGCGCCGCGGCGTGGGCTGAGAGCGTCGGCGTGGTGCTTCCACGACGCGTGGACACGGTGTACCTGGGCGGAGGCACGCCCAGTCTGCTTGCTCCGGAGTTGCTGGAGCGGCTGTTCACCGCTCTGCGTTCAGAGTTCGATCTCGAAGCGGAAGCCGAAATCACAATGGAGTGCGCGCCGGGGCAAGTGGCCGACGCAACGCTGGACGCCACGGCGGCCGCAGGCGTCAATCGCGTCAGCCTCGGCGTGCAGTCGTTTGTTGATAGCGAGGCCCACGCGAGCGGGCGGTTGCACAGCCGCGCGGCGGTCGAAGCGGATTTGCGGCGGCTGCGCTCGGCGGGGATCAGCAACCTGAACGTGGACTTGATTGCCGGATTGGCAGGACAGACGGAAGGGTCATGGGAGGAGTCGCTTTTGGCGCTCGTCGATTCGGGCGTTCCGCACGCCAGCGTGTATATGCTCGAGGTCGATGAGGACTCCCGCTTGGGGCGCGAAGTTTTGAGGGGCGGCTCCCGGTATCATGCCGCGCAGGTTCCGGGCGACGACGCGATTGCGCGGATGTACGAGCGTGCGATCGTGCGGCTGAGCCAGGCAGGGTTTCGCCAGTATGAGATCTCGAACTTTGCGCGGCCCGGATTCGAGTCGCGGCACAATCTGCGTTATTGGCAGCGCCGCCCCTACCTCGGAGTGGGGTTGGATGCGTCGTCGATGCTGCGGTCCGACCCCACCCTGGCGGCAAGAACAAGAACGGCACAAGGTTGCGGCACCCACGATCTTGTGCTGCGTGCAACGACCACGGATGATTTGAACAATTATCTGGCGGTTTCGGGATTTGGGGAGAGTGAGTGGCTTGAACGCGGGCGCCAGCATGAGGAAGCGTGGTTCCTGGGGCTGCGCATGAATGCAGGCGTGGACGTAGATGCACTGGACCGCGAGTTTGGGCGCGAGTTGGTTGCGCCCGCGTTGCAGAAGGTCAAGCGCCTCGTGGAGGATGGGTTGCTGGCGTTTGACGGCGAGCGCGTACGGCTCACGCCGCGGGGCCGGCTGATTTCGAACGATGTGTTTCAGGAGTTTTTGGAAATGGACGCCATGCAAGTGAGCAACGAGGTGTAGGTTTCATACTCTCCCAACATAATCGTCCAGTAGCAATGGGTTCCCCGCGAAAAAGCGGGGATCGGACAACGCTCCTTTACCACGCCAGCAATTCATCGCCCGAGGTTGATGAGAAGAACGTCACCGGCTGCGAAGTGGATTGCGGTTGGCAACCGAAGCACTGAATGGACTCGGGGCCGGCGGCCTTGGCCCATTCCAGGGCTTTCTCCGCTTCGCGCAGGACCACGACCGGGGAGCGCCCGCGGCTTGCAGCGGTACCAAAACACGCGGATAGTCGAATGGCCTCGCCGCCTACCTGAACCGGCACGGCGAATACCTCGACGCGTAACCGCTCCGTGAGCGCCATCGCATTGGCCGGGCTGCACGCCGGCAGTGCGATTAGAAATTCGTCCATGCCCGGCCGACCCAACAGATCGTAGCTGCGCAACAGAGTGCCGGTGCGGGTTGCCACCTGGCATAGGAGCTCATCGCAGGCGTCCACGCCAAGGCGCGAGTTCCAGTGGCCAAAGTCATCGATATCGAAGAGCACCACAGTCATGGAACTATTCATGCGCTGCACCCGGTCGGTTTCGCGAAAGAGCATAGCGAGCAATGTTTCACGATTGTAGACGCCGGTCAGGCGATCAAGCTGCGCGTTGCGGATCGCGACATCGCGGAGGGTTTCGAGTTCGTGGGCCATACGCTGGTTGCGCAGCGCAAGATCGAGCCGGAGCTGCCAATAGGCTGTTTCCGCCGAGCGCAGAATGAGATCGTCGGCTGCGCCTTCGGCGAGGAAGTCAATCCACTCCTCCGTCACCGTCTCCGCAATCAGCAGGATAGGTAAGCGCGGACCGTCGCAATGGGTGCGAGCTGCAGCGAGCAACTGGCCGGTAGGCACCCCGGGCAGGAGCGCGTCGATCAACGCCAGGCTGGGAGGATTGGCACTGCCAATCGAGGCGAGGGCAGCTTCTGCTGTGAGAACTACCTGGACGCGCGCCCTACCTTCCACAAGCTGTGGTTCGATTGCGGCAATCAGCGCCGGATCAGCCGAAGCGAAAAGGAAAGTGGGTGAGGTGTGCGATGGCATCCAAGGCATCTCCTGTTTGGATGTATCGACTCAAGTTAGAGAGATCTTAGGAAGTGGAGGAGAATTTCTTGATCGGCTGTAATGACCTTCGATTCGCGTGGGGTAGCCGAAGGTAATGTGTCCGCGACCGGACAACAAGATCGCCGCTCAGGCGCTTGAGCTTTTTTGCACAACTTGCGGCGGTTCAATCCACGAAGTCAATTTGCGGTTCGATAGGAATAATTCCGCGCTGGTAGCCCATGGTCAGCAGCTTGCGGATCGCCTCGCGGCCGTCGGGACCGTAATCGAGCGTACGGTCGTTGACATACATGCTTACAAAATGGCTGGCCATCGTCGAGTCCAGGTCGCGGGCAAATTGCATGGCATACTCCAGCGCCTGCTCGCGGTGATCGAGCGCGTGGCTGATGCTGTCGCGCAGAGCCTTGGAGATGACATTGTGTGTTTTGGCGCCCAGCGAGCGGCGAATGGCGTTACCGCCCAGCGGTAGCACTAGGCCCGTGGTCTCACGCCACCAAACGCCGAAATCGATCACCTTGAAGAGGCCGCTGGTGGAGTAAGTGAGCTGGCCCTCGTGGATGATGAGACCGGCCTCGTATTTGCCGGCCTGAATCTCAGGGATGATTCGGTCAAAGGGCACGGTGACGGTCTCAATCGCCGGATTGAAGATTTTGAGTGTGAGATAAGCTGTAGTAAGCGCGCCGGGCACGGCAACGCGGACCTGGCTGAGATCTTTTGGGGTGAGCTTGCGGCTTGCGACAATCATCGGTCCGTAGCCCTCGCCCACGCTGCCGCCGCACCCCATGAGCGCGTAACTCTGCTGCAAGTAGGGGTAAGCGTGAAAGCTGATGGCGGTCACGTCGTAGAAGGCCTCTTCGCGGGCGCGGCGGTTGAGAGTCTCTATGTCGCAGAGCGTATGGGTAAAGCGATATCCGGGCACACGAACCTTTTTCGTTGCCAGGCCATAAAACATGAAGGCGTCGTCGGAATCCGGGCTATGCGCAATCGAGATTTCGATCGGACTAACGGGTTTGGCAATTTCCGGGGTCTGAGTGCTCACAGCGGGGAAAGATCCTTTCGGCAATAGAAACTGTAACAATTCCAAGCTATTCAATGCGATCTTTCAGTGTATGACCACTCGGTCACCGCGGGCCGTCCTGGTCATCACCTGTTGAACCCATTCAGACGATTCAGGGTTTCGCTTCCAGGTCAGACTCCTCGCGCGGTTCGATCACCGCGGGCAATTCGCCTCTCGGCTTCGCGCGCTGCAACCAAATATGGCGCGCAGCTCCCGCGGCCGCAATCAGCAGCGCTGCAAGCGAAATAACAAAGACGATTAAAAGCCAGCGCATGAGACAAACTTCCCCAAGAATACCAGAGCCCGCTTACGCGGCCTCCCGATGGCCTGCGCCAGCCTGATTCGCGGCTGTTCAGACCGTGGTTTCCATGGCGGCTCCCAGGCAGGAGCGGAGCCAATGGAGGTACGTATGGCTGCCTGCTTCAATCGCAAGCACAAGAAACTCCGGCGTTTGGTAACTGTGCAGCTCCTGGAGCCTGGATTCGAGAGCGGGAAGCTGATCGACGGCCGTTTTGAGCAGCAGAAGAGTCTCTGCCGACGATTCAATTTGGTCATGCCAGCGGTAAACGGAATGAACGGGTGGAAGGAGCGTGGCACAGGCGGCCAGACGCTCCTCTACGAGCGCGCGGCCCAGCCGGGTGCCTTCCTCGGGGCTGACAACGGTGGTCATAACGATGCGAGCGGAAGACGTACTTTCGAGCATAAAGCCCCTCCACAATGAAAACGATGCTGCAAACACTGTACCCCTGAATTGACCTGGCGGGGTAAATGCTTGCGACAGGGCCACAATGGAAGTGTCAAATGCGGAATCGTCTGGAATGGGCGCGGCCCGATGTGCGGTTGCGCCCCGCCCATCGCTATTTGAGTCCTGGCCGAGGAGCGTTCAATGGACCTGTTCGGCTGTTACCTCGATCTCCTGTCGCTGTGTGGTGCCGGGGATGTCGAGCGATCCCAGCCCAAGCTGCTTACCCTGTGTCAGTTCCGCCGCTTCTTGCAAAACGACCTGGTGAACCACGGGGTCCTGCGCGGCGGTTGCGGATTTTTCGCCGCCAAGACTCGACTGCTCGATCTTGGTGCGCAACGTCAGGCCATCCGGTGATCCGTCAATCGTCGCGTCGATACTCAAGCCCACATCCTGGTACTGCACTTGAGTGTTACTGTTCCGCGCTTCACTGTCATATGAGCCGGTGACAATAGGTACGCGGTTGCCCTGCTTGAAGATCGATCGCTGTCCCAACACGGCAAGGATGACAAAATTCTGCGACCCCGTTTGCTTGCCGCTGTCGAAATCAGTGATGGTGTAGGTGAGGCGATACAGGGGCTTGGGGCGGTCGAGATCGGCGACCAATTGTTTCGCGGTCTCAAGATCCTCGGGCGTGGCTTTCATGGTAATGGCGTTTTGCGATTGCACTCCATAGATCTTGGCCCTGGGCAGTATGTTCCGCATATCCGTTTGAATGTCGTTCAGGACGTTTTGTTCGGGAACGTTCTTTAGAAAAATCGTTTGAACAACTTCTGAGGTAGGTTGTGGCGGTGTAACAGGTCTTTGCTCTTCTGTCTGCGCGTTTGCGGCCGGCGCCTGCAGCGTGAGGGCCAATGTGAATGCACCGGCCATCACAACGGCCGTAGCGACTTTACTGAGTCGTTCTTGCGTCAATGGCATGTCTCCCCCTTATGGTGATTGCTCAAATCACCATTGTGTGCAATTGAATCAGGTTTCGGACGCCCTTGCCCAAAATGACGCACGGCGAGTGATTCCGCTCGACAATTCTAAGGTCGGCGTAGGATCTGGCGGAATGATTCGGTGCTTCAGCGAGGCGGCCTCAGGTCGTTGGCATGAATAGGAAGGAACGATGGCATCGGAGGCCTTCGTTTTGAAAGGAATCAAGGCGTGCATTATACGAGCGCAGCAAGTCCCTTGGTCCGACGCGTCTTTAGTGAAGACTTAGTTGAGAAGCAGTGAAGACTCAGTTGAGAAAGTTCGGCCCGGTGTTGCAGTATGGACATTGCGGCCTGAGGAGCTTCTGAAACCAAGGTCGAGCACTTAGGAAACCGAGGTCTGAGCGACCAATAGGAAGCGAAGACCTTGACCGACGTCTTAGCCAGGCGCATTTTCCGAAGCCGCTGAGGCGAAGGCGCAGCGCGCGGAGAAATGAATGAGCACAGCAATCAAGTTTGGCACTTCGGGATGGCGAGCCATTGTGGCGGACGAGTTTACGGTGGCCAATATCCGGCTCGCCGTTGCAGGAATCGCAGCGTACGTCAAAACGCTTCCGGCCCCACACTGCATCCTTGTTGGGCGCGATCCGCGGTTCCTTGGCGAGAGCTTTGTGGCCGAGGCGGCGCGCATGCTGGTCGGAGCCGGCGTCACGCCGATCGTAATTTCCGAGGCTGCGCCTACTCCAGCCATTGCGCATGCGGTACGCACCATGAAGACCTCGGGATCGATCAACTTCACCGCCTCGCACAATCCCCCGGAGTACAACGGCATCAAGTACTCCACGCCCGATGGCGCGCCTGCCTTGCCAGAGGTAACCAGCCAAATCGAGTCAGCAGTCGAGAAGATTGCGAGCGGCGGGGGCGGGGGCGTGCCGAGCCCGTTCGTCGAGAAATTTGAGACAGCCGACGTGAAGCCCGCATTCCTCAAGCGGCTCGCCGAACTGGTTGACTTGAAGACGATCGCAAAATCGGACATCAAGGTGGTCTACGACCCCTTCTGGGGCGCGGGCCGCGGTTATCCCTCCGATTTGCTGCGCGAAGCGGGCGTAGCCGTCGAGACAGTGCACGATTACCGCGATGTGCTCTTCGGCGGCCACGCACCGGAGCCGGACGATCACTTGCTAGGCGATGCCAGGAAAAAAATGAAGGAGATCGGCGCGGCCCTGGTGATGGCTACGGACGGCGACGCAGACCGCTTTGGCATTGTTGATGGCGACGGCACGTTTATCCAGCCCAACTACATCATTGCTCTGCTCTTCGATTACCTGGTGGAGACGCGCGGCTGGCGCAATGGTGTGGCCAAGAGCGTGGCCACCACCAACCTGGTCAACGCATTGGCCGAATATCACAAGGTTCCCATCTATGAGACCCCTGTCGGATTCAAGTACATTGGCGCTCTCATCGACCAGGACAAGATTGCCATCGGCGGCGAGGAGTCGGCGGGCCTGACCATCCGCGGGCACGTGCCGGAAAAAGACGGCATCATTGCTGGACTGCTGGTGGCGGAGATGGTGGCCAAGCGTGGAACGAGCCTGCGTGCGCAATTGAAGGGACTTTTTGCCAAGGTTGGTTCCTATTTCCCAGTTCGCGAGAACTTCCACTTGACCACGGAGCAGAAAGCCGCGTTCACTGAGAAGTTGAAGGCTGATCCAAAGGAATTAAGCGGGCGCAAGGTCGTGCAGGTCGTGCGGACCGACGGGCTGAAGCTCATTCTGGAAGATGGCTCGTGGGTTTGTTACCGGCTCTCAGGAACGGAACCGGTAGTGCGAGCGTACACCGAAGCGCGCAGCGAGCGGGATATGCAGGCGCTGCGATCAGCGGCCGAAAAGTTTGTGATGGGATGAGGGCCGAATCAATGTCCTCATGAAGCGAGATTCGATGCCCGAAGAAAGTGTCCAAATAGAGAACAATTTAGCCCGGAAAAAGCCGCCTTTGTTGCGCGAACGGGCGCTCTACCAGGCGCAGCGGCTGTGGCGGCCGGCGGGAACTGTGGTCGCCGTTGTGCTGGCACTGCTGGTTACCTGGCATGTGATCTACGGCAAACACGGCATCTCAATCTGGCAGCAGAAGCGCGCCGAGGACAAGGCGCTGCAACAGGAGATCAAGAACCTGCAGCAGGAGAACGCCGAGATGCGCCAACACATCCAGCACCTGCAATCGGACCCGGACGCTATTGAGCGCGAAGCCCGCGAGAAACTGCACTACGCCAAACCCGGCGAAGTGATCTACACGCTGCCCACACAGCCGCAGCGACAGCAGCAGACGCCGCCTGCAGGCAAATAGCCGCTAGCTTCTAGCTCCTAGCTCTTAACCACTGATGATTCAGCTTTCTCTCTGGTGCTGAAATCATGCCTGATACCGCATATGCGGATTCCTGTTCGGGGCATCATTTCGAGTTCTGCGTAATTCGGTTTTCCGTAGATTCCAGTCGGACGAAGCTTGCGCGCATCCAAGCCGCTTAAAAGCTAGAGGCTGACCTTTAGAAGTCAATGTGCGTGCGCACCGTCATCACATACACTGGCCCGCGGTCGGTGTTGTAGCCAGGATGCGCAATTTGGGTGCCGCCAACCGAGCCAAACAGTCCGTGCCAGAGATGCGCGTTGTAGTACCACTCGAGGATGTCTTCGCGGCCGTAGTGCAGATTGCCATCGCCCAGCAGGAAGCCCAAACCACCGTAGTGCAAATAATTCTGATGATCGCGCTTGATGGCGTTCGACACGAACGCCACTCCCAGCTTATCGTTCGGCCGCGACCAGCTATGGCCGTTGTAATCGCCGCCGAAGAGGATCGTCTGCCCAACCTCGGTGTAGGCAAACGACTCGTGCTGATCCTCGTCCCAACCGAAGCGTCCGAAGAGCCGCAGGCTGTCAGTCACTTCCTGCTCCGTGTTCAATCCGAAGCCGTACTTCACCGCGCCGAAGCGCTCTGTCTGCGTGATCTCGGGCGTGGACGTCTTACCGGCCAGGTATTGCTGTACCGACTGGCGGTAGTCCCCCATATTTGCGTGGTTCACGTAGCTCAAAATACGCACCGCGCCCTCGCGTTTCGGGTTGAACAACGGAGCCAGCAGCCCTTTGCGTAGCTCAAATTCCCAGTTTTGCCCGCTGGCGCGGCTGAAGGCCCAGTCAAGCGTGATGCCATTGGCGACGGTTGGCATGGCGGCGATGGCGTAGCGTGCCGACCAGATGCGATCGTCATACTCCAATATCCCGCCCACGGTGTAGCCACGGGTATCCGCAGCGTAGTCCCATGCGCCGTTGTTGTCGATGGTCCAATTGGTGAACTGCAGGTGGCTGTCAGAACCGACGGAGTTGACGTCGAAGCTGTCTGCCAGGGTCATCTTGCCCACGCGCACCTCGAAGCGTCGCTCCGGCACTCTTGTCGCCAGCTCGAGCGGCCCGCGATCCTGGTCGACCATTTTGTCGGTCAGCCCGAAGATCTGGTGAATCTCGCCGCGCGCGAGATAGGGTGCGGTCGAGAGTGTCGGGTTGCGCACGACGTCAAGGTCGGTTGCGCCCGCCAGCCCCAGTGCCTGCGAGATGCCCCGGCCGCCGGCGTTCTCGAAGTCGACGATGAGGTCAGTGTTGTAACGGGTGTTCGGGCGCAATTGGTAGCCGAGATACAGCGTTGCTACTTCCGAAGCCTTGGTTTCAAAGTCGTCGATCAGGCTGTTTGGGCCCTGATAGGGCGAATGAAAATGTCCGTGCATCTGGAAGACGCCGTTGGCCTGGCCGGAAACCCAGTAGCGGCCACTTTCTGAGTGCGGCGCCATGGTGAGAATCGGCGCAGCTTCAGCTTCGCGATCGGCCGGATTTGCGTTGGGGCCGTTGCTTGCCGCGGGGGCATTGCCTTGCTGCCTCGATGTCGGCGCTGAGACCGTTGATTGCTGAGCAAGTTGGCCCGTCAGAAACCCTCTCGGCTCAGGCTCGGAAGGCAATGGGGCGGGCGCCTGCGCGAATGCGATGCCATTCAACCAATAAGCGCAGCCCACCCCCCCGAGCAAAAGAACAAGCGGATTGGCCCCGCGGATCAGCATAGAATAAAAGCGGCAGCGACTATATCCCCGCTGGGTAAATACTATACCCAGGATGGGTACTGTCAAGGCAAGGAGAAGAACCATGTCGCATCAGGATCGGGAGAAAGTGAAACTGCTGCAACGGGTGAGAAAGGTCCGCGGACAACTGGAGGCGGTGGAGCGTTCCCTGGTGGCCGATCAGGATTGCGGCGATCAGTTGATGCTCCTTGCGGCGGTGCGCGGCGGGATCAACAGCCTGATGGGCGAGGTGCTGGAGACACATATTCGCTTCCATCTGGTCGACGGTGCCAAGGAGCAGATTGCTCCTGAACTCGCCGAGGACCTGATCGACCTGGTGCGCGCCTATTTGAAATGAGCTCATGCTTCAAGGAGCATCGCGCTGGAACACCGAACGAAGCGAATCTTGCGCCGGCAAACACTCTCCTGATGGTAGCGGTTTGGCGCTTTCGGAATGATGAACGCACGTTGAATCACGGGAAGGTGCGGCCAGAGCGCCTCTCATCCAGTCATTCAATTTGTACTTTCAAGGATCTCTCAGCAATGTGCCCCGGCTTTTGCCAGGTCTTCCTTCAGGCCCTTCATGCTGGTGCGGCTTGAGGCTTCGCCAACGCTCATACCGGAGCCGGCCGGAGGTACACCGCCGTGCCAGTGCGTCTCAAGACTTACAGCATAGTGGTAGTTATCGCGCTCGAATGCGCGGAACTGTCCCACCCAATCGATGATGCCTCCGCCAACCGGCGCCCACTCGAATTTGCCGTCGAGCTTGCGGATCGTGTCTTTGCAATGGCAGTGGCCGATGCGATCCTTGGGCAAGTTGTTGTAGTCGTCGGGGTAAGGCACATCGACGGGGAAGGTCGCCGAGTTACCGGGATCCCAGTTGAGCATGAAGTTGGGCTCCTGCACTTCGGCGAGCGTTTGCGCGGCTTCTTTGCCGCTTCCGGTGTTGCATGCCATTTCGTTCTCGAGCAGCAAAATCAGATTGTGCTGGGCGCAGGCGCGCGCGGCTTGGCGCAACTTGTCGTTGATGGCCGCGCGATAAGGCTTCTGATCTTCGAGACGCCAGAAATCGAAGCAGCGAATGCGGTCGGTCTCGAACGATTTGCAGAGATCGATGCAGCGCTGGAGCACTTCGTCCTGCTGTTTGAAGTCGAAGTCGGCGTGAAACTCATCGCGGTGCGGACCCTCCTTCGACATCGGCGCACCGGGCCAATGGACTTTGTAGAGCGGGCTGGCGATGTCGGTCACGCGCAGCTTGTACTTGTCGAGAATCTTGCGCGAGCGATCGATCTCGTCGGCATTGAGGTCCGTCACGTTCTTGCCCCACATGCTGCGAATCTCGATCCAATGCAGCCCGAAGTCGTTGGCGGCCACAGAACATGCGTGATCGAAGTCAGGGGAAATCTCGTCATTGATAACGGACAGACGGAACGGGCAATCGCCTGCGGCGCGAACGGAGCGCGGCGCGGCTGCCAATGCGCTTGCAGCGCCAAGAGCTGCAATGAATTCACGACGAGAATGAGCCATAAGAGTTTCCTCCAAATCGTCCTGAGCGCCGATTGCATTCGATCCGGCTGCGGTTGCGATTATAGATCTGCGAACGAAAACACTTCCTGGTGAGCTTGAAGCCAGGTCCGCTTCCAACGTGCCTTATTTGCGTGGATACTGTTTCGTCATTCCCGTCCTCGAGTTGGTGACGGAGAAGCTTCCATCGCCCGAGGAGACGACCTTGAGGTAATGTCCGTCCCCATCGCCCTTGGGATTCGCAATTAGCGCTTCGGGGCTGTTGTGCGCCGCATCAGAGTTCTCGGCGGCATGGAGCTGCCATAGATCCTTGAGTCCGGGGCTGTCATGCACTGTCTGCCATGCAGCAGGCATGCCGGCCTTGTGCGCACCGTTGTTCATGATGGCCGCTTCCGGATGAATGGCGTCGACGATGGCACGCGAGTTCGACAGATCCATCCCATGATGCGTCACCAGGTAAAGGTCGACTGCGCCGATGGGATTACGCGGGCAAACTAGAGCGACCTCCTTTTGGCCGGTTAGGTCGCCGAGATCGAGAAACTTGAACTTGCCATAGGTGACGAGGATTCCCGAGGAACGCGCATTTTCCGTGGGATCTATATCCCAGGCGCGCTCCTTGGCGCAGTATGAATTCGGTTCGGGCTTGATGCCGGGAACCGCCGAAATGTGCTCCCCATCCGCGGTCAGCACGACGATATTGAGGCCTTCCATCGGGATTGTATCGCCAGGATGAACGATGCGCCGTGAATGGCCCGCGATCGCCTTCAGGTACGCTTCGTAGCCCGCTTCAGTCCCAGGTGTATCTTCGCGGTTGGGGCCGTGATCCAGAAACTCGCCCACCTCGACGCGCGCCACTAGGTCGGGAACGCCGCCCACATGGTCCGTGTGGTAGTGCGTGATCAGCAGATGATCGATACGCTTGATACCGGCGTCCTGCATCGCCTGCTGGATGCGTTCAGCGTCACGGCCACGGTTATCGGGCCATCCCGTGTCCACCAGCAACGATTCTCCAGAGGGAGCCACGAGCAGCGTGGACTGGCCGCCTTCTACGTCGATGAAGTAGATCAGAAGATGTCCAGCGCCGGCAGCGCCCTGCGCCCGCGCCGAATCTGGCGCAAGCGCCGCGAAGAACGCGAAGACGAAAAGCAGGGCGACACTGATTGCAGCGGCGAAGCGCGCATGCAATGGAAGCCAGGAAGATTGGGAAGGGTGGTGGGAAGCGGAATTCATCGGCTCCAGAAGTGTAATTGAGAAGCCGAGGTTCGGGGAAATGGCTCCTCACGGTGTCGATGCGTTTTTCAAGCTGCCGAAGAACCCCGCTCAATGTTGGTTCGCATCCAAACAATAGGAGCCGAATGACTTGGCCGGAAAGATGATCTACATGGGGTGAAATGCATGCATCGTTTGGCGGGAAGGGTTGCGATCTATGGCCTCAAAAATCGAAGACTATGCTTTGATCGGCGATCTTGAGACTGCGGCCTTGGTCGATCGCAATGGGTCCATCGAGTGGCTTTGCTGGCCTGATTTTTCATCGGCAGCATGTTTTGCCGCGCTGCTGGGAACCGAAGAAAACGGATATTGGAGAATTGCGCCCGTAGAAGGCGAGTATCATACCTCGCGGCGCTACCGCGATCACACGCTGGTGCTTGAAACAAACTTTGAGCAGGCCTGCGGTGCAATGCGGCTTATCGATTTCATGCCCCCGCGTGGCAGGCACTCCGATGTGGTGCGCGTCATCGAGTGCCTCCGCGGAATCGTTTCGATTCGCATGGATCTCGCGCTCCGCTTCGACTATGGGCGCACGGTTCCGTGGGTCACCGGAATCAAAGATGGTGTGCGCGCAGTCGCCGGCCCGAATCTCGCCATTCTGCATGCTTCGGTTCCCGTTCATGGAGAAAATCTGAAAACAGTGGCTGAATTCACCTTGCGCAAGGGAGGGCACGCCTGGTTCACGCTCACCTATGGAGCATCCTTTGAGCTCGATCCCACACCGATTGATTTCCGTCGCGCGCTCAACGCCACGTTGCGCATCTGGCGGCAATGGAGCGGACGTCTGAAATACAAAGGCAAATACCGCGAAGCGGTCGAGCGGTCGCTGATTACGCTCAAGGCCCTTAGCTTTCGGCCGAGCGGCGGCATTGTGGCTGCTCCGACGACGTCGTTGCCGGAGTGCATCGGAGGTACACGCAATTGGGACTACCGCTATTGCTGGCTGCGCGATACGACCTTCACGCTACTCGCGCTGATAAACGCCGGCTATTACGACGAAGCAGAAGCCTGGCAGAACTGGCTGCTGCGCGCCCTTGCCGGTAGCCCGCAACAGGTACAGATCATGTACGGCTTGAACGGCGAGCAGCGCCTCGTCGAATGGGAAGTGGACTGGCTGCCAGGATACGAGAACTCACGACCGGTGCGGGTGGGCAACGCCGCGTCGCAGCAGTTGCAACTCGATATCTTCGGCGAGATGCTCGATTCGTTCTTTCACGCGCAGCACGGAATGAACCGGCACAGTGAAGACGACTTCCGTGTGCTCGCCTTGCTTCTTGAACACCTTGAGACAATCTGGCAACAACCCGATCATTGTATCTGGGAGACGCGAGGTAAGCCTCAGCAATTTACTTATTCGAAAATGATGGCTTGGGTGGCGTTCGATCGTGGGGTGCTTCTCGCCAAACAGTTGCGATATAAGGCGCCGGTACAGAAATGGAAAGCGATCCGCGACACGATTCACAAAGAGATCTGCGAGCGCGCCTTTAGCAAACGGAAGAACTGCTTTGTACAGGCATATGGATCGGATCAGCTCGACGCGGCGCTTTTGCTGATGCCGGCAGTCGGCTTTTTGCCCGGAAGCGATCGGCGCGTGAAAGGAACGGTGAAGGCCATTCAGCGGGAGCTGATGTCAGACGGGCTAGTGCGGCGCTATGACACCGCGAAAGTTGACGATGGTCTGGCGCATGGTGAAGGCATGTTTCTGGCATGCAGCTTTTGGATGGCGAGCAGCCTGAAGGCCATCGGCCGCGAGCGTGATGCAAGGCTACTGTTTGAGAGACTGCTGCGTTTACGCAACGATCTTGGCTTGCTGTCGGAACAATACGATGTGAAACACAATCGCATGGTGGGAAATTACCCGCAGGCTTTTTCGCACATCGCCCTCGTGAATACCGCATTTTACTTGGAAGAAGGCCGTCGAGCGCGGAGCCGAGCTCACCGTGACGGCGGCGACAAAGCGATGCGGCTGGGCAAGCGGGGAAATGCCCGATAAATCCTCGCATCCCGGCTTAGGATTGCACCGCAAAGCTGCTAAAATGAGAGAAGCCGCAAATCGCGGCGATCGCTTGTTCTCCTGCTTCTCAATCCGAGCCCACGACCCGGGCAACCGGATTCACGCAAAAGGAAAACCGCAATTGTGAGCCAGACGATACATAATATCGCCATCATTGCCCATGTGGACCATGGCAAGACGACCCTTGTGGACGCCATGCTCCGCCAGTCCGGCACATTTCGCGCTAACGAGCAGGTGGTCGAGCGGGTAATGGATTCGAATGAGCTCGAACGCGAGCGCGGCATCACTATCCTCGCCAAAAACACTGCGATCAACTACGGCGGCGGAAAGATCAACATCGTCGATACGCCCGGCCACGCCGATTTTGGCGGCGAGGTGGAGCGAGCGCTCAAGATGGTCGACGGCGTGATGCTGCTGGTAGACGCTGCCGAAGGGCCGTTGCCGCAGACACGCTACGTGCTGTCAAAGGCGCTCGAGGCTAAGCTGCCGCCGATTGTTGTGATCAACAAAATCGACCGCCCTGACGCCCGTCCGCAGGAAGTACTGAACGAAATTTACGATTTATTCATCGACCTCGACGCCGACGAGTCGCAGCTCGATTTTCCGGTGCTCTACGCCGTCGCCAAATCGGGAACAGCATCGACAGACACCACCAAGCCCGGTGTGGATCTGCAGCCGCTCTTCAAGGCGATTGTCGATACGATTCCTGAGGCGACCGGCGATCCCGAAGGCGCATTGCAGATTCTGGTCACCAACCTCGATTACTCTGATTACTTTGGCCGCATCGCCATTTGCCGCGTCTTTCAGGGCACGCTGCATGTGGGTGATGAGGTAAACATCTCGCGGCGTGATGGTTCTCTTTACAAAACCCGCATCACCAAGCTGTTCACCTTCTCCGGTCTCAAGCGCACCGAAATCGAAGAAACAACGATGGGCGATATCGTGGCCGTTGCGGGAGTGGAAGGAATTACGATTGGTGAAACCATCACCGCCGTCGAGAATCCCTCGCCGCTGCCGCTCATCGTCATCGACGAGCCGACCATTGCAATCCAGTTCAATGTCAACACTTCTCCCTTTGCCGGCCGCGAAGGGCAATACGTCACAAGCCGGAATCTGCGCGAGCGCCTCGACAAAGAATTGCTCACCAACGTGTCCATCCGTGTGGAAGAGACCGGCTCGCCCGACGGCTTCAAAGTGCTGGGCCGCGGCGAACTGCAGCTCGCCATCCTGATTGAGATGATGAGGCGCGAAAGCTTTGAGCTGATGGCCGGACGGCCTGAGATCGTCACGAAGATCGTAGACGGCGTGCGCATGGAACCTGTTGAGCATCTCACCATCGACGTGCCCGAGCAGTTTATTGGCGTGGTGATCGAGAAACTGGGCCCGCGCAAGGGTGAGATGACCAAGATGCACAATCACGGCTCCGGCCGCGCACGCCTGGAGTTTCGCGTGCCCAGCCGCGGCCTCATCGGCCTGCGCAGCGAGATGTTGACCGAAACGCGCGGAACCATCGTGATGAACTCGCTCTTTGACGGCTACATCCCTTACCAGGGCGAGATTCCGCAACGGCCGACGGGCGCGCTGATCGCCGACCGCCAGGGCCCGACGACCACGTATGCGCTCAACGGATTGCAGGAACGCGGCATTCTCTTCGTCGGGCCGGGAGTTGAGGTTTACG
>Ga0310038_10000468_pt1 | contig 34432 bp, 25 predicted proteins | sample Sb_taG_6_FD_200461 | JGI IMG/M metagenome (GOLD analysis project Ga0310038, IMG submission 200461) | Peat soil microbial communities from Weissenstadt, Germany - Sb_50d_4_PS metaG (v2) (version 2) | ecosystem: Environmental > Terrestrial > Soil > Wetlands > Peat | place: Germany: Weissenstadt... | reverse complement strand
CATCCCTCGCCAAAAAAATCGCCAGATTTCAAAACCGCGACGACGACCTCCCTGCCGGATTCATTGTTTACCGAGAGCCTCACCCCGCCTTCTTGAAGGTAAAGGACATTCTCGGCCGGATCGCCTTGCGAGAAGATGGTCTCCTTTCTCTTAAACTCCACAATTCTCCGGGCTAAACCCGCCGAATCGAGAAAACTTTGGGGGTTGAATGCGTTCTTACTGCTGATTTTGGGACGATTCGAAATTGCGGCTGCCATTGCTTCAACTCCTTGCTGGCCTGTACTCTAGCTTAGCACTCAGACAAACGTGCAAGCAATATACAGATGTGTGTGCTAGTACTCAGATAACATCACTGGATCCGTTTTGTTTTCTGTTGTATGAGTGACTCCGAACTCCACTGTCAAATTCTCCGGTTGCGGCACATTCTAGATCGCCGATGGTTGTGCATCGCGCGGCCTGAGATTGGCTTTTTGCCAGGAGTCCGCCCAGATAGGCAGGACACCTGAATATCGAGGTAGGCTTCAGTTTCCGTTGGCCTGACGATCTTGGGCAAGTAAATCAGCCCTCGAGCACTCTCTTGGAAACGTGGAAGTTTCGTAGAAGCGGCATGCTTTCTCGTCCCACGGATCAAGAAAAGTGGGAACAGTCAGTTCAAACCGAGGATCGCTCGTCCGAGACCCGTTTTCGCTGGATAGTGCATACAGTGTTCTAAACGGAACAGTTTTGCGGCCGGTTTTGTCGCACCATCTGACAATGAAGAAGAGGGATCTGACGGCAAAACAACTGTCCTCTGTCCATTGTCCGACGTGTGGCGCTGCTCCAGGGGAACGCTGTGTGCTGCATTCAGGCGCTCTGCGCTCAGAACCACACGTAGACCGGAAGCTTTCCGCGGTCGAGGCGATTGAGACGAAAAGAGCCTACCGTGGTCGTGGACGTCGATAAATCCCATTCCGGCCAACAACCCGAGAGATGCAGTCGCAAGTTCTGCTACCAACAGTGATCTGGACGCATCCCGCTTGCGATAAGGGCGAAAGTTGGTGCTAACTTGTACAAGATAACGCAAAGGAAAGAGTCGTGAACGGGAAGTCCCTCATTTTAGTGAATGAGGCCCCGTTAACCGAATTTGTTCATGAAACAACCTGCCCGCGACCGCATGGTGCCAAACCGAAGCCGCCTCTACTTCCTTTTCTGCGCCGTGCAAGGTAGTCTGCGCACTGCTCCGGCGATAGAGGCGGCATTGAGAGAGCGTTCTTGGAATATGGAAAAAACTACTAGAACGCAGTGAATTCTCCTGATGGAGATACGAAAATGCCAGACGAAGAGTGGATCAAAATATTGGAAGACGGAAGAAAAGTGAAATTCATCTACCAACAATTTCCCGAAGACGGGGCTTTTATCACCGCGCAGATTCAAGGGAATGAAGTCGTCTATTCGGTCGTATTGATCAAAGCAAGGAACCCGCTGAGTCGTGAAGATGTTGAAAGTCACTTCAAGAATGAGCTTTCAAAGAAGTAGTATCAGTCATTCCGGAAATGTTGATCCGCGTTTGTAACCTGCGATCGTGCACGTCAACCCAGCGAATCTAACAGTCCGAGCCATTGCAACCGGGGGTTGCCGCTCGGCGTGAGAACCAACCCCCTGGCCTTGTCCGCAGGGCGCTGAATCTCGGATGGAGAAACGCCTTCGGGCAATGATCCGACGTTACATCGTCCTGTTTTCCTGTCAATCCGTGGAACTACGTCCGTATTTGTACAGATGGTTTCGAAATCATGCGCGACCTCGTGCATCGACTGATATCGGGGAAGCGTTGGGTTTGCTCGTCACGGCACTTAAAACTTCTGCGTGTTCGGGTCCCAGCTGTCTTTATCACCCGAGCTCGAATTGGAGAGACAGAAATGATCGGGTCCGGTCGGTCTGCCCGTGAAGGCCTCCAGCTCAGGGCGGGGAAGTCCAGCCCGAAGGTCTTAACTTTGGCCGATTCGTCCGTACTTACCAAAAAAATTCGTGGGGCAAGTTTCAGAAATGAAACACTTACTCATAATTGACGAGAAGCTATTTATCAAAAATACCGAATTGTAGCTGCAAAGCGAGAATGTCCGGTTTCTGCAAAGTAGAAATGTCCGCTTTTCTAGGAGCCCAGGGGCCTCAGGCGGGCGGTGAAGTGCCGCAGGAACGGCGCGTGGTGTACCAGTTCGTATCCTGGAATTTTCTCGCGCCGGCGCCAGACATCCAGGATGACTTCGACCACGTATTCGATGTGGCTTGGGGTGTAGACGCGCCGGGGAATGGCCAGGCGGACCAGGTCCATGGTGGCGTGTTCGGCGAACATCAGCGTGCCGATTTCTACGGAACGAATGCCGCCTTCGAGATAAAGCTCGACAGCGAGTGCGACACCGGAAAATTGCGAAACCGGAATATGCGGCAAGAATGCCCGTGCATCGATATAAATCGCGTAAACCTGGGCGAGCCGGCATACGATTCGTCGCCGCGCATCATGACGGCCCATTGCTCGGTGGACATAGCCGAGGTGCCGGAATCGGTCAGGAGGTCGATGAGAATCGCTTCCGATTCGACAAGGAAGAGGTTGTAGCCGGCGTCTTCGATGAGTTTTTGACGCTGCTCCCGCGTGGTGCTGCGGATGGGCTCGACGCTCTTAATCCGGAAAGGCACGATAATGGGGCGAATCGACATGGACTAAGCAAACTCCCCGCAGACACTACCACACTTGAATAGCCCGAAACCGCGGGACGAACACACTTCAATGGCAGTCCAAAACGTGCCTGAGATCATGCCGCAATACGGAATGCTCTTGGTCTTGTCGCTTTTCCGGCAGCGTCTCTTTCGTCCGAAGAAGGGATGAATCGAAATCTCAGCGGGCGCGACGCCGCAAGACATCCTCGGCCCAGCTTAATGCCGCCATGGCGCGAGGGAAACCGATGGTCGTAAGCGTAAGCAGAATCGCGTGCCGGATCTCATTTGCAGAGACGCCTGCCGCCTGAGCAGTTCGTACCGCAGAATGGACGCCGCCCTCCGTCTGAGCGGCCGCGGCGATGGCCACTTTCGCAATCCGCCGCGTACTTTCGTTCAGAGGACCCGCTTCATGGCATGCTTCTCCCAGCTGCTCAAAGTGCTTCCACACGGCGGGGTATGACCTCCGCAGATTTTGAATCGACGATGGCAGTTTGGATTTCATTTCGTTTACCTCGGAATACCGCCGCCATTTTACAGCCGTTTTCGAGGGGATTTCAGATCAGTTTCTGGCGGCTGGCGTGGATGACGGTTTCGAGGCGGCTGCGGGTGCCTAGCTTCCGGCCAGCGTTGTTGATGTGATTGCGCAGGGTGCGTGCGGTGATCTGCAGCGTCCGCGCCACATCGGCAGGGCCCCTTCCTTCCGCGAGCAGCGAGAGCACGCGCCGCTCCTGTTCGGTGAGGGGAGAGACGGGCGGAGAGGGCCCGTGGTCTTCGGAGAGTACAGCGAGTTGTTGGGCTGCTCCGAGTACCATTTGAGCGAGCTCTTCTTTCTTCCTCCGGCGCGTGATGTCGCGGGCCAGATGCACCACCAGACGGCGCTTCGTCCGGTCGTCGAAGAAAACCAGGATGGAGACGTTCACCCATAGGCGTTGTCCGCTGTTTGCCTTCACCTCAAGGTCGTAATTGGAAACCTCGCGCTTCGCTTGGGTGCACTCGAGCACCGTACAGTCTTCACTGCAGACAGTGTTGCCCAGTGGGCCTCTGCCTTGAAAAAGTGCAGCGCACGGATGGTCAAGCACTTTGGCTGAAGGGTAGCCAAAGAGTTTTTCTGCAGCGCGGTTCCACGAACGAATCAAGCCCAACTCGTCCACGCTGAACGCGGCGTCGGCCGTGCTTTCCAGCAGCGTGAAGAGCTCTCTTTCCAGCATTGGCAGCGCGTGACAATCGCCCCAGAGGCTAGGTCAAAGTGACGATTGCCGAAAAATGTGGGGCGAGGAGAATCTAGACATCAAGATATGGAACTCCGCTAGTCATGTCAAACAGCATTTTATCGAAACCCTGCTCGTACGCGATTCGAGCCATGGCGCATCTCGCGGAGCAACCGCTGGGGCGGCTCTCGAGCAACCGCGAGATCTGCGATCAGGAAAATATCCCGCCTGCGTTCCTCGGAAAAGTCCTTCTACCGCTCTGCCGATGCCGTATGTTGCATTCCGTCCGAGGAATCGGCGGGGGTTACGAGCTGGCTGTGCCGCCCGACGAGATCCGGCTCCTGGCGATTGTGCAGGCGATCGATGGGCCGCCATTGGAAGATTGCGTGCTGGAAGATCATCCCTGCGGGAATCCCCGCGAGTGCCTGTTGCATCCCGTGTGGTCGGCTCTCCGCGAACAATTTATGAATTATCTCGAGCACACCACCGTGGCGGATTTGGCGCGGATGCGTAAGTCCACGCGCGTCCCGATTTCGAAGGCAGCCGATACGCCGGAAGTGATTCCGTTAACGAAGTAAGGAGAGCGACGATGGCGACCACAACTGCAGTGACTCCGAGCCAGGGCCGCTGGATACCCAGCACCTGTGGCATGTGCCTGCACGGCTGCGGAATCAAAGTGTATGTCGAGAAGGGCGTGGCGCTCAAAATCGAAGGCGATCCCACGAACCCGGACAACCTGGGCAAGCTCTGCCCGAAAGGTAACGCCGGCCTCGCCCGCCTCTATGATTCCACTCGAGTGCTCCATCCCATGAAGCGCACAAACCCAAAGAAGGGTCTGCATGAAGATCCACGATGGGTGCAGATCAGTTGGGATGAAGCCTACGAGATCGTTGCGCGCGAGTTGGGTAAGGTGCGGCGCGACGATCCCCGCAAGCTGCTCTGCGCTCTCGGCGACTTCCAGCGCATTCTCTTCTGGGGCTGGCCCGCCGTTTTCGGCTCGCCGAATTTCTTTACTTCACTCGGAAATTACTGCGGCGGTTCCTATCATCCGGTGAACGGCAGCGTCGACGGCTCTTTTGCTTCCATCAACGACTACGAATATTGCAACTACTGGATTCAGATCGGCTCCGGCGACGGCTTCTCCTCGCACTTGCATCTTTCCGGAAGCGCCAAGCGCATGGCCGATGCGCGCATGCGCGGGATGAAAGTGGTCTCGCTCGATCCGCGCTGCTCCATCGCCTCGGCAAAAGCGGATGAATGGATCCCCATCATCCCCGGGACGGATCGCGCCTTCGTCCTCGGCATGGCGCATGTGCTCGTTCACGAGCTCCGCCGCTATGACCGCGCATTCCTCCGCGACCGCACCAATGCGCCCTATCTGGTGAACGACAGCGGCGATTTCTTGCGTGATGCCGCCGGCAAAGCCCAGGTTTGGGATCTGAGCGCCAACATCCCGCGTGCCTGGGATGAAGTTCCCCCGGAATTCATGGCGCTGGAAGGCGCCTTTTTCCACGATGGAATGACCGTCCGCACCGGTTTCCAGGTATGGAAAGACATACTGAGCGAAAATACGCCCGAAAAAATGGCCGAAGTCACCACGGTGCCGGCTGCCACAATCCGGAAAATCGCGAAGGAGTTTGTGGACGCCGCGCAAATCGGCGCCACGATCGAGATCGAAGGAAAAACTTACCCGTATCGCCCCGCCGCCCTCAACTATTACCGCGGCTCGCAATCCCACGGCAACGGCCTGTTCGACAATCTGACCTTCAAGCTCTTCAACATGCTGGTCGGAAACATCGACGTTCCCGGCGGGCATCTCGGCGTACCTCTCGATCACCGAGGTTTCTTCGTCAGCCCGGGCGAAGATGGCATGCTCAAGCCCGAGCCGCACCAGCTTCATCCCGGGCCGGTCTTCAAGTATCCGCCGGATTCGAGTCACCTGATGGAGTGGTTCCCCATCGGCTTCGACGCCGGGCAGCTCAACGCCGAAACCCTGCTGAATCCCGAGCGCTTCGGATTGAATTACCGCCCGGAAGCCATGCTGATCTACCACTCCAATCCGTGGTGGAACATGCCGGAGACCGACAAGATCGAGCAAATCTTCCAGCAGATGAAATTCGTCGTAGCCATCGAGATTCAGGAGACCGAATCCACGCAATGGGCCGATGTCTTCCTGCCGGATCAAACTTTCCTCGAATCCACGCTCCTCAATTGCCTCGAGCCGCCCGCGGTCACCGGCCACTCGTTGCGCCAGCCGGTGGTCAAGCCCCTCGGCGACACCCGCGACGCCTACGAAATCCTCACCGAACTATCGGAGCGCATGGGTTTTCGCGACAACTGGAACGATCTTTTGAATATGGTCTGTGGCTTCACCGCCAATCCGAAATATCTCCTGGATCCCGACAAGCGCTACAACGTCGATGAATTCTGGGACGTTTACGCCCGCAGCGTTTACGGCGAAGAACGCGGACTCGATTGGTTCAAGGAGCACGGCCACGCGGTGCGCTACCGCACTCCGGCAGAAACCTACATGGCTTACGGCAGCTTGCGCATCCCCTTCTATTTCGAGTTCATCAAGCGCACCGGTGACGAGATGCGCCAAAAGTTCTCCGAAGTGGGGCTCAAAGACTGGCCGCTCGATAACTACCAGCCGCTACCGTTCTGGAAGAACTCGCAGGTGCTCGAAGACGGGAAAGCCGGATACGAATATTTCGCCATCACCTTCAAGGAAAGCCTCCACACCTTCGCCGACACCATGGTCATGCCCTGGCTTTCGGAAGTCAGCGAGAAAGATCCCGTTCACGGAGGCATCCTAATCAATTCCATCACCGCCCGCAAACTGGGATTCAAGACCGGTGACCGCGTTCGCTTGACTTCACCGGCCGGAAGCATCGATGGGGGTGTCCAGGTAGTCGAGGGCATTCATCCACAGGTTTTCGGCGTGAGCAACGCGATCACGCGAAACGTCGTTACCAACAAAAGAGTTAAGACCCGAGGAACGCACTTTAACCGGTTGCTAACCGGATCAATGAAATACACCGACAGCGCGACCGGCGGACTCGAGTCCACTGCGCGCGTGCGCGTCGAGCGCCTGTAAAGGTAACAGACAATGCCGATTGCCAATATCGCCGCCCTGGGCACGACCCGCAAGATGCTGGGTTTCAGCCGCAGCACGGTCGAGTTTGAGGGCGCTACGATCGCCGATCTGCTGCGCCAGTTGCCCACACAAGACGGGCGCGCCCTCTATGACACTCTCGTCTGCAACGGAAAATTACGGCCCGACTTTGCAATCGTCGTGGATGGATTGAGTCTGAGAACAGATGAGTTAGACAAGCAACTGCAAGGCGGCGAACAGGTCGTTACTATGGCGATCATTCGCCACCTAGCCGGCGGGTAACAGATATCGCTCTGTGAGGTGATGCAATGTCTCGATTGGGGATGGTAATTGATCTCAAGCGCTGCATCGGCTGCAATGCCTGCACCGTGGCCTGCAAGCAAGAAAACGGTACGCCCGAAGGCATTCACTTCGCGCGCGTCGTCACGCAGGAGGTCGGGACTTATCCCCAGACCAAACGTACCTTCCTGCCCACTCTCTGCAATCACTGCTCGGACGCTCCGTGCGCCAGCGCCTGCCCCACCGGAGCGACTTACATTCGTCTCGACGGCATCGTCATGGTGAACCACGAGTTGTGCATCGGCTGCCGCGCCTGCAACGTGGCATGTCCTTACATGAACCGTCATTTCATCGAGCACGGGCTGCTCAAGCATGGATACAGCACAGACGGAATCAGCCCCATGGAAGCCATCAAGTTCGCCGATTACGACGAAGGAACCAATATCAAGTGCACGCTCTGCGCCCACCGCATAGATCAGGGTCTGGAGCCCGCTTGCGTGGTGACCTGTCCCACCGACGCGCGCATTTTCGGCGACTGGGAAGAAGAAAACGGCAAATTGCAGCGCCTGGTCAAGGAGCGCGAAGGCTGGGCTTTGCTGCCGGAATACGACACAAAACCGAACGTCTATTATCTCGATGCATAGGCCGCGAATCTTTTGGGTTTAGAACGGAGAAAAAGTATGGCGACACAAGAGTTGTTGATTGCTCCACACCGGTTCGCCGTTGGATATCATCGCCAGTCGTTCTGGAACTGGCTGATCGGAACCGCGTTCTTCCTGGGCGGCTTGGGCGGAGGATTATTTCTCGTCTCGCTGCTGACGGGCCACGTCGCCGGGATGATCGCTGGTTTCTTGATTGTCGTCGTCGGCAAGAACACCGCGCATCTCCTCTTTCTGGGCCGGCCGGAGCGCTTCCTGGCTGCAGCCCGGCGGCCGGACCGCTCCTGGATCGCTCGCGGTATATGGGCGATGGGCGTGTTTATGGTAACTGGCTCGGTGACCATCTTGCTCCAGGCTCACGCACCGTTTCTCCACCTCTCGGCGTTCGCCGCCAATGCATTTTTCGCGCTCGCTACTCTTTCCGCTCTGTTCATCGCTTGCTACGACGGTTTCCTCATGAGATCTTCCGCGGGCGTGGCGTTCTGGCGGACGCTGCTGCTACCGCTGCTGCTGTTCATGTATGCCTCGCTCGGAGGCATCACCCTGTCATTGACCATTCGCGAGCTTCGCGGCGAAATTCCACCTGCAGGCCTCGAGTCTCTCGAGCATGGTCTGCTCGTCGCCAACTGCTTGCTCTTGGCCATCTATTTTTACCGCATGAGCCGGTCGCTTCCGGCCGCCCGGGCGACACTGGGCGAATGGCTCCGCGGAACTTACGCCCGCGCGTTTTTCGGCCTCGTGCTGCTGGTAGGACTCATGGCGACCTTGCTCCTTTCGCTCTTGCACTCGACTCTGCAAACGTCCGTGTTAGTCGTGCTGATCGCCGCCTGCGAGCTAGTTGGCGACTTTTCCATGATGATGCTGATGCTCAAGTCCGGCCTCTTCGGTCAGCACATCGCACCCGCGTATAGCCGGGCCACAACCTTTGACCGGCCGAGTTTCCCGGCTTCTGTGCGCATGCCGTAAGGCAAGCAAGGCAGCAGGGAGCGCAGTCGCGGGCCGCGCAAGTAAGCGACAGGCCCGAATTTAGCGCGATCCGGAATGATTTCAGTTATTCAGCGTCGTCCATCCGGAAAATGGCTACGGTCGACGGACTCGTGCCCGCCGATTTTCCTTCCATTGATCTGCCCACGGCTTTCGCGGTCCTAGGCGGTTCGATCAAATCGCTGAGCCCCGCTTGGATCCCCGGAGGCCGGCCTGGACAAGTTTCTCGTCGATTACTTCGAGCATGCACTCGAAGGAGGTAAGTTCCTCACCGACGTTGGGGTGTGACGAGTGACATTGCGTTCGTCTACGGAAAACAGGACGGTGAGGTTGACGTCGTGCGATTCGCGGTTGCAACTCCGGGAACTGTTGGCGCAAGGTTAGCAAGCGGCGCAGCCGCGTCCCCACCACGGCGATTACTTTCAACGCTACGTCCGGGTGCTCGCGGCAAAAATTCTGAAAGTCCTTGCGCGAGATGAAGAGAAGCTCCGCATCTTCCGACGCCGAAGCCCCCGCCGGATAACTGCCGCCGTCAAACACCGGAAGCTCCGCGAACGAGCTGCCCCGCCCTTCGATGGCCAGAACCTGTTCTCGCCCTTCCGCAGATACCTTGAAAATGCGAATCTTTCCCGAGACAACGAGGTAGAGCCCCTTGCAAGGATCGCCTTCGCCGAATAGAAGTTCGCCGCGCTGCGCGTGTCTCTTGCTTACTCGGATTGCCAGCGCCTTAATTTCATTTTCCGTAAGGCTGGCGAACAATGGCGTCTTGCGCGGCACGATCTCGATATTTTCAATCATCGTCGGATCCAAGCTAACGTTCGATACAAACAAGTTGTCAAGAAAAAATTGGGTTCGCACGGGCGCTGAGCATTGGTGTTGGGGTCGTGGCTTGTTAATGGATGCCGTTCGGAGCCGACTTAGATCCTCTACTTCAAACCCTACAAGAGCCCGCTACCGATGATTAAGCAAGCACTCGAAACGGCTGCGCTGATGCTCGGGACGAACAAATAACGCGGTTATTGCTTGGAGATGATCTGTGCGGATTTCTTGGCGGGGGGAGCCTGGAAGCTGGCGCGGAGAGCACCTTGTTTTTGGCTCTCGCCCGACTCATTGGCGCTCTTCCCATGGCGCTACGGCTGCAGTTGCTGGAGATGGTGAGGAACAACCTTGAATCCGGTTCAAACCGAAGCGGCCGCGACTGAGGCTTGAACTCGAGGCGTATCGCCAACTCTCGGGCGAGGGCTTGCGCGCGATGCGCAACGTAGAGACGCGGCATTCGTGTGAGCCGCGGAAAACCTCTTGAGTGATGCCCGGTTTCGCTGATAAAGTCTCGTAATCACGCACTTACGGAGGAAATCTATGAGCGGAATCTCTAAAACGATTTGTGGCGCAACGTACGCGATTCTTCTCGCCTTTGCGATCGCTCCTGCGGCGCGCGGCGACAATGCGGGCGAGACGCTGTTCAAACAGAAGTGCGCCGCCTGCCACGGCCCGGACGGCAAAGGCGAGACCTCCATGGGGAAAACCTTGAAGGTTCGTGATCTCGGTTCGGACGACGTGCAGAAGCAGACCGACGCCCAATTAACGGAGATCGCCGAAAACGGCAAGGGTAAGATGCCGGCCTACAAGGGTAAGCTCACTGACGATCAGATCAAGCAGCTCGTCGGCTATATCCGTTCCCTGAAAAAGAAGTAGCTTCAGCCCAGAGCTGGGGCAGCTCGAGGTGATCGGGTCGCGCTCAGTTTTCGGAGCCGCCTCGGCGATGACACGGCCGAGAATCTGTTAGCTCTTCGTGTCACGTGTCACCAGAAAGCTTACCGACAACGGAGCGACACTGAGCCGGACTCCATAACACAGTCAGAAGCCAAAACCAATTTCCCCCAACAAGGTCGATTGCCCATACGAAGCGGACAGAAACTTACTGCAGGATGCCTAGAATGTCGCAGCAATCTAGCAATCGCCGGTAGCTCGCGTGCGGGAGGAGTCCGTCCGCGTCAGCGCGTCGACTTCGTGACTGCATTCCACACAAGATGCCCGAAGAATGCGATCCAACCGGCGGCCGCGAGTGCATAAACGCTAATCCGCACGGGGCGCGTCAGGCTGAGGTGCTGGTTGCGGCTTAGCGTGTTGCGGAGCGATGCCAGATCGAGCATGGCCTCGTCGGCGGCAGCAGCGCTGGGCACGCTGGCATCCCACTCCGCAGGGAGGTTCGGAGAGCTATCGTTCGTCGGACGAAATTGAGTCTTCGGCATGGGATAGTCTTTTGACCCCTCCGATTCCGTCTCTATGGCCCGAGGCGGCCTTAAGCTGGCGAGGGCAACGGCCGGACCGGCAGCCACGCATCCTCTCGCCAGCAGTAATGTCGCCCGTCGCCCGGGCGGAATCCATCATCGAGTTGCCTTGCCTACCGATTTGAGGTGACCTATACGAATGTTCGTGCTGGTGTGAGCCTGGAGACCCGTACAGCTTCCTCTGGGCGAATGCTGACGAACCAAGGAGGACCATGGAGGCTGCGATGATAATTCTGAGCCAGAAGGGCGCCGTTTCACCCAAGCTCGAATCGGAACCACGGAAGCGATGGGGCCCGGTCGGTCTGCCCGTGACGGCCTCCGGCTTAGGGCCGTTCACTCCGGCCCGAAGCTCTAAACGTTGGCCGAGTCGCCCAGACTTGCCACAGGCGAATTACTGAGGCAAGTTTTAGAAATGAAACAGTAACAAGTAATTTACGGACAGCTATTTGTCAACATAAAATAGCTAACTGTCACTGCAAAAAGAGAATGCCTAGTCTGTGTAAAGTAGAAATGCCGGCTTTACTGGGGGCCAGGTGAGTGTCGGTGGATGAATCCTGCGACGGATTGTGTTCGGTTAATTTGACAGAAAATCTCAGCCGCAAAATGCGAATCGGGGAGAAAGTCCACGCTCTCTCCCCGTCGCGGAGTAACAACTACTGGAGCGAAGCGAGTGCTTCGCAGGCTGTATCAGTGCCCTTTGCCGCGCCGCCCGCCGGATCCACGTGGATCACGCCGGATTCGTCGCTGCAGAAGGTGCGGTTACCCGTTGCATTGACCGTGACCGGCACCGCGTTCGAAACGTAGGTGCTGGCGCCGGCGTTGGCGCAACCCGTGGCTGCCGTCTTCAAAATCTGAAGCCCGGTGTAGCTGATCGTGTAGCCGCTCTTCTGGCCAGTGGTGGTCAAGGTTGTGTCCAACAAGTTCGACAAATCGCAGCTTCCCGGAGGCGCGCCACCGAAGTGCGCGAAGTCCGGTGGAAAGCCGTTGTTGTAGGTGGACTGATAGGTCACCGCCGCAGTGTTCATGGTGCGCAGCGTGCCGACCGCCGAAGCTTCGTTGGCCGCAATGCGGGCCTTCAAGAGGTTCGGAATAGCAATCGCCGCGATGATCAGGATGATCGCCACGACGATCAACAGTTCGATCAGCGAGAAACCTTTCTGACTCTTCTTCATCTTCTCTCCTTGAGGTGATTGCCAAGTTGAACGAACAGCTTACGCACCCTAGAAGGGTCGAGTCGCTGGCGTCATAACCGCAGTGGTGCAACTTCTGTGCCAGCATGAAACTCCACTGCGCGCAAACGTTCCAACTTGACTAACCCTAACTCCAGCAGTAACTTAGGGACGATGTGGAACTTCAAGATCAGGCCGGATTGCCGCCCAAATCTTGGCTGCCGCTCGAAACTGACAATTTTTGTCGACCTAAATTGACACTTCGGAGCGCACGCCAGCGCTTCGAACTACAAGACCAAGCGACATCAGAAGACAAGAAGCAACGGCATCCGGCAGATTGGAAACGCCCAGCGAGATGCCTTCTGGCTATCTCGCAAAGCTCTCGCCGATGGCTCGAAATAAGCCCTCCTCCCGAAGCCCTGGAAGTGGGTAAGCGCATTGAAGTTCAATGGCGACGACACCGGAGCTAGGCGCGGACGCTCCGCAGCCGCGTTGAATTCAGCATGCGAGTCCTGCGGTGAAGGGCTCGAAGAGGTCGCCTTCCAAATATCGAAGATATCCCTCCGCTATCTGACTGGCTGCACAGTTCTCCAGATCTAAGAAAAGAATTTTTACTTTGTGCATGGTAGCCGTCTTCGCGGACGATTCCCTCACCTATATGTGGCGAAATGGTTCTTCCATTTTCTCGCCGGAAGCCTTTTGGGCATCTCGCTCAAGCGATTTGCTCACCAAATCCTTAGAACCAAGGCCAACGGCGAGCGCCAGGGCGAGCACAATCCCGCCAAACAGAATTCCGAAAGCAAGCTCAACGATGCCCGGAGCAATCTTCAGGTGCTCGAGGGCCATCGCTACGGTCAGCACGATCACAAGCCACTTCACGCCCACGCTTAGAAATCGCGCGTAGTGCAAGTTCAAGTTGACGGCGCCAATCAGCACGGTGCGCGCAATGAAGCGAGCGATGACATTGCCGAAAAGCAGGACCAGCGCCGCGCCCAGTATGTTGGGAATATAGGCGAAGATACTGCGCGCAAGCAGCGACGTCCATTCAGCATCGAAAGCCGCGAGGCCGATGAGAAAACCAGCAACGATGACCAAACTAGCCAGAGCGCGCGACACCAAGAGTGTTGGGCTGCTTGACGGCGACCACTCTGCCAAGCCCGGAAATCCCCAACGGCTCAAGCGTTGATCGAACTTCACGCTTGCAAGCAACCTACGCACGATTGCGGCGAGAATAAGGCCCACGATGATCGAGAGGAGCACCGCTACGATCAGCGCCGCGATTCCGGGCAGCAGGTCGGCAAACCTGGTCAAGAATCGCGCGGTGGACTGAGCCAATGCTTCCTTGATTTGTTGCCACATAAATACCTCCGATCTACCTCACACAGAACTACGGGTTAAACCGGTCCGGCCAGCGCCATCGGGACACCAGATAAGGCTTCCCGGATTCGTACACCGCGGATAAGCGTTCGAGCCTTTGCTCCAATCCCGCCGTACTGCTGGATTCCAAATCGCGGGCATAGGAGGCGACCCAGGCAAGATAGAGAGGGGTCATCGATCTGAGCAGATGATCGCGATTGATAGTGCGAAGGCGATGCCCCAGCGCAAAATCGTAGACAATGCGAACCCATAAGTCGTCGGGCATGTGGAACTGCTCGAGCGGCAGACGCGAAAGCTTTCGGAGTTCCACCAACGTGGAGGGTGGCAGAACCAAACCCCAGATTTCCTGGAGGTCGCGATTGCCAAGGTGGAACGACTCTACCAGGCGGCTGATATCCACAGTTCCGGCGTCTTGCGATACAAGGACAGGATCGCCCACGGCTGCCACGGAAGTTGAAGCGCGCATTCTTTGCCAGCAAGCCGCGTTTCGCTCCATGTCGAGAAAGATGGGACTTAACACCTGCGCGACGATGGAACTGATATTGGTCCAGTCCGTCGGTGGGTAGATGCGCGCGCCGAGGAAAACTTCGCAAACCACCAAATTGTCGCAGAGGGCGGCGGGCGTGAGATAGGCCAGCGGATGAACGCGATTGGCACTCCGCTCGGCTGCGAGCATCTTCTGGAACAGACGCCGGGAAATACCCAAGTCCGGCCCCATTGGGTTGTGGATGCGCTTTCCGTAAAGACTCCGCGTGAGCGGAGCGATGATGCTGCTATTCAGCAAGCCTTCGAATTTGTGGCGCGCGTAGTACGGTAAGACGAGATCAACATCCTCTTCGAGCAGCGGTCGCGCGAACTGGCGAATCCATTCCGGCGATGGAGTGTCGAGTTTCGAGGCGATAACGCAGCAGGCGCGGGCGCCAAGTCTTTCGCAGGCTGCGAAGACGGATTGATATGCAGAGGAAATGCTGAGGATCGGCGTGCCCGACGCGTCCGGCGTCAGTAGAGGCCAGGGGACGACATGAGGAAACGCACTCGTTTCGACGGCGTCTGAATTTGCAGCGGCTGGAGTGGCAGCATGATCATCTCGCAGGACGGCGATGCGCGCGGCTCCGGAAAGTGCCCGCAGTGTATCGCACACCATGGCGAAACTCTTTGGATCGAGCTCCGGCAGAACGCCGACGACGAGGTCGGCGGTTTCTATTTGTTCGATCTTATCCCGTACTTGCTGCGGGATGGGTTCCACTTCCACCGTTCAGCCCTCTAGCCGCGATTTTAATTCATAGCGGGAGCGACATGATTCCCATCAGCGGGATGCGTACCCACGCCGGCCGGGCGTTCAGTTCATATAAGATTTCATAGAGTGCCTTGTCTACCAGAAATACGTCGAGTAGTTTTTGAGAATCGGAAGTATCGGCAGGGAGAAACTCAGCGCCTTGGGCGGTTTCTTGATAGGCACGCAGGAATACGGCTCCTGCGGAGCGCTCCCAGAGCTGAGCCCAAGGTTCGAGGCGCGCGACATCTTCGGGATGGCGTGCGGTGTAATTAATCAGGCTGGCATACGCGGCATAACTGAAGGAGCGCAACATGCCGGCTACATCTTTAAGTGGGCACTGCTTGGCACGGCGATAGGCGAGCGATCGTGCCGGCTCGCCTTCGAAATCGAGAATTACGAAATCGCTTTTCACTCGCAGGACCTGGCCCAGATGGTAGTCGCCGTGAATTCGAATTCGCTGCGTATGAAAGTCATTTGATTTCAGGGCGCCGAAATGGTCGAGAATCCTGCGGCGGCGGCTAAGAACTGCGGCCGCGATTTCGACGACCTCATCCGGCAAGTACGAAACCCGTTCCTTCAGCACGTCGAGGACCCGCGAGGCGTGCTGGTGGAATTCGAGAAGAACGTCCTGGAAATTTTCGGGTGTTAACGGCTCCGGAGCGAAGGCTGGATCGTCTGAGCGTGAAGCCAGCGCTAAGTGCATCTCGGCGGTACGGCGGCCGAGCGTGGTGGCAGCTTCGAGATAGATGCCCAGATTGTCTTTCGCCAGCTGAGAGACTGGCTGTCCAGAAAGCTCGAGTGGATTTCCCAGGTCAGCGAGTACGTTTTCCGGAAACCGCAGAGGAGCAGACGTTTCAAAGTAGCGGTCCAGTTCTTCGACCGTCCATTTCCAACCGTCGCCTTCGTTGGGCACGAAGCCTTGCAGCATCGCCAGGGTAACAGGTTCGGCGTCAGCCGATGGCTTTAGCTCGATAAGACCGGCGAAGGGAGGAGTCCGATCGAATGTTGTTTTCTCGGTTAGATAACGTCCCATTTCGGCGTCGGGATTCACGCCTGGCTCGACGAGACGAAACAATTTCAGGATGAAGCGGTCGCCGAAAAAGAACGAGCTGTTGCTTTGCTCGGTTGAGACACGGCGCACCGGTAAAGGCATCCCGGCCGATCCGAGGATTCCCTGGAAAGCCGTGCCGCGTTCACCGCGGATGCTTCCGCGACGCGCGCGGAGGTCGCGTGATTTCTCGATGAGTGAAAAGAGGTCGAGGCAGACATCGTCGCTGAAAGCTCCGTCGAACAAAATGCCAGGTACCTTTGCCGAGATGATCGAGGCGACGATCGCATTGGGAACGGCGCGGCTCAGCTCGTTCGCTTCGTCTCCGAAGGCCATTGCGAGAGGGACGAGGTATAGCGCGGGCGCTCCCGTATCGAACTGGACTTCAACCACGACGAGAGCTGATCGCGGGGTATCGAGGGCAATCCAATTGACAATGCGCGTGGACTGAATACGGCGAGACTTTCCCGCAAACCATCGCTGCTTCGGAAGAAATTCGGGGAGGTTCACTGTCTCCAGACGCTGGCGACCGACGCCTTCGCAAATGGCCTCCCAACCGGCGGTGACATTCAGCGGCGCTTGTTCCGCGAGATCCGCGGCGGCCATTGCGGAGTCATCCCCTGGTTGAATTTCCAGCCAAAGGAAACTATAAGGAGCCAAGGTAATACGGTAAGGCTGGCGGTCGATGCGTGGAAATTCGACATATCCAAGCATCTCAACCGGAACCATGCCTTCTAATTTTGATAAGTCGAGATCGACAGGCTGCGCGAAACGGGAAAGATTGGCAACGCACAAAACTTGTTCGCCCCGATAGATTCGCAGATAGGCGAGTACCTTGCGATTCGATGGATCTAGGAACTCGATTGAGCCGCGTCCGAAAACGCCGAAGAGTTTTCGGAGGGCGATCATGTTTCGCATCCAATTCAGGAGTGAAGAGGGATCACCTTGCTGAGCTTCCACGTTGATCGCTTCGTATCCCCAGACTGGATCCATGATCACCGGGCTGTATAAGCGAGCGGGGGTGGCGGTGGAGAAGCCGGCATTGCGGTCGGCATTCCATTGCATGGGAGTGCGAACGCCGTTGCGGTCGCCGAGGTAAATATTGTCACCCATTCCAATCTCGTCGCCATAGTAGAGGATGGGAGTGCCCGGAAACGAAAGCAGGAGGCTATTGAGAAGTTCGATTCGCCTGCGATTGTTATCGACCAGCGGAGCGAGACGCCGCCGTATGCCGAGATTGACGCGCATTCTCGGGTCTGCGCTATAGGCGATGTACATGTAGTCGCGCTCGTCGTTGGTGACCATCTCGAGCGTCAGCTCATCGTGATTCCGTAGGAACAGGCCCCACTGGCACGTGTCCGGAATGCTGGGAGTTTGCGCGATGATGTCCGTGATCGGCAGGCGATCTTCCTGACGCAAAGCCATATAGATTCGCGGCATCAGCGGAAAATGAAACGCCATGTGGCACTCATCTCCGTCGCCGAAGTAAGGCCGGACGTCGGTAGGCCACTGGTTGGCTTCGGCGAGGAGGACGCGATTTGAGTAGTTGGCGTCAATCTCGCGGCGAAGCGTCTTGATAGCGGCGTGAGTCTCAGGCAGATTTTCGCAACTGGTTCCCTCGCGCTCCACCAAATAAGGAATGGCGTCCACACGCAGGGCATCCACTCCCATATCCAGCCAGTAACGCATCACCTTAAGAACTTCCTCGACGACTTTCGGGTTGTCGTAGTTCAAATCCGGCTGGTGCGAAAAAAAACGGTGCCAGTAGAATTGCTTGGCCACGGGATCCCAAGTCCAATTGGATCTCTCGGTGTCCGAGAAGATTATTCGCACCCCCTTGTATTTTTCTTCTGTGTCACTCCATACGTAAAAGTCGCGTTCGGGCGATCCACGCGGAGCCTGACGGGCCGCTTGAAACCACGGATGCTGATCAGAGGTGTGATTTACGACCAGCTCGATCATCACTTGAAGGCCACGGTCGTGAGCCGCGGTCAGAAAGGCGCGAAAATCATCAATCGTGCCGTACATCGGATGGACGTCTAGATAGTCGGAGATATCATAGCCGTCGTCCTTGAGCGGCGAAGAGAAGAACGGCAACAGCCAAAGACACGTGACACCAAGATCCTGAAGATAATCCATCTTCTGGAGCAAGCCGGGGAAATCACCGATGCCATCGCCATTGCTGTCTTTGAAGGCGCGGACGTGCAGCTCATAGATGATTGCATCTTTGAACCAGAGCGGATCCGCTGCACTGCCCAGCTGTTTTGGCACGTCGCTTTTCCCCGCATCTCAGGCGGCGCTGCAAGATTCCTGACGGAAAACGACAATTCCAAGAGGAGGAAGTGTCATGTTCAAGGAAAAAGGCCGACCGTGAATCGGAAGCGGATCCGTCGATAAGCCGCCGAAGTTTCCCTGGCCCGAGCCGCCGTACAAAGAAGCGTCGCTATTTAGGATTTCCTTCCAGTAGCCATTCACGGGAACGCCCACGCGATAATTCTGCCGGAGAACCGGCGTAAAATTGCATACAAAAAGAATTTGGTTGCTTGAATTTCGGCCTCGCCGGAGAAAACTGATGATGCTCCTCTGAAAATCTTGGCAGTCTACCCACTCGAAACCCTCTGAATGGAAGTCCATTCCGTACCACGACGGCTCACCGCGATACAAAGTGTTGAGATCGCGGATCCAGCGCTTTAGTCCATCGTGAAGCGGTTCCTTCAGCAGGTGCCATTCCAGGCTTGCATCGTGATTCCACTCCGACCATTGGCCAAATTCGTCGCCCATGAATAGAAGTTTCTTTCCCGGGTGGCCAAACATAAAGCCGTAGAGGAGCCGTAGGGTCGCAAATTTTTGCCAATCGTCGCCCGGCACTTTGCGCAACATGGAGCCCTTGCCGTAGACCACTTCGTCGTGCGAGAAAGGCAGGACGTAGTTTTCCGCGAAGGCGTAAATCAGACTAAAAGTGATCTTGTTGTGATGGTAGTTGCGAAACACTGGATCCTGTGACACGTAGTCCAACATATCGTGCATCCAGCCCATATTCCACTTGAGACCAAAACCGAGGCCCCCGACATAGTTGGGCCGGGATACCTGTGGCCAAGCAGTCGATTCTTCAGCGATAGTCATTGTATCGGGAAAGGCGGCGTACACGTGCTCGTTCAGTGTTCTCAGAAAATGAATGGCATCAATGTTTTCCCTCCCGCCATAGCGGTTCGGGACCCACTGGCCTTCGCGCCGGCCGTAGTCGAGATACAACATTGACGCGACGGCATCAACGCGAAGGCCGTCAACGTGATATTTGTCCAGCCAAAATAGAGCGTTGCTGATCAAAAAATTTTGCACCTCGTTGCGGCCGTAATTGAAAACAAACGTATTCCAGTCCGGTTGCTCTCCCAGGCGCGGATCGGCGTGCTCGTAGAGATGGGATCCATCGAAGTACCCGAGCCCGGCCTCATCTCTCGGAAAATGCGCCGGGACCCAATCCAGTATTACCCCGATTTCATGTTGATGAAGATAGTCCACGAGGTACATAAAATCGGCGGGCGTCCCGAACCTGCTGGTGGGTGCGAAGTAGCCCGTCGTCTGGTATCCCCACGAACCATCAAATGGATGCTCCATGATCGGAAGGAGCTCGATGTGCGTGAATCCGGCGTCATGGACGTAGTCAGCGAGAAGCGGAGCTACCTCCCGATAGGTCAGCCACCGGTTATCTTCCTCCGGCACACGCCTCCAAGAGCCAAGGTGCACTTCGTAGATGGATATGGGAGATTCGAGAAAATTGTTTTTTGCGCGAGTCGCCATCCACGCACCGTCATTCCAGGAATAGCTTTCGAGATTCCACACTTTGGAAGCTGTCTGCGGGCGAATTTCTGAAGCGAATCCGTACGGATCAGCCTTATCGACGCTATAGCCGCCATAGCGCGATTCGATGTGATATTTGTAGATGGATCCTTGACCGACGTCAGGTACGAAGCCTTCCCAGACGCCCGCGGGGCTCGGGCCCAGTATGTGCGCTGCCGGATTCCAATCGTTGAAGTCCGCGATCACTGATACGAGTTTTGCGTTCGGCGCCCACACGGCGAACTGCACTCCGCGATGTCCTTCCCTTTCTGTGAGGTGAGCGCCGAGCTTTTCGTAGGCGCGGTAATGCGTGCCTTCTGCAAGCAAGTAAAGATCGAATTCGCTCAGCGCCGATTGCAAAGTGCCCGCTTCCTTGTCTCTATTCGAGGATCTCTGTTCGGTGCCCGGATGCCTTGAGCCTAGAGATAATATTCGAAATCCAGCTCTGTCCGAACCTAGCGGCGCACTCGCAGAATATGCGCCGGAAGGCTTTCCGGCCTCAGCTCGACATAGTTCCGAGGACCTTGCCATAAATACTGAACTTCGCCGAGCAAGTCACGAACCTGGAATGAGTGCCCGGCGTCCACACCGATAGAATCCAGGTCGAGGTGAACCCAACCTGTTTGTACGTGGAAACAGTCGAGATTGACGATGACGACGATTACCTCGGAGAGATCATCTGTCGCCTTGCTATAGCAAATCAGCGCCGGGTTGTCCGTTCCATGGAAGTGGAGGCTGAGATCGTTTTGCAGTGCCCGGCTTCCTTTGCGGATCCGGTTAATGCGGGCAATGAAATCTTTTAAGCTCGTCGCCGATTGCAGGTCACGCCGTTTGAGCTCATATTTCTCGGAATTCAAGTATTCTTCGCTGCCGGGCTGAAGTGGAGTGTTTTCACATAGCTCGAATGCGGGACCATAGATTCCATAATTGGCACCCAGCGTGGCCGCCAGAATGAGCCGCACCATGAACGCGGGGCGTCCGCCTACCTGAAGAAATTCCGAAAGGATGTCCGGAGTGTTTGGCCAGAGATTCGGACGAAAGTACTCTCGCACCTCCGTTTGCGTGAGTTCGGTAAAGTAGTCGGTAAGCTCCTGCTTCGTGTTGCGCCAAGTAAAGTAAGTATAAGATTGGGAAAAACCCACCTTGGCCAGCCGGCACATTACGCGAGGCCTCGTAAACGCCTCAGCCAGGAAGATTACCTCGGGGTGCCGTTCTTTAATCTCGCCAATCAGCCATTCCCAGAAGGAGAAAGGCTTCGTATGAGGATTGTCGACGCGAAAGATCCGCACGCCTCGATCGATCCAGAAATCGAAAATGCTCTTCAATTCCTCCCACAATGTCCGCCACTCCGCACTCTCAAAGTCCAGCGGATAAATATCCTGGTACTTCTTCGGCGGGTTCTCAGCGTATTGGATAGTGAGGTCCGGACGCTTACGGAACCATTCCGGATGTTGGCGCACGTAAGGATGATCCGGTGCGCATTGAAACGCGATATCGAGAGCGACCTCGAGCCCATGTTTTCCTGCCGCGGATACGAACCGCTCGAAATCTTCGATCGTCCCGAGTTCGGGGTGGATGGATTTATGGCCACCCTCCGCCGATCCAACCGCCCAAGGACTGCCGACATCCATCGGCCCCGGCTCCGCCGAATTGTTCTTTCCTTTTCGAAAGGCTCGGCCGACTGGATGAATTGGGGGAAGATAAACTATATCGAAGCCCATGGATGCGATGTACGGAAGCCATAGCTCGCAATCGCGAAACGTTCCGTGACGTCCCGTCACCGGCGAGCACGATCGAGGAAAGACCTCGTACCAAGCGGAGAAACGCGCTTTTTCGCGGTCGACTGTGACGGTCAAGTCCTTCTCGTAGCGGCTGGCCAGGTGATGCACGGGATAGCGTTGAATGATATCGAGCGGCTTTTCTTCCAGAGCAATGCCAACGCCTCCCTTTTTATCTTTGGCAGCACGCAGCCTCTTCGACCAATCGCGGAGGATCTCCGCGTCATCGCCCGTTGCTTGCGCAGTTGCCTTCTCGATCAGCTCAGCTCCCATCAGCAGTTCAACATGAACGTCTTGTCCGGCAGCGACGCGTTTCACCAGCTCGCCATGCCAAGTTTGGAATCGATCAATCCAACCTTCCACGGTGTACTGATAGCGGCCTAACTTTTCGACGGAGAACTCCCCCCGCCAACGATCGTTGCCGAGCGGCTTCATCGCCGACGATCGTGGTTTCTCCTTATCCCGCCAATAAAGGATTTGACAGGCGAGTTGGTCATGACCATCCGCGAACACATCAGCTTCCACAATCACGGTTTCCCCAACAATCCGCTTCACGGGAAATCTTCCGCAATCAATCTCCGGCAGAACTCGCTCGATTACGACTCGATGTCGCCCGTCCATTCGATGCTCCACCATTGATCGCAAGTTATATCTTGCAGCGCAGAATTGGGGCGCCCCGACGTTTCAGCGATTACTCGGCGCAGCGCATCACCGGCCGTAAAGTGCAGCTATTCGATGCAAATCTCGATCTCCAGGAGTCAGGCGCGTGCCTTAGTCGCTCGCAGCTTCCGGCCGACGCCGCTTAGAACGGCAACTGGGAAATTCTTGAAGATATCCGGCAGCCACAAACATGGTCCTCGTTTCATTTGCCGTGTTTTCACCGTTTCGCCGGTAAATACATTCAGCCAGGACTGCGGCGCATTCCCCGGCACGGCAATTTTCGAATGGAGCCAAAACGCCCGCGACTTACTTCCAGTCAGCGGCGCGTTCGCGCGCGCCAGCCACCTGGGCACAACGGTCAGGATCCAATTTTCGTCACTACGCCGCACATAAGCAATCAAGTTATCCTCCTTCGCTCCGATGATTCTCATCGACAGGAATTGACCGTCGAGAAGGACCCGAGGATACCTGCGCCGTAGATTCAGAGTCTTCCATATGAGATAAAGCTTGATGCGACCGTCGTGCCAGCTTTGAACGAGCTCGCGACTAAAACGCAACGCATCTTTGTTGCCTCGCTTTTCGATTTCGTCCAGTAAAGTGGCGCGAAGGGTAAAATCGACAGGTCCACGGTTATCGGGATCAACAAATCGAAAGTCCCAGAGGTCGCACCCCTGGTAAAAATCAGGAATGCCCGGGCTGGTCATCTTTACTAAGACTTGCACCAGTGCGTTCATCATTCCGTACGTCGCGATCTTTCGCTGAAATATCAAAAAATCGCTGAGGAAGTGATTGTGTTTCGTAGGTTCGAGGATCGCTTTCAGGAAACTTACCACCGCTTGCTCATGAGCGGCGTTGGGCAAAGTCCAGCGTGTGTGGACCATGGCCTCGCGAATGGCTTTGAGAATGTACGCTTCCAAACGCTCTCGAAATTGTGGAAGCTCTTCTTTCTCCAAGGGCCACGCGCCAATCAGTGTTTGGTACAAAAAGTTTTCTTCATTCCGATCAGGAACTTCCTCACCCTTAATTGTTTTCTTCCATTTCACATTCCATTTCGCCCATTTGTTGACCTGTCTTTGCCATTGGCCGGGGATTTCGGATAGAACGTTGATTCGAGCGCGGGCATCCTCGCCGCGTTTCGTGTCATGTGTCGAAGTGCAATTCAAACCATATCGCCCCCGGCGTTGGCGTTCCCTTGCGAATTCGAGGAACTCGGGTCCGGCAATGGCCGTCGGACTTGGATTGCCTCCCACTTCGTTGAGCGAAAGAAGTGGGCAGTAAACATACAGGACGGTATCTTCCAGACCCTTGGCAACAATCGGGCCCGTAAACTGCTGCCATCTCATGACGAATGCGAGGCGCGCTTCCCGCTGCTCCGCAAATAAATGAGCTGAATCCTTGAGAAGCAGTACATCGCGCACAAAGTCGAAACAAGTCGAATCGAGGCGCGGGCACCGGCCACGCGCCGCATCCACGGCGGCGTGAATATGATGTTTCGCTTCGTTGGCCACTTCCATGGTGCGAATGTATGTCCGATAGACCGGGAAGCAGGCGGTGGTTTCGATCAGCGCTTGCGCCAGCTCCATTCGCGACAAGTCCCGAGCATAGCGATCATTTTGAGCCAAAACCCCGAGTTGGCGGCCCAGATACCGCATCTCGGCCGAGAGCAGAGTCGACATTACTAGCTTTTTCTTCTGATATAGCACGTCTTCGTAGCTCAGTTGTCGTCCCAGGAATCGAAAATAAATCTGTTCGATTGCCCGTGCTCCCTCTGGATGAACAAACAGCCGATTGAGCACATTCAAATATTCATAACCGGTCGTTCCTTGAACCGGCCATTCCCTGGGAAGCCGTTCCTCCGCCGAGAGTATTTTTTCTACAATTACGTAGAAGCTTTTCGAGGGTTCCTTCTCGCCCGAGCTGCCGGCCCGTTGTTGTAGACGCCGAAGGTAGCTCAACGGGTCGCGCAGGCCATCGATATGATCGATCCGCAGACCGGTGACAACTTTCCTTTCAATCAGGTTGATGACCACATGGTGCGTCGCTTCAAACACCATGGAATCCTCGACGCGTAGGCCTACGAGATCCGTGATGGTGAAGAACCGCCGGTAGTTGATCGCTTCGTTGACATTTTGCCAGTACGCCAGAACAAAGGCCTGATCCGAGAGCAAGCGGTCCAAATTGCGAAGACTGCCGGCATCGTTTCGCCTTCCATTGAAAATTCTCAGATTATCTTTTACGAATTGCTGCACCTCGCGATTTGTTTCGTGAAGCTGGCGCAGCCGCTCTTTGATTCCCTCGACCTGAAGGCGCCGGTCGCCGGCAGCATCGATGGTCAAAGATTCTCGCTCCGGCAGAGCGGCCAAGGCGGCGACGATTCCTAGGTATTCCTGAAAGGCGGTCGATTCCGAACCGAGTTTCTTTTCCAAAATGTGCTCTCGATGCTTCAGAATCCGGCGGTACGACTTCGGAGTAAGAGGAAAAGACATGTCGTAATACTGGATCAGGAAACTCCCTCGTCTAAAAAGGAGCCGGAACTCCCGGTTATCGACGGTCTCCCCGTAGAATTTGCCGAGCACAGGCAATAAGATCTTGTTGGCGAGCGTGAGAGACGGCGGGTGCCAATCGATATCGAAATAGGAAGCGTAGGAGGATCCGGGGCCGTTCTCGAGGACGTCCATCCACCAGGGATTTTCCGGGCTGGCAGCCATGTGATTCGGAACGATGTCAAGTAGCAAGCCCATGCGCTCGTTTTGTAGCTTCGATTGAAACGCCTCGAACTCCTCTTCATTTCCCAGCTCGTCGTCAATGCGTGAGGGGTCTGTCACGTCGTACCCGTGCTGGCTCGCCGAGCGGCTCTGTAGCAGCGGAGACGCATAGATATCGGTGATTCCAAGCCGGGAGAGGTAGCTCAGCGTGTCCGCTGCGCGGGAAAACGTGAAATCCCGGTTGAATTGAAGCCGATAGCAAGCGAGGGGAATCCGAGGATGGGCCATGGAGTCTCCAAATGAGCTACATCCCGAGTTTCTCTCTCTCGACGGTGAGTCCGCCAGTTCTTGCCGCAGGCAGCTTACCAGATCATGACACTGAGTCTGCAGCGTTCATCGCTTGAGGAATGCCCCGGTTCTCTGTATAAATTGAATCCTTGCGAGCGCTCCCACGATGCGGGACCCTCAAAAATCGTGATCCTGAGTCGTAACGATCTCTTAGGCGCTGTCGTCCTGCGAGACAATGTATGCAGTTTTCGCGTCTGGGCTCCGCATGCGGACCGGGTTGACGTATCCATCTCCGAGCCGCGTCACCGTAACGTCCCCATGCAGGCTGAGGGATGCGGATATTTTCACGCAGTTGCCGAAGACCTGTCGGTGGGGGCTCTCTACAGGTATCGCCTCAACAATAGCAACGAACGGCCTGATCCGGCGTCCCGATATCAGCCAACAGGCGTCCACGGTCCTTCCCAAATCGTGGAGGAAAAATTTGAGTGGAGCGACTACTCGTGGCGCGGCCTTTCGCTCGAAAAGTACGTTTTCTACGAATTGCACGTCGGAACGTTCACCCCACAAGGTACTTTGGAAGTCATCATTCCGCGGTTGAAAACGTTGAAAAAACTCGGTGTTACGGCGATCGAGCTGATGCCGGTGGCTCAATTTCCCGGGGAGCGCAACTGGGGTTACGACGGAGTTTATCCCTACGCAGTCCAGGCGTCCTACGGCGGCCCCTTAGCATTGAAAGCGTTCGTCAACGCCTGTCATCTCGAAGGAATCGCGGTGGTTCTCGATGTCGTTTACAACCATCTTGGTCCCGAGGGAAATTATCTGGCGGATTTCGGTCCTTATTTCACCGATTCTTACAAGACGCCCTGGGGGCAAGCCATCAATTTCGATGGTGCCGGGAGCGACGAGGTCCGCCGGTACTTCATCGAGAATGCGCTGCAATGGATCACGGACTTCCGCATTGACGCGCTTCGTCTCGATGCTATTCACGCGATCGTGGATCCTTCCGCGCAAACCTTCCTGGAAGAACTCGGCGCGGCCGTTCACACAAGGGCGAAGGACCTCGGCCGGGATGTCTATCTAGTCCCGGAGAGCAATAGAAACGATGCACGCGTGGTCACGGCACGGGAGCAAGGTGGCTGGGGATTCGATGCCGTGTGGAATGACGATTTCCACCATTCATTGCACGTTCTTTTGACTGGCGAGCAGAATGGTTACTATGAAGACTATCGCGGAATCGAGGATTTAGCGCGCTGCTATCAAGACGGGTTCTTGTACGCGGGGCGATATTCTAGGTTTCGCCAAAAGCGCTATGGCAGTTCGTCGAAAGAGATCCCAGCCAAACGCTTCGTCGTCTTTGCACAGAATCACGATCAAGTTGGAAATCGGCGCGTCGGTGACCGCCTGTCAAAATCACTGTCCTTCGATCAGCTAAAACTCGCAGCAGGAACCATTCTGTTGTCTCCATACCTACCACTACTGTTCATGGGAGAAGAATACGGCGAATTGGCGCCGTTTCAGTACTTTGTCAATCACGGAGATGGAGCGCTGATTGACGCAGTACGCCGGGGACGGCGCGAGGAGTTTGCAAGATTTGGCTGGGAAGGAGATATTCCCGACCCCCAAGGTGAATCCACGTTCCTCGATTGCAAGCTCAACTGGGACTTACAAACCGTGAAGGGCCACCGAATTCTCTGGGAATTCTATCAGGAACTGCTTCGCATACGACGTGAGGTGTCGCCACTGGCGCAGCTCAACAAGAGTGCTTGTGAAGTCACATCGTTCGCCGGTGAGAGAGTGCTGTCAATCAGAAGGTGGGACGCTTCCTGTCAAGTCCTTATTGCGTGTCACTTCGATCGAACACCAACTAAAGTCGTTCTGCCGATTCCGGCAGGACGCTGGCATAGGGCGCTCGATTCGGCTGAGGCGCGCTGGGGTGGCAACGGCAGTCAGACGCCTGCCGTTTTGCAGTTACGCGGTGAACGTCAGTTCTCTTTCGGGCCGTGGGCCTTCCTCGTTCTTGCTCAAGATGCCGAGAGCGATGTGTAGCTGACTTCCACTCATCTGCGAGCGCGTTATGCGGACCTTGAGAAACAGCAGCCCTGTCGATGCCTCGAATGAACGGTTTGGAATTTGTCACCGACGGAGGGCTTCAGTTGTTGGGATTCTGGTTCCGTCTCGTCACTCGAGTAGTGCTCAAGTACTCTGATATGTCTGCGTAGTGTAGGGTACCGTCGAGGTGCAAGATCAAGGCAAAGGAATGCCCGCAGAAAAGTCGGCGGTGGCGGGAGCGTCTGGAGCAACTGGAGTCGGTTTGCGCAGCATGCGGGAGCGTGTCAAAGGCTTCGGAGGAGAATTGGAGATCACGTCCGACGGATGGGGTAGTTTAATCCGAGCAGTGATTCCTTTTCGTGCTTCGGCTGCCGTCGGCGATGCCTAAAATCAGATTCAACCTTAACTCGCAAACCATCGTGCACACTGGTTGGCGCAACATCTTCGATTAGTTTTGCCACCGGACCCTCACGATCTCGTGACGAGATCCGTCGGTGTTGCGGCGCCAATTGTTATACCCAGGCGATGATCCGTTCAAAACGGGTCCGAACGATTCAGAACGACTCAAGACTCGAGTCACGAAAAAGGTTGACACGACAGACATAATCGAAAATTTTCAAAACGGATCAAAACCGCTCGCTGTTTTCCTAAACCGCGTGTGGGGAGTTCGACTCTCGTCTGGCCCACCAGCATGCGCGACGAGTGTCACGGAGCGCCGGAGAAGGTCGTGATGACGACTCAAGGCCTGGCGATTACGAGCGGTGTCAACTCAGGTTCGCGACGATAAAAGACACGCGGACGCTGCGTCTCGCGCTTGCTGAGTGAAACACTGCGTTGATTTTCGCCTGGCAAAATCGAGATATTGCGACCAAGAGCGGCCATTCGTTTCATGCCGTCGAGCTGCAGTTCGGGTAGACGCACAGTGCTGTAGTCGAGCCACTCGCGAAGCAGGATCTGGCCGTCCTTGGGATCGTCATCCGCCTTGCCTTGCTTCAATCCCTCATCAACAAGCGCATAAGTCAGGAGGCCATGGCCGAGTTGTGAAAGTTCCTTGGCAGCTTGATCTCCCTGTGCCGCCGCGAGGATGTACATTCCCTTCTCGTAGGCAAGTTGCGCCAATCCCTGCGAATTCATCGGGCCTTGCCGGGGATCGTCGGATTCGAGGGTCTTTCCGGACTGGCACGCGTCGATCACCAGCACGATGTGCCCGGCATCTATTCTTTCAACGAGCGAACTAAGCTCGAGATCGTTGATCGCGCCGGAGAGAGACGCATCTGATCCACTCTGTGCAATGGAATACGCGGCGCGAGCGTCAAAGTCTTGGGCGATGAGGTAAAACCGCCTGCTTTCCTTTCCAGGAGCAGCTCCGTGGCCAGCGAAGTAAATAAAAACCGTATCCTCGGGTTGAGCAGGTGCAATGGAAGCCAAATCGCCGGGTTCGCGAGGCTGGAGCGGACCTGATTCGGCCCCCGCCAGGCGCCTCAACGCAGAGACAATGTTCTGCTTTGTGGCTGCAGCGTCGGTGAGGCGAATGACTCTCAGCGGTTCGTCGTGACCGAGTTTCTTCTGGTCTTCTTCCAGCGTCTTCGCGAAGTCGTCTGCATCGTCAACGGCAAATTTTAGTTTAAGATTTTCATCCGCGTAAGCGTTGATCCCAATGGCCAGAATGTAAACCGTGCCCGTTCGTTTCAGTGACTCCGCCGCAGTCACATTCACGTCGGCGTCGCTGGATTTGATGTTCGATGTTGAAAATGCGTAGGCAGAGAAGTGGTTCTCGCCAGCAACCAGAGTCACATCGTCTGCGGCAAGCGTCGCTTTGCCGTTCTTATCGAGTGGGATCTCGCCGCGCCATGCCTTGAGCAACGCACCGTTGCGGAACAATCGCACATCGCGCACCCCCGACCCTGCGTTTCGATGTTGTTCATCAGGCGGCGCTTCAGCGATATCAATCTTGAGTGCGATATGACGCAGAGCGACCGGCTGAGCCGTAAGCGAGCTATACGCGATGGCAACCCGCGGCTGGCGGCGATCAATGTTGGCGATGTCGGTGGTGGCCTTCGGGCGCTTCCCTGCGAGAATCTCCGCCAGCAGGCCCGGGTGGTAAAACTCTCGGAAAAAAGTCTCGACAGGAATGACGTCGAACGTACTGCCGCCAAACCGCCAAAGGATTTGGTTCCACGCCGCGGAAGATCCGTCGAAAAGGCCATCGGGAGTGAACACCAGCCAATCGTCGCTGTGGTGGATCGAAATTAGGGTTGCCAACAACTCGCCGGTTTCGATATCCCAGCACTTCGTGCTGCCGTCTGTGCCCGTCGAAAACAGTAGGTTGCCGGTACCGGCAAAAATCAGGTGAGTGACTTCTGCGTCTTGCGCGAGGGTGTGTGAAAGATTCCGGCTACCAACATCCCACACGCTTATGGATCCGCCATAGTCGCCGCTGGCGAGCAGCCGGCCATCGGCGGAGAAAGCCAGTTGGCGGACTTGATCCCGCTGGCGACGGAGCCCTGAGACGAACGCACCGGTCGACGGATTCCACAGTGAAACATCTCCTTCAAATGTCCCCGAAGCCAGCAGAAGCCCGTCAGGGCTGAATGCCAGCGAGAGCGGGTCTCCGCTCGTCGTGTCCCATTGCTTAACCAGCGAGCCGGTTGTCGTATCGTGGAGTTCGATACGGCCGTTGTCCTTTTCCAGGCGGTAGCCGAGGGCGAGGAGCTTCCCGTCGGGCGTAAGCGCGAGGCCGAGGTTGCCGTTGGGACCGGCGTTGAGTCTCGTGCGCACGGTTCTGGCTGCAGCATCGACGATCCAAATCGCATTGCCGAATTTACTGTGAAGCACGACCACAGTCCCATCGGCGGATGCAGCGGCGTGCCCGAAGTAGAGCATCTCCTGGCTCAGTTCCTCGCGCGTCATTCCTTTTTTCAGGAACAGAAGCCGGCTCAACGCGCCTTCTTCCTGACCAGTTTCCGCGGCGAGAAAGTGAGCTTTAAGCTCGTCCAGCCAGAACAGAGTGTTGCCGCCGCTGAGGTAGATCAGGTCCTGCGGAAATGCGGCGGTCGCGTTTTTCGCTCGCTCGTCACCTCGTCGAGGGAGTGGCAAGCGGTGAGCGCCCTGACCGCTCTGGAGGTCCCAAAAATGCAGCGAGTCGTAGTCGCTCACGACCAGTGACTGCCCATCTGCTCGTAAGGCTGCGGCTTGCACTGGATCGGTTTGGCCCGTGAAAGAGTGGTGCATTCGTCCGGTGGAGAGCTCCCACGTCGTCAGCGAACCCTTCTCGCTGGGAACAGCCAAATACTTACTGTCCGGACTGAAGTCAATAGCGCCGTTTGCATCCAGGTCCGGTGTTTCAAGCACAATCCGCTTGGAGAGCACATCCCAGACGATGGCTTTTCCGCCGGCACCCGCAATCAATTTCCCGTCCGGACTGAAGGCAATGGAATTTGGCACGACTGGCGAGTCGAACAAGCGAACGTGCCAGGTGGACACGTCGTAGATGCGGATCCAGCTTCCATCTGCGTGGCCGTTCTTCAGTGGACGATCAACAGAGAAAGCCAAGCGTCGCCCATCCCGACTAAATGCCGCCGGGGTATAAAATCCTCCACCCGTGCCAGACTCCGTCGGGTTCACTCCAGGAAATCGGAAGGCGCGGACTTGTCGAAGCGAGCGAGTATCCCAGACGGTCACACCCTGCAAACCTGCGACGACAACCAAGCTACCGTCGGGGCTGATGACGACCGCATCGGGAGTACCACCTTGGCCGCCGACGATCACACGTGGAGTGCTGTCTCCTAACGTCCAGAGAGTGATGCTTCCGTCGCGGCCCGCGGACATTAGGGTGCGGCCGGACGCGGTAAATCCGAGCCAGAGAATGTCGCCGCCATTAGCAGCTTGCCTCCACACCACCTCCCCGCTTTCAGCATCCCAGCAAATGATGGCGGTGGCCGCCGAGCACACGGTGCGGCTGTCGGCGCTGATGTCCAATCCCGACACCCAGTGTCTCTGGTCCGTGAACCGGCGCAATACACGTCCGCTGGCCGTCTCCCAGAGAATGACGGAGCCATCTTCCCCCGCGGATGCCAGATATCTTCCATCTGGGCTGAAGCGGGCCGTGCTGGCCCACGACGAGTGGCCCGTCTGCAGGACGATCTCGGGGCGCTGCCCGGAGGTCACGGTCTGGCTGTTTGCGGCCATCGCAAATGCCGCAATCACTGCCAATAGATACCAGAACTTACTGGAGTCAGCTCCCCGCATTATCTAGAGATGCCAAGCGACGGTGACGGAGCGGACCCCCGTGGTAGGAACGGTCCAGGAGTGAGGGCTGGTTTGTAAGGCGTTGACCGTGCCATCGGGAGAGCATTTACTCGCCGAAGGAGGCTCAGATCGTGATCGATAGATAGCGAGTGGAGTATAACACGAGGAGAAGGTACTCTCGACAACTGCCGCAGCTGATCGAGCATCTTCAAAACGCACATCCGGCTATACAAGATAAAATCCTGGCTGCGGTCCGGCTGTAATTCCAATGCCACTATTGCGGTCACTGCAAAACCGGGCGCGGCGAGCGGCGTTCCTGCGCAAGAAAAAGTGACTGCAAGTGAAGCCGCAACGATAAGCGCAGATCCTTCCAGCACTCCCCGGGTGCGCTCATGCTTCGATCGACGGAGTTGCTGGAACTGCAGCCCCGCTTCGGATCGGGACAAAGCGCGAGAGGATGATAGCCGGAATCGCTGAGATCAACACCCAGATGAAGAACCTTCGGTAGCCGAGAGCGAGCTGAATTTTTCCGCTTACGGTCCCTGGGATCATCAGGCCCAGGTTCATTAGAGCTGTGGCGAAGGCGTAGTGCGCGGTCTGGTATTTTCCCGGCGCGATCTCCTGCATCATCAGCAGAATCACGCCGACGAAGCCGAAACCGTAGCCGAACATCTCGAGGCTCATCGCCAGGGTGATCATGGCGTGATTCGTCGGGAGGGCGGTGCTCAAGTAATAGTAGGCCAGCATTGGAAAATTCATCACGCAGATGAGCGGCAGAATCGCGCGCTTCAGACCCAGCCACGAAGTGAAATAACCGCCGAGGATGCTGCCGGTGATGAACGCGATGGTGCCGAAGGTGCCGTAGATGGCGCCGAATTGATCGGTGGTGAGGCCGAGGCCGCCGACGGCGCGCTTGTCGACCAAAAACAGCGGGCCGATTCTGACCACCTGGCCCTCGCCGGCACGATAGAGAAAGATGAAGACGAGCAGCAAAATAATGTTGGGCTTCTTGAAGAAGCTGACGACGACGTCCCAAAACGTGGCGGCCATTTTGCGGAGGGTTTCCGAATGCCGCTCGAGGCCGCCTTTCGGAAGAACCTGCGAATGATAGAGGCTTAGCGCGACCAGGATCAGTCCCATGGCCGCGAAGATGGTCATCCACGCGTGGCGCACATTGGTGCGCGCCTCGAGATAGCCTGCCAAGATCACCAACGCTCCCTGAGAGAAAAAACGAGCGACGTTGAAAAATCCGCCCTGCCAGCCGGCATAGGCGGACTGCTGTTTAGTTGAGAGGCTGGCGATGTAGAGACCGTCGGCGGCGATGTCGTGCGTCGCGGAGCAAAATGCGACGATGACGAAAAGGACCAGCGAATAGCGAAAATAATTTGGAGACGGCAGGGACAGTGCCACCCCAGCGAGGCTCAAGCCTCCGGCAAATTGAAAGAGAACGACGAAGAATTTTTTCGTCTTGAACATCTCGAGCAGCGGGCTCCAGAGCGGCTTGAGCGACCAGGGCAGGAGCAGCCAACTGGTGTAGAAAGCGATCGTGTCGTTGGGCAGGCCGAGGCGCTTGTAGGCGATGCCTGCGATCAGCGAGATGGCGAAGAACGGGATGCCTTCGGCGAAGTAGAGAGTGGGAACCCAGACGGCGGGATGGGTGGGCTTGATTTGAGAGTCAGGGCTCAATCGGCGTGACAACCTTGCGCCTTGCCCTCGAGGCGCGGCCGCACGGCGCGAAGGGCAGCGTAGGCGGCTCCCAAGACGGGAGCATTTTCGTCGAGTACGACAGAGATGGGGATGCCAGCGAGGACGGAATTCAGCGGAAGCTTATCCGCGAACGAGCGGCAAAAGCTGCTCTGCGGGAGCTTTGCCAGGATTTTCAGGACGATTCCACCGGCAAGATAAATTCCGCCGTAAGCAAGGACGCGCAATGCGAAATTGCCCGCTTCCGCGCCGAATGCATCGATCCAGAAATCGAGGGTCTCAACGCAGACGGGGCATGTGTCGTGCAGGGCGTTTTGCGTGATCTCGCGGGCGGAGTCGGCGTTGCCGCCGGAAGGCGAATGGTGCACGCCGGGATCAAGGAAGTGATGAATTCTTAGAAAGCCGCGGCCGGAGAAAATATCCTCGCAGGTCACGCGCGGCAGAGTTTGTTTGAGAGATTGAACCAGGCGCATTTCCAGGTCGGTGCGGGGAGCGAAATCCGCGGCGCCGCCTTCGGAGGGCGAGACGACATGGCGGCGTCCATCCCAGAAGAGGATGGCTTCGCCGAGTCCGGTGCCGGCGGCGATGAGCGCTTTATTGGCGGTGGGCCGCGAAGTTCCTTCGTTCAGGATGAGAAAATCATCGGGGCGCAATTTATCGAGGCCGCTGGCGGTGGCTGCGACATCGTTCATGAAAACGATTTCTTCGATGCGCAGATGGAGCGCGCGAGCGAGCGCTTCGGGATTCAGCACCCACGGCAGATTGATGGCATGCAAACATCCATCCACGACTGTACCGGCGACACCGAAACCAGCGGCGGTGATGCGCTGGCCCGCGATGGCGTCGCGAGCGGGAATGGATTTGGTGAAAAAATTCTCGATGAGTTCTTCAAGGCTGGAGAAATCGTGTGTGGCAAACCTGCTTTGGAAGACGACCTCGAGAGCTCCGCCGTGCTCCTCGAACACGGCAAGATTGCATTTCGTTCCGCCGATATCTCCTGAGAGGATCAATCCGTTCGCCTATCCCGCCGCCGCAATTTCGCACGCAGCGGCAGTTCACAATTCAA
>Ga0310038_10000464_pt1 | contig 34589 bp, 46 predicted proteins | sample Sb_taG_6_FD_200461 | JGI IMG/M metagenome (GOLD analysis project Ga0310038, IMG submission 200461) | Peat soil microbial communities from Weissenstadt, Germany - Sb_50d_4_PS metaG (v2) (version 2) | ecosystem: Environmental > Terrestrial > Soil > Wetlands > Peat | place: Germany: Weissenstadt... | reverse complement strand
GTCCCGGTCAACCCTCGTCAACTACGTTCGGCACACCGAAGGTCTCATGCTCTGCGGGCGAGATGCCGCATGCCCGCGATGAGCAAGTAGCCGGGCCGGCGCTGCCCAGCTAGCCGCGCTCGGAGCCCCACCACCACAGCCACGCAGGCAGCCCGGTGAGTTCATACCTGCGGCTAACGGCTAATTGCAGCATGATCAGATCATCGCCCCAGAACGCCCTGATATGTGCTCAACCACGCTGCCAGGAACAAGCGGACACTGGAGCGAATAATCGGCGATCTGAAATTGTTCGAACCAATAACAATGCCTCGCTTGTCACGCTGCGCAACTACAAAGAATGCTAACCGAGCCTGCTGTGACCCGCCTGGATCAGGAGTCGATTACCTGCCGTTTACAAGAAGTACGGCCTTGTACATTATGAGCGCTAGCTGCGCAGATGACACTGGTCATCGCACTGATGGCACTCACGACTGTGGGATTATCTGGCGCGCCGGTCCACGAACCGGTCCACGCCCGACGCACCGTGTTTCCTGATCCTGCTACTGTGCGTGAAGTCGCCAACTGCCTGGTCGGCTTCCGCGCGAGCGGGCCGGCGGTCACGAAAACCGACGGCTTTACAGAACCCTCCTCCGCACCACGTCACATGGCATCGATGGGCGTTGCAGGTGAGCGCAGAACTGCTCCCGCCGCTGCTGCTCAGCGGGCGTTTAGTCGCCACGTTGCGTATACCGCGTAATTCCGTCATACGCCCGCAGCCAGCCGGCGTCACGACTCGAACCTACGAATTAATCCTGGTTAGATTGGGGAAGGCGTGGTCAAGGATGCTGTGATCGACGTCCCCGATCCGGGAGAGGCAAGCGATCGGGCTGCGCTTACAAGGGTGTGACCTTCAGCCGCATCGCCGGATATGCAGGCGAGGCGAACCGGCCGGGTGGCCGTACCCGATCGGCGGCTGAGAGTGCGGCGCCTGCGACAATGACGAGGTGAGCGCCGAGCCGAGAGTCAGGACCGAGGTCCGTGACCATGTCCTGCTGATTGCGATGAACCGGCCCGACAAGCGCAACGCCATCGACCAGCAAATGGCCGACGAATTGTCGGCCGCGTTCGACATGTTCGACGCGGAACCGGTATTCCGGGTGGCCGTGCTGGCCGGCACGAGTCGGATCTTCAGCGCTGGCACGGACATGAAGGAGCCGCGGAGCCCCGCAACGCAGAATGGGGGGGAGTACGGACTCGTCCGCCGCGACCGGCGCAAGCCGGTCATCGCAGCGGTCGAGGGCGTGGCGTTCGGCGGCGGCTTTGAACTCGTCCTCGCCTGCGACCTGGTCGTAGCCTCGGCCACGGCACTGTTCGCCCTGCCCGAGGTCAAACGTGGCCTGGTCGCCGCCTGCGGGGGGCTGTTTCGCGGTCCGCGTGCCCTGCCCCGGGCCGTGGCCGTCCGGCTTCTCCTTGCCGGCGACACTATCGGCGCCGACGCCGCCCTTCGATACGGAATGCTCGATGCGGTGAGCGAACCCGGTCATGCCGTGACCGACGCGGTCACGCTGGCCGCCCGCATCGCGGCGAACAGTCCCGCGGCAGTGAGCGCGACGCTGCGCGCGATCCATGCCGCCACCGCTGAGCTCGACAGCCAGGGCTGGCTCGCCACGGACCGTGCCGTGGCCGAGGCCGGGACCTCCCCCGATCACGACGAGGGCATCGGCGCATTCTTCGAGAAGCGCGCGCCGCGCTGGTCGCCTATGCCCTGATCGGATGTCCTCCGCGACGCGCCGGCCTGCCGGGGCGGGCACAGGGCCTTGCCCCGGACCGCTCGGACGGGTCCGGCGGGGCGAGCGGGTGACCCTGGCGGCGGTGAGCGGGAACGCGCGGGGCGTCTGCCGGAGGCCGCCGAGCTGTCGCGGACCGAGTCGTTCTCTTGCAGCGGGAGGACTGGCGTGCGCCGGTCGCGGCCGGGACCACGGTGGAGCTAGGCCTGCCTGCTCAGTACGATCTTGCCCTGTGCTTTGCGGCCGTCGATTGCTTGCAGGGCGCTGCGGGCGTCAGCGAACGGGTACGGCTGAACGGGAGGGTCGGGCAGCGTTCCGGCCCGTCGCAGCTTGACCAGCTGGGCCCACAGGCCGGCCAGGGCGGCCGGCTGCTGCGCGAAGAACTCCCGGGAGGCGGCGCCCAGCACGCTGGTGTTGCCCAGCAGGAGCCGGTTTACTTTGACGGCAGGGATCTCGCCGCCGGTAAATCCCACCACGACGAGCCGGCCTTCCGGTGCCAGCGAGCGGAGGCTATCGGTCATCCGGTCCCCGCCGACCGGGTCCAGGACGATGTCGACTGCCCGTTCCCCGATCAGGTCACGCACCGCGGCGAGCCAGCCGTCGCTCAGGACGGCGTGGTGCGCGCCGCGCTGCAGGGCGAAGTCCTGCTTAGCCTTGTCGCTGACGACCGCGACCGTGCGCAGCCCGAGGGCCCGCCCGAGCTGGATCGCTGCGGTCCCGACTCCTCCCGCCGCGCCGTGTACCAGCAGGGTCTCGCCCGGCTGCGCCTGTGCCCGCCGGGCCAGCGCGAACAGCGCGGTCAGGTAGTTCAGGGGGGCGGCCGCGCCCGCCTCCAAGCTCATGCCGTCCGGCAACGGCAGCACCCTTGCCGCCGGGACGGACACGACCTCCTGCCAGCAGCCGTAGTCCAGCAGCACCGCAACGCGCTGGCCCATGGCCAGCCCGGTGCCGGGCGGGGCGGATCGGACCACCCCGGCGGCGTCCATGCCGGGGGTATAGGGAAGGGGCACTTTCATCTGGTAGGCGCCCCTGGTCTGCAGCAGGTCCGCGAACGACACGCCGGCCGCGGTTATGTCGATGAGCACGCCCCCGTCAGCGGCTGGCTCGTCAGCTTCGGCCCACCGGACGTCGTCAGGGCCGGTGAAGTCCACGATCTTATGAGCGAACACCGGCTGCTCCTCTCATGTTGCGGCCAGAACGTCGCCTCGCGGACAGGCTATTGCGGTAACTATGACGGCGTCCTGCGGCTCGTGCGGGAACTGCTGCCCGTTCGGAGCCCGGCCCGGATCATCCTTGCGTCCTGAACACCGCCACAACATCGCCGCCAGCACACCACTCGCTCGGGACACGGACGTCTGCTCCGTCTCCGATACGAGCCCCCGGCGGTGGGGCACGCCAGCGCGAGGACGGCCGTGTTCGCGGGATCGCTGGCGCACGGCGCCATGCCGCCGCGCCCTAGCCGGGCGGAGGCAGCGGCGGCCCGGTGGCGTCCGCACCAGGGATGGCCTGGCCTCCCGGTGCGGACGCTATGAATATCGCGGGGCAGCCCCAGGCCGGCGCAAGAGCCGCCGGACCCTGGACATCCTCGCGCGCACTGTGGACTAGCGGCACTGCCGCTTGCCAGCTTCCAGGCTCACGGCACGCCGGGTCCTTCTGGCCTGGATGGCACTGATCGTCGTTTCCCGGCGTGTGAACCTTGAGCTCAGGACATCGTCTAGGCAGCGGCTGTGATGGCGTGTATGACGGCGTCGGCGATGCCTTGCTCGCCGAGCGCGTTGGGATGCATCGGGGCGCCCCCCGAGGGGATCAGTGGCTCGATCCAGCGGGTGGCCGGGTCGGGGCAGGCGTCGTGGCCGATGGAGGGGGTGTAGGTGTCGACGAAGACCGCGCCTGCGGCCTGGGCGTCCTGCCGCAGCATGGTGTTGAGCTGCTGTTCTTCCTGGTTGAGGAATGTCAGGTCGCCCTGGGTGAGGGCGAGCGTGTCTGCGCAGGCGGCGGCCGCCGACGGCAGCAGATCGGGGTAGCCGACCACGTAGATGCGGGCGTGCGGCGCGCGGGTCTTGATGTCGGTCAGCGCGCCGGCTAGCTGGGCTGCCGCCGTCTGGATGTCCTGCTGGATCTGGTCGGTGCCGCCGGAGGTGTAGTACGCCTGGCAGGGCGCGGCACTGGCCGCGGCGCTGCCGGGGATCAGGGCGGGGATCAGGTCCAGTTCGACGCACCGGGTCAGTACCGTGGCCCAGTCGAGGTCGTTGCCGCCGATGCCGAGGGTAACCAGGGTGGTGGCTGGCGTCAGCGCGGTCAGCTGCGCCGGGTTGGTGCCGTCGCTGGTGGGCTGCGGGGCGGACAGGCTGGCGATGGCCGCGCCGCTGCAGCTCACGTCGCGGACTTGGTCCGCCTTCAGCCTCAGCTGCTGGGCGACCAGGAAGGGGTAGCTGCTGCTGGAGCGGTCGCAGCCGGCGGGCACGCCGGCCTGGCCGGGAATGCCGGGGCCGGCGGTGTAGGAGTCGCCGAGCGCGACGTAGGAGCCTTGCGTCGTGGCGCCAGCTGCGGACGTGGTGCCGTGTGCTGCGGAGCAGGCCGCCAGCAGCAACGCTGCGGCGACCGCCGTGGCTGCGGCCGTGGCCAGGGCACGGACCGGACGATGACGTCGTGGCGCCTGCGGCGCGGGGGCCGCGGCGAAGGTCGTCGTGCGCAACGGAGAGTTCTCTTTCTTGAGCTAGCGGGGGGTGCCCGGTAAGACGTGCGCCGGGGCCGCCGGGCAAGGCCCGTGTCGTGTCCTTGCCCGACGGCTCATGGGTTCCCGCAGCGCGGTGCCGTGCTCGGCGGCGGGGATCACGCTGTCCCGCAGCTGGCTGATCAGGGTGCTGGTGGCCGCGGCTTCGGGTGAGGTGGCGGGGGTCACGCTGATCACCGAGGCGCCGTGGCCGGGGATGGGCGCGGAGACCGCGGCGATCCCGGGCTCGGTCTTCAGGGTTGCGGCCAGGCGGGTGAACGCGGCCGTGGCGGCCGGGGTGCTGGTGGTGCCGGCCAGTTGCAGGGGGCCGTTGAAGCCGGGGCCGAACCCGTCGGCGAGCAGTTCGTAGGCCTGGCGGGTGGTGGTGGCGGCCGGGTCGTTGCCCGCATCGGAGGAGCCCAGCCGCAGCGACAGCACCGGGATGGCCAGCACGACCATCGCGGCTGTGGCGGCGGCGGCCAGCTTGAGCGGGTGGCGCTGGATGAACCCGGCCAGCCGTGCCCACCAGGTGGCCGCGCCGTCGCGGACGGGGCCGTCAGCGGCCAGCCGCCGGCGTTCCCGGCGGGACAAGCACCCGCATCCCGAGGAAGCCCAGCAGCGCGGGCAGCAAGGTGACCGCGGCGGCCACCGTGAACAGCACCGTGATCGCCGCGGCGATGCCCAGGCCGGAGACGTAACCGACGCGCAGCACGAGCATCCCGAGCAGGGCGATGCACACCGTGGTGCCGGCGAACAGGACCGCGCGTCCCGCGGAGTTCAGCGCACTGGCCGCCGCGTCCTGGGGGGTCATTCCGGCCTTGAGGTTGTTGCGGTGCCGGGTAAGCAGCAGGCCGGCGTCGAGAAAACCGCCGCGCTCATCACCACCGTGTTCTTGCACGGCACCGGGAACCGCGAAGATCCCAGCGAACAAGACCAGGCCGTCCGCCACCCCACCGGGACCGGACCCGACCAGCACGGCAACTCTGAAGACAGCCGATCGCGGAACGGGACCAGGGCCAGGCGCCCATAGAACACCTTCCCGTCCCCCGGAGCCCCGCCGTGAGGCGCCAGCGGGAAGCCGCCGAAATTCTCCGCCTGCCCGCCAGGTCCAGCGGATTACCCGTCTAACCCGGTCGTCCCGGCGCCTGGGCCATCCAGGCCCGCCGCCAGCTCGTCCTCGACGGCGCCTTCGCCGCCCGGCCCAACCGGTTCCGCGGACGGCGCCCGCTCGCCCCGGCCCTGCCAGCCAAGGTATGGATCAACAAGCCCCGCACCACCATCGAGACCCAGGAGACCCGTCAGAGTAATCCAGCCGCCTGATGTCTCAATCAGTTTGACAGGCTCCGCAGCGCCGCCGCGGCGGACGCCTCGTCCGGGCAGGTCTGCTTGACGCGCCGCGGCTTGCCGGTAACCGGGTCGGTACCGGCGTAGACGTGGACGCGGTAAGACCCCTCGGGAGCTTCTCGATGTGCCCTCTGGCGGTGGTGGCCATGACAGCACGACAAGTCAAATCACCGACATTCGTTCCACGACCCGTTCCACGGAGCCGAACGATGCTGTTCGAATTATGCTTCCTACCTGGGAGCCGCCTATCGGAATCGAACCGATGACCTACGCATTACGAGGGGCATGCTCCCTCGCAGCGCACGCGCTAGCTGCGCTGATAGCACCGAACATCGCACTGACGGCACCCGCCGCGCTGGGATTATCCGGCGACCCGGTCCACGATCCGGTCCACGCCCGAGACCCCTGCGTCCCGTCGCCCTGCTACTGTGCGTAACGTCCCTGAGGGCGATTGATCCGCGCCCGCGAGCGGGCCCGGCCCGTCATGGGGCAGACGGTAGCGCCACGGTCCTCGCCCCGCGGCTTCGGCATTACGCTGCGACCCGCGGCCGCTCCGAGCGGCTTCGGATCATCGCTCCGCCTCCAGGCACTTCGGCCAGAAGGCTGTCTGACCTTCGGCGTGGACGGACAGGACCTGTGACCGCAGCCCGGCCGGCGCCAGATCCATGGACTGGGTCTGTGACGGACCATATTGTCGTCAGCGACCACGTCCTGCTGGATATCAACACCGGGCCGCCCGGGCCCGGCTGGGGATCCTAGCCAGGGACGGGGTGCTGCTGGGGCCTCGGAGGAGGCCTACGGCGAGGGCATCACCGGCCTGGTACAGCTGGCAGGCCCAGCGGCTGGCCTGACCCGGCTGGCCCGGGTCGGCCTGGAAAACCTGGCGGAAACAGATCGCCGCGCCCATATCGCGCTGCAGTGGGAAGCCATCGCAGCTGACGGCAAGCTGTTCGCGGCCCTGGATGCCGACCTGATGCTGGTCCCGGCCGGGGACCAGACCACCGCGCTCGCCCTGGCGGGAGCGGCGGCGATGCTGGCCGTCCCGCGCTGCCAGCGCTCGCCGAGGTCGGCGAGGTAGGGCAGGACGACCTCGCGTAGGACGGCCGGCAGGGACAGCTCGGCCATGAGCCGGTCCAGGACGGCCTGCGCGGTCGGCTCGTCGAAGGCGTCGAGAGCTCGGCTGAGCTCGGCGAAAGGCTCACTGCCCGCTGGCGCGGCCGCGGGCGGACTGGCGAGCCCGCCGACAGTGGGACTCGCGTCGCCTCCGGGGGCAGCGCGGGCCACCTCGGCCGCGGACAGCCCTTCGGCGAGGTATGCCAGCATGCGGCGGATCCGCGCCTCGTCGGCCTCGGAGTACAGCCGGAACCGTTATGCCCGTTTCAACCCGCCGTGGACTCCTTGGTTCGCCCGGCGTAACGAAGTCGTACTGCCCGTCGAGGAGTGACCAGGACGCTGCCGCAGTGCGCCGTGTGCCGCGGCTCCGCTGGCAGCTGTGGCGTTGCGCCGCCTGCCACAGCACGGTCACCGGGGGTCCTGCGCAGCCGAGCCGCCGCGTGCCCGGGGCCGCGGCGGACCCGGATGGTCAGGCGTTATCCGTGGCCGGTCTCGGTGGGCTGTCGCCTGCAGCATTGCCGCCTGGCATGGACCGCCGTATGCCGGCGGCCCCTGCCAGTCATGCTAGGGAGTCAGGCGGTGACGGCCTGCTTGCGGTCGCTGCTGGTGACCTGGATGCTGCGGGGCTTGGCGGCCTCGTGGACGGGGATGGTCAAGGTGAGCACGCCGACGGCGTAGTCGGCGGCGATGTGCTCGGCGTCGAGAGTCTCGCCGAGGAAGACCTGCCGGGTGAAGGTGCCGTAGGGCCGTTCGGCGACGATCAGCTCGGCGCCGTCGGCCTTGACCGGGGCGCGCTCGGCGCGGACGGTGAGCACGTTCTGCTCGACGGTCAGGTCGATGGAGTCGGCGGCGACGCCGGGCAGGTCCAGGCAGATGTAGAAGTTGTCGCCCTGGCGGTAGGCGTCCATGGGCATCGCGGCGGGCCGGGCGTTGGTGCCGAGGACCTGCTGGGTGAGCCGGTCCAGCTCGCGGAACGGGTCGGTGCGCATGAGCATGATCGGGTGCCTCCTTAGCTGTCTGAGATGGTCATGTCACGCTCCCGGGATCTATATAGCATGCCTCGGATTTACCTGACAAGGCTCGACTGAGATTTTCTCCTGGGGCATACTGGAGGCAAGATGTCGCTGGCCTGTCGGCGAAGGGTAGGTGACGGTCATGGCCGCTGCGGATCATGGCGGTCCGGGCCCGGATCTGTACCAGCTGCTCGGGGTGTCTCGGGGGGCCTCCCGGGAGGAGATCGCGCTGGCCTGGCGGCGCCGGGCCCGGGACGAGCACCCCGATGCCCGGCCGGCCGACGCGGCCGCGCCGGACCGGTTCCGCGCGCTGGCCGAGGCCTGGCAGGTGCTCGGCGACCCGGCCCGCCGCGCCGCCTATGACCGTGCCCTCGCCCGCGAGCAGCCCGTGGCCCGGGTTACGGTGCGGCGGGCTGCCACCCCGGGCCGGGTGACCCCGCTGGTGCGGGTGCCGGGGCCGCCGCTGCGGGCGGGGCCGGTCCGGATGGAAGACCCCCGTCCGGCACGGCCGGCGGGCGGCTGGGATGAGCAGGACGTCAGGCTCGCGGTGCTGGTGGAACTGGCGCTGCGGTACCTGGCCGCCGACCGGGGCCGGCCGTGGTGAGCCCAGGGTGGGCAGACCTGGACCGGGGCCTGTTCAGCATCTCGGTGGCCGCCGAGCTGGCCGGGCTGCACCCGCAGACGCTGCGAATCTATGAGCGGGAAGGGCTGCTGGACCCGGCGCGTAGCGCGGGCGGGACCCGGCGGTACTCCCGGCGTGACATCGACCGGCTGCAGGAGATCTGCGCGCTGACCGCCGACGGGCTGAACCTGGTCGGCATCCGCCGGGTCCTGCAGCTGCAGGAACAGACCCGGCAGCTGCAGGCCGAGCTGGCCCGGCTCAGGGAACTCGCCGGCGAGCAGCCCGCCGCGAGGCGGACCCGGCAACCGCGTCCCCGCGCCGGCGGCGGGGCGTAGCCGACGGCCGGGCCGGGTCAGCTGCCCGGCCCGTCCCGCTCGCCGAGCCGTTCGTGCAGGCGCGCGGTCACGGCTCGCTCGGCGGCCAGGTCATCTTCCAGGTCCAGGATCCGCAGCGCGGCGGCCAGGGTGTGGCCCTGGTCGAACAGCTCCCTGACCCGGGCGGCGAAGGCCAGCTGGCGGCGGCTGTAGCGGCGGCGCCCGCCCGCGGTCCGCTGCGGCCGCACCGCGTCGGCGGCATCCAGCGAGCGCAGGAACGCCTGCTGCACCCCGAGCACCTCAGCGGCCCGCCCGGTCGTGTAGGCCGGGTAGTCCGGATCGTCCAGGGCATCGAGCCGCCCGGTCACCGCCGGTACCTCCGATCCGGAAGAACTTCCACGAGCGCTTGACAGTTTCCTGCAGCCAGTGCTATATGAAAAGTGTATCGGTCATTGACCTGGTGACGCTACCGCAGGTTCCCTGGGAGGCTGATCGGCATGACCCTATACACCCGCGAGGCAGGCGCGGCGTTCGCGGACCTGATCTGCGACGACCCGCAGTGGCTGGACGCGGAGTTCGACGCGCTGGTCTCGGCCTCGTTAGGCGAGCCGCCCGCGCCGCCGCCGCCCGCGCCGCCCCGGGTCCCGCCCCGCCCCGGCATCCCGTGCCCGCCCTCCCGGCGACCCGGGCCAGGCCCGGCCGTCCTCACCTCCCCGGCCACCGGGCCGGACCATGGCCGGCAGCGCTCGCCCCCGGCGCATTCCCCGGTCGGCCACCGGGCCGCCGCCCCCGTCCCCTGAGCGGGCGGCGGTCCGCACCACAGCACTCAGCACCGGGCAGACGGGAAGGAGGACCGGACAAGGCGCCATCGAACTGAACCCTTGGACGGCGGGGCTCCCCCGGGGAGCCCCGCCGCGCTGGTTCCCGTGAGGCTCCGAACGCGCCGGACAGGATGCTGTGGATACCACGGATCGTGCTGGGCTTCATCGGGTGTCAGACGTGCGGACGGCACCTACGCAGATGGCGCACCGCGTTACCTCGGGCCGGGCACGATCAGATCAAGGCGGTCCACACCGAGTTCCTCGCCGGCAGGCCGTCCCTCGGGTCGGCGGGGCAACAGCCGGCGATCATCAACGGTGATATCGCGCTCACCTCCACCTGGCTGCCCGGCGGCGGTGCCACGGTTGAGGTCGCCCGCCTCCAGCCCGACGGAACCTGGCGCTGGGTCATCGACCAGCCGCCCGTACTTCCCTGAACAGACCCGGAAATAGCTCTTCGCCGTGGCGGACTCACAGGAGGGCACTGCCAGGCAAACCCGGGAAACGCCCCTTATCGCCGGTAGCCACAGCCGCGACCCCCGTGAATCGACACAATCCCGCTCTGGTTAAATGAATATCCCTGCCGATAATGCCGCTTACCCCGGGATCATGGCGGCGGTAGTCTTTCCTCGTGGCATCGCCGCTGCGCCCGCCACCAGATGCGGAGGACAAGCTCCGGGACATCCGGTCGGTTACGGATGCGGCGCTGTCCCATCTTGGCGCCGATGACCTTCTCGCCGAGTTGCTGGGCCGGGTGAAGGAGATTCTGGACGCTGACACCGTAGCGGTGCTGTTGCTGGACAGCTCGGGGCGTCAGCTGATCGCGACGGCAGCCAGCGGCTTGGAGGAGGAAGTCAGGCAGGGCGTGCGGATCCCGGTTGGCGGGGGTTTCGCTGGGCGTATCGCGGCCGAGCGGCGGCCGGTCATCCTGGACCACGTGGATCAGACCAATGTGCTCAACCCGATTCTGCTGGACAAAGGAATTCAGTCCCTGGTGGGCGTGCCGCTGCTGGTCCATGGCGCGGTGATCGGGGTACTGCACGTCGGCACGGTGCACAAGCGGGTCTTCACGGCCGACGATGCCGCGCTGCTTCAGCTTGCCGCCGACCGCGCGGCGCTGGCGGTGCAGTCGCTGCGGTCCCGCGAGGACCGTGCCGCCACGGCGGCCCTTCAGCGCAGCCTGCTGCCCTCGGCGCTGCCCGTGATCGGGGGGGTGGAGATTGCCGCCCGCTACGTGCCCGGGGACGGCGCGGTCGGCGGTGACTGGTATGACGTGTTCCGCCTGCCCTGGGGTGAGTTGGGCGTGGTGGTCGGTGACGTGGCCGGTTCCGGGCTCGGGGGTGCGGTCGTCATGGGCCGGATGCGCAGTGCCTTGCGCTCGTACGCGCTGGAGTTCCCGGATACGGCGGTCGTCTTGCGCAAGCTGGATCAGAAAATGCAGTATTTCGAGGGCGATGTCATGGCCACCGTGTCGTACGCCGTGCTCGACCCGGCCTCGGGGCAGGTGCGGATATCAGCGGCAGGCCATTTCCCGCCGGTGGTAGCGGCCCCCGGTAGGCGTGGTGTCCTGGCCGAGATTGCCGTCGATGCGCCGATCGGCGTCGCCGATGAGCCCGACCGTCAGGTCACCACATTGGCTCTGGTGCCCGGCGCAGTGCTGTGCTTCTTCACCGACGGGCTGGTGGAACGCCGGAACAAGCCGCTAGATGACGGCATCGACCTGCTGTGTGAGACCGTCTCGCCTGGGCCGCCGGAAACCGTTTGCCTATCGGTGATGAGAGCCCTGGTCGGAAGCGAGCACCCCGGAGACGACATCGCCCTGCTCGTCCTGCGCTGGCAACGCGAAGCGCCATCTTGATCCGGTCAGCCTGCGACCGGTCGTCCTCTCGGGCCGCAACGGGGCACGTTCACGGCCCCGGAGGCCGCCTCTCCGATCTAGCGAATTTGTGCCTCCTGACTGCTTGGACTCGATCGTTGGTCGCTGAGACGGCCAGGTTCGTTCCGCGTATATTCCGGATCATGGAAATCGGCCCAGTGACCGCCAGCCGTAGCAGTCAGGCGCTCAGGAGTGACCCAGATGATCGGGATGCCGGTCACGCGGGTCCGCGCGCGGGACGTCAGGCCGCTGCTAGCTGTCGTTGCCATCGGCTGCCCGAGCGCGAGAACAGCTGGATCGTCTCCTTCGGTCATCAGCTCAGGGGCCTGGCGGCCGGTGCGGCGGGATGCGTGCTCGCGCCAGGCGGCCGGGATGTGTGCCCGTGGGTCAATCGGATGTCCGGCGGCCTCGGGGCCAGCAGATGGGTCCAGGTCCTCGGCACGTCACGAAGCGGCTCATAGCCACCGCCGCCGGTCAGCAGCCAGCGGCCGCCCGCCACCTGGTGGGCCAGCTTGTTGGGCGCTGCCATCCTCCGTCATTCAGCGTCCGCCGGTACCGGTTCGTGCGTAACTACTATCGCCCCGGAACCAGCGGCCGGCATGGCTGCCCCCGGGGCCAGGGGCAGGCATGCGTAGGTGGCCCGGGCCGTCAGTCGCCCCGGCCGGTGACCGCGTCGCGCGCCTTGTCCGCCGCGGCCGCGACCGGCCCGGCGGTCTTGAGCGCGCCCGGCGAGGGGGGCGTGTGCGGGTGCGGCCGCGTCGGCGCGGTCCTCTTGCCCTCGGCGATCTTGGTGCCGAGCTCGTCCGCCGCCTCGGCCGTCAGCGCGGTCCGCAGCAGCGGCCATACCTGCGACTCCTCGAATTCGATGTGCTCCCGGGCGTCCGTGATGAACGTGCCGAGCAGCTTCTCGAAGTCTGCGTCGTCGGCCCCGAGCTTATCCAGGTCGTTGAGCACCTGCTTGGCCGCCTGCTCCTGCCCGGTGGCCTCGTCGGCCAGCGGGTTGCCGGACTCGAGATGCTCCCGCACCGCGGGCCACAAGTACATCTCCTCCAGCGCCTCGTGCTTGGACTCCTCGATGATCAGCTGTTCGGTCATCTTCTTGCGCAGCGCGAGCTGCTCCTCCGTGGCCCCGGTCGCGCTGGTCGGCCCCTTCTCGAGCTCCGCCAGCGTGCCCTTGACTTCCTGGTGGTCATTGGCCAGGACAGTGAAGACGTCGGCCATCTCTCCTCCTCGGTTCCTCGATTGCAGTCCGGAACGGCTCGCCTCCCTGCCCGTGCGTATGGGGATTAACCCTCCTGCGGCGGGTAGCGATGACGACCCGACACCACCAGAGGAGAAAGCATGAGCACGCCATCGACGCAGCAGCCGCCGCCCGAGCAGGCGCAGCCCTACCCCGGCCGGACCGCTGAGATGGACCCCAGGCCCAATGACGAGATGCGGGACTACGAGGGACGCGGCCTGCTCGCCGGAACCCGCGCCCTGATCACCGGGGGTGACTCGGGCATCGGGCGGGCCGTGGCGGTGGCCTTCGCCAAGGAGGGCGCGGACGTCGCCATCGCCTACCTGTCCGAACAGGAGGACGAGGACGCCGCGCACACGGCCGAGCTGGTCGGCCAGGCCGGTCGGCGCTGCGTGACGATCCGCGGCGACCTCGCCGACGAAGCCAACTGCCAGCGCGCCGTTGACAAGACCACGGCCGAACTCGGCGGCCTCGAGCTGCTGATCAACAACGTCGCCACGCAGGAGCCGGTTGACGACATCGCCAAGCTCAGCACCGAGCAGTGGGACCGGACGTTCCGGGTCAATATCTACTCCTATTTCTGGACCACCCGGGCGGCGCTGCGGCACATGCCCGACGGCAGTGCCATCATCAACACGGCCTCCGTCAACGGGCTGCGCGGCAACAAGAGCCTGATCGACTACGCCGCCACCAAGGGCGCCGTCCTTGCCTTCACCTACTCACTTGCCCAGGCCCTGCAGGAGCGGGGCATCCGGGTGAACAGCGTGGCGCCCGGGCCGGTCTGGACCCCGCTGATCCCGGCCACCCTCGGTAAAGAGAAGGTCAGCAGCTTCGGCGGCCAGGTGCCGATGGGCCGGGCCGCCCATCCGGACGAGATCGCCCCGTCATATGTCTTCTTCGCCAGCGGGCGGCTGTCCAGCTACTACTCCGGCGAGGTACTCACGCCCATCGGCGGCGAAACCCTGCCCGGCTGACGCCGGGCGCACCCGGTCATGCCGGTGCCGCTGCCGCGGTTCGTCTCGGCTCCGCACATCCAGCGCGGCCGAGCCGAACTAGCACTGCTGCTCGCCCTGATGGCGCTGCTCAATCTGGCCGCTGGAACGGGCTGGGCTGGAAGCTGTACTGATCTCCCGGTACGGGGGCGTCGATGGCCTGCTCGCGTTCGGCCAGCACCCGGAGCACATCTGCGCGGGCCGAGCTTGCATGATCGATGCGATTCTGGCAAGTAACACCACATGCCGAAGAGAAAGGACCCGGAGCTGGCCGCTGGGGCATCGGGCAGCGCGGGACAGTCCCCGGACCTTACCGTGGTCTACCTGGCCCGGCACGGCCAGACCCCGCTTAATGAGTCCGGCGTCCTGCGGGGCCTGGCCGACCCGCCACTGGATGAGGCGCTGGTGGCGCTGGATGCCGGGCTCGGTGATCCTGACGCGGTTCCGGTGACCGCCGATGCGTGACATCAGCTATCCCAACGTGGTGATCGGTGGGGTGCCCGTAGTAGCGGCACCCGCAGAGATCGACATCGCCACCGCGGATGAGCTGAGGACGGTTCTGCTCGGCGCGGCGGCCGACGGTTATACCGTGGTCGTGGTGGACATGACCGGTACCCGGTTCTGCGATTCTGCGGGGCTAAGCGTGCTGGCAGGAGCGCACAGGCGGGCCGTGGCCGAAGGCGGCGAGCTGCGGCTGGTCATCCCCGCTGATGGCCCGGTTGTCCGCGTCTTGACCCTGACCGGCTTGGGCCGCGTTATACCCAGCTTCGGCAGCCTGGAGGAGGCCCTGTGATCCTGCCACTGTGCCCCGCGAGCATCCCGGAGGTGCGCAACCCAAGGTGTCAGCCCGCCACCAGGGCGAGCAGCCGGCCGTAGCTGTCCCGGGCCGCCACGCCTGCGGAGCGGGCCGCCGGCCCGGGCTCACCCTGGCCAGGGCCGGCTTCCCGCCTGCCGCCGCCGGACGTCAGCGTGTCCACGCGCCGTTGACGAAGGCGGTCGCGGTCGGGCGTGCCTCGATCACACCCCACTGAGCGCCAGGACACTTCTCAGCCCAGCCGATGGCCGCGTCAAGCTCGGGTACCTCGAGCACGAAAATCCCGGCCAGCGCTCCGTTGGTCTCGGCGAAGGGCCCGTCCTGCACCCGCAGGCCGCCTTCCCGGCGGGTCACGGTCGTCGTCGCGGCGGACGGCTGGAGCACGTCGGCCGACAGCAGCACCCCCGCGGACTCCAGCGCCCGGCCGTAGGCGCCGAGCGCCTCCCTGGCCTCCGCGATCGCCTCCTCGCCGATCTCCCCTCGCCGGGCTCCCGGTAGTGCATCAGCAGTGCGTAACGCATCGTCGTTGCCTCCCATCCCAGTGTCGCTCCAGCTCGGGCCTCGGCGGCCAGGGTCTGCAGCTCGGTTACCGGTCAGCCGGCGCCGGGGAGGCAGACCTGGATCGCGCCGCCGACCTCACGCGTGCGGAAGGTCGGCTGCGGCGCCGTGGCGGGCCCGCGCGGGGTCGGCAGGACGCTGCTGGCCGCCGCAGCCTCGCGTGACGTCGGACCGCACGCCCTGGCTCATCTCGGCGCGGTGGACATCGCGCTTCATACCGCCAGGACGGCGCTCGACACGGCCGCCGCGGAGATTGACGCGGATCCGCAGGATCGCAACGACGGCGGCAAGCTGCGTGCCCTGCGGCTGCGCGCTTTGGTGGAGGCTGTGTCCACCGAGGTCATGCAGCGGGTGGGCCGGGCGCTGGGCGCGGGGCCGCTGTGTGACGACGAGGCTCATTCGCGCCGGGTGGCGGACCTGACCGTGTATCTGCGCCAGCATCACGCCGAGCGCAACCTGGCCGAGCTCGGCGCGCTCGTGGCCCACAGCGGTGTCTCGTGGTGAGCGGGCTCTGGCCGAACCGCTACATCCGCACCGACACCACGCCGGTTTCGGTCGCCCAGGCGACGGGCCTGGCGTGATCAAGGCAGCCGGGATCGTGGTGCCGGCCCACAACGAGGAAACGCTGCTGCCCTCGTGCCTGAGCGCGCTGCAGCAGGCCGTCCGTTCGGTCAGCATCCCGGTGCACGTGCTCGTGGCCGCCGACGCGTGCACCGACGGCACCGTCGCGGCGGCCCGGGCCTGAGGGGCGCGGGTGACCAGCGTCCAGGCCCGCAGCGTCGGCGCGGCGCGGGCCGCCGGGATGACCGAAGTGCTCGGGCTGACGGCCGCCGCGGACCCGGCGACCGTCTGGCTGGCCACCACCGACGCGGACACCGTGGTGCCGCCCGGCTGGCTGCGACGCCAGCTCGCCTGGGCCGGCCAGGGTTGGGATATCGTCCTGGGGACGGTGACCGTCACGGACTGGAGCGAGCACCCGCCGCAGGTGCCGATCGCGTTCGAGGCCCGCTACGAATCCGGCGGCCGACGGCATCCCCACGTGCACGGCGCCAACCTCGGCATCCGGGCCTCGGCCTACCTGGCCGCCGGCGGGTTCACGCCATTGCGCACCGCCGAAGACCACGCGCTGGTCGCCGCCGCGGCCCGGGCCGGGTGCTCAGTCCTGCGAGCCAGCGACATCCCGGTGCGGCCCTCCGCCCGCCGCCAGGCACGCGCGCCGCTCGGGTTCGGCCATCTGCTGCGGACGCTGGCCCCTCCCGCAGCGCCAGTCAGCTAACAGGTGAAGTTGAGGAGGCGCGGGTTGGCTCGGGCCTTGGCGCGCGACCCGCGTGATCTTCGTCTGGATAAGCCGCGTTAGGTCTGCTTACTGCCGGGTAGGGCACCGGCCTAACCGGAAGGACATCATGGAACGCATGGCCGGCGAGCAGCCGTCTTCCCCTGACCGCTCGACAGGGGAACTGGTCAAGCAGCTTTGCCGATTATCTGGCCGATAGGTGGTGGAGGAAACGATGATCAAGCTGTTGTACAAGCCGGTGGGCATGCTGGTCAGCGTGCTGGGCGGTGTCCTGGCAGGATGGATCTTCAAGCGAGTCTGGAAGATCGCCGCCCGGGAAGACGGTGCGCCGCAGGCCACCGATGCGCAGCGTGGCTGGCGGGAAGTCCTGCTGGCCGCCGCGCTGCAGGGCGCGATCTTCGCTGCGGTCAAGGCCGCTGTCGATCGCGGCGCCGCGGCCGGCACGCGCAAGCTCACCGGCGTCTGGCCCGGCGACGAAGGCCGGCAGGCCGACAGGGCAGCGAACCATGGCTGAGCCAGATCGCCGGGACGGCGCGGGCGGCTCCCGCCGTAGGGCAGGAACCGAGGCGATCCCGCCGCAGAACCAGGTCTCCGGCGGCCGGACACGCCGCTGGAACTCGGCGAGACCGGCTGGCGAAGAATCGGCCGCGGCACTAGTGCCGTGATCATTGATCTACGGGCCGAACGGCGCGCAACACCCGTGCCGGCAGCTCGGATCCGACACGGCGTCGCCGGCGACGCCCTTGCATAGCGCGTTTGCCGGAACAGGTTCCGGCGCCATTGCCGGGTGCGGCGGAAACGCGCCACGCCCGCCGCGAATCGCGCGCCATGGCTGGTCGCGGCCGGGCCCTGCTGGCCGCGTCGGGCCCCCTGCGGCCTGCGCTGTCGGCTTAACCCGGCGGAGCCGACGCCGACCGCATCACGCGCGATAAAGTCCGCGTTGGCGCTGCTGACTGGTTTCAAAATGGGAAGGCACTCCAGATGGCTCACGAAAAACGCCGGATCCTGCGCAGGCCGGAACCCGAGGTCTCGATAGGATCGACTGCCGCGAGATTGCTGCGTGCCCTGATGCCAGCCATAACGCCCAGGTTGATTCTCCGGGCGCTCCTTGGCGTGTTGCTCTTCTTCTGCGGCCTCGTCTTCGGTATCTGGCTAATCATTCGCTTCCGGCGGCGTGTTCCTGAATAACGATCACCACCGCAGTGAGCGGACCGAAGGGCACCGGCACGAGATCGCGGGCCACCTGGTGCCATAGGTCCAAGCCGACATGATTGACCGGCATGCCGCACCGGCCGGCCAGCCCGCTCTCGGAACCGGCGACGGGATCCCCGGACATGCCCTGGACCCGGCCCTGGCCAGGAAGGCCTTCGATCGCCTGACCGCCTTCGGCCGGGCCGCGGCGGGCCGCTTCAACAAGCGGCCCCAGCCGTTACCGGGCTCCGGGAGCCGCCCGGCCAGCGGTCAGGAGCTGATGACCTGCTCCGCGGCTCGGACCCGGAGTTCTTCGAGCAGGTCTGCCTGGCGCCGCGCCCGGGACATGAGCTCGTCGAGGTGCCCGGAGTCCAGCCGCTTGTCCGTGTCCGCTAGCGCCCTCAGGGTGCGCCAGCCTGCTGCCTTGCCTTCTACGCCCAGCCGGAGCAGTTCCAGCTCTTCGAGGTCGCTGAGCGGCGACCGGAAGAGCAGCCGGCCGTTGAATTTCACCCGCCCGGCTTTCTCCCCCACCCAGGCGGCACACACCTTATAGGCGCGGACCGGGATATCGAGTGCCTTCATCATGCCGATCAAGGCGGCGCGGTCCTGCGCGACCTCGACCGCCAGGCCCTTGAGCTGGCCGTCTTGCCCTGGCGCCCGATGGGTTCGCGCCACCCGGTGCGCCAGCTCGGTGCCCGCGGTGGCGCCCGCGAGATGATCGTTGAGATAGATGCCGAGCACGTGGTACCCGATCTGCCCGGCGCCGGCTCCGGTGCCTGTCTGTGCCATGGTCCCTCCATTCCAGCTGCCTGCCGTCTTCTCGTTCCGCCCTTGCTCGCCAGCCATCAACGAGCCTGAGCACCGGCCGCGCTGAGCTGGCGCGACCAGAACCGCAGCTTGGCGTTCGACCTGCTGATCGCGGTACCGCTCCGCCTGGCGGCAGCCCTCGTCGTTGCTGGTAGTCACGCACCCTCCTGGATGCCGCTCGGAACCGGCCGGCGCCGCCGCACGCAGCGGGCCGGTGAAGTGCCCGCCCTACCCTCCGCCGCCGGGTTAATGCCCGCGAGCGGTCCCGAGATCTACCGGTTTTCCTCCGCCGACGGCCGGGTCGCGCGATGACCCCCACCGAAGGAAGGGGCCACGCACATGGCCACTGGAGAGACCGGCTTCGCCGATGTGACCTACGACCTCATCGCCGTGCAGTATCACGCGCTCAAGGCAAGGCTCGGCCGGTGGCGCACGTACCCCACGTGGCGGGTGTGGCCGAATAGGCTTAGGGCACACAGACCCCGCAAGACCCCGATCAGGCGGTGAGCTGGTTTGCGGGATTGTCGGGCATCCATTCGATCAGGACGGTTGTGGCGTCGTCAGAGAGGAGCCCGTGCTGGTGGTCGAGGATGGCATGGTTGAGGCGGCGGAGGGTTTCGGGGGCGGAGATGCCACTGGCACTGTGACGGATAATAAAGTCGGTGAGGCGTTCCAGGCCGACCTGGCTGCCGCGGGCGCGGCCTTCGACGACGCCATCGGTGTAGAGCAGGATCCGGTCCCGGGGTTCCATTTGCTCGGTGTATACCGGGGGGCTGAGGTCGCCGCTGTCGCCGACTGTGGCGCTGGGGGTATCGGCGATTCCGAGCGGCAGCCAGGGCCGGCGGAACAGTTCTTTGATCACTTTATTGGCGCGGATCAGCAGAGGGGGCGGATGGCCGCAGGGAACCCAGGTGAGTTCGCCGGTGGCGATGTTCAAATCACACAGCAGCGCGGTGGCGAACCGGGAAGGGCCGAACTGGCTGGCGATCGCGTGGTCGGCGCGGACAGCGATGTCGGTCAGGCCGCCGCCAGAGCGACGGGTGGTCCGGCTGGAGGCCATCGCGACGCTGGCGATCAGGCCGGCGGCCAGATCGTGACCGGCCGCGTCGAAAATTGACACCTGCAGGTGCTCGCCCAGCAGGGAGTAGTCAAAGGCATCACCGCCCACCTCATAGGCCGGTTCCAGGACGGCTGAGACAATGACCTGCTCGGTGGCGAACGTCGCCGGTGCCATGAACCCCCACACCATCTCTGCCTGCAACGCCACCTCCCGGCTGCGCCGTATCCGGGCATAGGCGTCGCTGTAGGCGCTCTTGCTGGCGATCAGCAGCCCGGCCAGCGACGCGAGCGTCCGGTACCGGCCCAGCATCGCCTCACCAGCGTCTTCGACGACCAGTTCCAGGACACCCAAGCGTTCGGTGCCATCCACCAGCGGCATCCACAACTGGACCAGGCCCCTGCCCGCCGCTTCGGCGCTGGCGCGGTGGATGGTGACGGTCTGGAAGGCACGGCCGGCGAGGGTCGAGTCGATCGACAGTGCCGCGGGCGAATCCGCCGCATCGCCCGGCAGCAGGTGCAGGTAGCGTTGCTGTAGATCGGCGAGGTAGATTCGAACGCCGCGCACGCCCAGCGGGCGGGCCCGCTCAGCCAGTGCCTCGGTCAGCGCACCCGGTGCCATCAGATGCGCCTGAGCCAGCAAATCCGCGAGCACGCGACCCGCCACCCCATCGGCAGCATCGCCACTGCCGGCCGCGGCAACGGGCATCACCGGCACCGGGCTTCCGGCAGCCGGGGCAGCCGGCCGCTCCGATACACGGCCACACTGGGCCGCTCCAGGGCCAGTCCGAGAAAAGACGACACGGTCATGTCCGATTCCCATTCACCGCACCGAGGGACGCGCCAGGTGCCTGCGAAATGCGCCCGACACCGCCGAACGCCTCTCAAAGCTACGCCGAACCCATCGTCCACCAGCCTGGCAATCCAGTCACCTCCCTCTCCCACACCTCTGCCTCATGCTCTCCCACACCTCTGCCTCATCGCTACCGGTCAGGCGCAGCCTCAAACACCGCCGTGAGGAAACCTCGCCGTGCGCCATCCCAGCAGGCCCGGTGGCCGGGGCGGGTACCGGGCCCGTTCGGGTCGAAAGACCTTTTCCCTGGGTGCCTGCCCTGGCATGGCATGGCCGGGGGCATCGCGGGTAGGGCGATCCCTCCGAAGAGATCGATATCACCAATGCCGCCGGGTTGCGGGCGGGGTCGCTGGTTTGCCCTGGCGATGGCGGGCAAGAGAACATGCGCACGAAGGAGGCAACGATGCCCAGGGCGCAGATCAAGGACGAGAAGACGTATCAGGAGCTCCGCGACAAGGGCGAGAGCAAGGAAAAGTCGGCCCGGATCGCGAACGCGGCAGCGGGCAGCTCGCGCAGCCAGGTCGGCCGCAAGGGCGGTAAGAGCGGCTCCTACGAGGACTGGAGCAAACAAGACCTGGTTCGGCGGGCCAGGGAGATCGGCATCAAGGGTCGCTCGACAATGTCCAAGGCGGCGTTGATCGAGGCGCTGCGGGACCACTGAGCCGGGCGGCCAAGACGGTTGTCGGCTTACGCGGCCTGGGGCGGGTCGATGACGCGAACTCGAGCAGCGGGGCTGCGTGCGAGCCAGCCTCGGGAAAGACTGGTGCTACCGCGGCGGAGAGGCGGTAATCACGGACGGCCCCTCAGCGTTTCAGAATGCGTTAATACTGTCGGCCGCCCCAGCCAGGACCGGCCCCATAACCCCGCCTGTGACGCTGAAGGACAGGTGAATGCCGGCGCATTCAACGCTCTTGTCCAGGCGAGCCTTTCGGTTGCTTATGGCTGATGGGCCTCATCCTGACGGACCGGCCGGACGCGGCGGCCGGATCTATCAGGGATGGCCGGGACCGGCACGCGGCGGCGGCGCACAACCGGTCCTTGATCTGGGGTTCGATTCGGGCATGCTGCATACGGCGCGGGCACAGATGCGAGCCTGCCAGACCGGATCCTTCGCGGTCAGCACCATCACGAATTCGACCACCTCGGTCGGCAGCGAGGCGGGCAGGGGCGGCAGCGGACGGTCCCGGTGGGCGATCGCCACCTCCAGCGGCGGGCCCGAGAAAGGCCGCGCCTAGGTTGTCCTGGGTCCTGTAAGTATCCGGGTGGTCGGCGCCCAGCACGCGCGTTACGTCCGCCGCAGCGCCTCGAACAGATCGAGGCCCCAGCCGGGTTGTCCTCCTCCCCAATCCAATGGACCAGGTTGGTGCGGTCAGTCAGGGTGTCTGGGTGGTCGGGGCCGAGCAGGCGCTTAACGTCGGGCAGCAGCGCCGCGAACAGGTCGCTGGGCGGGGCCGCCTCCGGCCCAGCGAGCATGGCTGAAGCGGACCCTGAGAGCGTCCGGGTGGTCGGGGCCGAACACGCGCGTCACGTCGGGCAGCAGCGCCGCGAACAGGTCGCAGGCTCGGCCCGCCTCGCCCGCCTTCCGGTCCAGAGGGCGATGTTGTGGCGAGTGGCCAGAGTATCGGGGTGGTCGCGGCCCTGGATCCGCTGCCGGTCGGGCAGCAGCGCTGTGAACAACTCCAGCGCTGTACGGGCGTACCTGCGCCGGGCCGCGGCGTTGATCCGGCATTGCATCCGGGCAGTGCCGAGCAAGTCGAAGACCGGGGTGTCAACATCATCAGCACCGATCAAGCGCCTGTCGTCCCACTGGCAACCCCCGCCCGCACGCTCCAACCATAGGAAGGCAAGCGACATCCCTCAACACTCCTCGGCGGATAGGAGCAGCAGCTGGCGTCCGAAGCCGGTGCCATCCAGAAGCCGTCACGGATTACTGCTGGCTGCCGAAGGTAGTAGGTACGCCATGACAGCGCCACCGATGCCAGAGCCGACGCCGCCGGAGCCGATACCGCCAGTTCCTGACCCTGATCCGCTTCCCGGCCCGGATCCGGCCCCGTCACCGGTTCCGCCCATTCCTACGCCGGAACCGCCCGACCCCGTACCTCCGTTCCCTCCGGACCCGGCCCGCCTTGAATGACGGCGGGGTGAACAGGTCCTCCGGCAGGGTGGGTACTCGTGTGCGCCTGTTGTCGGGGCACCTCGCTGCTGCGCCGCTGCGCGTGATCCCGTCCAGATCCTGATGCGATCGGGATGTTATGAACGATCTGCCCTGGGTAGCTGACACCCGCAGCTGACGTTCTTTGAGAGAGAGGAGCGGCTGTGAGCGCCAAAGACAAGGCGAAGGATAAGGCCCAGGCGGCCAAGGGCAAGGTAAAGAAGGACACCGGCAAGGCTCTAGGCTCCCCTGTGCTAGAAGGCAAGGGCAAAGCCGAAGAGGTGAAAGGCGACCTCAAGCAGGCTGGCGAGAAGGTCAAAGACGCCGGCAAGAAGTAACCTGATGCACCGGCAGCCGTGACCGACGGCCGGGCGCATTCGCTAGCTGAGTTCCGGCTTCCGGCTCGGGGTCGCGTAGATCCGAGTGATCTGTATAGCAGGCGCAATGCGGGTCCGCGCCGGCGGTCTCGGCCACTGGCCTGTTCGCCCTGGTAGGTGCGTGCCGCACGTGGTGGCTGGCGGTTCCTGGTGTCAGGATGCGCGCTCGAGCTTGCGCCAGCCGCCGGCCCGGTTGTCGGCGATGAACTGCCGGAACATTGCGGTGAGTGCGGGCGCGTTGATGGTTTCGTCCTGGCCGATGGCCACGGTGCGGGCGGTCTTGTTGCCGTACCCGGCGGTGATGATCCCATCGGGATCAGGGACGATGCCGCCGTCGTAGAGGAAGACGTTGACGTGGTCTTTGGCCGCCTGCAGGGCGCAGATGTGGCCCTGCAGGACGAAGTACGGGCGGTTGGTGCGCTTGATGGCTTCGGTGACCTCGGGGTCGGCGGCGTGCATCAGGTCGCGGACTTCGCGGCAGATGGCCTGCTGCCAGCCGGGCAGCGCGTCGATCCTCGGCGTGCTGTTCCCGTTGCTGTGGGGCCTGTGGGGTGGCCCTGGTGGACTTCCTGCCGATGATCGGCGGGGCACTGGCCCGCATCCCCACCGTCCTGTTCGCGTTCATCGCCCGGGGCCTGACCGCGGGCATCGTCACCGCGGTCGTCTTCGCCGTCTACACCCAGATCGAGTTCGACGCGCCGATCTCGGGGTCCTTCAACGAGCCTCCCTCGCCGCCCCGCGCGGCGCCGTGCCCACCCGGTCGCCCAGGCCACGCAGATTCAGGCCGCCAAGTCGGCGGAACAGGACTAGCAGTGCGGGCCGTTTCAGCCGAGCTGTCACCGGGCACGGCCGTAACCGGACCTGCCTCAGCAATGCGGCTGTACGTGCCGGCCAGGCCATGGGCCACGCCAGCGAGCGAGAGGACCAGGCATGCTGGTCATGCACATACAGGCGAGAGGAATCCGATGACCAGTCCCTATGACGCTCGCCTCGTCGAAGTCAAAGTCGGGGAGCAGACGGTCACCGCGGCCGAGGTGACACCAGGCGGCGGGGTCTCCGGCCCGCCCCGCCGCTGACGGTTGCCGTGATGATCAGGATCGGCACGTCGGGCTGGAGCTACGAGCACTGGCACCCCGAGCTGTACGCTCCCGAGCTCCCGGCCCGCGACCGGCTCGCCCGGTACGCAGATGTCTTCACCACGGCCGAGCTCAACAGCAGCTTCTACCGCTGGCCGCGGCCGGCGGCGTTCCGGGGGTGGCGGCACCGGCTGCCTGATGGCTTCCGGCTCTCGGTCAAGGCGCCGCGCGGGCTGACCCACGGCCGGCAGCTGTACGCGCCGGAGGACTGGCTGCAGCGCATCGCGGCGGGCTGGCACGAGCTGGGCGGCAACCGGACGGTGCTGCTGGTCCAGCTCGCACCGTCGCATGCCCGCGATGACGCCCGGCTCGCCTATTTCCTTCAGCAGGTCCCAGGCTGGATGCGGATGGCGGTGGAGTTCCGGCATCACAGCTGGCAGTGCGAGGAAACCTTCGCGCTGCTGGCCGCGCACGATGCGGCCTACTGCGTGATGAGCGGCGCGCACCTGCCGTGCGTGCTGCGCGCAACCACAGACTTTGCCTACGTGCGGCTGCACGGACCGGACCATGATCACTTGTACGCGGGGTCCTACTCCGACGCCGACCTGAGCTGGTGGGCTGACCGGATTCGGGAATGGGACCGGGCCGACAAAGACGTGTTCGTGTACTTCAACAACGACAGTAACGCAAACGCGGTACGCAACGCACGGACCCTCCAGGCCATGCTCGCCTCCGGTTAGCACGCGGCCTGATCACCGCGAACGTGGCCGCTCTATACGCCGGACGCCAATCACCCAGCGTGCGGCGGGTGCCTCCCGCCCTTGATCACCCAGACTGTGCCCGTCGGCCGTCACAAGAGGACCGCGGCTCGGGTGGTCCAGAAGTAGCTGGACACGTTGACCCGGAACGTCCGTTCCCACTGCGCGGTGCTGAGCTCGGTGAGGTCATCGACAGGCTGCTGGGTAGCGACGTTGTTGACCAGCACGTCCAGGCCGCCGAGTTCGGTCACGGTGCGGTCCACCGCGTGCCGGCAGGTGTCTTCCTCGGCCAGGTCGCCGCGGATCGTCACGCACCGCCGCCCGGCCTCGCCGACTAGGTCCGCGGTGTGGGCGGCATCGTCGTGTTCCCGCTCCGACAGGTACGCGATCGCCACGTCCGCGCCTTCCTTGGCGAACGCTGCCGCCACGGCCCGGCCAATGCCCGAGTCGCCGCCGGTGACCAGCGCGCGCGCTCACGCCAGCAGGCCCTGTCCTTCGTAGCCGCGCATCTCATCGCGCGGCCTGGGGTCCATCTCGGCAGTGCGGCGGGATACTCCTGCTCCTGCGCGGGCGGCGGCTGGGCCGATGGTGAGGTCATGCTCTCTCCCGTTTATCCGAGTTGCGCCGTATTTGCCCACTTGCGCGGCGAGGCAGTGTCGCCACCCGGAACATGGGCGGTTAATCCCGGCCTGCGGGGGCAGGGGGGAGCGATCACACGGACGGACGGCGATCCAGGAGGGGCAGATGGCGGACGTGTTCACGGTCCTGGCCAAGGACCACGAGGAAGTCAAGGGGATGCTGGTCGAGCTGGACAAGGGCCCGACCCGGGCCACCGGGGCCAGCGAGGACCAGCTGGCGCTGCGCCAGAAGATGACCGAACAGCTGATTATCGAGGAGTCCAGGCACGAGGCGCTGGAGGAGATGTACTTCTGGCCGGCCGTGCGCGAGCACCACCCGGCCGGCGACACGCTGGCCGACGAGGCGGCCGGGCAGGAGCAGGAGGCCAAGGAAGTGCTGGCCAGGCTGGACAAGCTCGGCGTCGGCGACCCCGGGTTCGAGACGCTGCTCAGGACGTTCACCAGCGCGGCCCGGGTGCATATCGCGTTCGAGGAGACCCAGGTATGGCCGGGCCTGCGCCTGGTGCTGTCCGCGCAAACCGCGGCCGAGCTGGGCGCCAAGATCGCCGAGGGGAAGAAGACCGCGCCGACCCGGCCGCACCCCCATACTCCCCCGTCGCCGGGCGTGCTCAAGGCGGCCGGGCCCGCCGTCGCGGCGGCGGACAAGGCCCGCGACGCGGTGACCGGCCGGGGCAGCGACTGACCGGGTCCTGCGAAGGCCCGGCGCGGCACTACCGCCGCGCCGGGTTAATGGCCAGGCAGGGCTGGCGGGCGGGCACCGGGCCGGCCGCGCGCACCACCGCCCGTTCGGGAAAAGATTGAAATGATCCCGGACGGACGGTGATGATGCGGCCCGAGCCGTCTGCTCGCCTTACCACGGAGAAAAGAAGCGGTGGGAACCGAAGATAACACCGAAGAGCCACTAGGCAAGATCGCCGGCATCTACAGGGTGAACTCTGACGGACGATCGAGGCCCTGGAATCGGCGCGTTGAGGCGGCCGAAAAAGCCTCTATGTTCTCTACTGACGATGGAATAGTCGTGGTTATCGGAAATGCGGCAGGTGAGTGAGAAATTACCGAGCAGGATTGGCGGCAGTGGGCGGAGGGGATGGACTGGTCAGGCTGGCGCGCATGGCTGCAGCCTGCCGCCTGGACGGACTGGGGGGCGGCAGGGCCGTGGCTGGGCGTCCCGTGGGAGCGGGTCCGCCGCGCGGGAGGGATCTCGTTGACCGTGCGGAGTTGGGAGGAAGACGAGCCCGGTGACCGGACCGGTAGCATCTGGCGGCGAGCTGGCCGACCGTCCGGCAGTGGTGGCGCGATGGCGCGAACGTCCGCCCGACGGCCGAGCAGGCCGGGGCGCGGCTCGAGGAGCACATGCCAGAACTGGTGCCCGCCTGGAAGCGGCTGGCCGGCCTGCTGGCAGGCGATCCGGAGGCCGCGGCGGCACTGGCGCTGTGGAATCCGCCGCCGTTCCTGACCGGCTGCTCGCAGGCGGCGGTGCTGGCCGGCGGCCCGGCGCTGATCCGCAACTACGGCTGGGATTACCGCCTGTTCGACGGGGTCGTGGCCAGGACGGCGTATACCGGCCGCCGGGTTCTGGGCATGCTCGACTGCCTGTGGGGCTGCTGGACGGAATCAATGACGCCGGGCTCGCGGTCTCTCTGACGTTCGGGGCAGGCCGGAGGTCGCCGAGGGGTTCGGCATCCCGCTGGTGCTCCGCTAGGTGCTGGAGGTCTGCGGGACCGCCCAGGAGACCATGCGGGTGCTGCACCGGGTAACCGGTCCACATGTCCTACAACGTCACCGCGGTGGATCGTGTGGCGGCGGGCCACGGCGTACCTGACTCCGGACGGGCCAACCGGCATCACCGGCTGGGCCGTGGCCACCGACCACTAGGGCGAGGTCGAATGGGTGCCATACGCGGCGGCGATCCGCAGCGTCGAGCGCCAGCAGCGTCTGGAGGAGCTGCTCGCCGACGGCACCGGCGCATGCGGTGTCGCCGCGGCGTGCTTGCTGCCCCCGCTGTACGCCACCCGCTTCGGTCAGGGCTTCGGGACCTTGTACACCGCCGATTACCGGCCGTGCAACCGCTTCGCTGGGGCGCCAAGAACCAGTCCTCTCGCGTTCAGCTGGTACGCTTGATCCTCTGGTTACCTGCTGCGGGCTGCAAGGCGGGCTCATTTACTCCGTCGATTCCCTCTGTGTGCGATGCCGGGCGCTGGGCCATTTCCCGCAGCGTGGGCAAGGCGGCGAGCGAGACGGGCATCGGCAGTAGCAAGGCCAGCACCCGGTAGACGAACACGCCTGCCACAGCGACCGCGAGCGGCGCGCCGCTGACCCAGATGGTCAGGGGCAGCACCAGGGCCAGCACGCCCGCGCCCGCCAGCGGCCCGGTCCGGCGGGTGAACACCATCCCGGTGGCGAAGCCGACGAACAGCGCGGCCGGGTTCATGTGCAAGCCGAACATGGCCAGCCCCGCCCAGGTGGCGAACGCGTCCGCCGCCCAGAACAGCGCCATGCCGCACAACGCAGACCCCCAGCGCAGCGGGTGAGCGAACAGCACCCGGATGATGCGGATCGAGTCCAGGAAGATACCGAGCTTCCGCCGCCAGCCGGCCTGGTCCCGGAACCGGTCACCGTACCGGTCCGCGGCCCAGAAACCGATCACGAAGCCCGGGATCGGGATGACCGCCCAGGGAAGGGTGAAGTCCATCGGCGGCTGACCACGCCCGGACACCAGCACACCGATCGCCGCGGCGCAGCCACCGATCGCCAGGACGCCGTGCTCCAGGCCTCCCAGGGCGGCCACGCGTGCCTTGGCCTCATCCTCCTCCGCCCCCGCGGCCCGGAGCGCATACTGGTCGAGCGCGCCTCCGCCATGAGCGAGGAACCCGCCGAAACCCGCGGCTACCACAGCGCGCATCTGCCGGCGCGGCAGCGTGGGACCGCCCTCGACGCGGAAGATTCCGCGGTACGCGTAGTGGTAGCCGACGAAGGAAACCAGCAGCGCACCGGTAAGCGCGATCAGCCATATCCCGTCGAAATCGCCCAGCACGGCCCGCACCTGGGACCAGCCGGCCACGTAGGCCAATCCGACTCCGGCCGCCAACTCCAGCAATACCGCCAGGCCGACCAGCATGGCCACGACGCTCCGACGACGCCATAGGTGAACCACTGACAACTGAGGCAACGATACGCGCATAAGACAGGCCTTCCCGCTCTCCGATGCCACTACCGCTGCCCCGCCACAGCCGGACCATGCACCCGCGTTCCTGTCCGCCCACCCAACACCCGCCCACGCTGGACGCAGATCAGATGCCCACGGCCATCGCGGCGACGATATTCAGCAAGACGGTGCCCACAAAGTAGGCAACAGCTGAAGGTGCTGACCATCGGCAAGGTCGCGGCCGCGCCCTGAGGCCGCACACCGCGGGGGCGACATTCATCGCGCTGTCGAAGGCAGAAGCGGGCCGGCCTGCTGCGGCTGCTGGGCACCGCGCTGCATGAAGCCGGCGAGCTGGACGAAGCCGAAGCCGTGGTCGCCGAAGGCTCCCGGGCAGCGGCGGCCGCCGGCGCGGCCGCGCTGGCGGCCTGGATCGGCATCCTGCTGACGGAGGTCCGCGCCTCCAAGGCGGCCTCGGAGACCAGGCTCTCCCGGAGTGCCAGGCCGCCACGGCCGTACTCGAGGCAGAAGGTGATCTTGAGGGTCTGGCCGAGGCCTGGAAGCTGACCGGCATGATCCGGTTCTGGCTCGGCGACTCACCGGCCGCCGAGGGCTTTCCCAGCGGGCGTCGGCCGGTATCGACCGAAAGCCGCAGCCGGTCTCCGGGCCGGGCCTGGGTTCGCGGGTCGACCGGGCGGTAAACCGAGTCCGGTCCCGCCGGGCCAGGAGCGATCCGTCCTCCTCGGCGCCCCCAGGCCGGCCGCGTCGACCACGGCCGGCGTGGCGGCAGCGCCGTGTTCGACAACGCCTGATCCCTTTGCCGTTCGCGCCGCCGAACTACTGCAGATCTGGCACGCTGCGCCGGCCCTGCAGTGGACGTTCAACAGCCTCTACTTGGGCGTGCTGTCCGCGGTCACGGTCACGTTCTCCAGCGCCCTGGTCGCCTTCGCGTTCGCCTACTTTCGGTTCCCCCGGGCGACCGGCATCATGAACTGCGGATCCCACTCCCCCTCGCGGCGCACGTAACCGAGAGTGGCAGTCCAGAAGTCCACCGCGCACCTCATGTCCTGCACGTTGATCACGACGGTCCCCAGCCGCAGGTCGCCTGCTGCATCGCTCGTCTCAGCCATGCCGCCAGAAGTACCCGCCGACCGAAGGCTTAGCCATAACTGGCGCTGCGGCGCGGGCGCCAGCGTTCGCAGCAGGTGGCTGAATCCATGCGGCGCACGCGCATGCCGGCGGCCCGAAGTCTCCACCATGACGTCGTCGGCGCTCAGGACCGAGCAGCTGGCCTGGGCTGCGGCGGCGAGCAGGGCATGGTCTTCGGCCGAACGCAGTGGCCGGAAGCCGCCCGCGGCCCGGTAGGCCGAGGCCCGGATGCCGATGTTCGCGCCGTGAACGTGCGGGTGCGGGCGGTCGCCAGGCCCGTAGCGGGCCGCGAACGCGGCCGACACGTGTGGCGGATGTTCGCTCCAGTCCGCCACAGTGATTGTCCCGAGAACGACGTCCCAGCCCCGGTCCGCATGCGCGACCTGGCGCTGCAGCCAGTTCGGCGGTACCACGGTGTCGGCGTCGGTTGTCGCCAGCCAGATCGCCGCCGGGTCCGGGCCGGCCGTCAGCCGCAGCAGTTCCCTCATCCCGGCGGCCCGCGCGGCACCGACGTTGCGGGCGCGGATGCCGATGATCGGGGCACCGCAGGCTCGCGCCACCGCCACGGTGCGGTCCGTGCACGAATCGGCGGCCACCAGCAGGTGGACCGGCACGCTGACCCGGCGGGCGGCCTGGCGCAACGCGGTCAGGCAGGCCGGTAGCAGCGTTTCCTCGTTGTGCGCGGGCACTACGACGGCGACCGCCTCGATCACACCAGCCCCGTCGCCCGGGCCACCGAGACCGGCCGGCCATCGGTCCGGCGGTAGACCTCGGCCAGGAAGTCTTCCTCCTGGTGGCTGACCAGCCTGGCCAGCCCGGGACCCGCGGCCAGCGCCCGGTGGACGTCGTCGCCGGACCTGGGGTACTCGGCCACCGGGTGCCGCCAGTGCACGGCGAGCAGGGTCCCGCCCGGCCGCAGCGCGCGAACGCCGTAGTCCAGGACCTGCTCGAGATCGCGATCCCCGAAGTAGTACAAGATCTCGGAGAACACGATCAGGTCGAAACGTCCAGTCGGCCACTCCTGCGGGATCTGGCGCCGCTCGATCAGGACATGCCCAAGATTCCGGGTGCGCCGGGCGGCAGCCTGGACCGCGCTGGCGGCCACGTCACACGACAGCAGGCGGTTACAGCGCCGGGCGAGCATCGCCGTCAGCACGCCGATGGAGCATCCGGGTTCGAAGGCACTGCGGTACCGTCGGCCCGGGAGCAGCGCGAGGCTGATCGCGTATTTGCGCCGCTCATACCAGCGGTTCTCGAAGCCCCACGGGTCAGGGGCCGCCTCGTACATGGCGTCGAAGTAGCCCGCCTCCAACGTCACGGGGCTCATCGGAGCGGTCATCGCAACAGCACCTCCTGCTCTCTGGTGAAGTGCGCCACGATCCAGTGCGGCAGAACCGGGCCCAGGGTCGGCCCGCGGTCGGCGAGCTGGCTGGCGAAGGCCCCGATGGCCGATCGCTTCCGGGCCGCGACCTCGGCAGATAGCGGTATCCGGCACGCCAGGCGCCAGGGAACCCGCGGGTCAGCCGGTCTCGCCCAGTGCCACATCCAGATCGGGTAGCTCAGCACGGTCCGTCCGTCACCGCGGGCCGCCCGGCGCGCGGCGCGGCCCGCGGCCTCGTGGTCGGCGTGCACGTCACCTTCCCACGGCGCCAGGCACACGTCGAACCCGGCGCACAGCTCGCGCAGCAGGCCGGCCAGTTCGTCCTCGTGAACGGCGACTACGGTGTCGGGGAGCCGCAGCCGGATCACTTCGGCCTCCCGCGCTCCCAGCAGGTCCAAGGCGGCCGCTGACTCCGCGATCCTTAGGGACCCGATGACGGCCGGATCGGAACCCGGATGGGACCCCTCTCCGTCGGTGACCGCGATCAGGCGCAGCCGGGCCCCGGCGGCGGCCAGGATGGCCATCGTCCCGCCGGTGCCCAGGACCTCGTCGTCGGGGTGGGCCGCGACCACGACCACGCTCGGCCACGCCGCAGCGTCAGCCGGCGGCAGGCGCCGCAGATCCGGCCACGAGCGCCAGGCTTCCTCTCTGGCGCCGGGCCGGTCGATCCGGTTCGCCGCGAGCCCGGTCACCACGTGACGCCGCGGCTGGTCACGAGCGTGCCGAGCTCGGCCAGGTTGCGCTCGGCATGGTGCTGGCGGAGGTAGACGGTCAGGTCCGCGACCCGGCGCGAGTGTGCCTCGTCGCGGCACAGCGGCCCGGCTCCCAGCGCCTGGCCCACCCGGTGCATGACCTCGGTGGAGACGGCTTCGATCAGCGCGCGTACCCGTAGGGCGCGCAGTCGGCCGCCGTCCTCGCGATCGTCCGGGTCCGCGTCGATCTCGGCGGCGGCCACCTCGAGCACCGTCCTGGCCGTGTGCAGCGCGACGTCGACCGCGCCGAGGTGGGCCAGGGCATGCGGGCCGACGTCACGCTCGGCCGCGGCGGCCAGCAGCGTCCGGCCGACCGCCCGGGCCCCGCCGTACCAGCACGCGGCCACTCCGGCGCCGCCGTGCGCGAAACCGGGCCGGCTGGTGTAGCTGCCGGGGCCGCCCACCGGCTGGGCCGCGATATCGGCGAAGCGGACGTCGAGGGTGTCGCTGGCGGCCATGCCGGTGGCCGGCCAGGTGCCGAGCACCGGCCACAGGTCGCGGGTGCTGACCGCGAACAGCCGGTCGCCGTCGGGAGCCGTCGCGGTCACCAGCGCATCCGTGCACGACCGCGCGCCGGAGCAGTACTGCTTGGTGCCGTCCAGCCGCCAGCCGTCACCGGCCAGGCGGGCCGTCAGCCCGGGGCCCGGTGGCTGCGCCGCCCACACTCCCCACCGGGTCCCGCCCGGCGGTGTCCCGGTGCCGAGCTCGGCCAGGATGGCCAGCGCGTCGGCGTGACCTTCGGCGAGCCGAGCCAGGGACAGATCCTCGCCGGCCAGGCCCGCGAGGACCGCCCAGCGCTCACGCGTCCGCCCGCCGCCGGGCAACGGCAGGTCCAGCCGGCCGGATTCGACCGCGTCCGCGAACGCCGCCGCGACCGCGGAGCCCGGCGAGCGAGCGGTCCGGTCATCCGCGACCGGTGAGAGCAGGCTGGTTCCTTGGTGACCGGCTCTTGACATGGCACCCCCCTCGGTGGCCGACCTCTGCTGCCCGCTACCCGGCCGATCAAACACCGAGGCATGACCGGACCGTAGAACCCCGGCCCGTTCGGTATGAAGAGATCTTTTCTGAACGGACGTTGGTTCTCGCGGCCCGTCCGCGCAGAGAGCCCGCCGCGGTTTAGCCGTGGCCGCCGCGAGCAGCCGGGACCGCCATGAAGCTCCTTTCCCGCATCGAGCACGATCCCCGCCTGGACAAGGCCACCTCCGCGGGCCAGCGCGCGGCCCGGCTGATCCGGCCCGGGGAAGGTCCGCGACGGGTTGCACCGGGTTCGGCTCGGGCACTCCCTGCACCCGATGCTGGTCCCGGCTCCGGTGGGCGCCCGGCTGTCGGCGAGCATCGTGGACATGGCCGGCGACCACAGGTCAGCACGCCGGCTGGCCGCCGCCGTCCCGGCGGCCGTGGCAGACGCGGCCGACTGGTCCGAGCAGTACGAGCAGCAGATGCGCGTCGGCGTGGTGCACGCGGCCTGCTGTATTTCGCCGGGTTAACCAGCCTATTCTTCACCTTGTCGATCCTTTGGCAGCAGGGTCTGGGCCGCGGCGCGCTGCAGACCGGCCTGCTCGTGCTGCCGTTCGCGGTGGCCAGCCTGAGCACCGCGTCCAACAGCTACAAGTTCTCCACCCGCTTCGGCCGCAAGACCGTGCACTGGGCAACGGCCTGATCATCGCGCCGAACCAGGACTTCGTGCTCGGCTCGGTGCCCAAGGATCAGGGCGGCATGGCCGGCGGCGCGCTGATCACGGCCCAGCGGATCGGCGCGGCCATCGGCATCGCGGTGATCGGGACCGCGCTGTTCGGCAGCGGAAGCGGCCACAGCGGCAGCGCCAAGCTAATGCCGTCGCTGACGCACACGGTGCAGCCGGCGACCGTACTGAACCTGGCCTTCGTCCTGGCCGCGTGGCTGTGCGCGTTCGGCCTGCCCAAGACGCTGGCCGCAGAGCGGGCCGAGGAAAACACCTGACGGAGCAAGCCAGGATTGCGGCCGCTGGTCATGGGTAGCAGGCCGTGACCTGTCGAGAGGAGACGTCATGGCCACCGAAAAGCAGAAGGAAGCCGCCCGGCGTAACATCGGCAAGGCCCGGCAGGCGCAAAGCGTCCGGGCGCACGGCGAGGACGTTCCCCGCCGTGGCGAGGGCATGAGCACCGCGGACAAGGACAAGCTGGCCGACCGGCAGTTCGCGTTCCCGAAGGAACGCAAGGAACCGCTGACCGACGCCCGGCACGTGCGCAACGCGATCGCGCGTTTCGACCAGGTTGAGGGTGTCAGCGACGCCGAGCGGGACGAGGCGTGGCAGCGGATCCTGGCCGCGGCCAAGCGCTACGGCGTCGAGGTCTCCGAATCTGACTGGCGGGACCTGGCCAAGGGCGGCAAGGACCGCAAGCGCTGAGCCGAAGCCAGCAGCGAGAGGAAGATGCGGCGTCATGAGCCGATCGGTACGGGCGGCGCTGTTCGACGTGGACGGCACCCTGGTCGACACCAACTACCTGCACGCGGTGACCTGGTGGGAGGCGTTCGTCCAGGCGGGCTACCAGCTGCCGATGGCGGACATCCACCGGGCGATCGGGATGGGCTCGGACCAGATGCTCGACGAGCTGCTGCCCACCGCCCGGACGGTCTACGCGGAGCTAGGCCGATTCGCCGTCTCGTCCCGGCTCTACCCGCCGCAAGCGCCGGACCTGGCCGGGCAGCAGACGCCGATGGTGCTCAACGCCGCGTATCTGGTAGCCGATGAGCGAGCCGGCGAGTTCACCGCCGCGATGGCCGACCTGACCGCCAGGCAC
>Ga0310038_10000457_pt1 | contig 35046 bp, 19 predicted proteins | sample Sb_taG_6_FD_200461 | JGI IMG/M metagenome (GOLD analysis project Ga0310038, IMG submission 200461) | Peat soil microbial communities from Weissenstadt, Germany - Sb_50d_4_PS metaG (v2) (version 2) | ecosystem: Environmental > Terrestrial > Soil > Wetlands > Peat | place: Germany: Weissenstadt... | reverse complement strand
CATGACGACCCGATTCTGCGGCCGGGAACGGGGAAGGGGAAGCCGACCGCAGGAAAGATCATGAACGCGATCATGATCAGCACGCAGGAGGCTGCTCAGCGTGTCGCGGAATTAGCCAACAGGGCCTGCGGTCCTTGACGGGTGACCGCGCGGGCGCATGGAAGGTCTGTCGGCCGAAGGCCGTCCGTTGTAGGGGGCGGGTGGCCGGGGCGGTTTGTGGGATGTCGCGGCCGGGCGTGTGCTGCCGTGCACGTCCCCATGCCGCTGGCCGGGCGGCCTGGGGACGTGTGGTCGCGTGCGTGCTCAGGGAGTGGTGGTGGCTGCTTCGCTGCGCAGTGCTTGCAGGAGCGGGGTCAGGCGGGCGTTGCGGATCTGGTGGCCTGCCTGGCGCAGGCGGGTGGCGAGGGCGTCGCGGGTGAGCGGCTGGCCGTGCAGGTGCAGATCGTCCCGTGCGGCGCGGGCGGCGGGCAAGATCGCGGCGACGTCGGCGGTGGTGCCGGGGATCAGCATTGGCGTGCCGGGGACTGGCAGGGGCGGGCTGGCGTCAGGGCGGGGACGGTCCGTCCCCGTGCCGCCGGCCGTGATGGTACTGCGCGGGTTGGCGGGTGTTGCGGGGCCGGGCATCTGGCTCGTCCGTGCGATCCGTCCCCGGGCGGGGACGGGGCGAGCGGGCTGGGGACGGGTCTGGTCGCGGGAGTCCTCCCGGTTCGCGCTGGCTGCCGGGTCCGGAATGGCAGGGGCGGGACGGTCCCCATCTGGCCGGTGTTGCAGGATGCCGGACAAGAGCTTTACGGCGATGAGCAGGGCGAGGGCTGGCCATCCGGCGATGATCCGGCTGACGGTGCCCGGTTCAGCGGTGGCGATGTTGGCGGCCAAGCTCGCCGTGGTGCCGATCGCGAGGGCGGCCCAGGGGAGCCAGCCTGAGCGGCGGCCGACGCGACGGTCGGCGAGCAGGACCAGGGACGCGACGATCTCGACGCCGTCGACCGACAGCGGGAACGCGTGGGCGTGCCAGCCGGTGTCGCCGTGGCCGGCGGCGAGGGCGCGCATGTGGCTGTAACTGATCGCGCCGGCGATCCCGGCCAGCCCGGCCACCGTCGCGGCTGCTGCCCGGCTGACCCACCGATCTGCCCGGTTTATTCCAGGCGAGATGTCCGGCCGGGACACGGCGACGGCGCTCACTTCGCGGCCTTAACGGCCCGTGACCTGCTCAGACGTACGGGGAGCGGGCCACCTTCGATGAGGATTGGCTGGTTCGCGTACTGGAGCGTTCGGCCCACTCAGCCGATGACCTGGACGTATGCGGACGCTGATCGGGCATCATGCGAACCTTGCAACGGCCCGGCCCGTGCATGGTCCTCGGACGTTCGGGGAGCGCTGACATCCCGCTGAGTTTGTGGCAGGTCTTACTAGCTCGCATCTGCCGGGCGCGGTTCCTGGAGGGGATGTGCAGCAGCCCGCTCATACAGCACCTCGGGTGCGAGGTCTGCTCCGTTGGGCCAGGTGATGGTGCCGATCTCCGGGTCGACGTGCACGCGTGCGAAGTACGCCGGATCGCGGAGTGCGGTGAAGACGCCTTCCCGCTCACGGAGATGGGACAGATCGACATCGCCTGCCAGGCCGTCGGAGAACGTGAGCCTGAGCCGGTAGTGGCCGAGGACTTCCACGTCACAGACGTCATGAAGCGAGGTGATCACAGGGCTGATTCTACGTCAGCGGCGGAATCGGGGCGGGCGGCGGTTCGCATGGTGGGACGTTCGGTCCACGTGCTTGTGACCTGCGCGTTCACGCGAACTAGTTGCTCATTGCGCGAACCGGCGACGAGGTCATGCCGGTGAATCGGTTTGCAATCCCGCTGCGATCGCGGCGTCCAGCAACCGCTTGTCGTATGTGACGAATGAGGTCAGGGTGCGCCGGATGCTGAGGGCTGTGCCTAGATGGATGGCTTCCAGGGAGCGGACTGTGACTGGCCTGACGGTCTGGGCGAGGATGCGGATGCGAGGGCTCATGCCGATCAGGTCGATCTGGTCCAGCACAGGATGCAGTCGGGTGACCGCCTCGGGCGCATACCTGGCCAGGGCGCGAAAGGTCTCGATCTCCACTAGGACGGAACTGGCCCACGCGGTTTCGGACCGCTCGTCCAGCCACGCCCGTAGCGCCGGGGACTCCGGCTCGGCATGCACGAGTTTGACGACGGCAGCCGAGTCCAGGTAGATCATCAGCGCTCGTCGCTCCGGTCGCGGGCTAGCTCGGCTGCGACGTCCACGCTATCGGGCTCGCCGATGTCCATCGCCAGGACGGCACGGCGCAGTTGCGCGGCGCGTTCGCGGCGCTCGGCGGCGTGGATCACTGCCTGCCGGATAGCTGCAGATCGCGAGATGCCCCCGCCGGTCAGGACGTCAAGGGCATGCTCGGTCTCTTCGTCGGTCCGGAACGTGATGGTTTCGGCCATGCCATCACGGATCGGCTCATTTGGCGGCATTGGGTGTGTGTGACCTGCGCAGATGTACGGGAAGGAGGTCACCTTCAACCAGGATAGGGCGGTTCGCGTACTGAAGCGTTCGGCCCACTCGCTTCTACCTTGGCAAATGCACTCCTGACCTGGGAAACGTAGCGCTGTCGACCGAGAGCGGCCGGAGCGCTTGTGCGATTGTGCGCGGTCCGGGGCGGCCGTATGCGGCTGGCTGCGCCAAATACGCGCCCAAGTTTTGCGCCTTTCCGCCGCTGCGGCGAGCCGGCAGTCAGTGGTCGTCCTGGCCGGTCTCGGTTCCTTCGCGAAGGGCCTGGGCGATGCGGCGCTTGGCCAGGTCCTGCTGGCCGGCGAGACATTTGGCGTAGATGCGCAGCAGCACGTCGACGCTGTGCCCGGCCCACTCGGCGACCTGGGTGGGGGCTACGCCGCCGTTGAGCCAGGTGGACAGGCAGGCATGGCGCAAGTCGTAGGGGCGGCGGGCCAGTGGCGAGGCCTGCTCGTCCGGGGTGAGCGCGTGCTGGCGGGCTTTGGTCCAGGCCCGGCGGTAGGTGATGGTCGGCAGCTCGCCGCCGCGTACTCCGGTGAACAGGCGGCCGTTCGGTGCCGTACCGAAGTGGCGGAGGTGGACCCGCAGGATCGTGGTCAGGGGCGGCGGCGTCGGCACGATGCGGCTGTCGCCGGCCGCCCGCTGCTTGAGCTGCCGCAGTTCCCGGTGGCTGCCGTCGTCGGTCCACTCGCCGCCGGCGTCGGGCGCTGCTCCCCGGAAATGCAGCTCGCCCCAGTCGTCTTCGCCGACGGGCTCGTCCCCGTGTTGCGTGCCGACGTTGTGGGCCAGGGGCGGAATAGCGACGTCGTCCTTGCGGAGATTGATCGCCTCTTCCGGGCGGAGCCCGGAGTAGTACAGGACAGCGAAGAACGCCACGAGGCGGGGACCGCTCGGCTGCTGGGCGGCCACCGCTTGGAGGAGTGCCTGAGCTTGGCGATGGTTAACCACGCAGCGCCGGTCCACTTCTCCCGATACCCTGGGCAGCTTCCATTTCAGCGATCTGATTGGGTTGCCGTCGATGAGCCTGAGTTCGGCGGCATAGTCCATCGCGTTGGCGAGGATGGTGCGGTGCCGCCGGGCGGTACTCGCCGCCGCGTTCTTGCCATCGACGCGAGTGGTCGCCAGGTCGAGCATCCGGCGGGCGGTTGCTGGTTCGGCTAGCGACGACACCGGCAAGCTGTTGCGGGCCACCCATGCGAGCACATGTGCCACATCGGCGGGGGCGCTCGTGCGCTGCTTGGCGTTGAATCCCCAGCGGAGCAGCGCTGGCCGGAGGCTGGTGTCGTCGGGCCTGCCTCGCTCCCGCTGAAGCATCGCGGGCGTGGCCGCGGTCAGCGCGCGGGCGATGTCCTTGCGGTACTTGGCTGATGCACTCTTCCACTTCATGTCCGCGTAGGCGCACGCGAAGTCGTACCAGGTCATGTCGTTCTCGGTGCGCTTCCACGCGACCGGGCGGCCGGTGGCGAGGCTGAATGCCTCGCCGTTCCGCGCTGCTGCCTGCAGCGAGCTGCGGAAGCTGTCGGCCTGAGCGTCGGTGCGGTGCGGCTTCTTCCATTCCCGCGAACCAACTCTCCAGCGGACGTAGTACGTGGTGACCCTGGAGCCCTTGTAGATCTCGGTCTTGTAGACGCGTACGTCGTAGGTGATGTCATTCATATGGCCGCGGCCTCCCGCGCCTCAAGCCACCGTTCGTATTCCGATCGGCGGACGCGCAGCTCACCGTTGGGCAGGGGAATGCATCGGGGGCCGGTCCCCTTCGCCCGCCACTCGTAGAACGTTCGGCGGCTGATCCCGAGGTCGGCGCAAACGTCGGCGACGGTGAGCTTGTCACCCGAACGTCCGGCGGCCCGGGTGGCCTTCGCATTCGCTGTCATGACGGATTGCCTTCCAGGCGACGAACAGGCCGGCTTGGGTCGTGTAAAGCCATCGAGCCGTCCTGGGGAGCCGAGGCAGTGCGAGCCGCGAGCGTGCCAGCCTCGTCGGCAAAGACACGCTTGCGGTTGCGTTCGAACGCCTGGTCGAGTAGCTTTGCTGCTTCGGTCCAGGTGGTGGCCGCGCGGCGGCACCAACTCGGGTCCTTGCTGGTGAAGTCCCAGTTGCTGCCGAAGTCGATGACGACGAAGGGGCCGCCGGGGTCGCGGTCGTTCAGCCGGACGGCGGGTTCGCCTGCCTCGACGTGAGCGTAGAAGCGGTTCACGTGCTTGTTTCCTTCTGCTCCTGCGGGTCCGACTCGGTGTCGGCGGCTTGGACGATGACGTGTGGTGCCAGGACGGCCAGCGTGGCGATCGTGGCCGTAAGGTGGGTCCTGGTTGATTGCGCCGGCCATTTCGGCGTTCAAGTACCTGGCCAGGTGGTCGCCGAGTGGTGTGCACGGCTCGCCTGGGCGTGGCTGGCACGGACACGGGATGGAGCACACGCCGTCGGCGACCATCAGCCCGCCTCCCTTTCCAGGAGGTGGGCTTCTGCCTCGGCCGGGCGTCGGCTGGCGCTGAGACGGCACCAGGTCGTGCGACCGGCATGGTTGGCCTCGGTGCCCCATTCAGTGGCCAGCGCTGTGACGATGGTTAACCCCCGGCCGTGCTCGCTGTCTGGGTCAGCGGTGGTCACGCTCGGGGCCTCCGGTCCGCCAGCATCGCGGACCTGGACGCGTACCTCGTCCGGCCGGCGAGTCATCTCGACGAAGATGGTGAGAGTGCCGCCGGGCTGGCCGGACCGGCTGTGCGCGATCGCGTTGCTGACCAGCTCGGAGACGATCAGGGTGGCGTCGTGAGCGGATGGATGATCTTCGCCAAGGGTCTGGCTGACGATTTCCCGGGCTTGACGCACGGCTTGCGGCGTTCCGGGCAGGTCGGCGTACATGCCCAAGCCCATGCAACGGGCGGTGATCGCGCGTCCTGCCAGCCATGGCCGGCGTGAGCCAGCGCCCGGCGCGGGGTCTTCCTCGGGTTCGGCAGTCATTTGTGCGGGTCTCCGGTGGAGGTGAAGCTGTCCTAGCAGCCGGTGTACAAGCATTATAGACATCTTATTTAAATAAGATATGCCACGCAAGTCATTCCTAGCCGCTGCTCGCGGTCAGCGCCGCTGCCCTGGTTCTCGTTCCTCCGAGATCCGGGGCCGGGTGATATGGCGACCGCCAGGACATGCCGCCTCGGAGGAGCACGGCGCAGACCCGTCGCCGGCATGCTGCGAGTCCGGGGCGGTGCTTCGGCCCGTATCGACGGCGTCAAGGCTTTGACTCGGGCGGCACCCGTGGGCGCGGAGATGCTCGGCCGGGTTGCTCCAGCACGCCGTCGATGACGCAGATCCGATCGCATCTGGCCACTACCAAGAACCGCCGGAACACGGTGGAGGGCTTGAGCGGTAGGCCCGTCGAAGGTGAACTAAGACCCTGTCAGGGGACTCGTCGCGTGGCAGTATTCACTGCCCTGCTTCGCGCTCAAGGACGGGCTGCTGGCGGTCGGCGGTGTCGGCTGCCTGAGTCGGCGTGCTGGGGTGCATATGCGTTGATGTGAAGCCCGATTCCGGTGTGGGTGCTGGCATGGAAGGCGCCGCCGCCGGGGTGTCCTGCGGCTGCGGCGGAGTAGCGGCGGCTTGGAGTTGCTCGTCGATCTGGCGGGATCGTTCGCGGGAGGCGGCGAGGTCGGCTGCCTGTGGGAACGGTTTGCCGAGGCTGGCGGCGGCGTGTTCGGTCTCACGACGGGCGTGGTCGATGTCGGCGAGCGTCTTGGCTTTGTACGTTTCGAGGCCGGTGAGCCGGTGTTCCAGACGGGCGACCAGGCCGACCGGGTCGATGTCGGTGAGGTCTTGCTGCGTCAGGGTGAGTTCGGCGCCGGGCGCGCCTTCCAGAGCCGGGGTGACGGTGACCTGGTCGAGGGGCCGGGCTACGGCGACGGTCAGCGGGAAGCCGCCGAGTTGGCCGATCAGCAGGGTCCGCTGCCGGGAACCGAGCTGGTTCGCTGCCTCGGGGCGCAGGATGTGCAGCAGGTGCTGGCCGGCGTCGGCGCGCTTGCGGTAGCGCTGGTTTCCGATGGTCATGGTGAAGGCGTCGCCGCGGGTGTCTTGCCGCCGGGCGATGGCGGTGTCGATGTCGTCGGCCAGCTGGGCCTGGGCGGCGATTCGCTGCTGGAGCCGGGTGATGGTCCGGCGCAGGGCGTCCTGGCTGCGGTGGTGGGCGCGTTCGGCGCGGACAAGGCGCGCGAGGGTGGCGTCGGCTTCTGCCTTGTCCATCAGCAGCGGGTTGTTCGTAGCCAGCGCCTTGGCTTCGCTGAATGACAGGACGGTGTCGCCGATGTCGCCGATCTCCCGGGCGTCGAGGGAGCCGGTCATGATGTCGTGGATGAATCTGGCTTTGCGTTCCAGGGTCTGCCAGAGATAGCCGTCGAAACTTCGAGCCGCGAGGTAGCGGATGACCTGGACTTCGGGGTTCAGGTTGCCCTGGCGGATGATGCGGCCTTCGCGCTGGTCGACGTCGGCGGGCCGCCAGGGGGCGTCGAGGTGGTGCAGGGCGATGGCGCGGTCCTGGACGTTGGTGCCGACGCCCATCTTCTCGGTGGAGCCGATCAGGACGGCGACATGGCCGGAGCGGCAGGCGGCGAACAGCCGGGCCAGGTCAGTGTCGTTCCGCGCCTCGTGCACGAACCGGACCGCCTCGCGCGGCAGGCCGCGTGCGGTGAGCTGGTCGCGGAGCTCGTCGTAGGCGTTCCACCCGAGTGCGAGGGTGCCGAGGTCGCAGAACACCAGCTGCAGCGACCCGCGCTGGGAATAGGGCGTTCCGTCTGGGGCCAGGTACTGATCGTCGCGGTGGGCGTGCCAGATCGCAGCGATCCGGCCGGCGGCCGCGGCGATCTTGCCATGGGTGTTCTGCGGCAGCCCGACCAGGCGCAGATCGACCGCGGCGCGTCGGCCGTCGCCGGATACTTTCAGCATGTTGTCCTCGTCGGGGCCGACAGCCCGGCCGCGGACCGCCTCGGCTCGCCGGCCCAGATCGGCGACGTAGCCGATCAGTTCGGGGGATGGTTCGACGGTGACGGTCTCGGGCACCCGGCGGTGATCCCCGGGCCGCTCGGCCAGGACGGGCACCGGCAGGTTCAGGTCGGCGGCTGTCTTGACGTCGGCGAACACGTGCCACATGCGCAGCAGCTCGGGCACGTTGCGGAACCGGGCGAACCGGCTCTTGACCCGGAAGCTGTCGCCGCCCTCGGGGGCCAGCTCCACCTGGCTGACGACCTGGCCGAAGGTGGCGGCCCAGGTGTCGAAGACCTCGATGCCCGCGGCCCGCAGCAGGTCCGGGCGCAGGTATCGCTGCATCACGTAGGCCTCGGTGACCGAGTTGGCGATCGGGGTGGCGGTGGCGAAGGTGACGACCCGCTTGCCGTTGCGCCGACGCAGGTAGTCGATCTTCATGTCCAGATCGGTGGCCCGCATGGATCCGTCAATCGCGGCGTCGGTAATGTTAGATGGGGTATTGAAGTTTTTGTACCCATGTGCCTCGTCGATGCAGAGGTAGTCGATCCCGGTGGCCTCGAAGGCGACGCCCGGGTCTTTGGCGGAGTCGAGCCGTGCCTTCAGCCGTTCCTCGGCGCGCAGTAACGCGGCCTGGAGCCGTTTGACGGTCAGGCCCTGGCCGTTTTTCGCGGTCTGGATCCACTGGCGCATCTGGTCGAGTTCGCGCTCCATGTAGGTGGCTTGCTCGGCGGGGCTGAGCGGGATGCGCTCGAACGCGGACCGGGAGATGACGATGCCGTCCCAGTCACCGGTCGCGCAGCGGGCGACGAACCGGCGGCGCTGGTCGCCGCGCAGTTGCTCGCGCCGGGCGATGAGCACCCGGGATTGCGGGTAGAGCTGGAGCCATTCGCGGGCGAACTGCTCCAGCATGTGGTTGGGGACCACGATCGCGGGCTTGCGGACCAGGCCCAGCCGCCGCAGCTCGGTGACGCCGATGATCATCTCAGCCGTCTTCCCGGCCCCGACCTCGTGCGCGAGCAGGACGGCGGGCTCGTGGATCATGCGGGCGACCGCGGCGACCTGATGCGGCCGGGGCCGGAACGCCAGCGACAGGCCGGGCAGGCTCAGCGCGGTGCTGTCGTAGCTGCGGAGTACGAGGTTGTTGAACCGCTCGTTATAGGTACGGGCCAGGTCCTCAGCCCGGGCCGGGTTCTGCCAGGCCCAGGCAGCGAAGTGCTCAGCGAGTTCGGCTGCTTTCTCCTGGGCGGCCAGGGTCGCGTCGACATTGGGCACGCTGCGATCACCGTCCGGGGTCCGGATCAGGTCGCGGACCTCGATCTTGCGCTGCTCGCAGATGGCCTGGGCGAGCTGCGGCGCGGGAAAGCGGTCGGTACCCCAGGTCGAGGAGGCCAGGACGCTGGCCGCGTTGCCGCGGATGGCCCAGATCTGCCCGCCGGGGTGTTCGACCCGCAGGTGCGGGTCATCCAGGGTCTCGCGCAGGAACTGCTCGACGTAGCGGGCGTCGATCCAGACCGCGCCCAGCCGGGCGTCGATCTGGCCAGGGGACAGCTCGGCGGGGATCACCTCGCGAAGCTCGGCGGCGTTCACCGCGAACCGGGAATCCTCGCTGGCAGCCCGCTCGGCGGCGCGCAGCTTGTCGCGGACGTTCCCGGACAGGTACTCCGCCGCCGGGACCAGCCGGCCGCCCTGCGGATCGTCGAACACCAGCGTGTCGAGTTCGGCGCGAGCCTGGTCCTGGGTCACGCCCAGCAGCCGGGCGATCTGATCCAGCCTGGCCTCGCCGTGGGTGTCCAGGCAGATCGCCAGCGCATCAGCGGCGGTGTCGGCCCCCAGCGGCGGGTGGCGCGGGGCCACCACCCGGTGCGTGAAGATCGCGGCCTTCGCCGCGCGCTGCCCGGCAGCGTCGAACTCCTCCAGGGCGTAGACCAGCGGCGCGTACGGGTCACCGCGAAAGCCACCCTGCGGCGGCGCCACCCGCGCTACTACAGGCGAGCCGGTGGCCGGATCGGTGCGCCCGGTGCGCCGCAGTGTGAATCTGTTAAGCGGCCCGAATGCCCTGGCGTAATGGTCGTAGCAGCGGTTGAGTTCCTGCCGCGGCCGCTCCGTCTCCGGGGTGTCGTCCGCGTCGGCGGTCTCGGCCTGCAGCAGCGCCATCGCGGTGTCCCGCAGCCGCAGCAGCATCCGCAGCTCAGCGGCCTGGGTGCGGGGGACGTCAAACGGAATGGCCACGCCGTCGGCGACTTCGGTGAACGTGCCATCCGGTCTGGCTTGCAGGTAGCCGTCCGGATGCTGTGAAGCTGCCCGTGGTCCTGGCCTGGCGGCTGCCGGGGCCGTTCGCGCAGTCCAGGTGAGATGACGGACGTGAGCGTCCGCCGCGATCCGCTCCAGGCCGCAGGTGAGCGCATTGATCGTGTCCCCGGTAGGCGTCACGACCAGGTCGTCGGCATGGTATGCGCCGTTGACGGCGCCCATGTCGCCTAGCACGGCGTCCGGGTGGTTCAGGAAGTACTCGTTTACCGGTACCTGGGTGCCGTCCAGGCTGGTCAGCCGGGCCTGCTCCCACTCCGGGTGATCGCGCGGGCGGCCCGGCTCGCGGTGCCGGAGGATCAGCAGGTCCGTCACCACGGCCGTGCCGGCGGCCCGCTGGTGCGCCCCGCCGGGCAGGCGCAGCGCTCCGACCAGGTCAGCCATGGCCGCAATCTCCCGGCGAGCCGCCGGGTTCCGGGCGTCCATCGTGTACCGGGAGGTCAGCACCACAACCAGGCCACCCGGCCGGGTCAGGTGCAGCGATTTCACGATGAAGTGGTTGTGGATGCTGTGCCCAGATCGGTTATGCCGCGGATCATGCAGCGCGACCTGGCCGAACGGGACATTGCCGATCACCAGATCGAACGATCCCTCAGGGAAACGGGTGCCGGCGAACGAGCCCGGCACGATCGTGGCACCGGGATACAGGGACGCGGCGATCGCGGCAGTGACCGGCTCCAGCTCGATCCCGGTCATGCGCGCGCTCCACGGCGCGAAGCCGATGAAGTTCCCCGATCCGCAGCCCGGCTCCAGTACGTCGCCGCCATCGAAGCCGAGCCGCCCGGCCGCTTCCCATATGGCCTGCACCAGAGCCGCATCGGTGTAGTGAGCGTTCAGCGTGCTCCGCGCCGCTGCCTTTAGTTCCGGCTCGGTCAGCAAGCCGGTGAGCTGCTCGCGAGCCCACGCGAACTCATTACGGCTGTCGTCGAACACCTCCGGGACCGCGCCCCAGCCCGACCAGCGAGCCATCGCACGCTGCTCATCGGAGGAAGCCGCGCGGCCTGCGCGCTGGACCGAGCGCAGCGTGGCCAGGGCCGTGAGATTTGCGCGGGCCCGGCTGACCGCACCCGACGGCGCGAGATCGTCCTGACCGGCGGGCCGGAATGCTCCTAGCCGCTCCGGGGATTCACCTGCCGATCCTCCAGGTCCGTCGGCCCGTCCTCTGCTCCGGGCTCCGGATCCAGCAGGATCAGCTCCGCCAGCACGATCTCCTCCGCCTGGCGGCGTGCCTGCCCCAGACGGCCCGCCTTGCCGAGATATCCCTCTCCCGGTTGGTCGTCCCCCGCCAGCGTCAGCGCCAGACTGTCGATCCGCTCCGCCGTACGCGCTCCCAGCTCCGAGAAGAAGCTCTCCGGATCCTCGATCTGGGCGTACCGGCCCGGTAGCCACCGAGCCCAGTGCTGCTGGGCCATCAGGCCATAGCGGTTCATGCTCGGCTCCTTGAACGGATGGCAGGTCATCGCCAGAGAACAGCGCGTCCTGCACGAACTGGCTCTGTACGCTATCGGTCCGGACCGTCCGGCGCGGGCCACGGCGAGTCCGGGTATTGGCGCTGGACTGACGAGTCACCGCATCCGCGAACAGCTGCTGATCCTGGCGCCACCAGTCCGCGCCGAACAACGGCTCGCCCACGTACTCCCTGGGTCGGCGCCGGCTCATCGTCGCCCCGACCCGGCGGCGCAGCCGCTGACGTAATGCACGACATGCCAGATGATCGTCGCGGCCTGGCCGCGCATGGCCTGTGCAGTTTGCTGGATAGCCACAGCCGCGCCTTGGTCGCAACCTGCCATCTGGCTGTCCACAGTTACAACTTTAGCATGTCTTATTTAAATAAGATTGGCCGGGCTACGGCTCGGAGGTTGGTTGGCGGCCAGCTGACCTGGGCTCTGCATCCGCTGGGAACGAGCCAGACGCCGGCTGGCGGCCGACTCTGGACGCCTGGAGCCGTTACCGGTCGAGGAGATCCGAGCGTTCCCAAGGCGAATCCGCCAGCCGGAGCCAGCAGGTGAGACCCACGCAGACATTGCGGCGCTGCTGGGTGAGGCCGTGGGCTACCTAGGCGAGATTGTCTGCATTATCGACCGGGCGGTGACGCAATGGTGACGGGGCGGCAAGGCGCAGCCAGGTTGCCGCAGACGGCCGGATGCGGCTGATCGCTGGCCTGTCGCTGTTCGCCCCTGGCGGCCATCACTGCCATTGTCAGCTACCTGCACGCGCCGCCGTCGTCCAGTCCTTACGCAATACGTGCTCGGTGGCTACCTAATCCCGCCCGTGGACGATCTGATGATCGTATCGGCGCGATGGAGCTGCTGGAGGCCGCCCGCAACGGCGCGGCCAAGCCAGCCCTAGCCATCGTGTCACAGGTGTTCGGCATCGGCGCCACGCTGGCCGTGAATATGGCCGCGGAGTGGTACCCCGACGTTGCTGGCGGCCTAGACGCGGCGCTGTCGGCCCTGGTGCTAAGCTTGCTTGGAGACGCTAAACTGTTTGGTCCGCCGTTCCCGCGCGCGGAGCCGGTACCGGTGACGGCCGCCTTGGATCATTGCCTGGCCACTGCTCACACCATGTGGCTATGACGGCTGATGACGCGGTCATCCGCGCTTTTCTGCACGGCCGTAAGCGTGTCGGCAACACCCGCCTCACAACGCCACCTGGCGGCCCAGTTAGGCGTGAACCGGGCCAAGGTGGCCGCAGTGGTCGGCCCGCTCAATGGAACTCCCGAGCCAGACAGCGAACTCGCTGGTCTGACGGCACGTGATCCGACTCAGCAGGTCCGGCCCCGGGCCACACAGGCCATACACCGGCAGTCCAGGCCAGGCCGAGGGCCGGTCTCCATGTGTAGCAGGACAGAGGGAATCAGAATTTGATTCCTGCGCTCGGTTCGTGATGATGCCTTCACCTTCGTTGCCCTTGCCGTGGCCGACCGGGTCAGTGTGATTGGCATTGTGCGGGGTATATGCCCCGACATGGCACACGGGTACAAGCCGAAGCTGATCGAGGTCGCGATCCCGCTTGAGGAAATCAACAAGGAGTCTGCGCGGGAGAAGTCGATCCGCTACGGTCACCCATCCACCATGCACCTGTGGTGGGCGCGGCGGCCGTTAGCGGCCTGCCGCGCGATACTGTTCGCCCAGCTCGTGGACGATCCCTCAGCGCACTCTGAGGATTTCGAGAACCAGGAAGAGGAAGCGGCCGCGAGGGAGCGGCTGCTCGGCATCGTCAGACGGCTAGTCAGGTGGGAAAATATCCACGACGAGGGACTGTTAGCCGAGGCTCGCGCTGAGATCTGGAAATCTTGCGCCCAAAGCCCGCCGCCAATCCTGGACCCGTTCGCGGGAGGTGGCTCGATCCCGCTGGAAGCGCTGCGCCTCGGGCTTAAGGCGCACGCGTCCGACCTGAACCCTGTGGCAGTGTTAATCAGCAAGGCGCTCATCGAGATCCCCGCCAAGTGGGCCGGGCATCCTCCCGTCTTCCCCTGTGCGGCCGACAGTGCGAGCACATGGCCCGGTGCGAGGGGTCTGGCTGAGGACGTGCGGCGCTACGGCCAATGGGTGCGCGACGAGGCCGAGAAGCGGGTCGGGCACTTGTATCCGAAGGCCAAGCTGCCCGATGGCACCGAAGCTCCTGTGATCGCCTGGCTCTGGGCCCGTACGGTCACCTGCCCGAACCCGGCCTGCAGCGGCACCATGCCGCTGGTCAGCAGCTACTGGCTGTCAAAGAAAAGACACCGGCCGACCTGGCTGCAGCCGATCGTTGAAGGCAGGTCGGTTCGGTTCGAGATTCGTGTAGACAAAGCTGGGCCATCTATGCCTCCCAAACGGGGCCGCGGCGCTAATTTCGTATGTCTGGTTTGCGGCGACCTTACTAATGACGCTTACGTCAAAGATGAGGGTGCGGCAGGTAGGATGGGTGCCCAGCTTCTTGCGATCGTGGCCGAAGGCGATCGCCGGAGAATATACCTTCCGGCCAGCGATGATCATGTCAAGGCAGCCCAGATCGAACGTCCGGCCCAAGTTCCTGAGGAAGAATTAGCCTATGACCTTCGAAACATTTGGTGCGTTAACTATGGTCTGACGACGTTTGCACGGCTTTTCACTAACCGGCAGCTCGCGGCACTTACCACAATTACCCATCTGATCCACGAGGTTCGTGACCGGCTGCTGGTCGATGCGCGCGCCGCGGGATTGTCGAGATCTACCCGGCTTGTCGCCGGTGGAACGGGAGCTGACGCTTACGCCGATGCACTCTGTGTCTATTTAGCCCTCGCCGGCAGCAGAATAGCATCCACGAATTCTAGTCTCTGTCGATGGCGTCCAGACGTCGGAAAGGAAAGCGTCAACGACACTTTCAGTCGGCAGGCATTACCGATGGTCTGGGATTTTGCCGAAGGTTGCCCGTTCACCAAGGGGCCGTCGGACTTTTCATGGAGCACGTCATGGATAGTCCGCGTTCTTGAAGGTCTAAGGTGCGACACCGCCGGAGCAGTAGAGCAACGCGATGCCGCCCAAATAGCGTTCGACAACCGGCTTGTTGTTGCAACGGATCCCCCATATTATGACAACGTAGGATATGCGAATCTTGCTGATTTCTTCTACGTTTGGCTCCGGCGATCGCTTGGCGATATTTATCCAGAGCAGATGGCCATGGTACTCACGCCTAAGGCCGATGAGATCGTTGCTGATCCATTCCGTCATGGCGGTAAAGAGAACGCAAAGAGATTCTTCGAAGAACGCTTCGAAGAAGTGTTCAGGCGAATTCGCTACGGCACGCCAAAAGGTTATCCAATTAGCTTCTTCTACGCGTTTAAGCAAACCGAGACGGATGGCGAAGGAGATCGTGCTTCAACTGGCTGGGAGACGCTTCTCGAAGGCTTGTTGAAGGCCGGCTGGGTCGTGACGGGAACCTGGCCAGTGCGAACCGAACTTGGCAATAGGGCGAAGGCACTTAACACCAACTCGCTTGCTTCATCGATTGTTCTGGCGTGTCGGCCCCGGGAGGAGACGGCGGGCGTTATCGATAGGGGCAGGGTGATCGCGGCGCTGCGAGAGGAGCTACCAGGGGCGCTACGCAAGTTGCAGCAGGGTTCGATCGCGCCCGTGGACTTGCCTCAGGCGGCAATCGGCCCGGGCATGGCGATCTTCTCTCGATATGCCCAGGTCTACGAACCGGACGGGTCAGCGATGCGGGTTCGAATGGCGCTTGCGCTGATCAACCGGGTGCTTGACGAGGTGTTGTCCGAACAGGAGGGTGATTTCAGCGCAGACACTCGCTGGTGCGTAGAGTGGTTCAAGAGCTACGGATTCGACGACGGGCCGTTCGGCAGCGCGGAGACACTGTCCAAAGCGAAGAACACCAGTATCGATGGTCTTGAACGCGCTGGCGTGCTGAGATCCCGCGCCGGAAAGGTCCACCTCACTTCCTTGCGGGATAGCGTCTGGAATTATGGGCCTGTTGACGATGATCGTGTGTCAGAGTGGGAGATGGCGCTGCGTCTGTCCAAATGGCTGCATGGGAAAGGTGGCGATGATGCGGCGCGACTGATGGTGGCAGCGCGCGACAAGGTAGATCTGGACGCCGTAAAGGAGTTGGTCTACTTGCTCTTCTCGATCGCCGAGAAGAAGGGTTGGACCGAGACCGCGCAATTGTTCAACGGCCTGGGCACTTCCTGGTCTGATATCACCAGTGCAGCATATGATCTAGCAATGACCGTCCCTCAGGTGCAGGGCGAGATCGACTTCCAAACGGACGACCAATAGATTGACGAGAGAACCGATCGCGATTAATAAGCGCCACCACATCGGGCTCCTCCCCGGGATCTTGGCGGTCGGTCTTGGTCCGTTCGTCGACGAGCAGATGAGCGATTCGCCTTCCCATTGTCATGCTGCCCGAGATCTGGTTGCTGGCGCGTCTGGTGAGACCGATCTGCGCGGCACACGTACGAGGCCGCTGGCTGGGACATCTGTCGGCGCGGTCTCGTTGAGTATCGGCGAGAGGGCAGCGGGCCAGAGGGGAAGGCGCAGCGTGCCCATGTTGGTCCGCTCGCGCGTCTAGAGTCGGGACGAGAGCACGTAGGTGCCGACGTTGCGGCGCGAAACCCGGCGCCGTGAACGGGCACCACCATGTGTGGCTCAGCACAGGCACGGAGGATCGGCAGAAACGTATGGGTGTGCGGCTTGAGGATGTCACCACGGGCGCGCTGGTCAGCGGGATCGCTGGCGACAGCACGTTAATGGTTGTTGCTGTGCAGTGGATCGGATCGAACGCGCTGCGGCTGACCTACCGGACTGCTGACGGGCGCCTTGACGAGCGACTTCTGTACCGTGACCACGAGCCAAGGCTTGCCCTCGTTGAGGCGGCTGCGGCTTACGACTTCTCCGCGGACGCGACGGCATTCAAGCTAGCCGCAGAAGCGCTGCGGATCAGGATGGCGGCCAGGTTCGATCCGATGCTGGCGGTGCATACGAGCGACCTGGAGCCGTTGCCGCACCAGATCGAGGCGGTCTATGGCGAGCTGATCGCACGGACCCCGCTGCGGTTCCTGCTGGCCGATGATCCCGGTGCCGGGAAGACGATCATGGCGGGCCTTTATATCAAGGAACTGATGCTCCGCGGTGACCTGGAGCGCTGCCTGATTGTTGCGCCGGGCAGCCTGGTCGAGCAGTGGCAGGAGGAGCTGGCAGAGAAGTTCGGCATGCGGTTCGAGCTGCTCACCCGTCAGCTCGCCGATGCCACAGCGGACGGCAGTGTGTTCACCAGGTTTCCGCTGCTGATCGCCCGGATGGATCAGCTGTCAAGATCCGACGATCTGCGCCAGCAGCTCGACCGCTCTGACTGGGACCTGGTAGTGGTCGACGAGGCGCACCGGATGTCGGCTCACTACTTCGGGCCGGAGCTGAAGACCACAAAGCGTTATCAGCTGGGCCAGCTGCTGGGGCGTCACACCCGACATTTGCTACTGATGACTGCTACCCCGCATGCGGGCAAGGAAGAAGACTTCCAGCTATTCATGGCTCTGCTGGATGGCGACAGGTTCGAGGGCCGCTACCGCGATGCTGTGCATGCCATCGATACCAATGGCCTGATGCGGCGCATGGTCAAGGAGGAACTGCTCACGTTTGAGGGCAAGCCGCTGTTCCCGGAGCGGCGCGCATATACCGTGCCTTACCCGCTGTCTGATGATGAGCAGGAGCTGTACGAAGCGGTCACTCAGTATGTCCGCGAGGAGATGAACCGCGCCGACCGGCTGAAAGAGGAAGGCGACACCAGGCGCGGCCTTACCGTTGGTTTCGCGCTCACCGTTCTGCAGCGCAGGCTCGCGTCCAGCCCGGAGGCGATCTTGAGGTCGCTGGAGCGCCGTCGCAAACGGCTGGAGCGTCGCCGCCGTGAGATGGCCAGCTCCGCCGCCGGAATATCGCCGGCGGAGCAGAGCCTCCGCAACCGCCTGGCCAGCTTGCTCGGGAAGGATATGCCCGAGGAGCCCGAGGTTCTGGACGAACTAGACGACCTGCCCAGCGGCGAGGTGGAGGAGCTGGAATCCGACGTCGCAGACGCCGCGACCGCCGCTCGCACCGCCGCCGAGCTTGACTACGAGATCGCCCTGCTGGCCGACCTGGTGGAGCTAGCCAGTCGGGTCAGGCACTCGGGCACTGACAAGAAGTGGACAGAGCTGCGTGACCTGCTGTCCGACAACACGCTCATCCGTGACAGCGACGGCAACCTCCGTAAGATCATTATTTTCACAGAGCACCGGGACACCCTGGAATACCTGGCCGGACGGATCCGCGGTCTGCTAGGTCGCCCAGAAGCAGTTGTCGTCATCCACGGCGGGGTCAGGCGCGAGGAGCGCCGCAAGGTCATGGAGCTGTTCTCCCAGGACGTGGACTGCCGGGTTCTTGTGGCGACCGATGCCGCGGGCGAGGGCCTCAACTTGCAGCGCGCCCACCTGATGGTTAACTATGACCTGCCCTGGAACCCGAACAGGATCGAGCAGCGGTTCGGCCGCATCCACCGGATCGGCCAGCAGGAAGTGTGCCACCTGTGGAACCTGGTCGCTGACGGCACACGGGAGGGCGCAGTGTTCCAGCGCCTGCTTGAAAAACTCGAAGAGCAGCGGGTTGCCTACCAAGGCAAGGTCTTCGACGTGCTCGGTGACGCGTTCGAGGGGCAGCCGCTGCGCCTGCTGCTACTTGAGGCAATCCGTTACGGCGAACGGCCGGATGTCCGCGCGCACCTGGATGAGGTCATCGACGCCACGGTCGGCGAGGGTCTGGACCGGCTGATCGCTGAGCGGGCTGCCTACCATAACGTACTAGCCGGGGCCGACCTAGCCGAGTGGCGGCTGCGGATGGCCGAGGTGCAAGCCCGTCGGCTGCAGCCGCATTACATCCGAGCTTTCTTCCTCGCTGCGTTCAAGCTGCTCGGCGGGACCATCGCGGAGCGCGAATCAGGCCGATACGAGATTCGACATGTGCCTGCCGACATCCGTGGCCGTGATCGACAGATCGGCCTCGGCGCGCCCGTCCTGCAGAGATACGAGCGGGTGACGTTCGAGCGGGAGCTCGTCCGCTCGGCCGGCAGGCCGCGCGCCGGCCTGCTCGCCCCCGGCCACCCGCTGCTCGACGCGGTTACCGACCTCATCATCGAGCGGTACGGCTCGTTGCTCAAGCACGGGACTGTGCTGGTGAACCGGCATGACCCGAGCGAGACCCCGCAGCTACTCATCGCGGTCACGCAAGAGATCACCGATGACCACGACCCGGCTCGCACGGTCAGCAAGCGGTTCGACTTCGTCGAAATCGGCCCTGACGGTCCAGGTGGTGCCCGCGCTGCGGGGGAAGCACGGTACCTAGACTATGAGCCTCTCGAAGACGCCGAACGGGAGGTCGTGTCGCGTCTTCGCGACGAACCATGGCTTCGCGCCGGGGTGGACAACCTCGCGCTCGACTGGGCAGTCGAGCACAGCATGCCGGGCCAACTTGCCGCGGTGCGCGACCGGGTGACGACCAGAGTGGAGAACACCCGTCGGCTAGTGAAGCAGCGGCTCACCCAGGAGATCAATTACTGGGACGCGCGGCACGCAGAGCTGCTCGAGGCTGAGTCGGCCGGCCGCCAGCTCAAGATCAGGCCAGAGACCGCGTTCCGCCGTGCGCGGGAGCTGGAGGGACGACTTGAGCAGCGACTCGCCGATCTGGCCAGGGACGAGGAGCTGATGGCCCGGCCGCCGGTACTGACAGGCGGCGCGCTGGTGATCCCGCAAGGACTGCTCGACAATCTGCTCGGCCGTACCTCCGATCCGGCCCGCACTGCGAAGGACACAGCGCTGGCGGAACGTCGCGCGGTGGACGCCGTGCTGGCTGCTGAACGCGGCATCGGCCGGATCCCCCAGGAGCTGCCGCACAGCAATCCGGGGTACGACATACAGTCGCGCACGGCAGACGATCACATGGTGTTCATCGAGGTCAAGGGCCGGGTGCTCGGGGCTGAGGAGTTCTGGGTCACCCGCACCGAGGCGCTGACTGGCAAGAACTGCGGCACCGGTTTTCGGCTCGCACTCGTCACGGTGCATCCGGACGGCCCGGAACGCGACGAGGTTCGGTACATTGTCGACCCGTTTCGTGCCGTGGACTTCGGCGACTTCGCCGCGACTGGCGTGATCGGTGACTGGGCCAAAGAATGGGCGCGGGGAGGCGATCCGGTATGAATGACACTGCACAGGGGGGCAGACTGGACGGCCCGCGCAGGCCATACAAGCCGAAGCTGATCGAGGTCGCGATCCCACTCGAAGACATTAATAAGGAATCTGCACGGGAGAAGTCGATCCGCCATGGGCATCCGTCCACATTGCACCTTTGGTGGGCGCGCCGTCCACTGGCTGCCTGCCGAGCGGTGCTGTTCGCCCAGCTCGTGGACGACCCGTCCGCGCACCCGGAAGAGTTTCCGACCGAGGAAGCGCAAGCGGCCGAGCGTGAGAAGCTCTTCGGCATCATCCGGCGGCTCGTCAAATGGGAGAACATCCACGATGAAGGACTGATCGCCGAAGCCCGCGCTGAAATCTGGAAGTCGTGCGACGGCCATCCGCCGCCGATCCTCGACCCGTTCGCCGGTGGCGGCTCTATCCCGCTAGAGGCTCAGCGCCTCGGGCTTGAAGCACATGCCTCCGACCTGAACCCGGTCGCAGTACTGATCAACAAGGCGTTGATCGAAATTCCACCGAAATGGGCGGGACGCCTGCCTGTCTTCCCTGGTGCTGTCGAGGGGGCAAATAGCTGGCCTGGCACAACTGGGCTGGCTGAGGACGTTCGTCGCTACGGCAGCTGGATGCGCGACGAGGCCGAGAAACGGATCGGCCTCTTCTACCCGAAAGCCATGCTCGCTGACGGCACCGAGGCAGCCGTCGTCGCTTGGATCTGGGCCCGCACCGTCATTTGCCCGAACCCGGCATGTGGCGCAACTACGCCACTCCTCAGTACATACTGGCTGGCGAAAAATAAGGATCGCCCGACGTGGCTCCAGCCAGTCGTCGAAGAGAAGTCCGTTAGGTTCGAAATTCGCGTAGGAACCCATGGACCGCAGGAATCTCCAAAGCGAGGTCGGGGTGCAAATTTCGTTTGCCTCGTGTGCGGTTCCCTTATTGGGGCAGCTGAAATACATCGTCAAATCGATGAACACATAGCGCCATTGCCAATGCTGCTGGCAGTTGTCGCAGAGGGCAATCGTCAGCGTATCTACCTGCCGGCTTCTGAAGTGCATCTTATCGCCGCTTACGCCTGCAACGAAGCTGCGCGCGAAATCCTCGAAAAAGAAGATATCATAACGGCACCAGCCCGAGGTACATTTGGTGGAAATGCCCAAGGTCGTCGATATGGATTCAAGACCTTTGCCGACTATTTCTCCCCTCGCCAGTTGGTAATGCTAACAACGTTTAGTGATCTCATCCCGGAGGTCCGCGAAATTGTCAAGCGCGACGCAACGGCAGCCGGAATGTCCTCCAATGAAGCATCAGGGTACAGCGAGTCGGTAGTCACTTACCTCGCCTTTGCGCTATCGAAGATGGCTGATCGCGGTTCCGTGATTTGTTCCTGGGTTCTTCAACGGGAGTCTATAAGAAACACTTTTTCACGCCAGGCGATCCCGATGACATGGGACTACGCCGAAATGAACATGCTGTTGAAGGGCGCTGGCAGTTTCGAGGGTGCCATCGACTGGACTGCGGAGAGTTTCGATCATCTTCCCGTCTCATGTAAGGCTGGCGACGCCCAACAGGCAGATGCTGCGCAATTCGAATGGAGGGGTATCGGCTCAGTTTCAATCTCAACTGATCCTCCCTACTATGACAATATTGGTTACGCCGATCTTGCGGACTTCTTTTACGTTTGGCTGCGCCGCTCGATCGGTTCGAGCTATCCAGATCTCACGAGCACTATGCTCACTCCGAAGGCCGAAGAGCTAGTCGCCAATCCATATCGATTTGATGGAGACGCTAAGAGGGCTGAGAAGCATTTCGAAAACGGATTTATTCGAACGTTCACAAGGATCCGCCACTGTGAACTTTCGGATACTCCAGTCACCATTTTCTATGCCTTCAAGCAGGCCGAAGAGAGCGAGTTCGACGGAGTCGCTTCGACGGGTTGGGAAACAATGCTGACTGGCCTGATAACGGCTGGTTTTGGAATAACTGCGACCTGGCCAATCCGCACCGAGCGCCCAGATCGGTCCGTTGGTATTGATACGAACTCACTTGCCTCCTCGATTGTTCTGGCGTGTCGGCCGCGTGAGGAGACAGCTGGAGTCACGGACCGGCGAGGGCTGATCGCTGCGTTGCAGGAGGAGCTCCCCAGCGCGCTGCGCAAGCTCCAGCAGGGCAGCATCGCTCCTGTGGACCTAGCGCAGGCGGCGATCGGCCCTGGTATGGCGGTGTTTTCGCGCTACGCTCGAGTAAATGAGCCGGATGGTTCGGCGATGCGGGTCCGCACCGCTCTCGCACTCATCAACCAGGTGCTCGATGAGGTTCTGTCTGAGCAGGAAGGCGATTTCGGCGCGGACACGCGCTGGTGCGTGGAGTGGTTCAAGAGCTATGGGTTCGACGACGGCCCGTTCGGCAGCGCGGAGACGCTATCAAAGGCGAAGAACACTAGCGTCGATGGTCTTGAGCACGCTGGCGTGCTGAAATCACGGGCCGGGAAGGTCCGCCTGGCTTCAGTTCAGGATGTTGCCTCGAATTATGACCCTGCGGACGACGACCGCGTGTCCGAATGGGAGATCGCGCTGCACCTGGCGAAGCGGCTGCACGAGCAGGGCGGCGAGCCCGCCGCGAGATTGATGGCGGCAGCGCGCGACAAGGTGGATCTAGACGCGGTAAAGGAGCTAGCCTACTTGCTCTTCTCGATCGCAGAGAAGAAGGGCTGGACCGAGACTGCGCAATTGTTCAACGGCCTGGGTACGTCCTGGTCTGACTTGGCGAGTGTGGCGAGCAGCCCAGCGATGGCCGGTCCTGTGCAAATCCAGGGCCAGCTCGACCTAGGCACGAATGACGAATAGGCGAGAAGAGGGTCGATGGCGATGAGCAACCGCGACAGGGTCGGGCGCGGCCTGGAGGTCCTGGCGGTCGGCCTGAGCCCGTTTGTTGATGAGCGGATGGGCGCGACCATCGCGGACGGTCGCGACTGGGTCGAGTCGTGGGCCGAGCGCGATGCCGCGAGACGCGGTGTCGCTGGCTCAGGAGCTCCGCGGCGCTTCTCCAGGTCAGATCCGCGGTTCCTACTCCAGCTGCTCACAGAGGAAAGGCGTGCGTTCGGCAACCATCTCTCCCGTGGTGAGCAAAGCTTCGCCAGCGAGTTGAGGGAGACCGGCAACAAGTGGGCACACGGCGACGCGTTTTCAGCCGATGACACGTACCGCGCATTGGACACGATGGAGCGGCTGCTGTCCGCAACTGGCGCTGCTGACGAGGCTAGCCAGGTGCGTAAGCTGCGCCTCGACCATCAGCGCTCCGCAATCGAGGCCGAGACCAGGAAGGGCGTCAGGTCGGTCACCGGTGTGGACGGGCTCGGCCTCAAGCCGTGGCGGGAGGTGATCCAGCCACATCCAGACGTGGCCAGTGGTAACTTCACCGCCTCGGAATTCGCAGCCGACCTGCATTTTGTCAGCAAGGGCGAGGGCAGCCGGGAGTACGTCGATCCTGTCGAGTTCTTCCGCCGAACCTACCTCACCGAGGGCCTGAAAGACCTGCTGCGGCGGACGGCCCGGCGACTCGACGGCGACTCGAACGCCTCACCGATCGTCAACCTGCAGACCAACTTCGGCGGCGGCAAAACTCACTCCATGCTCGCGCTGTGGCACCTGCTGTCCGGCCACGAACTGGCCGAATACCCGCAGGAATTGCAGGAACTACTAGCCGGGCACGAGATCGGCCAGCTTGGTCAGGTCGCGCATCGGATAGCGCTAGTCGGTAACCACATCGCGGCTGGCAAGGGTTCGGTCAAGAACGATGGCACGCATGTCAGGACGCTCTGGGGCGAACTGGCCTGGCAGCTCGGGGGACGCGAGGCGTATCAGATTGTGGCCGACGCCGACGCCACCCGCAGCAACCCTGGTGCCGCGTTGCACCAGCTCATCGCGGCATACGCGCCGTGCCTGATCCTGATCGACGAATGGGTGGCCTACGCCAGGCAGCTCTACGGGCGCGAGGATCTGGACGGCGGCACGTTCGACACCCAGTTCACCTTCGCTCAGACACTGACCGAGGTTGTCAAGGCCGTGCCCGGCGCGATGCTGGTCGTCTCGATCCCGGCATCCTCGGCCCAGCCGTCGGAAGAAGAGGTGGAACGAGGCGACGCGCGACTCGATGCCGTCGATCCGGGCGGGATTGAGGTTGGCGGACATAACGGTCGCGAGGCACTGGCCAGGCTGCGGCAAGTTATCGGCAGGGCGGCCGATCAGTGGCGTCCCGCCACGCACCACGAGTCATTCGAGATCGTGCGGCGCCGTCTCTTCGAGGAGCCGGCGCCCACCGACCGTGCCGACATCAATGTCGTCGCGAGGACATTCGTGGAGTTCTACGCGAGGCACCGGGGCGAGTTTCCTGGTGGCACCGGTGAATTCGGCTACGAGGAGCGGATCAGAGCCGCATACCCGATCCACCCTGAGCTGTTCGACCGGCTGTATGAGGACTGGTCGACGCTTGAACGGTTCCAGCGAACCCGGGGCGTGCTGCGGCTGATGAGCGCCGTCATCCACGCATTGTGGACCGCAGGCGACGCCGCACCCATGATCATGCCAGGCACGGTGCCGCTAGATTCCGAGAGGGTGCGCGGTGAGCTGACGCAGTACCTGGAGGACGATTTCAAGCCGATCATCGATGCCGACATCGACGGTGGCGGTTCGACTCCGTATGTGATCGACGGGGAGCGGCCGACTTTCGGCCAGCGGTCCGTCACCCGGCGGATCGCGCGAACGATCTTCCTGGGCTCCGCAGCGACGCTGAAGACCGCGCACAAGGGTGTTGAGCAGCCGCACATCTGGCTTGGCGTCGCGGTGCCCGGCGACACGGTCGGCAATTTTGGGTCGGCTTTGCACCTGCTCGCCGACCGGGCGACCTACCTATACGGCGACGGGGCTAGATACTGGTACGACACCCAGGCGTCAATCAGCCGTGCGGCGAGGGACTATGCTGACCGGCTTCGGGACCGGCCAGAGGAGGTCTGGGCGGAGATCGTGCGTCGGCTGACTGAGCGCGAGCTGCGGGTCCGCGGAGCGTTCGCGCGGGTTCACATTGGCTCGGCCGATACCGGTGACATCATCGATGACCCGGTGGCCCGACTGGTGATCGTCCACCCGCAGTACCACCACGTCAAAGGCGAAGATGCGTCCCCCGCAATGGTGTTCGCCCGGCGGGCGCTCGATACCCGAGGGTCATCGCAGCGGGTCAACAGGAACATGGTCGTCTTCCTTGCGGCCGACGTTAAACGCATGGAGGAGCTGTCCGAGGCGGTCCGTGACTATCTGGCATGGCAGGACATCGCCGGGCGAGTGGAGGAACTCAACCTGGCGGCCCAGCAGGCTACCCAGGCCAGGAACCGACTGGAGGCCGCCGATCAGGCGGCGTGGCTACGCATTGTCGCGGCTTATCACTGGGCGCTCGTGCCCGTGCAGCCAATGCCGGATCGGCCGGCTACCTGGGATGTCGTCAAGGCCGACGGCGCGAAGGAGCATCTGGCCGAGCGGGCCAGCGACAAGCTCTGCCAGTCCGACCTGCTGCGTGTCGTGCACGGGGCACGCAGTATCCGGTACGACCTGGACCAGCGCTTGCCCACGGTCTGGGAGCGCGGGCATGTCCGGGTCGGTGAGCTGTGGGGATACTACTGCCGTTATCCCTACCTACCCCGGTTGCGGGACCGAGGCGTGCTGGACAACGGCATCACGCAAGTCTTCGATGAACTGACCTGGGACATCGAGGGGTTCGCTGTCGCTACCGGATATGACGAGCAGACTGGACGGTATGTCGGCCTGGCGATCCCGCATCAGGATCCATTTGTCCAGGTGACGGACGGCACCTTGCTCGTTCAGCCGGACCTGGCCATGTTGCAGCGGCAGCAGGAGTTGACGGAGCGCGCTGCGACCGCGACGGGCACGGACACGGCTGGTGGCGCGGAGGCCGGGCCGGCAGGCGAGGGGACGAGCGGCGGTGCGCAGTCCGGAACTGTCCGGAGCGTGTCGCCCGGCCAGGGCGGCGCGCCGCAACCGCAGCCGGGGCCGAAGAACGCGCGCTTTTTCGGCGTGGCCAGCATCAACCCCGAACGCTACGCCCGTGACCTAACACGGCTCTCGCAGGAGATCATCCAGCACCTCGCTGCGCCGACGGGCGTCGAGCTGGAGATTCGGGTAGAGATCAGCGCGCGCAAGGCCGACGGCTTCCCCGAGGACAAGGTGCGCATCGTGACCGAGAACGCCCGCACGCTGAGATTCGAGTCATACGGCTTCGAGGACCACTGAGGCAGGTCGGGATGCCCGTTGAGAAGACCGAGCGCGACATCACCACGTTGATGGGCGAGATCTCGCGGACGGAGATCAAGCTGCCCGAGATCCAGCGGGGCTACGTCTGGAAGCCGACCCAAGTGGCAAGGCTGGTCGAGTCGCTCTACCGTGGCTATCCGACCGGTTCATTACTGTTCTGGAAGACCACCGAGCCGCCGCGGACCCGCGGGTTCGCTACGGGTGTCGTTCCAGCAGAGCCGGTAGTCCAGCCGCTGTACCTGCTGGACGGCCAGCAGCGCCTTACCGCGCTTTACCGGGTACTGAGCGATCACCAAGATGCCCAGGTGGTCTTCAATGTGGCGACCGAGGCGTTTCAGAACCAGAGTGCCGCGACGGCGAGGAATCCGCGCTGGGTGAAGGTCTACGACGTCGCCCGGCCCGGTGCCAGGCACTTCGAAATGGTTGGCAGGCTTCACGAGGTGATCCCTGAGCTGGACCAGGACAAGATCGCCAGGCGGCTGCAGCGCATGGCGGGTATCCGCGACCGTCATTTTCACATGGAGGTGCTGACCGACTTCCCGTACGAGGAGGTCGCACAGATCTTCGTCAGGGTCAACAGCGGTCGGCCGCTACGGACCTCAGACCTCGCCTTGGCCACGCTGTCCGCCCGCTGGCCCGGCGTGCTCGAGATGCTCGAAGCAGAGGCTACGCACTGGGCTGGGCAGGGATACAACGGGCTAGACGTCACGTTCCTCACCCGTGCGCTGACTGGTGCCATTCTTGGTCGCGGACTGTCTACTTGGTCACACGCCCGCCTCGCCGCAGCCAGCGACGAGACCCTTGAGCTTGGCTGGGCCGCCGTACAGCGAGGGCTACGCCACCTCATTCCGCTGCTAAAGAACAACCTAAAGGTGAAGCACAGCGGCCTGCTGCCTTCGTTGATCGTGCTGCTGCCCCTGATCGTCCTGCTCGGCGAGCGACCCGACGAACCGCTGGACGCAGATACTGCCGACGGAATCCTGTATTGGCTGCTTGTTGCCACCATCCGCAACCGCTACAGCGGTGCTACCGACACCACGCTGGGCCAGGACATACCCGCCGCACGATCGCCGGACCCGGTTCGCACGCTGCTTACCAACCTGGGGATCGTGGGCACACGGGTAGAGGTGACCTCCCGAGATCTTGCCGGGCGCTCGATCAACAGCCCGTACTTCCTGCTCAGCTTCCTTGTAACGCAGGAATCAGGCGGCCACGACTGGTGGTTCGGCACTGCCGTGGCAATGGGCGGCGACGGCGGCCAGAAACTGGAGTACCACCACATTCACCCGCAAGCCACGCTGGCGGGTCACGCCAACCGCTACGCCAAGGCTGAGATCAACGATCTGGCCAACCTCGCATTCATCTCTAGCAAGGCCAACAAGAAGATTAGCGATCGATCGCCCATGACCTACTTTCCGTCGCTCGGCAATGACGAGCTGGCAGCGCATTTTGTACCGCTGGATGAGGAGCGGCGCGATGCGGCCGCATACCGCGAATTCCTGGCCGCGCGCCGCCAGCTGCTTGCTGCGGCCATGACCGCATTGCTGGACAACCTCCGGCCGTCATGGCTGGATGCGGCGGGCACCGCTGAGTCCGATCCGCTTGCCGGGTCAGAGCTGGAGCTGACGTTGTACGAGAGTGAGTGGGACAAGGGAAGGATCGTCGCGACGGCTCGGCACAATGGCGTGCAGTGGGCGGCCGCCATTGGTGTACCTAACCTGGCTTCGGCACTCGACGCGGCCGCCGACGGGCTCGACAGCGATGTCGATATCGGCGGCGAGAGCGTTCCGGTTCACCTGGAGAGCGACGATGTGCAGGTTCCGTTCGGCCCGTTTCTGGTGACCGGGACGGTGGACGCATGGCGGGAGACGCTGGACCGCGAACGCGCCGACGCTCGGCCCCTTTCACAGTGCCCAAACGTATCAGCCCAGCCGTGGGAGGGGGAGCGGATACCGTTCCCCGTGACGAGTGCGGACTGAGCGAAGTCGGCGAGACCTCTTGGGTGCGACTCGCCGTGCTGATAGATGCGAATCAACCCACATAACGCGCCTCAAGGACAATCGACCGACTGGCTATGCACGTCAGTGATGCCAGGTCCGGCGCCCGCCCGGTCCGCTCGCGGTCGGCGTCGGGGAAGGGCTCGGTCTCGATCGCAAGTCGCTCCCGCAGGTCGGCTTCGCCGTGCAGCGTCGTGATGTCGTGGAGCCGCACCTTGTACCATTTCCGCTCACGTCCTCCGGTCCGCCCGACCTCTCAACGCCCATTTTCTTCTTGCTCCCACCCTACCCGATCCTGCATTATCTTAGTCATCTGATTTAGCTCTCACACCTACGCATTGCTAATGATCATGGGTGGTTCAGTCCGCGGGAGGAGGCCGTCTGGTGGCTGGGATCATCACGATCTCCAAGGGCCATGACGCGTCCTATCCGTGGAGGCAGATCAAGGCGGCCGAGCCGGGCAAGACCGCCAGGAGCGCGGGTCCGGGTGTTGGCTATTACCTGTCGCCGGCGGAGAAGGGCGGGGAGCCGCCGGGGATCTGGACCGGCAAGGCCGTCGCCGAGCTGGGCTTGGTTCCCGGCGGCGTGGTTGACCGCGGGGTGTTCGAGCCCCTGTACGGGAAGCATCTGGACCCGCGTGACCCGTCGGGGCAGGCCCGGCTGGGCCGGGCGCCGGGTCAGTTCCGGCCGGCTGAGGAGATCTACGCGGTGCTGCTGGCCGCCGAGCCGCAGGCGACGGCCGAGCGCCGTGCCGAGCTGATGGTCGAGGCGAAGACGCAGGTCCGTACGCCGGACCTGTACTGGGACGCGACGTTCAGCGTGTCGAAGTCGATCTCGCTGCTGCACGCCAGCGCCCTGGCCAATGCCGCCGCCGCAGCCCAGGGCGGCGACCTGGCGGCCGCCGCTGGGTGGGAGGGGGCCGCGGGCGGGATCTGGGACGCGATCATGGAGGGCAACGCGGCGGCCCTGGATTACCTGCAGCGTGAGGCCGGGCAGACCCGGGCCGGGTACCACCCGGGCGGGCGGTGGGAGGATGCGCGGGAGTGGGTGATCGCGTCGTTCCGGCAGCACACCAGCCGGGACGGGGATCCGCAGCTGCATGTGCACAACCTGATCCTGCACAAGGTCCGCCGTGAATCCGACGGGGCGTGGCGGGCGCTGGACTCGATGTCGCTGTACCGGCACCGCCCGGCCGCGTCGGCGATCGCCGCCCTGGCCGCCGAGAACGCCCTGACCCGCGAGTACGGCATCGGCTGGGTGCAGCGCCGGGATGGCCACGGCCGGGAGATCGCCGGTGTTGGTCAGGCGCTGATGGACATGTTCTCTTCCCGCCGGCAGTCCATCGGCCCGGTCACCGTCCGGCTCGCGGGGGAGTACCGGGCGCAGTACGGGCGCGCCCCGGACGCGCGGGCGCTGGCCGGCCTGCGCCAGTGGGCGAACCACGCGACCCGGCGCGGCAAGGACGCCGGGCCGCTGGATCTTCCGGCGCTGGTGCGCCGCTGGTCGGCGCAGGCCCGTTCGCGCGAGACGGGCGCGCTCGAACCGTTAGCGCCCCGCGCGATCGGCGCCGCCACCCTCGCGCCGCCCGCCGCGCCGGACACCCCGGCGCCGGACCGCGAGCAGGCGCAGCCCGCGCCGCTGACCGGCGAACAGGCGCAGCGGCTGATCCAGGAGGCGGTCGCGGCGGTGCAGGCAGCCCAGTCCACCTGGACCGAGGCCGACCTGATCCGCCATCTCGGCGAGCGCCTGCCCGCCCACGTCGGGCCGATGACCGCGCTGGACGCCGCCGCCCTGCTCCCCGCACTGGCCCGCCGGGCCCTGGCCACCGAGGCGGTCATGCTGTCGGCGCCGGAATGGCCGCACGTCCCAGACTGCCTGCGGCGCGCGTCGGGGGAGAGCCTGTACATCCCGCACGGCGCGGCCCGGTACGCCACCGGCGCGCAGCTCACCCTGGAAGAACGCCTGCTCGCCGATGCGGCGCGGACCGGCGCGCCGCGCCTGGACCCCGCCACTGCGGCGCACTTCCTGGGCGCAGATCAGGCGCGCCTGCAGGCGCAGCTCGACGCCGACACCGCCGCCCCGGACGCGATCGGCCAGATCACCGGCTCGGGGCTGCGGCTGGACCAGGCCGCCGCCGCGTACGCGGTGCTGACCTCGGCCCGCCGCGCCGAGGTGATGGCCGGCCCGGCCGGATCCGGGAAGACGAGAACGGTCGCGGAGATGGCGCGGATCTGGCGGGCCGCCGGGATGGGCGAGGTGATCGGCCTGGCGACTTCGCAGACCGCCCGCAACGTCCTGGCCGCCGCGGGCGTGACCCGGGCGTACAACACCGCCCGGTTCCTGGGTCACCTGCGCGGCCGCCGCGAGGCCCTCGGGCACCTGCCGGTCGCGCCGGGGTCGCTGCTGATCCTGGACGAGGCCAGCATGATGTCGCTGGCCGACCTGGCCGCGATCCTGGCCCTGGCCGCCCGGATCAACGGCAAGGTGATCATCACCGGGGATCATGAGCAGTTCGCCGCGGTCGAGGGTGGTGGCGCGATGCTGATGCTGGCCCGGCGCCTGGGCTACGTGCAGCTCGCCGAGCCGCAGCGGTTCACCGCCGGATGGGAGCGGGACGCGACCTTGCGGCTGCGGGCCGGGGACGCCAGCGTGCTCGCCGTCTACGAAGAACACGGCCGGCTCCGCGGCGGCACCCCCGAGGAGGCGATGGAGCAGGCGTACCGGGGCTGGCTCGCCGACTATCTCGCCGGCACCGACACCGTGCTGATGGCCCGGACCCAGGACCAGGCCCGCGAGCTATCCCGCCGGGCCCGCGATGACCTGATCCGCTACGGCATCGTGGCCCCGGGCTCGGCCGTCCGGCTGGCCGCGGGCGAGCGGGCCAGCGCCGGGGACCTGGTCATGGCCCGCCGCAATACCCGTACCCCCGTCCCGGTCGGCCCGGACCAGGAACTCGCCAACCGCGACGTGCTGCGGATCATCACCACCACGGCCGGGGCCGGCGGCACCCGGGTGGAGGTCCGCCGCCTCACCGGCCACGACCCGGCCACCGGCCAGCCCGCCTGGTCGGCGCGGTTCCAGGTGCCCCGGCGGTATCTGGCCGAGTACGCCAGCCTGGCCTATGCGACCACTGCGCACGCCGCTCTGGGCCGCACCGTCGGCAGCGGCCACGTCCTGGTCGACGGCCTCGGTGACCGGCAGGGCCTGTACGTCGCGATGAGCCGCGGCGAGCAGGCAAACCATGCTTATTGCATAACGCAGCTCTCCCGCGCCGATGTCCGCAGCGGCAGCGGTCCCGCGCCGGAACTGGAACGAGCGCACCGGCTGGACCGGGAACGCGCCGGGCTGCCGCCCGGGGAACCGCCCCCCGCAGGCGACGAGCAGATCCCGGCTGCGGACCCGGTGTCGGTCCTGGCCGGCGTCATGGCCCGCGACGGCGCCGAGCTGACCGCCACGGAAACCTTGGAGCGCGAGCTGTCCCGCGCCGACCACCTCGGCGTCCTCGGCGGAATCTGGGACGACCTGACCCGCCGAGCCCAGGCCACCCGGTTCGAGCAGGCCCTGCGCGACGCCCTGCCGTCAGGTGGTCTGGCCCGGCAGGCGCTGGATGACCCGGCCTGCACCTGGCTGTGGCGGACCCTGCGCGAAGCCGAGACCGCCGGACTCGACGCCGTGCAGGTCCTGCGCCAGGCCGTGGCCCGCCGGAGCATGACCGGCGCCCGTGACATCGCCCGCGTCCTGGACGCCCGGATCCGGCAGATGCTCGACGGCGTCCAGCCGCAGCCACCCGGCCCATGGACCGGCAGGGTGCCCGACACCGGCTCCGCCGAAATAAACCGCTACCTGCGCGAACTCGCCGAGGCGATGGATGACCGGGTGCGCCGGCTCGGCGAGCACGCCACCCAGACCCAGCCCCGGTGGGCCATGCGCGCCCTCGGCCCCGCCCCCGACGACCCGGTCGGCCGGCTGGACTGGGAGCACCGCGCGAGCACGATCGCGGCGTACCGGGAACGGTACGGCTACCAGCACCCAGCCGACCCGATCGGCCCCGAGCCGGGCAAGACCAGTCCGGAGGTACGGGCAGCGTGGCACGGCGCCCTGGCGGCGATGGGCCGGGTCGATGGCATCGACGTGCGCGGCTGCACCGACGGCGAGCTGTGGCTGCGCCGCGGCACCTACGAACGCGAGACCGCCTGGGCGCCGCCGCACGTCGGCACCGAGCTCCGCCTGATGCGGATCGCGGAACGCGACGCCCGCGTCAGCGCCATCCGGGCCGAACACGAGAGCCGCGCCAGTACCGATCAGCAGGCCGCGGACCGGCACCGGCAGCTCGCCCGGATCTGGTGCGCACTCGGAGTCAAAGCCGCCACCGAGGCAGCGATGTTCGCCGCCGCGCAGGAGACCAGGCAGCAATGGGAGACGATGACCGAGACCACCCGCCGGATCGCGATCGCTGCCGACATCGAGCTGCGCCGCCGCCACCCCGGCCTACGGCTCGAACCACTCCGCCCGCACCCGGCCGAAGCAGCAGGCATCACCTACCCCGACCACGGCGCGGCGGCTGCGGAGCAGACCGCCTGGGTGCAGCCGGCCCTGGACGGGTCAGAGCACCCGGCCCCGGCACGCGCGCCCGCGCAGCGGACGAACGACCGCGCGTCCGACCGGCAGCGCGATGCCGACGGCCAGCTCGCGCTCGGCCTGACCCCCGACACGGCGCATGACGACATCCCCGAGCAGGTGCTGCGGATCCGGGAGAACGCCCGGATCGCCCAGGCCACACTTGACGAGCTGACCAGCACCCAGCTGCCCGGAGCCGGCGAATACGACCTTCCAGTAGGACTGGCCTGGCCAGCCGCCGTCGCACGCGACCGCGACGCCATCCTCCAGCCACCCCAGCCCGACGTCGTCCCCTCCGCCCACGTCCTGCGGCACTACCACGCCGCCCACGCCGACGCAGACTACGACCCCGAACGAGGCTGACCAATGACAGAACACAGGCCTACCGTGAAACCCGTGCCCGCCGTCCGCAACCCCGAACAGCTGCCGCCCGCGATCGTCAGATCCCGGCAGCTGATCCAGGCCGTGCTCGCGCAGAGCCTGCTGGAAACGGGCGACCAGGGCTGCGCCGCACTCGCCTGGGACTGGGCACTCACCGGCACCCGGCCCTCCCCGGTCACCCTGTCCCTGCCGCTAGGCCATCCGCCGTCCCGGGCTGAGATCCACGCCGAGGCCAGCGCCCCGCCCGAAGGCTCCACCGCCCCGCCCGGCGTACCCGCCGACTACTGCGACCAGCTCAGCGAAGCCCGCCACGTCCTGACCTGGCTAGCCGGCGACACCGACGAGATCCCCGTCGATGACGACAACCGCGGCCGCTTCATCGGCGCCCGCGACGACTACGCCCGCACCGACGCCCACATCCGCCAGGTCCGCGACCAGGCCCGACGCGCGCTCGACGCATTCGACCTGCCCGAGCCCATGGACCCCGACGACGCCATGAACCCATGGCGCTGGCCTGCGGCCTGGATGAACGCCGCCTGGCTGCGAGGCGTCCACGACCTGCTGGACTGGGTCCTCGGCGACCGCCCCGCCGCGCCGCTGTCCGCGCAGACCATCAGGCTGCCCTCCCTGTATGACCTCACTTATGAAGAAGCAGCCGCAGACGACGTGGTCCAGCAAGGTCGGCCAGGCGGGGAGCCGGTAGACCCAGCTCGGCATCCACCACCTGAATACGGCGAGGCAGTCCAGGCCGTCATCCGCTGGCTACGTGGACAGACCACCACGCCACCAATCGACCACCATGGTCATAGCCCATACACGACAAGCGCCGAGGATTGACTACGCCCGCTCGGTAGCCGATGAGCGTGCGCACTCTCACCAGGACTGTGCCCGTGAGCCGGACATGTATCTGAGTACGCTGGCTCAGCGCATGAACCACCAGCATCTCGCCCTGATTGGTGGATTCCCTGTAATCTTCGTGGCGCACCGCGTCTCAGTCTCCAGCCCCACAGACCGAAGGGAGGTGCCATGGCTGATGTATGCCGGATGCTCGTCACGCACAGTTCGAATTCACCCTTCTGGACGGTCATTGTCGCGGCTCCTACCATCTCCCAAGTCGTAGGCGTCATTGCAGCGGTCGTCTTCGCAGGAATCATTTTCCTATTGCAACAGGCGCCACCATCTGAAGACTCGGACTTCTATCGCTACTCCTCAAGGGCACTTATAACACTACTATATGTATTCTTGTCGCTCGTAATAGCGTCGGTCTTCTATTCCGTTGTAAGCGGCGAAGAGGCTTGCAAGAGAGCTTTCACGGAAGCGACCATCGCCAGTGCACTATTCTCTAGTTCTGCAGTAGGAACCTTCCTCAGTATGTGCTGGCTATTCGCCGCTCAACGCATAGGAGGACCATACGTCATCTGGGCGAAGATACTGATGTTTCTAGCCGGCGCTACCGCTTGGATCTTCACAATTCTTTCAGTGCTCGATGCGACTCAAGTAGTGGAGGTAGAACCACAGGGATTCGGTCGATCGGGCGTCGCCTGGTGGGGGATGGTCCCATTTTCCATACCCATCATAATAGTAGTCTCTCTGCGAATGAACCGCCGGATAAGAGACGTACTTGCTCGCCATGCGGCTGGGCTGTTCAACTTGCTGCTAAGCTTCCTGGTGGCAACGTCCTTTGTCGCAGTGATCTCATTCTCCATCTTAAGCGTGAGGCAGAATCTGCGCTCATTCCCTGTTGAATGGCGCTCCGCTGTGAGTCTAATTGTAGTGATAGACTTGTGTTTGTATTTCTCTAATATGATGATCATCCGCCGGGCACCGGCTCTAAAGACTGATGCGACAGACCCCGATCCTCTGCCTGACGCACAGGCAGAAATTGCTCCGCCGCTTGTAAGCCTAACAATCAACATCGGCCGTCGACGCAAAGCTAGATGACACCCGGTCCTGGCTGATGCATGTAGTTCCGCCCGCCGAAGCGAAGTGGGCGACTGACAGTTGGGTCGACCGCGGCAGCAGCCGCCCTTATCCTTCTAGTTCTGGGTGCACTCCTTCAGGTGAGTCGCGGCGCTATGAGACTGCAGCAGCAAAGCAAGGAGTGCTCGCGCTGGTATTCATCGGGCGGGCTGGTGTGGTTCGAGGATAACGTGGGACAGGTCCTTGGCCGTGGCATCGAATCTCGCCTCGTCAAGGGAACGGTGCGCGTGATCCTCGTGAGCCTGACTGGCAGCCTTATCGATCAGCGA
>Ga0310038_10000454_pt1 | contig 35067 bp, 40 predicted proteins | sample Sb_taG_6_FD_200461 | JGI IMG/M metagenome (GOLD analysis project Ga0310038, IMG submission 200461) | Peat soil microbial communities from Weissenstadt, Germany - Sb_50d_4_PS metaG (v2) (version 2) | ecosystem: Environmental > Terrestrial > Soil > Wetlands > Peat | place: Germany: Weissenstadt... | reverse complement strand
CGCCGACCGCGAGCCAGAAGAAGACGCGGCGCACCTCAGCCGCCGGACTTCATTTTCTGGTAGTGCTGGATGCCCAGGACCGTCGCGGCCGACAGGCCCACGATCCAGGCGATGAGCCGACCTGACGGCACCGGCCACCTCCGCGAGATGAAGGGCGCCGGTCAGGCAGAAACCCCGGTCAGGACCTGCCTGACCGGGGCCGCGAACAGCACCGACGCTAAGCGCGGAATGGTTTTTCGCGTAAGCGCACGACCGGATTTTGCTCCCGGGTAACAGATTGCGAGCTCATAACGCGCCCGTATGCGCTGACCACATCCGAGGATTGCGCCTGGCGGAGCCGGCGGTAGACGGCGGCCGCGGCGATCATGCCGGCCGTGGCGGCCGGGAACCGTTCCAGCGCCCAGGCGACGCCGAGCGCGGCGGCCAGGATCAGCGCGGTCCCGCCGGCCGCGCCGGCCCTGCTCACAGCGCGGCTCCGCTCACCAGCCAGTCCCAGAACTCCATGCTGCGCTGCATCAGAGGGCCGCGCGGACGAAGCACTCCTTGGCTTCGAGGAGGTGCCGGAGCCCGGCCCTGCGCTCGTCGCAGTCGGGCAGCTGCAGGACCATCAGCGCGGCGACGGTCTCCGCCGTCTGGGCGATGATCCGGAGCCGGGCGGGCAGGTGACCGGAGCCGAAGAACCGCAGCGGATCGGGCCCGGCCGCCAGCGCCCCCGAATAGCAGCCGGCCTGCATTGCCTCATCGTCTCTTATTGCCAATTTCGGTGGCTCCTTACTGCGGGATGGCGGGGTAGGAATTCAGGCCGGCCCGGCGGGCCGGGACCGGCGGCATCAGGTACAGCTGTTCTTCGGCGCGGTCGAACAGGGTGTAGGCGTGGCCCTTGCAGTGGTCCTGGTTAATCGCGGCGTATTGCCGCCGGTCGTACCCGATCTCGTCGGCGATCCGGTCCGAGTCATACACCTGGGGAGTGCGGTAGGTGACGACCAGGTCGGCCTGGGCGAGCCAGAGCGGGTCGATGTCCATCGGCCGCGGCGCGGCGCCGAGCAGGTTCAGGTTGTGGTGCCGGCCGTGGTGCAGGATCCGGCGGGTGTTCGGCGGGGTCTTCTTGCCGGTCCCGGCCGCGCCGACCTCGTCGATCCACAGCATCGCCCGCTGGTCCCGGCCGCGGAGCACCAGCCCGGCGGCGCGGTCGATGTCGTCCATGGCGGTCGGCGCGCCCATGTCGGGGCAGTAGACGCAGGTGACATAAGGCCGGTCCTCATCCAGGCTTTTCGGCAGCCGGACCGGCAGGGTGTCCCTGCCGAGATCGATGAAGTCGACGCCATCGCGGCGGAAATCGTCGCGGATATCATGCGTCGGGTCAATCACCAATTTGTCGTACGGGTAGCCGTCGAACCAGGACCGGCAGTAATACGATTTCCCGCGGCCCTTCATCCCGGACACGAAGATATAGAAGGCCTTGCGCGGATCGGGCGGGCTGAACACCGGCGGTCAGACGATCAGGCCGGACTTGCGGGCGACGTCACCGGGCTGCGGCGGCCGGGCGATGATGTGGCCCTCGCAGACCGCCGTCCCGCCGAACAGGGGTGACCGCGGCCCGGACCGGCGGGAGCTCCGGCAGTTCCCCGCCGCCGTCCGCGGCGGCGAGCTGCTCGAGCTGGGCCCTGATCGCCAGCCAGTTGGAGATGCAGACCGCGCACCTGAACGTCTGGCTCACCACGACACCGTGATCTCAACGAAATCCTGCCGTCGTTCCTGGCCCTGCTGCCGGTCGATCAGGTATCTGGGGATCTGCAGGGTCCGGCCGGGGAAATCGGCGATGAACTGGCCGACGGTGCCCGCGTCCCGGTCCTGGAGAAGGAGGGTCACCGCCCGTGGCCGTGGTCGCTCGCCGTATTCGTGGGTGACACGGTGATCCAGCCGCAGCGTGCCGAGGTCGCACTGGATGGGCACGACGAGTGGCTGCCGCGGCCGCCGCAGCCTCACGGCTGGCCGTCCTGGTCGCCGGTGCCCGGGCCGCCCTGGTAGACGACGGTGCCGGGCGGGGTCGTGGCGCGGTGCTTCCCGCGGCGTCCCTTGTACATGCCGACCAGACCCTTGGCGGCCCAGGCGAGCAGCCCGACCGCGGCGGTGCCGATGTCCTCCAGGTCGGTCAGGTTCTCCCCGTCGCCGATCGGGATCCGGCGGGCGGCGAGCCGGCCGACCGGCGGCGGGACCACGGCCTCGTCCTCCTCGTCGGGGATCCAGACCAGGTCCTCCTCACCGGTGGCGAGCCAGTTGTTCATGAGCCCGCCGGCGGCCTGCAGCAGCCCCCTCGCGATCGCCTCGTACGCGCCGGCCTTGAGCCTGGAGACCGGCTTAGTAGGGATACGGCCGCTCGGCTCGCTCGAGCCGGGGCCGGAGCCGGCGGCGTCCGGGCCGCTCTGGCTGCCCGCCGGGAGCGGGTCCGGGCTGCCCGGGCCCGGCTGCGGCTGCACTGGCTGGTAGCCCGGCAGGCTGACCTCCAGGTCCGGGTCCGCCGGGTCCGGGAGGCTGGCCTGGGGGCGCTGCTGCTGGGGCATGGGGCTTGTATCCCTTCACTCTCACCGGCTGTTTCGCGGCCGGCCGCCGGGCCCGCGGGGAAGATCCCGGCCCGGCCGGGGCGGGCCCGGCGCCGGGGGCCGGGTCCTGGACCCGGCCAGCGTGCTGGCCCGGGACCCGCCGGGCAACCATGTACACGCCGCATACCGGGCAGCCACCGCGCCAGGTCGACCGCTGCCGGCCGTCTTTTCCCTTCGGCGCAACCGTCCAAAGCGCATGCCCGTTGGAGCAGGTCCCGGCGACCTTCAGCCCGGATGCGTTCACGCCCCGATGATCCACGTCAGAGCCGGTTACACGAAAGTGCAAACACTCGCTCGCACTTACGTGAAAAGGGGTCCGGCCTGCATCATCGGGGAATGGAAGCAGTGCCCTGGAAACTGGCCCGGCTGACCGCCTGCGCGGACCGGATCGCCCTGCTCCGGGAGGAGCTGTCCGCCGAGGAGCTCCGCCGCAACGAGCTCATCACCGACCTGCGCGACGGCGGCCTGTCCTGGCGCTCGATCGCCACCCGCGCCCGGCTGTCGGTCTCCCGCTGCGTCGCCGTCGTCACCGGCGAGATCTAGACTCCCGGCGCGCGTACTCGTACTTCCGGCCCGTCGACTCCGCCACGCCCAGCTGCTCCGCCGCCTCAGCCACGCTCACCCCGGCCGCCCTCAGCCGCCCGAACTCCGCCAGCCGCGCCGCCTTCTGCGCGTGCGCCTCGCTGGCCATCCGCTGCTGGCGCACGTATTCGGCCCGCGGCACCGCACCCGGCCTCGAGTTCGGCTTCCGGACGGTCACGACGCCGGCGCGGCGGCCCTGCTCCTCGTCGATCGCGTGGAGCTCGGCGAGGCGTCCGGGCGTGAGCCTCGCCGGATCACGGTAGACGTAGCGGCCGGTCATCAGTCACTGTCCCGGCGCCCGGCTATCCCGGCGCCGAGCACGTAGCCGACAGCGAAGCCGAAACACGTCGACAGATAAACGATGACCACCGCGCCGAGCCAGCTCAGTCCCCCCACAGCGCCACCTCGCCCTCTATAGCAGCAGGAGCACTTACGCCGCGGCGCAAATGCTCTGCCTGCTCTGGCTGCTCTGCTTCCAGGAGCTGCTCGTCCGCCTGGTCCTCGCCGTCGGCGGCCCAGCGGCCGGCCGGCCCGTCGAGGACGAGGACCCACAGGCCGTCGGCGGCGTCGACCGGGACGGCCCACACGGTGCCCGGTTCCGGCCCGGGCGACCACAGCGTGCCCGTGCAGTGCCGGGTGCCGCGGGTCCAGGTGATCAGCGGCTTGCCGGGGTCGGTGCCGTGCCAGCGCTGGGCCTGCCAGATCGAGGCGGCGTGCGGGGCCGGGTCGGCCGCGGCCGCGCGGCCGGCCTCATCCGCGGTCCGTCGCTGCTTCTGCCCGGCGGCCTCGCGGGCCGCGAGCTCGTCGAGCCGCTGCGACTTGGACGGCAGCGGGGAGCCGTGCTCGTCGCGCCACTGCGCGAGGCGCCACCGGATCCGGCCGAGCGGGCGCCGGACCCGGGTGTCGAAGGTGTACGGCGCGCCGTCGGGATCGTGGTCGATCGCGTGCCGGACGTCGCCGGCCGGGTCCCGGCCCGCCAGCCACGCCGGCGGGACGCACCGGCGCAGCAGCCAGGCGACGCCCTTGTCGCTGATGGTGTGGCCCGCCGCGGTGCGCAGCACCCCGGCCACCGCGCCGGCCGCCCCCTCGCCGGCATCTGCCGCCGGATCGCGCGGCCGGCCCCGGGGGGCAGCCCGCGCGGAGCGCGGTCCGTCCCGCTGTTCTCCATCGCGGGCCGGCCTCATGGGGATACCTATCTGACTACAGTCTGGTGAGACCGTAGGGGGGCGAGTTAGCCCGGACGGGGAAGGAACCGCTGGCCAGAACGTTTTTTGTGCCGGCCGGCACAGCACGTAGACCGCGCGGTCCGACCGGGTCTGCTCGCCGTGCCACCGCTTGCAGCCCTCGCTGACCGTCCGCTGATAACCCCAGGCCTCCAGCCGGCGCCGGCACGCCTTCACCGTCGACGCCGACAGGCCCGTCTGCTCGCACAGCGCGTCGCGGCCGGGGAAGCTGATCCCGGTCGCCCAGACCGCGCAGTGCGCCAGCCACCGCGCATACGCCAGGATGTTCTCCCGCGCGTCGGCGCGCAGCGCGGCCAGCCGCGGATCCGCGGCCAGCGCGTCGGTGAACTTGCGCTCGATCCTGCGGCCGCGCAGCCGCCGGGACCCGGGCGGGACCGCGCGGATGATCTGCCCCGTCGACGGGCCGCACCGGCGCCCGAGCGGCCGCACCTGCCGGTAGCCCCGGTAGCGCGGCTCAGACCGGCCCGGGCCCCCGTTCCGGGCCGGGCTAGCGGGATAACCCGCCATGCCCGCGAGCCGCGGCCGCGGCCTTCAGGGAGCGCCGGCGGCGCTCGTCCAGGATCGCCGCGGCCAGCTGGTCACGGGTCATCACCGCGATCGCGCGGGCCTGGAGCGGCGCGGCGTTGCCGCCGCCGAACAGGAAGACGTACTCGCCCTGCAGGTCCAGCAGATGCCGCCGGGCCAGGTCATGGACCTCGCTCATGCCCGCACCCGGGTGCAGGCCTGCGCGTGCACGATCATCGACAGCACCGCGGCGGGCGAGACGTCCGGGCCGAGCCGGATCCGGGCCGGGCCGTCGAGCACGACGACCCACAGGCCGTTGGCCATCGACCGCCGCAGAACCGAGGCCTCGGCGCCGCACAGGCACCGGATCACCGGACCGCCGGGCTGCTCGACGATCCGCAGCGGCAGCTCGCCGGTCATTGCGTGCCCTCAGCGGGCCCGTGCGCCGGACACTCGTCCTCGGTGGTTATGGGGGCGTCGTTCTCCAGGTGGCACAGGCACAGGCACAGGGCCTGATCCGACTCGGCCCAGTGATCGGTGTCATCATCGGGCGGAGGGCCGGTGTAGCAGGGGCCCGATGCCCAGCTCACAGCGCCCGGTCCAGGTCGGTGAGCTCCACCGCGGCCATGCCCACCGCGTCGCAGAGCCGGCGGATCGCCAGGTCCGGATGGCCCGCCTGCTGGCAGTCGTTGGCGTAGTCGAGCATGATCAGCAGCTGCCGGGCGATCGCGACGTCGGGATCGGGGCACTCGAGGCGGAGCAGGTCGGCCAGGTACCGGCCGTCCGTGCCCGCCCGGGCGGGCAGGCCCGGGGCCTCGACGAGGACCTGGCGGAGCTTGGCCAGCGGGAAGCCTGTCAGAGGCGGGGTGTAGGGTTCGGGCCGGCGGGCCGGCAGTTCGGGAAGGGGCTGCCGCCCGCCATCGAGCCACGGCTCCCCGCTCACCTCGGCCAGGACGTCGAGCATGTCCCGCTCCTCCGCCTGGTCGCGGCGGCGGCCGATCAGCTGCCAGTGCAGCCGCAGCAGCGGACGGGCCCTCACCGGCGGACCACCACCCCGGTGCTGAGCGGCGTGATGATCGCGGCCATCGCCTGGTCGACCAGGGCCGGGGCGGCGCCGGAGATGAAGATCAGGGCCTGGCGGCAGTCCTCCGGCGAGAGGGCCCGGATCCGGGCCAGCAGCTGCTCGCCGCGGGGCAGCGGCAGGAATGGTCCCGGAGCCGGCCCGCCCGCCGCAGGCAAATGAGCGGCGGGTTCAGGATGGGGGCCGGCTCCGGGGGTCAGCGCCCGCGGGTAGTCGTACGGGCCGATCTCGCGGCCGAGCTCGGTGACGAGCTCGCGCAGGTCACCGGTCGCGATCGAGTACGGCCGGACGTGATCGCGGGTCGCGCGGGCGAAGTACAGGACGTGGCGCTCCAGCTCGTGCCGCCAGATCCGGTAGCCCGGCAGGTCCAGCCGCAGCTGCTCGATCACGATCACGGCCCAGGCCCGCTCCGCCATGTACGCGGCCTGCCGCTCGGTCAGGATCCCCTGGCCCCTGAGGTACTCGATGCCCTGCAGATCGGTGATCAGCTCGGCCCGCTGCCCGATCTCCGCCAGCGCGGTCACGACAGCATCCCGAGCTCGTTGGCCAGATATTCGAGCCCGGGCAGCGCGTTGTGGCACCAGATGAGGTCCTTGCGGATCAGCTCCTCGCCGAACCAGTCCTCCGAATACAGGCCGGCGAAACTCTTGCGCAGCCAGGCCAGGAAAACCGGGAACGTCTCGGGCTCCAGGGCGAACCTGATGGTCGCCTGCGCAAAAACCAGGTGACCCCCCGACCCGCCCGGATCCAGATCGGGATGCGGACCGGCCGGGGCAGCTGAGCCATGAGCAGCTGAGCCATGAGCAGCTGGCCCCGGCACCGGCACCCGCGTCACGACGCCCTCCGAGCAACCAGGTGGCGAGATGGCTGCAGGAAGACGACCCCGAGAGCCGCGCCGATCTGCTCGACATCCTTTACCGACAGGCCCACGCTGAGGCTGAGCCGCCGAGATATGTACTCCGGGCGCTTGCCCATACGGGTGGCCAGGTCGTACTGAGTCACATTCCGCCTAGCCATCTCGGCCTTGATCTCTGAGACGACGATCTCGTTGAGAACGGTGATCATGCGGAGTACTTTATGCACAGAGCGCATGACTCTGCAAGCCGGCTGGCGTTGCTCAGCGCATTTGGTGTACGCTCAGCGCATGAAATATGGTCGGGAGGACATGCGGTCCGTAGTGGCTGGTGAGGTGCGCGCCCACCTGGCACGCCGAGGCATCAGCGGCAATCAGGCAGCATTGCGGCTGGGCTGGACCCAGCCTTATATGTCCCGGCGCCTGAGCGGCAACGTGGCATTCAACGTGGCCGACCTGGCCGCGATCGCGCGGCTGCTGCAGGTGCCGGTGACCAGGTTCTTCGACAGCCCCGATGCGGGCACGGAAGGGGAGGTCATGTCTAGTTGGATCTCATCCCCGCCCCGCGGCCTGGGCGCCGCCGCATGAGCGGGGTGCCTGACGAGTCCTGGGCCGAGGTCGCCCGGGCGGCCGCGCAAGCGCTCGGGCTGCTGGGCTATCCGGTGCCCGCCTGCCTGCCCGGCGATCCGGAGGCCTGCGGCGGCGGCTTCGCCGAGCACGCGATGGCCGGCCTGGTCGCGCTCCAGGAGGTGGCCGGTCATCAGCTGCTGCACCTTCGGCCGCCCGCCGACCAGGTGCTCGACGTCCGGGGCCACGTGCAGTCCACGCTCGATCATCACGCGGGGTGCGCGGGGTGCCAGCCGTGACCCGGGTCGACCGGCCGGGCCCGGCGATGATCCCGGCGCACGAGGTCAGGGAGCTGCTCGGCGCGATCGCCGGGCTGCTCGACGTGCCGCCCGCGGCCCGGTATGAGGATCTCGGCAGGCCGGAACGGGTGACCCGCGACCGGGCGCTGGCGCTGACGGGCGCGTTCCGCTGGATCTCGCAGGACACCGGGGCGATCGTCGTCGGCACCGAGCTGAAGATGCTGGCGCGGATCGCGGCCGATTACCCGGTCTTCTACGAGCCGGCCACGGGCTGATGGGCAACGTCGACCTGTGGCGGGCGCTGGACGGCGTCTCGGACCGGGTCCGGCCGTGGATCGTGCTGGCCTCCCACTGCGGCCTGCGCGTCTGCGAGATCGCCCGGCTGCGGGTCGAGGACATCCTGTACACCGCCCGCCCGCCCATGCTGGTGATCCACGGGAAGGGCGCCGTCCCCGGGATCGTGCCGCTGCCCGATTTCGCCGCCCGCGAGCTCCGCGCCGCCCGGCTGCCCGCGCACGGCTGGGCGTTCCGCCGGCGCGACGGCCGGCCCGGCCGCAACCAGGCCTGGGTGATCTCCCAGCTGATCGGCGAGGAGCTCCGCGGCCTGGGCATCGCCGCCAGCGGCCACCAGCTGCGGCACTGGTACGGCACCGAGACGCTCCGCGCCAACGGCGGCAACCTGCGCGAGACCCAGGAGATGCTCCGCCACGCCTCCCCGGCCAGCACCGCCGTCTACACCCTGATCCTGCCGATCGACGCCGCGAGGACCGCCAACAAGCTGCCCGTCCCCAAGCGCCTCCGGGCCGCCGGGTGAGCCGGATCCGCGCCTGGCGGCGGCGCCGGCGCTACGCCGCGGCGGTCATGAGCGACATCATGGACGCCGGCTACCCGGTGCCGCCGGGCCTGGTCAAGCGGCTGATCAAGCTCGGTCAGGAGTGCGGCGCGACCGCCGGATCGTGCCGGTGCGGCCTGCTCGCGGATCATGGCAAGGAGCTCCACCGGTGCGGGTGCGGCAGCTGGTGGAGCGAGCTGTGACCGGCGACCGGCTGATCCGGGTCAGCACGGCGCTTGTGGTGGTCGCGGTGGCGGCTTTCGCCGCGGTGGTGTCCTACAGCCATATCTATGATCTGGGCCGGGCCCATGGCCAGTCCGGCACGGCGGCGCGGCTGCTGCCGCTGTCGGTCGACGGGCTGATCCTGGCGGCGTCGCTCGTGATGCTGCACGAGGCGCGGAACCGGCGCCAGCCACCCGCTCTGGCCCGCTCGATGCTGGGCCTGGGAGTGGCGGCCACGGTGGCCGCGAACGTGGCCTACGGCGCGTCGTACGGCTGGCTGGGGGCGGTGATCTCGGCATGGCCGGCGGCCGCTTTCATCGGCGCGGTCGAGATGGTCATCGGCCTGATCAGGGGCCCCGCTGCGCATTCCGCGCGAATTGCGCGCATGCCAGGACGGTCACCGGCGCCGGGCACCTCGGCCGAGGCTGCCGAGATGGCTTACGCGGCGTCGGTGGCCGGCGGGAACCCGCTCGCTGAGCGGGCCCTGGCCGACCGTTTCGGCATCAGCCGGACGCAGGCCCGCAAGATCCGGGCCGGCGCGGCCGCTGCGGCCAACGGCCACCAGGAAACCGCCGGCGTAATCCGCTAGCGATCGGCAGCTTGCAGAGATCTTGCAAGTTCCTGATCGGCATAGTTAGGGGCTCGCCTGATACGCCTCCCGGCTCAGCCGCGCGATGCGCTTGCGCACCGCGGTCTTGGACAGGCCGGTGCGGCGCGCGATCTCCTCGTAGCTGCACTGCTCCTTGCCGTAGCGGAGCTGCCAGACCTGGCTGTCGGCGACGTCGGCCCGGGGCCGGGGACCGCGCGGGCGCAGATCATCGCCGACCCACCGTGCCACCGTGCGCGGATCGGCGCCGAGCTGCTCGCCGATCTGCCGGGTGGTGAGTCCTGACGAGTACGCCCGGGCAGCTTCCGCCGCCCGGGCCTCGTCACGCGTGCGGGTCATGCCGGCTCGGTCTCGCTGACTCCGGTGATGACGGCCTGGACCTCGCCGCCGCGGCGCTGGCCGGCACCGACGCCCACCGTCACGGTGTCATCCGGGTTGCCGGTCGCGTACAGCGTCCAGGTCTCGCGCTCCTCCGTGCTGCGGGTGGCGCGGCGCAGGATGGCCTTGCCGGTAACGGTGATCTTGCCGCCGCGCTCTGCGGTGATCTCGCGGGGCCTGGTGCTGGCGTAGACGTCGCCGATGGCGATCCAGCATGGGCCGGCCATCTTGCTGCGGCTGGGGGCTTCGGTCTGGGTGATGGTGATGGTGATGGTGCTCATCTCGGGCTCCTCGGGTCTTTCCCTGCTGACACCCCCATAATGCCGCAATGGAGCCCGGTTGTCAAGCCAGAACGGAGGGGGAAGCCCGCGCCGGAAAGAGCCGAGTGTCAGCAAGGATCTTTTGCACTCCGAAGGAGCCGACGCGGGCCCGCGCTCAGGCTATGCCCCGATGATTACTGGGTGGATCCGGCGGCGATCGCGGACCAGATCAGGCCATCGTTGGTGACACCCTCGGTGCTGGTGACGGTCAGGATGACGGGCGCGCGGGGAAACATGAGCTGGACCGGCCCGGTAACGGCGCCGGCGCCGCTGCTGCCGGACAGCAGCGGCAGCAAGGTGTTGGTGCCGCCGACGGCCTGGACCGCGAAGGTGATGTTGCCCGCCGTGCCGCCGGTGGCCTGGAACGTGAAGATCACCGGCCCGGAGTACAGGCCCAGGAGGTACTTGATCGTGGTGCCGTGCGCGATATTGCCGTTCTGCTGGGCGCCCAGGACCCGGTCGAAGCCATTGCCGATCGGCGGCGCGGTGTAGCCGGAGGTGCCGTAGACCCGGTTCTGCGGGTTGTCCTGCCACGTTGAGATCGGCGGCGGGGGCCGGGCGGACCCGTCGAGCTGGAAGTAGACCATGGTCGCGTCGACGGAGTCGAGCGGGCGGCAGGACGCGACCAGGGACCCGGCGTGCAGCGCGCCGAAGCCCTGCGGCACGCCGGTGCCGGAGGTGACCGGGGTGCCGGTGTAGCCGAGCATCGGCACGATCCAGTCTTCCTCGTAGGTGGTCGACGCGGAGTCGAGCATGCCGAGCGAGATCCGGGCAAAGGGGAACGTGGACGCGCCGCCGGCCTGGAGCTCCATCCCGACGTCGTAGCTGAGCGCGTTCTGGGTCGAGACCTCGACCGCTTCCAGGAATGTGGTGACGCCGTGCGGCATCGCGGTGCTGGCCGGGACCCGGATCAGGGTCTGGGAGTTGGCGACGAGGGGGATGCCGGACAGGGCGATCTGCTCGGCGATCTGGGCCGGGCTGGGCGCGACGCCGGTGACCCCGGGCAGGCCGGCCAGGATCGCGGTGCCGGCCAGGGTCTGGATCCAGACGTCGGCGTCGCCGGTGCACGCGATGTAGGCCAGCGGGGCGAGGGGAAAGGTGTCGTTGCCGCCGGCGTCCATGCCCTCATCGCCGCCCAGGTAGGCGGTGACCGCCTCGTCGAGGTTGTACAGCAGCTGCGGGCCGTGGCCGGCCCAGATCACCTGCCGGACCCGGTCGGCGCGGGCCTGGACGATGACGGGCGCGAAGTCACCCACCAGGGGTCACCACCAGGAGAACGGGCGCAGGATCCGGGGCTGGCTGACGCCGCGGCCCTCGTAGGCGTCGCGGATCAGCAGCGACGACAGGATAAATCCGCCGATCCCGACCGCGAGCTCGAGCCTGCGGTTGGCGATCAGATGCGGCCGGCGGCGGCGGGTCATCGGTCGTCGTGGAACCGGTCGTGCATCCGGCGGGCCTGGCCCAGGCTCTCATCCCGGGCGCGGTCGGCGTCGTCGCGGCGGCGCTGCCCATCGCGGTAGGCCCGCCGGATGGCGTCCTCGGCTTCATCGTGCAGGGACTTCCAGACCACGGCGCCGAGCATCGCCGCGGTGCTGCCGCAGGTGATCAGGTTCCGCGCGATGGCCGCCCGGCGTTCCCGGCCGGCCTGGTCCTGCCAGAAGGGGCCGGGGGCGGGGCTGTCTGCGGGCTGTGGTTCGGCCATAGGTCCTCCAGGGTGGTCAGCCGCTGCTCGTGGCAGAGCAGCAGCTCGATGATCTTGTCGCGGAGCTGCTCGGTGGCCCGGGCCTTCCGGTACAGGCCCAGCGCCAGCCGCCAGCCGCCGGATCCCAGCGCCCCGGACCCGACGAAGATCGCGACGAGCTGGGCTGCGGTGTTCACGGGCTCAGCCGATCCGGCGGGCGATCAGCGTCACGGTGTAGACCGCGCCGGTGGTGCCGAGCGCGATCGCGGTCACGTTGACCGTGTCGGCGGCCGAAAGCTGCATGGTCACCGTCGGGAGCGGGACGGGCTGGGTCATGCCGGTGACGCCGGGGACCACGGCCATCAGCGGCGACAGGCGCGCGGCCGCGGTCTGGTTCAGCGCCATGTTGTTGGAGTCGGCGGCCGCGACGGTGACCCCGGTGATCTCCAGCAGCCCGGTGATCTCCCACAGGCCGGCGGTGCCCGGGGTGATGGTGCAGATGACCTGCCCGGCGGTCGGTGTGGTCCGGGCCTGGGTGGCCTGCACGGTCGGGACCGAGTCGCGGAACAGGGTCACCGGGCCGAGCTGGCTGGCCATCAGCGGCCCGGCTTCCCAGACCGGGGGCTGCGGGCGGGTGAAGGCCTGGATCGTGATCTGATCGCCCGGGCTGCCGCCGTAGACGGACCAGGCATAGCCCTTCATGTTCACCACGGCGAAGCCGCGGGGCGGGATGACCGCGACCCCGGGCCCGGACGGCGGCGGCCCGATCTTCAGGGTGTCGGCGGTCAGGAACAGCTGGCTCGCGCTATTGGAGGAGATCGCGAGCGCCGCGAACGGGATCTTGTACTGGTCCGCGGCCTGGCCCAGGACGCTGAGCTGGTAGGTGTCCTCGCCGAGCACGGAGCCGGGCAGCATCTTGCGGAGCAGGTCGGTCAGGTCCCCGATCGCCTTCGGCCAGTCCGGCTCGGGGCCGGCCAGGCCGGCGTGGCCGGCGTTCCCGCCGGGCAGCTCGGACTTCCGGGGAGCGGGGGGCCACCGGCGGCCCCCGGGCGCGTTCACAAGGCCGCCAGCGCGAGCGGGGCGGCGGCCGTGACCGTCTGCTCAGCCTTATGCCGGGGCCCGGCGGTGGCGCGCACGAAGCCGTACACGCCGATCGCGCCGGCGGCGAGCAGGATCGGGACCAAGACCGCGAAGTGCTCGATCCCGGAGATGACGGGCTGCACCACGGATCCGGCGGCGTTGGACGCGATCTGCCCGGGCCAGTTCAGCGGATTCCACCCCAGCCCGGAGAACAGGCCGGGGCTGCCGCCGGTGTAGGCGGCCAGCGCGGAGGCCTTGCCGGGCACGGGCGCGTCGGAGAAATTCGCGCCGTATCCGTAGTGCGAGCTCGCCCAGGGCGAGGCGATCAGCGCGGCGCGGGCGGCCTCGGGCTGGTTCGCGACCAGGCTGGCGCGCAGCGCCTGGTAGTTCGGCATGGCCAGGTAGTCGGCGGCGCCCTGGAGGCCGGCCTGCCAGCCGGCGAAGTCGGCGGCGCCGCCGCCGTACTGCGACCCGGTGGTGGTCAGCTGCGGCTGCCCGGGGACCGGTCCCTGGTTCAGCGGGTTGTACGCTCCGCCGCCTCCCTCGCTCAGCTCCCAGTCGTAGACGAACTGCTCGTTGCCCGGCGAGGCGGGGGCGCCGATCTCGGCGAGGAAGTCATCGGCCCAGGTCAGCGCCGCGCCAGGGCCGCCGCCCTGGGTGAAGATCGACCACGGGCTCATGCCGGCCTCTTCCGCGGCGGCGGCAGGATCTTCCGCTTCGGCTTCGGCTTCGGCTTCGGCTTCTTGGGCTTGGGCTTGGGCTTGGGGTGCTGCAGCGCGTAGATCGACTTCTGCTCGTTCGCGGTCAGGGTGTCCAGGGTGGAGATCTGGCTGGTGGCGGCCTGGAGCTGCTGCTGCAGCGACAGCATGTCGGTCTGGTAGCCGGTGTCGCCGCCGTACCCGGAGTAGCTGTAGGGGGTGGCGGTGCCGGTGTCGGCGTAGCCGGTCCCGGTGGTGTCCGCGGCGGTGCTGGCGGCCGGGGTGCCCGCCGAGCTGCCCGACGACTTCTTATAGAGCGCGAGCGCGGCGACGCCGGCGATGCCGGCGGCGCCGAAGACGAGCGCGGGCTTGCGGCGGGCCAGGGCGGCCAGGCCGCCGCCGCGGCCCGCGGCCGCCGGTGGTGCGCCGGGCGGGGTGGTCATGTGATTCCGAAGGTGGAGGTGGCCATCGCCCGGGCGAGCGGGCTGGCGGCGGTGGCGGGGGACAGCGAGTCGCCCGGATAGGAGGCGGGGTCGGGGCGGACCAGGCCGGCGGCGACCTTGGCCGGGTCGTAGCCGATGAACAGCTGCGGCGGGCTGGCGTAGCCGGCGTACTTGGTGCGCTGCGTCATGACCGAGGGCCAGCCGTACCTGATCGTGCCGTTGTCCCCGGCGATCGCCCTGCCGTGCAGCCAGCCCAGGCCGCGGGCGAGCGCGATCGCCTGCGGCGCCGACCAGCGGACCGGCGTGTGGAAGATCTGGATCCGGGGCCGCATCGGTTCAGCCCCGGCCCTGGAATGCCTTGATCAGGTTCGATCCGCCGGTGCTCGCGGCGGAGGTGTCCTTGGCGAACCCCTTGTAGTAGTAGACGGCCAGGTAAAGGCCGACCAGCCCGGCGCTGTAGAGGAGTGCCTTGCGTCCCATCTGGGTCCTCCTCTCTAGGCGAGCCGGCTCGAGGTAGCCGGCGTCGGCGGCAGGGTCGTGTTGACCGGCGCGGCCGCGGCCGCCGGGCCGGCCGCGGGCGTGGTGGTGAGGCTGGTACCGGCCCGGACCGGCACGAGCGGCACGTAGGGGCTCATCCAGGCGGCGGCCCAGCGGGCGGGCAGCGCGGCCGCGGTCGAGAGCTCGGCGAGCGGCGTGGACAGGAAGACCTGCGCGGCGATCAGGCCCAGGGCGACGGCGGCGAATCCCCTCATGACAGGATCCCGAGGCGCTGCAGGGCCTGGCCGGCGGTGACCTGGGCGATGATCAGGGCCGCGATGATGATCAGCGACAGGCCGGCGCTCACAGCGGCAGCCTCGAATGCAGGCGGCAGGTCCCGTCGGACTGCCGGTCATAGCCGGGCGGGCAGGTCCCGTCGGCGCGGGGCGGGACGCTGACCGGCGGGTTGCCGGGCAGGCCGCTGGGCGGCGGGGCGGCGGATCCGGGCGCGGCGTCCTGGCCGTAGGGCTGGTTGATGAACTTGGCCCGGATCCAGCCGGCCATCCGCGCGGGGCCGCCGCGGAGCAGGTTGAAGATCAGCGGCCAGGCGAAGAGGGCCAGGAACGCGCCGGAGGGATTGCCGGAATCAACGGGGAAAGTGAACCGCCGCGGCTCCGGAACGGCGGGAGCGGGTACCGGCCCGGCAGCCGGGGCCGGCTCGGGCTCCGGAGCGGGGGTGGCGTAGCGGAACGGCTCGCCGGGCTGCCGGCCGGGCATAGTCCGCGCGGATCCGGGCCGGCCGCGGCGGGCGGTGCGGGGCGGCGGGGTGCGGACCGGGCGGCGGGCGCGGGGCGTGATGGCGGGATCGCGGGCGGCGCCGGCGGTGGCGCCGCTGCGCGGATCGGCGAGGAGCCTGTCCCGGCTGACCGTCATGCCAGCGGGCCGATCACTAGATCACGCCGGCAGAAGTAGCACTCGGCCTGGTATGTCCCGTCGTCCTGATCGGCGATGCTCCTCGGGTCGGGCGAGTGACCGCGCAGCATGCAGCCGAGGGTCGCCAGGAGCCTGCGGCCGGGCATGGTCAGGCCCGGGCGAGCTGGTCAGCGGTGAAGGAGGCGGCGTCGTCGGCGTAGCCGACGGCCAGGCCGCGGACCCGGATGCCGCCCTGGCCGTCGTCCTCCAGCGCGGTGACCAGGATCACCTGGGAGCGGTCGCGGGCGGGCTGGGCGTACGGGTCGTGGCTGGCGTACAGGCACAGCGACCCGACGGCCGGGGCCTGCCCGGCGGCCACGGCCTCGGCCGGGACGACCACCGGCGCCGGCGGGATCTGCGGCACGCCATCCGCCGCCGGGAAGCCGGCGGCGGCCCACCGCTGCCCCTCGGGACTGGCCGGGTCGGGGAACGAGATTTCGGTCACGGGATCTCCTCCGATTTTCAGGTGTTGCCGACGCTGGCGCGGGCCTCGCGGCGGAACAGCCGCACCCTGACGTCGGCGCCGGCCATGCCGACCAGGGCCAGGCCGGCGATGACCGCGAGCCAGAACCCCTCGGAGTCGGGGGACCAGGGCACCATCTGCCGGTCCCCGCCGGCGGCGGTGGTGACCGGGGTCGACGCGCCGGCGGCGCGGGACTGCTGGGCCGGCGACATGCCGAGCAGCGCCGAGCCGGCCAGCTGCCCGTTGATGTAGTCCGCCGAGCCGTAAAGCTGCACGTCAGGCCCCTTTCCGGGTCAGGCGGCGGAGCCGATCGACGCGGTCTCCTGGACGTACTCGATCGCCGGGGTGCCGGCCAGCGTGACGTTGTTCGTCAGGTTCACCAGGAAACGCAGCTCGGTGGCGGTGGCCTCGTCGACCGAGTCCCTGAACGCGTTCTCGGATGCGAAGTCGTGGCCCCAGAAGCCCTGGTAGGTGCTGCAGTCCGAGTCGAAGGTCTTCTCCAGCATGTGCGCGTTCAGGGATCCGTTGGGGTAGGTCTCGGGGATGTCCTGGCCCCCGAATTTCCACTGGACGTTGCCGTAGTTGGTGTAGTTGCAGGGCAGCGGCGCGGGGGTGGTCCCGTTCCACAACTGCCCGAACAGGCGGAGCAGCTGCTTGCCGACGCCCTGCCCGGCGAGGCGGATCTCGTTGTCGCCGAGCGCCACGGTCGGCACCCGGGACTCGATCAGCGAGTGGAAGGTGGACAGGTCCGGGACGATGATCTGCCCGTTCGGGGCCTGGGGGATGGTGAAGACCCGGGCCTCGACGTTCAGCGCGCCGGCGGTGATCACCGCGGTGCTGTTGCCCGTGAACACGAACAAGTCGCTGAGGGGAGCCCAGTCGATCGCGAGGTTCAGGTCGGTCGCGGAGGTCTGGGCGAAGATCGCGCCGGTGAGGGTGACCTCGTCGTAGGCGACCGGGATGTACCACTCGAGCTCGACCGGGTAGGCGGCGTTCGGGACCGCGGTCACGTTCTGCCCCATTCCCCACGTCTCGGTGTTCAAGCTGAAGGTGCCCTGGTTGACCTGGGTGCCCGGGCTGGCGCCGCCGATGCCGCGGACGATGCCCCGGTCCGACAGGTCGCCGCGCTGGGCCATCTCCCGGAACTTCAGCTTCCACCCGTGCGCGTTGATCAGGTTGCTCTGGCCGTTGGCGGAGAACCGGGCCGCGCGGATGAAGTCGTACGGCCACCGGCCGGTGGTGGCGGTGGTCCCGGTGCCGGAGGTGGTGATGGTGCCCAGGAACTGGATCACCAGGCCGGCGATGATGCCGGTCTGCAGCATCGGGATGGTGTCGGTGAACCCGAACCCGGCGATGGTCCCGATGTTTTTCTGCAAAAAGGTCAATCTACGCGTCTGCTGAAAAAACGCCTTCGGGTTCACCGAGGAGGTGGGGACCTCGATGCCCTGCATGATCTGGGTCGGCGCTGGTGACATGTCAGGAGGCTCCCTGGTGTGCCCGGGCGGCGAAACGGGCCAGGCCGGGCGGCGCGTGCGGCGCGGCGATCTCGACCGCGTAGTTGGCCAGCACGCTGACGGCGCCGACCGCGAGCCAGAAGAAGACGCGGCGCACCTCAGCCGCCGGACTTCATCTTCTGGTAGTGCTGGATGCCCAGGACCGTCGCGGCCGACAGGCCCACGATCCAGGCGATGAGCCGACCTGACGGCACCGGCCACCTCCGCGAGATGAAGGGCGCCGGTCAGGCAGAAACCCCGGTCAGGACCTGCCTGACCGGGGCCGCGAACAGCACCGACGCTAAGCGCGGAATGGTTTTTCGCGTAAGCGCACGACCGGATTTTGCTCCCGGGTAACAGATTGCGAGCTCATAACGCGCCCGTATGCGCTGACCACATCCGAGGATTGCGCCTGGCGGAGCCGGCGGTAGACGGCGGCCGCGGCGATCATGCCGGCCGTGGCGGCCGGGAACCGTTCCAGCGCCCAGGCGACGCCGAGCGCGGCGGCCAGGATCAGCGCGGTCCCGCCGGCCGCGCCGGCCCTGCTCACAGCGCGGCTCCGCTCACCAGCCAGTCCCAGAACTCCATGCTGCGCTGCATCAGAGGGCCGCGCGGACGAAGCACTCCTTGGCTTCGAGGAGGTGCCGGAGCCCGGCCCTGCGCTCGTCGCAGTCGGGCAGCTGCAGGACCATCAGCGCGGCGACGGTCTCCGCCGTCTGGGCGATGATCCGGAGCCGGGCGGGCAGGTGACCGGAGCCGAAGAACCGCAGCGGATCGGGCCCGGCCGCCAGCGCCCCCGAATAGCAGCCGGCCTGCATTGCCTCATCGTCTCTTATTGCCAATTTCGGTGGCTCCTTACTGCGGGATGGCGGGGTAGGAATTCAGGCCGGCCCGGCGGGCCGGGACCGGCGGCATCAGGTACAGCTGTTCTTCGGCGCGGTCGAACAGGGTGTAGGCGTGGCCCTTGCAGTGGTCCTGGTTAATCGCGGCGTATTGCCGCCGGTCGTACCCGATCTCGTCGGCGATCCGGTCCGAGTCATACACCTGGGGAGTGCGGTAGGTGACGACCAGGTCGGCCTGGGCGAGCCAGAGCGGGTCGATGTCCATCGGCCGCGGCGCGGCGCCGAGCAGGTTCAGGTTGTGGTGCCGGCCGTGGTGCAGGATCCGGCGGGTGTTCGGCGGGGTCTTCTTGCCGGTCCCGGCCGCGCCGACCTCGTCGATCCACAGCATCGCCCGCTGGTCCCGGCCGCGGAGCACCAGCCCGGCGGCGCGGTCGATGTCGTCCATGGCGGTCGGCGCGCCCATGTCGGGGCAGTAGACGCAGGTGACATAAGGCCGGTCCTCATCCAGGCTTTTCGGCAGCCGGACCGGCAGGGTGTCCCTGCCGAGATCGATGAAGTCGACGCCATCGCGGCGGAAATCGTCGCGGATATCATGCGTCGGGTCAATCACCAATTTGTCGTACGGGTAGCCGTCGAACCAGGACCGGCAGTAATACGATTTCCCGCGGCCCTTCATCCCGGACACGAAGATATAGAAGGCCTTGCGCGGATCGGGCGGGCTGAACACCGGCGGTCAGACGATCAGGCCGGACTTGCGGGCGACGTCACCGGGCTGCGGCGGCCGGGCGATGATGTGGCCCTCGCAGACCGCCGTCCCGCCGAACAGGGGTGACCGCGGCCCGGACCGGCGGGAGCTCCGGCAGTTCCCCGCCGCCGTCCGCGGCGGCGAGCTGCTCGAGCTGGGCCCTGATCGCCAGCCAGTTGGAGATGCAGACCGCGCACCTGAACGTCTGGCTCACCACGACACCGTGATCTCAACGAAATCCTGCCGTCGTTCCTGGCCCTGCTGCCGGTCGATCAGGTATCTGGGGATCTGCAGGGTCCGGCCGGGGAAATCGGCGATGAACTGGCCGACGGTGCCCGCGTCCCGGTCCTGGAGAAGGAGGGTCACCGCCCGTGGCCGTGGTCGCTCGCCGTATTCGTGGGTGACACGGTGATCCAGCCGCAGCGTGCCGAGGTCGCACTGGATGGGCACGACGAGTGGCTGCCGCGGCCGCCGCAGCCTCACGGCTGGCCGTCCTGGTCGCCGGTGCCCGGGCCGCCCTGGTAGACGACGGTGCCGGGCGGGGTCGTGGCGCGGTGCTTCCCGCGGCGTCCCTTGTACATGCCGACCAGACCCTTGGCGGCCCAGGCGAGCAGCCCGACCGCGGCGGTGCCGATGTCCTCCAGGTCGGTCAGGTTCTCCCCGTCGCCGATCGGGATCCGGCGGGCGGCGAGCCGGCCGACCGGCGGCGGGACCACGGCCTCGTCCTCCTCGTCGGGGATCCAGACCAGGTCCTCCTCACCGGTGGCGAGCCAGTTGTTCATGAGCCCGCCGGCGGCCTGCAGCAGCCCCCTCGCGATCGCCTCGTACGCGCCGGCCTTGAGCCTGGAGACCGGCTTAGTAGGGATACGGCCGCTCGGCTCGCTCGAGCCGGGGCCGGAGCCGGCGGCGTCCGGGCCGCTCTGGCTGCCCGCCGGGAGCGGGTCCGGGCTGCCCGGGCCCGGCTGCGGCTGCACTGGCTGGTAGCCCGGCAGGCTGACCTCCAGGTCCGGGTCCGCCGGGTCCGGGAGGCTGGCCTGGGGGCGCTGCTGCTGGGGCATGGGGCTTGTATCCCTTCACTCTCACCGGCTGTTTCGCGGCCGGCCGCCGGGCCCGCGGGGAAGATCCCGGCCCGGCCGGGGCGGGCCCGGCGCCGGGGGCCGGGTCCTGGACCCGGCCAGCGTGCTGGCCCGGGACCCGCCGGGCAACCATGTACACGCCGCATACCGGGCAGCCACCGCGCCAGGTCGACCGCTGCCGGCCGTCTTTTCCCTTCGGCGCAACCGTCCAAAGCGCATGCCCGTTGGAGCAGGTCCCGGCGACCTTCAGCCCGGATGCGTTCACGCCCCGATGATCCACGTCAGAGCCGGTTACACGAAAGTGCAAACACTCGCTCGCACTTACGTGAAAAGGGGTCCGGCCTGCATCATCGGGGAATGGAAGCAGTGCCCTGGAAACTGGCCCGGCTGACCGCCTGCGCGGACCGGATCGCCCTGCTCCGGGAGGAGCTGTCCGCCGAGGAGCTCCGCCGCAACGAGCTCATCACCGACCTGCGCGACGGCGGCCTGTCCTGGCGCTCGATCGCCACCCGCGCCCGGCTGTCGGTCTCCCGCTGCGTCGCCGTCGTCACCGGCGAGATCTAGACTCCCGGCGCGCGTACTCGTACTTCCGGCCCGTCGACTCCGCCACGCCCAGCTGCTCCGCCGCCTCAGCCACGCTCACCCCGGCCGCCCTCAGCCGCCCGAACTCCGCCAGCCGCGCCGCCTTCTGCGCGTGCGCCTCGCTGGCCATCCGCTGCTGGCGCACGTATTCGGCCCGCGGCACCGCACCCGGCCTCGAGTTCGGCTTCCGGACGGTCACGACGCCGGCGCGGCGGCCCTGCTCCTCGTCGATCGCGTGGAGCTCGGCGAGGCGTCCGGGCGTGAGCCTCGCCGGATCACGGTAGACGTAGCGGCCGGTCATCAGTCACTGTCCCGGCGCCCGGCTATCCCGGCGCCGAGCACGTAGCCGACAGCGAAGCCGAAACACGTCGACAGATAAACGATGACCACCGCGCCGAGCCAGCTCAGTCCCCCCACAGCGCCACCTCGCCCTCTATAGCAGCAGGAGCACTTACGCCGCGGCGCAAATGCTCTGCCTGCTCTGGCTGCTCTGCTTCCAGGAGCTGCTCGTCCGCCTGGTCCTCGCCGTCGGCGGCCCAGCGGCCGGCCGGCCCGTCGAGGACGAGGACCCACAGGCCGTCGGCGGCGTCGACCGGGACGGCCCACACGGTGCCCGGTTCCGGCCCGGGCGACCACAGCGTGCCCGTGCAGTGCCGGGTGCCGCGGGTCCAGGTGATCAGCGGCTTGCCGGGGTCGGTGCCGTGCCAGCGCTGGGCCTGCCAGATCGAGGCGGCGTGCGGGGCCGGGTCGGCCGCGGCCGCGCGGCCGGCCTCATCCGCGGTCCGTCGCTGCTTCTGCCCGGCGGCCTCGCGGGCCGCGAGCTCGTCGAGCCGCTGCGACTTGGACGGCAGCGGGGAGCCGTGCTCGTCGCGCCACTGCGCGAGGCGCCACCGGATCCGGCCGAGCGGGCGCCGGACCCGGGTGTCGAAGGTGTACGGCGCGCCGTCGGGATCGTGGTCGATCGCGTGCCGGACGTCGCCGGCCGGGTCCCGGCCCGCCAGCCACGCCGGCGGGACGCACCGGCGCAGCAGCCAGGCGACGCCCTTGTCGCTGATGGTGTGGCCCGCCGCGGTGCGCAGCACCCCGGCCACCGCGCCGGCCGCCCCCTCGCCGGCATCTGCCGCCGGATCGCGCGGCCGGCCCCGGGGGGCAGCCCGCGCGGAGCGCGGTCCGTCCCGCTGTTCTCCATCGCGGGCCGGCCTCATGGGGATACCTATCTGACTACAGTCTGGTGAGACCGTAGGGGGGCGAGTTAGCCCGGACGGGGAAGGAACCGCTGGCCAGAACGTTTTTTGTGCCGGCCGGCACAGCACGTAGACCGCGCGGTCCGACCGGGTCTGCTCGCCGTGCCACCGCTTGCAGCCCTCGCTGACCGTCCGCTGATAACCCCAGGCCTCCAGCCGGCGCCGGCACGCCTTCACCGTCGACGCCGACAGGCCCGTCTGCTCGCACAGCGCGTCGCGGCCGGGGAAGCTGATCCCGGTCGCCCAGACCGCGCAGTGCGCCAGCCACCGCGCATACGCCAGGATGTTCTCCCGCGCGTCGGCGCGCAGCGCGGCCAGCCGCGGATCCGCGGCCAGCGCGTCGGTGAACTTGCGCTCGATCCTGCGGCCGCGCAGCCGCCGGGACCCGGGCGGGACCGCGCGGATGATCTGCCCCGTCGACGGGCCGCACCGGCGCCCGAGCGGCCGCACCTGCCGGTAGCCCCGGTAGCGCGGCTCAGACCGGCCCGGGCCCCCGTTCCGGGCCGGGCTAGCGGGATAACCCGCCATGCCCGCGAGCCGCGGCCGCGGCCTTCAGGGAGCGCCGGCGGCGCTCGTCCAGGATCGCCGCGGCCAGCTGGTCACGGGTCATCACCGCGATCGCGCGGGCCTGGAGCGGCGCGGCGTTGCCGCCGCCGAACAGGAAGACGTACTCGCCCTGCAGGTCCAGCAGATGCCGCCGGGCCAGGTCATGGACCTCGCTCATGCCCGCACCCGGGTGCAGGCCTGCGCGTGCACGATCATCGACAGCACCGCGGCGGGCGAGACGTCCGGGCCGAGCCGGATCCGGGCCGGGCCGTCGAGCACGACGACCCACAGGCCGTTGGCCATCGACCGCCGCAGAACCGAGGCCTCGGCGCCGCACAGGCACCGGATCACCGGACCGCCGGGCTGCTCGACGATCCGCAGCGGCAGCTCGCCGGTCATTGCGTGCCCTCAGCGGGCCCGTGCGCCGGACACTCGTCCTCGGTGGTTATGGGGGCGTCGTTCTCCAGGTGGCACAGGCACAGGCACAGGGCCTGATCCGACTCGGCCCAGTGATCGGTGTCATCATCGGGCGGAGGGCCGGTGTAGCAGGGGCCCGATGCCCAGCTCACAGCGCCCGGTCCAGGTCGGTGAGCTCCACCGCGGCCATGCCCACCGCGTCGCAGAGCCGGCGGATCGCCAGGTCCGGATGGCCCGCCTGCTGGCAGTCGTTGGCGTAGTCGAGCATGATCAGCAGCTGCCGGGCGATCGCGACGTCGGGATCGGGGCACTCGAGGCGGAGCAGGTCGGCCAGGTACCGGCCGTCCGTGCCCGCCCGGGCGGGCAGGCCCGGGGCCTCGACGAGGACCTGGCGGAGCTTGGCCAGCGGGAAGCCTGTCAGAGGCGGGGTGTAGGGTTCGGGCCGGCGGGCCGGCAGTTCGGGAAGGGGCTGCCGCCCGCCATCGAGCCACGGCTCCCCGCTCACCTCGGCCAGGACGTCGAGCATGTCCCGCTCCTCCGCCTGGTCGCGGCGGCGGCCGATCAGCTGCCAGTGCAGCCGCAGCAGCGGACGGGCCCTCACCGGCGGACCACCACCCCGGTGCTGAGCGGCGTGATGATCGCGGCCATCGCCTGGTCGACCAGGGCCGGGGCGGCGCCGGAGATGAAGATCAGGGCCTGGCGGCAGTCCTCCGGCGAGAGGGCCCGGATCCGGGCCAGCAGCTGCTCGCCGCGGGGCAGCGGCAGGAATGGTCCCGGAGCCGGCCCGCCCGCCGCAGGCAAATGAGCGGCGGGTTCAGGATGGGGGCCGGCTCCGGGGGTCAGCGCCCGCGGGTAGTCGTACGGGCCGATCTCGCGGCCGAGCTCGGTGACGAGCTCGCGCAGGTCACCGGTCGCGATCGAGTACGGCCGGACGTGATCGCGGGTCGCGCGGGCGAAGTACAGGACGTGGCGCTCCAGCTCGTGCCGCCAGATCCGGTAGCCCGGCAGGTCCAGCCGCAGCTGCTCGATCACGATCACGGCCCAGGCCCGCTCCGCCATGTACGCGGCCTGCCGCTCGGTCAGGATCCCCTGGCCCCTGAGGTACTCGATGCCCTGCAGATCGGTGATCAGCTCGGCCCGCTGCCCGATCTCCGCCAGCGCGGTCACGACAGCATCCCGAGCTCGTTGGCCAGATATTCGAGCCCGGGCAGCGCGTTGTGGCACCAGATGAGGTCCTTGCGGATCAGCTCCTCGCCGAACCAGTCCTCCGAATACAGGCCGGCGAAACTCTTGCGCAGCCAGGCCAGGAAAACCGGGAACGTCTCGGGCTCCAGGGCGAACCTGATGGTCGCCTGCGCAAAAACCAGGTGACCCCCCGACCCGCCCGGATCCAGATCGGGATGCGGACCGGCCGGGGCAGCTGAGCCATGAGCAGCTGAGCCATGAGCAGCTGGCCCCGGCACCGGCACCCGCGTCACGACGCCCTCCGAGCAACCAGGTGGCGAGATGGCTGCAGGAAGACGACCCCGAGAGCCGCGCCGATCTGCTCGACATCCTTTACCGACAGGCCCACGCTGAGGCTGAGCCGCCGAGATATGTACTCCGGGCGCTTGCCCATACGGGTGGCCAGGTCGTACTGAGTCACATTCCGCCTAGCCATCTCGGCCTTGATCTCTGAGACGACGATCTCGTTGAGAACGGTGATCATGCGGAGTACTTTATGCACAGAGCGCATGACTCTGCAAGCCGGCTGGCGTTGCTCAGCGCATTTGGTGTACGCTCAGCGCATGAAATATGGTCGGGAGGACATGCGGTCCGTAGTGGCTGGTGAGGTGCGCGCCCACCTGGCACGCCGAGGCATCAGCGGCAATCAGGCAGCATTGCGGCTGGGCTGGACCCAGCCTTATATGTCCCGGCGCCTGAGCGGCAACGTGGCATTCAACGTGGCCGACCTGGCCGCGATCGCGCGGCTGCTGCAGGTGCCGGTGACCAGGTTCTTCGACAGCCCCGATGCGGGCACGGAAGGGGAGGTCATGTCTAGTTGGATCTCATCCCCGCCCCGCGGCCTGGGCGCCGCCGCATGAGCGGGGTGCCTGACGAGTCCTGGGCCGAGGTCGCCCGGGCGGCCGCGCAAGCGCTCGGGCTGCTGGGCTATCCGGTGCCCGCCTGCCTGCCCGGCGATCCGGAGGCCTGCGGCGGCGGCTTCGCCGAGCACGCGATGGCCGGCCTGGTCGCGCTCCAGGAGGTGGCCGGTCATCAGCTGCTGCACCTTCGGCCGCCCGCCGACCAGGTGCTCGACGTCCGGGGCCACGTGCAGTCCACGCTCGATCATCACGCGGGGTGCGCGGGGTGCCAGCCGTGACCCGGGTCGACCGGCCGGGCCCGGCGATGATCCCGGCGCACGAGGTCAGGGAGCTGCTCGGCGCGATCGCCGGGCTGCTCGACGTGCCGCCCGCGGCCCGGTATGAGGATCTCGGCAGGCCGGAACGGGTGACCCGCGACCGGGCGCTGGCGCTGACGGGCGCGTTCCGCTGGATCTCGCAGGACACCGGGGCGATCGTCGTCGGCACCGAGCTGAAGATGCTGGCGCGGATCGCGGCCGATTACCCGGTCTTCTACGAGCCGGCCACGGGCTGATGGGCAACGTCGACCTGTGGCGGGCGCTGGACGGCGTCTCGGACCGGGTCCGGCCGTGGATCGTGCTGGCCTCCCACTGCGGCCTGCGCGTCTGCGAGATCGCCCGGCTGCGGGTCGAGGACATCCTGTACACCGCCCGCCCGCCCATGCTGGTGATCCACGGGAAGGGCGCCGTCCCCGGGATCGTGCCGCTGCCCGATTTCGCCGCCCGCGAGCTCCGCGCCGCCCGGCTGCCCGCGCACGGCTGGGCGTTCCGCCGGCGCGACGGCCGGCCCGGCCGCAACCAGGCCTGGGTGATCTCCCAGCTGATCGGCGAGGAGCTCCGCGGCCTGGGCATCGCCGCCAGCGGCCACCAGCTGCGGCACTGGTACGGCACCGAGACGCTCCGCGCCAACGGCGGCAACCTGCGCGAGACCCAGGAGATGCTCCGCCACGCCTCCCCGGCCAGCACCGCCGTCTACACCCTGATCCTGCCGATCGACGCCGCGAGGACCGCCAACAAGCTGCCCGTCCCCAAGCGCCTCCGGGCCGCCGGGTGAGCCGGATCCGCGCCTGGCGGCGGCGCCGGCGCTACGCCGCGGCGGTCATGAGCGACATCATGGACGCCGGCTACCCGGTGCCGCCGGGCCTGGTCAAGCGGCTGATCAAGCTCGGTCAGGAGTGCGGCGCGACCGCCGGATCGTGCCGGTGCGGCCTGCTCGCGGATCATGGCAAGGAGCTCCACCGGTGCGGGTGCGGCAGCTGGTGGAGCGAGCTGTGACCGGCGACCGGCTGATCCGGGTCAGCACGGCGCTTGTGGTGGTCGCGGTGGCGGCTTTCGCCGCGGTGGTGTCCTACAGCCATATCTATGATCTGGGCCGGGCCCATGGCCAGTCCGGCACGGCGGCGCGGCTGCTGCCGCTGTCGGTCGACGGGCTGATCCTGGCGGCGTCGCTCGTGATGCTGCACGAGGCGCGGAACCGGCGCCAGCCACCCGCTCTGGCCCGCTCGATGCTGGGCCTGGGAGTGGCGGCCACGGTGGCCGCGAACGTGGCCTACGGCGCGTCGTACGGCTGGCTGGGGGCGGTGATCTCGGCATGGCCGGCGGCCGCTTTCATCGGCGCGGTCGAGATGGTCATCGGCCTGATCAGGGGCCCCGCTGCGCATTCCGCGCGAATTGCGCGCATGCCAGGACGGTCACCGGCGCCGGGCACCTCGGCCGAGGCTGCCGAGATGGCTTACGCGGCGTCGGTGGCCGGCGGGAACCCGCTCGCTGAGCGGGCCCTGGCCGACCGTTTCGGCATCAGCCGGACGCAGGCCCGCAAGATCCGGGCCGGCGCGGCCGCTGCGGCCAACGGCCACCAGGAAACCGCCGGCGTAATCCGCTAGCGATCGGCAGCTTGCAGAGATCTTGCAAGTTCCTGATCGGCATAGTTAGGGGCTCGCCTGATACGCCTCCCGGCTCAGCCGCGCGATGCGCTTGCGCACCGCGGTCTTGGACAGGCCGGTGCGGCGCGCGATCTCCTCGTAGCTGCACTGCTCCTTGCCGTAGCGGAGCTGCCAGACCTGGCTGTCGGCGACGTCGGCCCGGGGCCGGGGACCGCGCGGGCGCAGATCATCGCCGACCCACCGTGCCACCGTGCGCGGATCGGCGCCGAGCTGCTCGCCGATCTGCCGGGTGGTGAGTCCTGACGAGTACGCCCGGGCAGCTTCCGCCGCCCGGGCCTCGTCACGCGTGCGGGTCATGCCGGCTCGGTCTCGCTGACTCCGGTGATGACGGCCTGGACCTCGCCGCCGCGGCGCTGGCCGGCACCGACGCCCACCGTCACGGTGTCATCCGGGTTGCCGGTCGCGTACAGCGTCCAGGTCTCGCGCTCCTCCGTGCTGCGGGTGGCGCGGCGCAGGATGGCCTTGCCGGTAACGGTGATCTTGCCGCCGCGCTCTGCGGTGATCTCGCGGGGCCTGGTGCTGGCGTAGACGTCGCCGATGGCGATCCAGCATGGGCCGGCCATCTTGCTGCGGCTGGGGGCTTCGGTCTGGGTGATGGTGATGGTGATGGTGCTCATCTCGGGCTCCTCGGGTCTTTCCCTGCTGACACCCCCATAATGCCGCAATGGAGCCCGGTTGTCAAGCCAGAACGGAGGGGGAAGCCCGCGCCGGAAAGAGCCGAGTGTCAGCAAGGATCTTTTGCACTCCGAAGGAGCCGACGCGGGCCCGCGCTCAGGCTATGCCCCGATGATTACTGGGTGGATCCGGCGGCGATCGCGGACCAGATCAGGCCATCGTTGGTGACACCCTCGGTGCTGGTGACGGTCAGGATGACGGGCGCGCGGGGAAACATGAGCTGGACCGGCCCGGTAACGGCGCCGGCGCCGCTGCTGCCGGACAGCAGCGGCAGCAAGGTGTTGGTGCCGCCGACGGCCTGGACCGCGAAGGTGATGTTGCCCGCCGTGCCGCCGGTGGCCTGGAACGTGAAGATCACCGGCCCGGAGTACAGGCCCAGGAGGTACTTGATCGTGGTGCCGTGCGCGATATTGCCGTTCTGCTGGGCGCCCAGGACCCGGTCGAAGCCATTGCCGATCGGCGGCGCGGTGTAGCCGGAGGTGCCGTAGACCCGGTTCTGCGGGTTGTCCTGCCACGTTGAGATCGGCGGCGGGGGCCGGGCGGACCCGTCGAGCTGGAAGTAGACCATGGTCGCGTCGACGGAGTCGAGCGGGCGGCAGGACGCGACCAGGGACCCGGCGTGCAGCGCGCCGAAGCCCTGCGGCACGCCGGTGCCGGAGGTGACCGGGGTGCCGGTGTAGCCGAGCATCGGCACGATCCAGTCTTCCTCGTAGGTGGTCGACGCGGAGTCGAGCATGCCGAGCGAGATCCGGGCAAAGGGGAACGTGGACGCGCCGCCGGCCTGGAGCTCCATCCCGACGTCGTAGCTGAGCGCGTTCTGGGTCGAGACCTCGACCGCTTCCAGGAATGTGGTGACGCCGTGCGGCATCGCGGTGCTGGCCGGGACCCGGATCAGGGTCTGGGAGTTGGCGACGAGGGGGATGCCGGACAGGGCGATCTGCTCGGCGATCTGGGCCGGGCTGGGCGCGACGCCGGTGACCCCGGGCAGGCCGGCCAGGATCGCGGTGCCGGCCAGGGTCTGGATCCAGACGTCGGCGTCGCCGGTGCACGCGATGTAGGCCAGCGGGGCGAGGGGAAAGGTGTCGTTGCCGCCGGCGTCCATGCCCTCATCGCCGCCCAGGTAGGCGGTGACCGCCTCGTCGAGGTTGTACAGCAGCTGCGGGCCGTGGCCGGCCCAGATCACCTGCCGGACCCGGTCGGCGCGGGCCTGGACGATGACGGGCGCGAAGTCACCCACCAGGGGTCACCACCAGGAGAACGGGCGCAGGATCCGGGGCTGGCTGACGCCGCGGCCCTCGTAGGCGTCGCGGATCAGCAGCGACGACAGGATAAATCCGCCGATCCCGACCGCGAGCTCGAGCCTGCGGTTGGCGATCAGATGCGGCCGGCGGCGGCGGGTCATCGGTCGTCGTGGAACCGGTCGTGCATCCGGCGGGCCTGGCCCAGGCTCTCATCCCGGGCGCGGTCGGCGTCGTCGCGGCGGCGCTGCCCATCGCGGTAGGCCCGCCGGATGGCGTCCTCGGCTTCATCGTGCAGGGACTTCCAGACCACGGCGCCGAGCATCGCCGCGGTGCTGCCGCAGGTGATCAGGTTCCGCGCGATGGCCGCCCGGCGTTCCCGGCCGGCCTGGTCCTGCCAGAAGGGGCCGGGGGCGGGGCTGTCTGCGGGCTGTGGTTCGGCCATAGGTCCTCCAGGGTGGTCAGCCGCTGCTCGTGGCAGAGCAGCAGCTCGATGATCTTGTCGCGGAGCTGCTCGGTGGCCCGGGCCTTCCGGTACAGGCCCAGCGCCAGCCGCCAGCCGCCGGATCCCAGCGCCCCGGACCCGACGAAGATCGCGACGAGCTGGGCTGCGGTGTTCACGGGCTCAGCCGATCCGGCGGGCGATCAGCGTCACGGTGTAGACCGCGCCGGTGGTGCCGAGCGCGATCGCGGTCACGTTGACCGTGTCGGCGGCCGAAAGCTGCATGGTCACCGTCGGGAGCGGGACGGGCTGGGTCATGCCGGTGACGCCGGGGACCACGGCCATCAGCGGCGACAGGCGCGCGGCCGCGGTCTGGTTCAGCGCCATGTTGTTGGAGTCGGCGGCCGCGACGGTGACCCCGGTGATCTCCAGCAGCCCGGTGATCTCCCACAGGCCGGCGGTGCCCGGGGTGATGGTGCAGATGACCTGCCCGGCGGTCGGTGTGGTCCGGGCCTGGGTGGCCTGCACGGTCGGGACCGAGTCGCGGAACAGGGTCACCGGGCCGAGCTGGCTGGCCATCAGCGGCCCGGCTTCCCAGACCGGGGGCTGCGGGCGGGTGAAGGCCTGGATCGTGATCTGATCGCCCGGGCTGCCGCCGTAGACGGACCAGGCATAGCCCTTCATGTTCACCACGGCGAAGCCGCGGGGCGGGATGACCGCGACCCCGGGCCCGGACGGCGGCGGCCCGATCTTCAGGGTGTCGGCGGTCAGGAACAGCTGGCTCGCGCTATTGGAGGAGATCGCGAGCGCCGCGAACGGGATCTTGTACTGGTCCGCGGCCTGGCCCAGGACGCTGAGCTGGTAGGTGTCCTCGCCGAGCACGGAGCCGGGCAGCATCTTGCGGAGCAGGTCGGTCAGGTCCCCGATCGCCTTCGGCCAGTCCGGCTCGGGGCCGGCCAGGCCGGCGTGGCCGGCGTTCCCGCCGGGCAGCTCGGACTTCCGGGGAGCGGGGGGCCACCGGCGGCCCCCGGGCGCGTTCACAAGGCCGCCAGCGCGAGCGGGGCGGCGGCCGTGACCGTCTGCTCAGCCTTATGCCGGGGCCCGGCGGTGGCGCGCACGAAGCCGTACACGCCGATCGCGCCGGCGGCGAGCAGGATCGGGACCAAGACCGCGAAGTGCTCGATCCCGGAGATGACGGGCTGCACCACGGATCCGGCGGCGTTGGACGCGATCTGCCCGGGCCAGTTCAGCGGATTCCACCCCAGCCCGGAGAACAGGCCGGGGCTGCCGCCGGTGTAGGCGGCCAGCGCGGAGGCCTTGCCGGGCACGGGCGCGTCGGAGAAATTCGCGCCGTATCCGTAGTGCGAGCTCGCCCAGGGCGAGGCGATCAGCGCGGCGCGGGCGGCCTCGGGCTGGTTCGCGACCAGGCTGGCGCGCAGCGCCTGGTAGTTCGGCATGGCCAGGTAGTCGGCGGCGCCCTGGAGGCCGGCCTGCCAGCCGGCGAAGTCGGCGGCGCCGCCGCCGTACTGCGACCCGGTGGTGGTCAGCTGCGGCTGCCCGGGGACCGGTCCCTGGTTCAGCGGGTTGTACGCTCCGCCGCCTCCCTCGCTCAGCTCCCAGTCGTAGACGAACTGCTCGTTGCCCGGCGAGGCGGGGGCGCCGATCTCGGCGAGGAAGTCATCGGCCCAGGTCAGCGCCGCGCCAGGGCCGCCGCCCTGGGTGAAGATCGACCACGGGCTCATGCCGGCCTCTTCCGCGGCGGCGGCAGGATCTTCCGCTTCGGCTTCGGCTTCGGCTTCGGCTTCTTGGGCTTGGGCTTGGGCTTGGGGTGCTGCAGCGCGTAGATCGACTTCTGCTCGTTCGCGGTCAGGGTGTCCAGGGTGGAGATCTGGCTGGTGGCGGCCTGGAGCTGCTGCTGCAGCGACAGCATGTCGGTCTGGTAGCCGGTGTCGCCGCCGTACCCGGAGTAGCTGTAGGGGGTGGCGGTGCCGGTGTCGGCGTAGCCGGTCCCGGTGGTGTCCGCGGCGGTGCTGGCGGCCGGGGTGCCCGCCGAGCTGCCCGACGACTTCTTATAGAGCGCGAGCGCGGCGACGCCGGCGATGCCGGCGGCGCCGAAGACGAGCGCGGGCTTGCGGCGGGCCAGGGCGGCCAGGCCGCCGCCGCGGCCCGCGGCCGCCGGTGGTGCGCCGGGCGGGGTGGTCATGTGATTCCGAAGGTGGAGGTGGCCATCGCCCGGGCGAGCGGGCTGGCGGCGGTGGCGGGGGACAGCGAGTCGCCCGGATAGGAGGCGGGGTCGGGGCGGACCAGGCCGGCGGCGACCTTGGCCGGGTCGTAGCCGATGAACAGCTGCGGCGGGCTGGCGTAGCCGGCGTACTTGGTGCGCTGCGTCATGACCGAGGGCCAGCCGTACCTGATCGTGCCGTTGTCCCCGGCGATCGCCCTGCCGTGCAGCCAGCCCAGGCCGCGGGCGAGCGCGATCGCCTGCGGCGCCGACCAGCGGACCGGCGTGTGGAAGATCTGGATCCGGGGCCGCATCGGTTCAGCCCCGGCCCTGGAATGCCTTGATCAGGTTCGATCCGCCGGTGCTCGCGGCGGAGGTGTCCTTGGCGAACCCCTTGTAGTAGTAGACGGCCAGGTAAAGGCCGACCAGCCCGGCGCTGTAGAGGAGTGCCTTGCGTCCCATCTGGGTCCTCCTCTCTAGGCGAGCCGGCTCGAGGTAGCCGGCGTCGGCGGCAGGGTCGTGTTGACCGGCGCGGCCGCGGCCGCCGGGCCGGCCGCGGGCGTGGTGGTGAGGCTGGTACCGGCCCGGACCGGCACGAGCGGCACGTAGGGGCTCATCCAGGCGGCGGCCCAGCGGGCGGGCAGCGCGGCCGCGGTCGAGAGCTCGGCGAGCGGCGTGGACAGGAAGACCTGCGCGGCGATCAGGCCCAGGGCGACGGCGGCGAATCCCCTCATGACAGGATCCCGAGGCGCTGCAGGGCCTGGCCGGCGGTGACCTGGGCGATGATCAGGGCCGCGATGATGATCAGCGACAGGCCGGCGCTCACAGCGGCAGCCTCGAATGCAGGCGGCAGGTCCCGTCGGACTGCCGGTCATAGCCGGGCGGGCAGGTCCCGTCGGCGCGGGGCGGGACGCTGACCGGCGGGTTGCCGGGCAGGCCGCTGGGCGGCGGGGCGGCGGATCCGGGCGCGGCGTCCTGGCCGTAGGGCTGGTTGATGAACTTGGCCCGGATCCAGCCGGCCATCCGCGCGGGGCCGCCGCGGAGCAGGTTGAAGATCAGCGGCCAGGCGAAGAGGGCCAGGAACGCGCCGGAGGGATTGCCGGAATCAACGGGGAAAGTGAACCGCCGCGGCTCCGGAACGGCGGGAGCGGGTACCGGCCCGGCAGCCGGGGCCGGCTCGGGCTCCGGAGCGGGGGTGGCGTAGCGGAACGGCTCGCCGGGCTGCCGGCCGGGCATAGTCCGCGCGGATCCGGGCCGGCCGCGGCGGGCGGTGCGGGGCGGCGGGGTGCGGACCGGGCGGCGGGCGCGGGGCGTGATGGCGGGATCGCGGGCGGCGCCGGCGGTGGCGCCGCTGCGCGGATCGGCGAGGAGCCTGTCCCGGCTGACCGTCATGCCAGCGGGCCGATCACTAGATCACGCCGGCAGAAGTAGCACTCGGCCTGGTATGTCCCGTCGTCCTGATCGGCGATGCTCCTCGGGTCGGGCGAGTGACCGCGCAGCATGCAGCCGAGGGTCGCCAGGAGCCTGCGGCCGGGCATGGTCAGGCCCGGGCGAGCTGGTCAGCGGTGAAGGAGGCGGCGTCGTCGGCGTAGCCGACGGCCAGGCCGCGGACCCGGATGCCGCCCTGGCCGTCGTCCTCCAGCGCGGTGACCAGGATCACCTGGGAGCGGTCGCGGGCGGGCTGGGCGTACGGGTCGTGGCTGGCGTACAGGCACAGCGACCCGACGGCCGGGGCCTGCCCGGCGGCCACGGCCTCGGCCGGGACGACCACCGGCGCCGGCGGGATCTGCGGCACGCCATCCGCCGCCGGGAAGCCGGCGGCGGCCCACCGCTGCCCCTCGGGACTGGCCGGGTCGGGGAACGAGATTTCGGTCACGGGATCTCCTCCGATTTTCAGGTGTTGCCGACGCTGGCGCGGGCCTCGCGGCGGAACAGCCGCACCCTGACGTCGGCGCCGGCCATGCCGACCAGGGCCAGGCCGGCGATGACCGCGAGCCAGAACCCCTCGGAGTCGGGGGACCAGGGCACCATCTGCCGGTCCCCGCCGGCGGCGGTGGTGACCGGGGTCGACGCGCCGGCGGCGCGGGACTGCTGGGCCGGCGACATGCCGAGCAGCGCCGAGCCGGCCAGCTGCCCGTTGATGTAGTCCGCCGAGCCGTAAAGCTGCACGTCAGGCCCCTTTCCGGGTCAGGCGGCGGAGCCGATCGACGCGGTCTCCTGGACGTACTCGATCGCCGGGGTGCCGGCCAGCGTGACGTTGTTCGTCAGGTTCACCAGGAAACGCAGCTCGGTGGCGGTGGCCTCGTCGACCGAGTCCCTGAACGCGTTCTCGGATGCGAAGTCGTGGCCCCAGAAGCCCTGGTAGGTGCTGCAGTCCGAGTCGAAGGTCTTCTCCAGCATGTGCGCGTTCAGGGATCCGTTGGGGTAGGTCTCGGGGATGTCCTGGCCCCCGAATTTCCACTGGACGTTGCCGTAGTTGGTGTAGTTGCAGGGCAGCGGCGCGGGGGTGGTCCCGTTCCACAACTGCCCGAACAGGCGGAGCAGCTGCTTGCCGACGCCCTGCCCGGCGAGGCGGATCTCGTTGTCGCCGAGCGCCACGGTCGGCACCCGGGACTCGATCAGCGAGTGGAAGGTGGACAGGTCCGGGACGATGATCTGCCCGTTCGGGGCCTGGGGGATGGTGAAGACCCGGGCCTCGACGTTCAGCGCGCCGGCGGTGATCACCGCGGTGCTGTTGCCCGTGAACACGAACAAGTCGCTGAGGGGAGCCCAGTCGATCGCGAGGTTCAGGTCGGTCGCGGAGGTCTGGGCGAAGATCGCGCCGGTGAGGGTGACCTCGTCGTAGGCGACCGGGATGTACCACTCGAGCTCGACCGGGTAGGCGGCGTTCGGGACCGCGGTCACGTTCTGCCCCATTCCCCACGTCTCGGTGTTCAAGCTGAAGGTGCCCTGGTTGACCTGGGTGCCCGGGCTGGCGCCGCCGATGCCGCGGACGATGCCCCGGTCCGACAGGTCGCCGCGCTGGGCCATCTCCCGGAACTTCAGCTTCCACCCGTGCGCGTTGATCAGGTTGCTCTGGCCGTTGGCGGAGAACCGGGCCGCGCGGATGAAGTCGTACGGCCACCGGCCGGTGGTGGCGGTGGTCCCGGTGCCGGAGGTGGTGATGGTGCCCAGGAACTGGATCACCAGGCCGGCGATGATGCCGGTCTGCAGCATCGGGATGGTGTCGGTGAACCCGAACCCGGCGATGGTCCCGATGTTTTTCTGCAAAAAGGTCAATCTACGCGTCTGCTGAAAAAACGCCTTCGGGTTCACCGAGGAGGTGGGGACCTCGATGCCCTGCATGATCTGGGTCGGCGCTGGTGACATGTCAGGAGGCTCCCTGGTGTGCCCGGGCGGCGAAACGGGCCAGGCCGGGCGGCGCGTGCGGCGCGGCGATCTCGACCGCGTAGTTGGCCAGCACGCTGACGGCGCCGACCGCGAGCCAGAAGAAGACGCGGCGCACCTCAGCCGCCGGACTTCATTTTCTGGTAGTGCTGGATGCCCAGGACCGTCGCGGCCGACAGGCCCACGATCCA
>Ga0310038_10000442_pt1 | contig 35621 bp, 34 predicted proteins | sample Sb_taG_6_FD_200461 | JGI IMG/M metagenome (GOLD analysis project Ga0310038, IMG submission 200461) | Peat soil microbial communities from Weissenstadt, Germany - Sb_50d_4_PS metaG (v2) (version 2) | ecosystem: Environmental > Terrestrial > Soil > Wetlands > Peat | place: Germany: Weissenstadt... | reverse complement strand
GCTGCGGCGCATGGACTGTATCGACTGCCACAACCGGCCGACGCACATCTACCAGCCGCCGGACAAATCCGTGGACGACCTGCTGACCGCCGGGCGAGTCGACGTCTCGCTGCCTTTCATCAAGAAGTACGCGGTCGAGGTCCTGACCAAGCCATACAAGACTACGCAGGAGGGCCTGGAAGGCATCGCGACCGATTTGGACTCGACCTACCTGACCAAGCATCCGGATGTGTACTCGAAGAAGTTGCCCGCCATCAAGCAGGCGATCACGGAAGTGCAGCGCGTGTTCTCCACCAACATCTTCCCCGAGATGAAGCTCGACTGGCGCACCCACCCCAACAACATCGGCCACCTGTACTCGGAGGGTTGCTTCCGCTGCCATGATGGCCAGCACGTCAGCAAGGAAGGCAAGATCATCGCCCGCGACTGCGAGAGCTGCCACATTCTGCTGGGCCAGGAGAACGGCGGCTCGGCTATGGCCAAAGTGCAGTCGGCTACCTTCCAACACCCCGGCGGCGAGATGGATTTCGCCGCGATCAACTGCAACGACTGCCACACCGGCGGGGTAGGGCCGTAAGCGGGCCGGCGGCCCCTGCTCCCTGGGCTGTGACCATTAACCGCTCGCCTGTGACGCCAGTCACAGCCCGTTGCCCGGGCCGAACGTATCCTCGACCTGTTAGCCATTGGCTCACGTGGGGAGTAGCCAAATGCACACCGACAACAAGCCGCGCCTGGTCTTTTGGGAAGTCACCAAGGGCTGCAATCTGCGCTGTATCCACTGTCGCGCCACCGCGACTGAACTGTCTTCGCCCACCGACCTGCCCACGGACAAGGCGCTGGAGATCATCCGCCAGATCGCCGATTTCTCCAACCCGATCCTGGTGCTGAGCGGGGGCGAGCCGCTGTTCCGCCGCGACATCTTCCAACTCGCGCGCTACGGCACCGACCGCGGTCTGCGCGTGGCCCTGGCCACCAACGGCACGCTGGTTACGAAGAGCGTCGCGCAGAAAATCGTCGAAGCTGGCGTGCGCCGCGTCTCCATGAGCATGGACGGCGCCGACGCCGCCACCCACGATAGCTTCCGCGGCATCCCCGGGGCCTTCGAGAGCACGCTGCAGGGCTTCCGCAATCTGCAGGAGCTGGGCATGTCGCTGCAGATCAATATGACGGTGGCCCGCCACAACGCGCACCAACTCCCGGCGGTGATGGAGCTGGCGCGCTCAATCGGCGCCGACGCGCTGCACACCTTCCTGCTGGTGCCGGTGGGCTGCGGCGTGGACATCGCTGCCGAGCAGATGGTGCCGCCGGAAGAGTACGAGCGAATCCTTAACTGGTTCTATGACCAGTCGAAAAGTGGAGACATCGAGCTGAAGGCCACTTGCGCGCCACATTATTTTCGCGTCGCCAAACAGCGGCAGGTGGAAGAGCGCAAGGCAGCGCAGTCTGCCGCACAAGCGGAGACAGCCGATCCCAACGCCATCGGACCTACGGAGACGCTGATGCCCAGCGGTACCGGCATCGTGCTGCATCCTCATGCCCAGCGTGCAGGCCATCCGGGCGGACACCCCAGCGGCCATCCCCAGGGCATGAACGCGGCGACCAAAGGGTGTCTGGCCGGCACGGGCGTGTGCTTCCTCTCGCATGAAGGCGAAGTCTTTCCCTGCGGCTACCTGCCGGTGAAGGCCGGCGACCTGCGCGAGCAGACTTTCGCCAAAGTCTGGACCGATTCGCCGGTGTTCGAGCTGCTGCGCGACACCGGCAACTTGAAAGGCAAATGCGGGTGCTGCGAGTTCCGCAACATCTGCATGGGATGTCGCGCGCGCGCCTTCGCGGCTACGGGAGACATGCTGGACGAAGAACCGTTCTGCGTGTACCAGCCGCGCACCGCCAATGCACGAGGTGGCGGGAACGAAGCCTGAGTCACGCGTCACTGACAACTGACAACTGCTTCAATGTCCGACACGGTCACCAATCTTCGAACCCTGAACCAGGCCCGGCTGCGTTCCTTCGTGCTGCCGCGCGAGCACGGCGCCTGGGGCATCCTGCTGGTGCCGTTGGTCACCGGCGCGATCGTTGCGCTCCTGCGCGGCGGCGCTGTGGTTCCACTGTTGCTGTTCCTGGTGGCCTCGATATCGCTCTTCTGCCTGCGCACGCCGGTCGAAGCTGCGCTGGGCACATCGCCGCAGCGTATCGACACTCCTGCCGAACGGCGGCTGGTGATCGCTGCCGTTGCTGGTTATTCAGTCGTGGCGTCCATCGCGCTGGCTGTACTGCTGTGGCATGGAAACAATTCCGGCCTGCTCATGCTGGGCGCGATCGCCGCGTTCTCCTTCGGCACGCAAGCCTTGTTGCGCCGGTTTGGGCGCGGGACCCGCTTGCCGTCACAGATCGCAGGGCTGGTCGGACTGACTTCCACCGCCGCCGGCGCCTATTACGTCTCCATCGGCCGCTTCGACACCACCGCCTGGATGATCTGGGCTGCCAACTGGCTGTTCGCCGCCAACCAGGTCCACATGGTGCAGTTGCGCATACGCAACGCCAAGGTGGCGGGGCTCAGAGAGCGGCTGGCGCGGGGATGGAAGTTCCTCGCCGGCGAGATCCTTACCGTCGTTCTGCTCGTGGTCTTCTTCCATTTCCGGCTGTTGCCCAAGATGAGCGTGGTCGCCTTTCATCCCATGTTGCTGCGCGGCGCCGCCTGGTTCTTCAAGAAGCCGCGCCCTCTGCGCGTGCACCGCCTGGGATGGATGGAACTCGGCTTCGCCCTCATCTTTGGCGTGATGTTCGTTTCCGGCTTCTTGCGATAACCCTCAAGAAAGCAAAAAGCCGGACGGGTTAGTCCGGCTTTCTTCACCTGGCGGATTTGGGTTGCGGTTACATCACCAGCGCCAGGTGTTCCAGTTCCTGTCGCATCACTTCCAGCGAGCAGCCTGCACTGCCCAAGCGGCTGGCGGCATCCCGCGCCGCATCCCGCGAAACCCCATAGCCGTGGCCCATCATGAAGACCTGCAGCAGCTCACCAGACTGCTGCGAATCCAAGCCTCCCTGGATCAACTCGTTCCTCAGATTGGCCACATCCGATATGTTGAACTTTTGTCCCATCTTTCACCTCCGACCCTGGCCTCACCTTCTTCTATCGTATTGGACACGTTCCAACGTTAGTTGTTGCGAACAAAATTTTGATTGAAGCGTGCAACCAAATCCGTTTTCGGGAATCGCCGGGCTGCCTGGAACCAGGTGCCGCCGATTTCCACCGCTCCTCTCTTGTTACCTACGTTCGTATGGCACACCATGTTCCCCGCTACTCCGACATCTTGCTGATGTGGACGTCGAAGCCGGTCTTGGGCAGCAGCGATGCCAGTTCGAAAGCGCGGAATCCAGAGCCGGCGATCTCGGTGTGCCGGAAGAGCCCGGGCTCGGTCTCGACCACTTGGCGGTTGCCGCTGAAGTCCTCGAGGAACGCCTGTGCCGACTTGACATCGGCGCCGCCCTTCGTGCCCCGGCGCGTGATGGATTCCGTCGCGTAAGAGCGCACCAGCTTGGGCCAGTATTTCTCCAGCAGCGGCGTGCTGGCGAAGATGTCCGCCCACACAATGTTGCCGTCGATCGCCACCACCACGCCGACCGCGTTCTGGTTGCGCAGTTGCTTGATCACGCTCTCGTAGGAGTGCTCCATGGGTGCGGCCACGGCGTCCACCTTCTTCTGGACTTCATCGTTGCCCATCACCTTCGCGTAGGAAGTCGTGCCTCCGACCGAAGCTTGAGGCGCGGCGTTGGCCATGACCCGCGTCGATTCGTTGACCTCCGACCACACCTTCTGCTGGTTCTTGTCCGCCATCGCACCAGCGCGGACGCTGGGCTGTGCCATCTGGGTCACGTACGAGCTCTTGCCGCTGCTAGCGCCCATGCCGCCGAACTGCGCGCTGGTGCCGGTCCAGCGCCCGGGCTCGACGCAGAACACGCTCAGATCCACGGGATCGCTGTTGGAAGGCACGATGCGGTCTTTGCCCACCACGCGGTCCTGCTTGCCGCCGGTGACGATCTCTCCCGCCAGCAGCAGCAGCGGCTTGTCGGAGTTGTTCACCAGCACCAGCCGGTTCACCTGCGCCCCGTCGTGTCGCGGCGGCAGCGGCCGGCGGCGCACCAAGCCTTGCACCTGTCCGGCCTCGCTCACTACCACCTCGCCCGAGCGCAGTCCCTCGTCCAGGGTGATAAACATGTGCGTGTCGTGGCGGCGATCGCTGACCACCGGAAAGATGGTCAGACTGCCGTGCGTGATCGGCGCGAGCACGCGATACTCGCCGGTGGATACATCCTCGGGCTGCCGGCCGCCGCCCCAGGCAATAACCTCGCTCGCCATCAACGTAAACAACCCCAGAGTCCCAATCCATGCCGTTCGAGCTAATGTCATTTCTTTCCTCCTTGAGGCCGGCGTTGGAGCGCTGGCCTTCTTGGGAAGAACGGCGGGACAGTGTTTTCTTGCATCCAAGTTGATACCATCCAACACAGTTGAGCCGGAGTCATGTAAGAGGCCATGAGCGGCACTGCCCAAATGCCCGGTCCGGTCGCAGGGAGAATCCGCGCCAGCGCGGTTGCGGATCTGTATCAGCATAGCCACGCCGCCGATGTTGGTCTCTCCGAGCAGGAGTTCGCTCGCATCCTCGGCGAGATCGCAGCCAAGCATCTGCCCGCTGGAGCTAAGGAAAGCGATGCCGTGGGGTTCTGCCGCGGGCTGCGCCTGGAGGAGTTGGCTTTGGCTCGTGCCTGCGCCGCCGGCCACGAGCGCGCCTGGGAGGTTTTCCTTACGCGGTACCGCGAGAAGCTCTACGCCGCCGCCCGCTCCATTGCCCGCGAAGACAGTTCGGCCCGCGAACTGGCCGACTCCCTCTATGCGGACCTCTACGGCACGGAAACGCGTGAGGGCCGGCGAACCTGCAAACTGAACTACTACACCGGCCGCGGCTCTCTGGAAGGCTGGCTGCGCGCCACGCTGGCGCAGGAGTACATCAATCGCTACCGTCGCCGGCACCGCGACGTCAGCCTGGAAGAAAAGACGGAAGCGGGCGCGCAGTTCGCCGCCGCCGATCCGCCCCCGCAACAGGCGCCCGACCCGCGCCTGGTGGAGGCGACGGACACCGTTCTGGCCGCGCTCGCGGCCGAAGAGAGGTTTATCCTTGCCTCGTACCACCTGGACGGGCGCCCGCTGGCGGAAATCGCGCGCACGCTTGGTGTGCACGAATCCACCATCAGCCGCAAGCTGGAGAAGGTTGCGCGGGTGGTGCGGGAAAGGATAATGGACGAGTTACTGCGTCGCGGCATGAGCCGCAGACAGGCGGAGGAAGCGCTCGCGACCGACGTCCGCGACGTTGCGGTGGATGTCACTGGTCGCCTCGTGCAAAAAGACGGCGCTTCTGCGTTCTATAGGAAGGGCGGCGACTAAATGGCTGAAGTTCCCAAGATCGTGAGCGAGCGCCTGCGCAGCCAGGCGGCGGCCGGCGAGCATCCCGACGCTAACCTGCTTTCGGCCTTCTCCGAGCGCGCGCTCAGCGAGCAGGAACGAGCGCAGGTACTCGACCACTTGTCGCGCTGCGCCGAGTGCCGCGAGGTGGTGGCACTTTCGGCGCTGCCGCAAGTCGACGAAGAGCGGTTGGTAGCCGCCGGTCGCGGGTCAGCCGGCGCAAGCCGTTCCTGGTGGCGATCGCCCATAGTGCATTGGAGCGCACTCACGGCGGCGGCGCTGGTGGTGCTGATCGCAGTCGGCGAGCGAATGCGGCTTCGACAGGAAAACACCGCTAGCGCCCCGGCCATCGCCAGGTACGAACCCGCGGAAAAGCAGATCGCATCGGCCCCCGCAACCGTCCCAGCCCCACCCCAGCAGAAGCAATCACAGAGGCTTGCGGAGACGGCAAGACCGCCGCGTCGTGCTCAGGCATTCAATGCTCCGAAACCAATAGGTGCGGTGAGCGGCGGGAAGCTGGCGAGCGGTGACAGGGTCGCGACCGGCAGCGCCACTGGCGCCAGCGCCGGTATCGGCGGGCATAATCTCCCTCCACCTGCCGTGCTTCCGATGAAACCACACGCGAACGCCGACGCGGCATCTACGACGACCGACGGTCCGGCGTTCGAGAGCGCAAACGAACAGGCCCAAGCGAAGGCGGCGGCTCCCGCGCCGTCAGCGAGGGCCAAGCAGTCGGTCGGGGTTTCCGCCGCAGCGGCAGCGCCTGCACTGCAGACCGAGGGCGCACCACTTTCTCAGGGCCGGAGCGCGAGCTTCACCACGCGCGCGTTTCTCGGTCCGCGTTGGAGCGTTTCCGACTCCGGCGCCCTGCAGCATTCCTTCGATGGCGGACGAAGCTGGAAAGAAGTTGCCGTCGCGGAGGGCGTCAGCTTCCGCGCGGTCGCAGTCGTGGTTGTTAGTGATGTGTGGGCCGGTGGATCCGGCGGCGCGCTGTTTCACTCGGCCGATGGCGGAGAGCACTGGGCGCGTGTGCGAGTGCAGTTGAACGATCGGACGCCGAGCGGCGATATCGTACGTATCGAGTTCGCGGATGCCCAAAACGGAGTGGTCACCACCTCGACCGGCGAAACCTGGAGGACCCCGGACGCCGGTTTGACCTGGCGCTGGCAGTGATCGGCCATCAATAAACACTCCTGACTTGCACCGTCGCCTTGGCGGCATACGCGAAGCGCGGCTCAGCCCGAACTCCCTCGCAGATCAGCCCAGCGACGTACTCCCCCACTGCCGGAGCATGCTTGAAACCGTGTCCCGAGCCGCCTCCGGCGATCCATAGGTTCTCGATGTCCGGGTGGCGATCGATCAGAAAATCGCCGTTGGAGGTGTTCTCGTATGCGCACACCCTGATTTCCGACAACGGCGAATCCCGTAGTTCAGGAAAATAGGTGCGCAGGTGCTCGCGCATGGCGCGCAGCCCGCGTGGGCTGACTATCCTGTCGGCGGTCTCGGGATCGAACTGCGGCCCATGCCCATCGAAGCCAATCTTGATCCCCCGCTTCTCGATGTCGGGCGTGCCGTAGATGTTATCGGCGTAGCTGTACCATGCCGGCATCGACTGGGGCGCATAGCTGCTGCTGCCGGCTGCCACGGAAAAGAAGAACACTTCCTGCCGCGACGGGAACATGCGCTTGCCGACGGTATCCGGAAAGATGCATGGCAACCACGCGCCACAGGCGAAAACGAACTCGCCAGCGGCGACGCGCCGCCCGGTGTTGGTGATGATCTCGTCCAGACGCGAACCGGTGCGAGGCACTTCGACGGCTTCTCCGATGTACTCGACTCCGTCCTCGACCGCTTGCGCGACCACCGCCTGTACCGCGCGGCGCGCCAGGAGGACGCCAGACTCCGGTTCCAGCAAGCCCCAATCGATACCACGCAAGGAAAACTGCGGGCAACGCTTGCCTAACTCCGCGCGTGACAGCTTTTCGCATGGCACGCGCAACCTGGCCAGAGTGGCCAGGCTTTCCTGCGGATAACGGTCCTGCTTGCGCGCCAGCCACAACATACCGGTGCGCAGAAAAAGCTCCTGTCCGGAGTGGCGCGTGAATTCGCGCCAGAGCCTCATCGACCGCAACGCGAAGCGGGTGTAGAGTTCGTCGGGACCGTAGCCCATCCGCATGATTCGCGTCTCGCCACCGGAACTGGAGCGGCTGTGGCCCGGGCCGTAAGCGTCCAGCAGCGCCACTTTATTCCCGCGCTGGCGAAGTTGGTAAGCGGTCCACGCGCCGAACGCTCCGGCGCCGATGACGGCCACGTCGTATCTTTGCCGGGTGCTCACGTGCTCGCCCGCTGTTCCGCGTTCCGGCAGGCGAGAGCCGCCGTCACCAGATCTTCCAGCGCGCAGCCCAGGTTCTTGAAGACCGTGATTTCGTCTGAGCAAGTCCGGCCTGCTTTATTGCCACTCGTGATCTCGTGCAGGTCGGCGAACACGTGCTCGCGGCTGATTTTGCCCTCGCGCATCGGAATTAGCAGATCGCCGGCCTCGGCGAATGCGCTTTCATAGGTCTCGACCACGACTCGTGCCCGTCGCATGGTTTCGCTGTCCACCTCACGCTTGTCGGGTTGGAACGCGCCGACCAGGTTCAGGTGCGTGCCGGGCCGCAGCCACTTTCCTTCAAGAATCGGCGTCGAGGAGTTGGTGCAGGTGCAGATCACGTCGGACTGCGAGGCGCAGGTGCGAGCGTCAGCCGGCTCGACCGCCAAGCCGAGCTCGTTCGCCATCGCAGCCGCGAACGACTGGCTGCGCTCTGCGCTCGAACCGCAGACCAGCACGCGCTCGAATCGCCTGACGGCGGTCATCACCTCGATGTGCGACCGCGCCTGCCTTCCCGTGCCGAACACGCCCAGAACCTTGGCATCCCGGCGCGCCATGTGCCGGGTGGCAACCGCCGAGGTCGCGGCCGTCCGCACATCGGTCAGGTAGTTGGCGGCCATAAGCGCCCGCAGTTTGCCGCTGACGGGATCGAGCAGGACATAGCTGGCTTGCACCCGTTCCGCGGCGTTTTCGAAGAAGGTCAACAGCTTGGTCCCGAGTCCGGGCACGGCGCTGTCGTAGCAGGGCATCACCAGCAGCACGCCGCGGCCCGCCATCTCCACGCGGGTGCGGACGGGCATCACGGCGGTGGCGCGGTATTCGCGCGTGAAGGCGGCTTCGATCGCATCCACGACTTCGGCAGGATGGAGCAGCGAACGGATGTCGGAATCCGTGAAAATCCTCATGTTGTGTGTTACGGCGGCAATTCGGGCGGTAGCATAACGCAGGCTCCGCCTCTCACCACTCGACATTTACCTGAACCACCAGTTTAGCTGCCAGCGCAGCCAGCGGGAGAAGCGGTTGTTGGAATGCTTCTCGTCGGGCGGATTCGTCGCAGGCGCACCGCTCGGCTCCCTCAAGACCTGATCGCGAAGCACACGCCGGTACTGGCTGCGAGCCGCGGCGAAGCGCGTTGCGAGTTCTCGATCAGCCGGGCCGCGCGGAAACCAGTAGTTGCAGAAACACAGCCGCCGCCAGTCCCTGGCGGCCAGCAGCGTCAGCCGGGTGGAATAGCAATGGCAGACGAACAGACCGTGCCCCTCATGGCGCATCGGAATCAGATGCAGGCAGGCCTTCTTGTCGGCGATGCCTTCAGGAATCGAACAACTCCGGCATTCGGAGGGCGTGACCGGCGCGCCTTCCGCCGCCTCACAGGGAAAGCTCCCATCGCGCTCCGGCCCCCGGTAAGGACACGCGGGTAATGGTTTCAGTTCAGGTTCCGGCATTCACCACCGCGGCAGCGCCTTCTGCCGTGTAGGGCACATGAAGCGCACTATCCCGATTACAGCCGAAGCCACCGGTAGTGGAACAAGCCATTTCTTCTGTCTTCGGCACTCAACAGACTATCCAGTTGATACACCTTCCACTCTGCCACGCTGGAGCTTTTCACTTCCGCGATCAGCTCGTGGCAATCCGGCGGAGTGTACTTGTAGATCTGGTACACGAAAGCATTCTTGCTTCGTCTTTGACCGCGTCCGCTCTGTTCGTGGGATGACATTCGACTCACATCCAGAGGAGATCTCATTGCACCCCGGCCGGTTTCCAGTTGAGCCGGAAATCCAGGTACAGAGGCGTGATCTTGACGTGCTCGGCCGAGCGGTACTTCGGCTGCTTAGCCATCTCCAGCAGGGAGAGGATCGCGCCGGGATTACCCTGGCTGAACTCCAGCACGCGTTCGAACAACTCGCCGATGTTTTCCGCCGAAAGGCCCACTCGCCGTGCCGCCTCTTCGATGAAGCGCTCCGCCACGGTTGGCAGGAAACCGCGGATCTCGAACCTGTCGGAGCGCTCGCGATAGAACGGCTGCAGGAACCCGAGGTTTTCCATGTGTGCCGAACGGGCTACGGTTACAACCGCCGTGCCTCCCCAGCCCGTGATTTCTCGTACCGCGGCAGCAAAGGCGTACGAGGGCAGCCTGAGGTGATCGAGCACGACACAGTAGCTGCCCTCCCGCAAGGCGTCCATCACTATGCCCTTGAGAGCAGTCGCCGATTTCGCCCGGATGGCCTCGGCCGGCTTCCCGGCGAACGTTCGAAGCAAGCGCGGCGCTCCGGTCGTCAAAAGGGCCAAGGCCAGATTGCGGAACACCGTCTGCGGACTTACCGATTGCGGCGAGTAGAGCACGTGGGGGAATTCTGGCGCCACACGCTTGAACAAAAGGGTTTTGCCCACGCCCGAGGGGCCGTGCACGAGGAACGGCCGCCGTTTCGCGAAACGCCGCCGCAAGCCTTCGATTTCCGCCTCGCGATCGAAAAAGAAGCCGGGCGTCATTGGTGCACCGTCCTCCGTTATGCCGTGACCCGCTGCAGCATGGCTCTGCAGTCCCGCACGATGGCGTCCAGTTCTTCACTGCGCTGGCGATATGTCGCCATGTGCCGCTCGTATTCTTCCGAGGACGTCCGCCAAGCCGAGACGGCGTGCTCGATCGCCTGCCGGATTCCACCGAGCGTGGCGTCAATCTTCAGGTTCAGCGCCTTGCGGAAATCGTGGGTGCTCTTCTCGATGCGCTCCAGGTAGTCGTAGCGGATACGGCCGGCGTTCCGGTAGAGCTCCATCTTGATCTTGCCCTGCATCTTCGAGAGCGCGTAGCTACGGAACAGAAACTTCGGCAGCACGAATGGGATTTTATCGATCGCAAAGTAGAACAGTGGATCTACCTTGTAGTAGAGGTGCGTCTCCGCCCGCAGCGACTCCGGCGATTCGAAGGTTTCTACGCCGATGTCGAACAGGCGCGAGGTTGCGCCGCGAATGTTGCGAATGATGGCGTTCGTCTTTTCGGTGAAGCGTGCAGACATGGCCGTGAACACCATGTTCATCTTGTGATCTTCCTCGAGCCGCCAGGCATTAAACACAGCCTCCACCTGCTGCTTCATGAAATCGTCCAGGAGCCGGCCCAGTTCGCCGCGGCCGGCGTTCGCGTGTGCGCTGTAAAAGTCCTGCAGCCGTTTGCGAACCGAGGGCACCGATTCTTCCACGCGCCGGTTCAAGTCGGACTCGACTTCCCCCACCAGCCGATTGATCTCGCTGGCAAGCAGGACATTCATGTCACTTCGCTCCTGCTCGATCATTGCCAACTCGATCTCCAGGAGTTGTTGCTTTTCCTGAAGCTCGGCGAGCGGTACCGCGGCGGCTTTCGCCTCTACTTCAATGGCAAAGCGCAGACCGCTGGCGACGCGCAGCACATCGCTTAACGAGGATTGCAGCAGAACCCGGCCCTTGTCCTTCATCAGAAACCGGTACAACGCTTCCTCGAAGCGAAGGAGTCCGCTGGCGCCCAGGCTCTGTTCGTCCGAGGCTTGTTTGGCTTCGAGAGCCTTGCGGGCCGACATTGGAAAGAGCTCGATATCTGCGAAGCCTGTCTGCTGTTCGATCTGGGTTCGGGTGAAGGCCAGTGATTCCTGCATCTCGGCTTCAGTCATCAGATCGATTTTGTTGAGCACGAAGAAGAAGTGATGGACTTCTTCCTTGGCGCGGTGCAGGAACTCGGCCTCGGCCTGGGTGAGAGGAGGCTCCACGGAAACCAGGAAAATCGCGGCATCCACCCGCGCCAGGAAGGAATGCGTGACCTCGGTATTGTGCTGGTAGGTCGAGCCCACGCCGGGCGTATCCACCAGCAGGATGCCGTCCTTGAGGTAGGGCGAAGGGTAGCACACGTTCACGTGCTTCACGCCCTTCGTGTTCTCGGGGTTGTGTCGCTCGGTAACGTAATGCTCCAGCTCTTGCATCTGAATTCCCTGCATTTCACCCGAGAGGAAATGCACAGTCACTTCCGGACGCTCGCCATAGCTGAGGATGGTAATGATCGAAGTCAGCGGCACTACCGCGACCGGCAGCACATCCACCCCCAGCAGGCCGTTGATCAGCGTGGTCTTGCCCCGCTTGAACTGTCCCAGAACGGCCAGATAGAAGCGGTTGTCGGTCAGCTTCGCGGCGGTCTCGCGGATTTCTTCTACCGCCGCGTTCTCTCCCCGTTCCTCAGCAACACGGACGATGGTCTCCACGTTGCTGAGGATGGCCGATCGGATTGGCCCAAAGTCCAATGCGGTGTCCCGTGCCGGCACGGGCTTAGCGCTCCGGCTCGGCGCCGCGGCCATGCGGTTTGATGACGAACTGATCGAGGGCTGCGATCAAGTCCTGCAGCTCGCCGACCAGTGGTTTCAGCACAGCGCCAGCGCTTTCCGGAACCTTTCCGTAGCCGCGGAGGTGCCTGGGATTCAACTCTTCCGCGGATATCTGAGCGACCGCAAGGATGCTGTGAATCGCGCGCCTGGCGGGAATGCCAGGCTGATGGGTAATGCCATGCCGCTGCACGAGGCGAAGTAGCTGCCTGCGTATGCGGGCTTCGTGCTTTTCGATTACCTGCCGCTCGGCGGGGCTGATGTCGATGAAATATTTCGGGAAGACCGCCTGCGAATTGGCCGTATTCAGCACGTTTTCTATTTCCGAGAGCAGGTGGTCGATGTACTGGCAGCTCACCAGCAAGCGCCGGAGGTGGTGCTCGTTGAGGCCGTCTTCTACATGCTTTTCCGGAACCATAACGCAGTAACCTTAGGTCACGACCATCACCGGGCAGTGCGCGTAGCGCAGAACACGAGCCGACGTCGAGCCCATGATCAGCTTCTCGAACATCGACTTCCCACGACGGCCAAGAATCACCAGGTCGATCTTGTCGGTTTCCGCGCGGTGGATGATCTGCTCCCCGGGATGCCCGACTGCGATGTCCGTCTCCAGCTTTACATCGTGTTGCTGCGCTTTCTGCTTCACGCCTTTGAGCCCTTGCTCGTAGTGTTCGCGGGCATCGTCGAGGACGGCCTCCAACTCGACCGAGGTGGCCGGTTCGGGCGGGCGGGCTACAGCAAAAACCAGGATGGTGGAATCGAGGGATTCCGCCAGGGAAATGGCGACGTCCACGGCTTTCTCAGCCTGCACCGAGCCGTCATAGCCCACCAGGATCCTGCGGAAATGCGGATTTTGTCTTGTGCCAGGCATCGGTCTCCTATCTGCTGCTTGCCCCAGCTCTCACTTGGCCGTGGAAGCCGTGGTCTGCGGGAAGGCCACAGGCTTCTGTTCCTTGCGCGGCAACAGATGCCGGGGCATGAAGAATGCATTCGCGATCATAGTGGGCACAACCGCGCTGCCGATCACGGTGGCCACCAGGAATGAGTACTGAGTCTGGTCGATGATCCCGTGGTTCAGCCCGAACAGGGACGAGATTGTACCGAACGTCAATCCGGTGGACATCATAAGGGTGTAGTACAGTCCTTCCTCGTGCTGGTACTTGAAGATCCTTACCGTCGGGAACAGGCCGGTGACTTTCGAGATCATCTTGGCGAAGAAGAGCGCCACGAACACCAGCGGGGCGCTGATCAGCGCCGGCACTGACACGAACGAACCGGCGCGGATGAAGTAAAACGGTGTCAGCAATCCAAACGTCAGCGTGCGCAGCCTGCGAACGAGTGTGTGGTCCTTGCCTACCGTTCCCGCCAGCACCATGCCGATCACATACGCCGGCAACACTGCCTCACTTCCAGCCCATACGGCTAGACCACCCATCGCGAACAGAACAAAGAGGAGGTACTTGGCCTCAATCTCGGAAACCCGTCCGCCGTAACGGCGAAAGAACTTGGGGGTGACGAACGGCAGCAGGATGAACACCGCGACGCTGACGGCGACGAAGATCAGGGTCCGCAGCGTGAACGGAGAAAAGATCAGCCCCAGCGCGATTACCGTGCCGAGGTCATTGATAAAGCAGGCGGCCAGGATAGCCTTGCCGAATTCGGTCTGGTTGAAGCCGAGTTCCAGCATGACGGCATAGACGACGGCCACCGAAGTGGTAGAGAGCGCCACCCCCGCCAGCCAGCTCGAACGCACGCTCCAGTGCAGGATGTAATGCGCGACCGCGGTGCAGCCCAGGAAAGGCCCGAAGAACCCCACCAGGCCGACCGCCGTCGCTTCTTTCCACTTGGTCCGGAACACCAGCGGGTCGAGCTCGGCGCCCGCGAGGAAGGTCAGAATCACGGCGCCAACACCCGCGAGGAAAGTGATCCACCCTGTTTTTGCGACCAGACCGCCGCCGCCAACCAGCACGACCAGTACCGCTTGCGCGACCGTGCCCAGGATGATCTCGGTCAAGGCAGTGGAGATCCTGAACCAAATGGCAAACAACGTTGCCAGCAGGGCCAGTCCCACCCACATAGCAGCCAAAGCCCACACGTTCTCCATGAGACAACTCCAGCCTGAGTTTTGTGGGATCGTTGCCGGGCGAATGACTCCGCGACAAGATCCTGTCAGGAGTCATCATCTGCCCCTGCTAAGGTGGGACAGCGGTTATACGGTGAACTCCTTCACCGATAATCAACTTGTTACAACAGGATGCAGGCCGGCGTCAATGAGATTCATGGAATACGTTACTCTCGTGCACTTCATCCACGGACCAGAAAGAGCAGCCCCGCCACCACCAGCACCGCCTCGATGATGGCAATGAACACCCTCTCGGGGAGCCGATCGACAATCAGCTTGCCGAGGGACGAACCACCGATCATGATGGGGCCCAGCCCCAGGCCGATCAGCACGCCTGATCGCGTCAGCACAGCCGTTTGGCGATACGCCACCAGCTTGCTTACGTGCATAACGACGGTGGAAAGCGCCTCCGTGCCAATATATGCGGCCTTAACCAGACCGTACGCCAGGAAGAAGGGAGCCATGATCGGTCCCACGCTACCTAGCAGAGCGGAAAGAAAGCTTGCTCCGGCGCCAATCCCAGCAAAAGCGGCGACTGGAAAAGGCTGCGGCCGCTTCGGACGCGCATGACGCCAAACAACGATCAGCAACAGAAACGCGCCCAGTAGGCGCGTTAGGAAATGTAAAGGCGCTTTCGCGAACAGATATCCGCCCACCAGCGCCATGGGAACGGCTCCTAGAGCAAACCAACCGACGACCCGCCAGTCAAGCTCGCGCCGGTTGAACCACACGCGGCTGCCGTTGCCGATCAACTGCGCCACCGTGAGGATCGGCACGGCCTCTCGCACTCCGAATGCCGCAACCAGCACGGGAAGCAGCACGGCTGCCCCACCAAATCCCGTAACCGCTGCTAACGTCGACGCCAGCAGTGCGACCAGTGCGAGGACAACCCACTGCAATATGCCGGGCATAGCCGAACGTCTTGAACACTTCTACTCGCGCTCGAACAGCTTCGACCACTGCTCGAGCGGCGTGGCCGGCAGGGCAGCCACCTTGAGGTTCTCGCGCACATGGTCGGGCCGTCCCATGCCGACCAGCGCCACCGCCAGGCCAGGAGTCGAACGCGCAAACTGGATGGCATTGGCGCCGTCGCTGCCCGCCCCCAGCCGCTGCTCGATAAACTCCGGCAGGTTGCACGTGAGCTGACCCTGGGAGAGCGTGGCGCTGCCCACCACTATCACCCCGGCACGCGCCGCCGCTTCCAGCAGCGAGATGCTCTCTTTCCCCCAGGTCTGGTTGCGGTAGGCGTACGCTTCCGGCATCCCCAGATTGAACGGCAACTGGACGAAGCGGAAGTGATGCTGCTCGCCGCCGGCCTGCTGCGCGATCACGACCGTCTCGGCCAGGCCCATGGCATCGCGCGCGGAGGGCGGGACGCGGAACCCATTCCACGTCGCTACGCCGTAGTAGCGGATCTTGCCGGCCTTTACGGCGTCCTCGAGCATGGCGAACGCTTCGCCCATGCGCTCGCGGAAGCGCTCCCGCGGAACTTCACCCAGTTGTGTCTCGGGATTGTGCACATAGAAGACGTCGATGGTCTCGAGGCCCAGGTTGCGCCGCGAGCGCTCCAGTTGGTCGGAGAGATAGCCAGGGGACATGCAGTGCATGCCGCCGGCCAGGTCGGCAGGGTTCAAGATTCCTTTGTCCACGAATTCCGCACGGAAGTATGCGCCCGGGTTGGGCGGAATCTCGCTGTCAAAAGGGAGATATCCCGCTTTGGTACAGATCACGACCTCATCGCGCTGCAGCTCCCCGGCAGAAACCATTTCCCGCAGGGCGGCGCCGATGTTACGCTCTGACCGCTGATGGCGGTAGTTGATGGCCGTATCCAGCAGGTTGATGCCAGAAGCCACCGCCAGGCGAACGGCTTGGGTGTATGCCGCGTCGGCTTCGGCGGTGGGTTCGCCGAGATAGGTGCCGAGCCCGATGGAGGAAATCCAAAGTTCGCCGGCGCCCGGCACGTTCATTCGGCGCCGGAAATGTCCTGCCTGGCTCAGCTCGGGGAACCGGCTGCGATAACGCGCGGTGCCTTCCGGCGTGGCAAACCCATTCAGCATAGCGGGTTAGTGTAGCAGGCAGGCGATTCCAGCAGGGCTTGCGCCACGGCCGAGTTTTCCAGAGTTGCACCGCAATAGGGCAGCAACCTACGGCGGCTGGGCGCATCTCTATACGGGAGTCGGGGTGTGCCCACCAAATCTCGAGGAGGGATTGATGAAGAGCTTCTTGGTCGGACTGGGAATCGGCATCGGACTGGGCGTTCTGTTTGCGCCCGTGAGCGGGGACGAGGCCCGCAGCAATATCCGGGACCGTGCGAACGATCTGGCGGACACGGCCCGCGAGACCGTCGAGCGGGGGCGCGAGCGAGTGCGTAGCGGCATTAGCGCCATCCGCGGGTCGGGTGAGGCGGCAACAGGAACGGAAAGCAGCCGTCCCACGGGCAGCACTGGAACCACTTACTGACATTTTCCTGACCGAGGATCACCACGGGCAGCGGCGGCGCTGCCCGATTCTTGTCTCGGCGGTTTCCTTGACACCCCCTGACCCTGCCTTTATTCTTGAGTTTCGGCCCTGCAGTCGAGAACGCGTCTGGGCGCGCCATGACGTGGCACGCGCTTCGCGGATTTCATGCCGGGGAACGGCGCGATGTTCATCAGTATCCGCGAACTAGAACACCACGAAGTCCCGTTTTCGCAAGAGTTTAGACCGGAAGCGATCGACTTCGGCCCGGACCTCCACCAGCACATCCCGCTCAAAACGCAGGGGCGGGCGGAGCTGGTCGAGGAGCGGCGTGGACACGGACATTCCCTGGAAGACATTCGGGTGGTGGGCGATTTTTCCACCCAGCTCGAGCTGCGCTGCGCACGCTGCCTGGAGCCGGTGCTGCGCGACGTCGCCGGCGACTTCGACCTGATCTACCGGCCGCTGGGGGCCGATGCGGGCATGCAGGAGCGCTCCGTCCGCGGGGCCGAAGCTGACATCGCGTATTACCAGGGCGAGGGCTTGCTCCTGGAAGACGTGCTGCGCGAGCAAGTGCTGCTGGCGGTTCCCCTGAAGGCGGTATGCAGCGACGCCTGCAAGGGTCTGTGCCCGCGTTGCGGCAGGAACCTGAATTCCGAAGCCTGCACTTGCCAGCCGGTCGAAGATCAACGCTGGGGAGCGCTGCACGGGATTCGCGACAAGCTTAAACACTAGCACACGAGAAGGCATCGCGGATTTGCACCGGATCGGCCCTTTTGGCTGTTGGCTCCTGGTTTTTGGCCAAAAGCTAAGAGCCAAAAGCTAAGAGCTGAGGTTCTTATGCCCAATCCAAAACGCAGACATTCCCAGGCGCGCACCAGCAAGCGCCGTGCCCACGATCACCTTTCCGTGCATTCACTATCTGAATGCCCCAACTGTCACGAGCGCAAAATGCCGCATCGCGCTTGCCCCAAGTGCGGGTACTATAAAGGCCGCGAAGTCCTGGAAGTCAAGACCGAGAAGTAATTCGGTCGGCCCCGCGCGCTTCCCGTGGTGAGAGGCGAGGCCGGTCGAACGGTCCTGCGGATACCGATGCCGACCGTCATAGCCCTCGACGCGATGGGTACAGACCGCGCGCCCAAGCCTGAAATCGAAGGGGCCATCCAGGCCGCGCGGCAGTATGAGATCCAGGTGATGCTGGTCGGCCGGGAAGCCCAGTTGCGGGAAGAACTGGCGAAGTATCCTGCTGCCGCCGACTTGCCCCTCTTCATCGTCAACGCCACCGAGGTGATCGGCATGCGCGACAAGGCCGCGCAGGCCATGCGCGCCAAGCGCGACTCCTCCATGCGCGTCGGCCTGCGGCTGGTGCGCGATCGGCGCGCCGATGGCTTCGTCACCGCCGGCAACACCGGCGCCGCCATGGCCACGGCCAAGGTAGTGCTGGGAACGCTGCCCGGCGTGGACCGCCCCGGTCTGGCCGCGGTTTTTCCCACCGCCACTGGCTCGGCCGCCATCATGATCGACGTCGGCGCCAACGTGGATTGCAAGCCCCACAACCTGGAACAGTTCGCCGTGATGGGCGAGGTCTACTTCCGCAGCATCTTCGGCAAGCTGCGGCCACGCGTCGGCCTGCTCTCCATTGGAGAAGAGGAGACCAAGGGCAACGAGCTCACCTTCCAGGCCTTTCACTTGCTGAAGGCGCTGCCCATCAACTTCATGGGCAACGTCGAAGGCCGCGACCTCTACAACGGCCACGCCGACGTCATCATCTGCGACGGCTTCGTCGGCAACGTGGCGCTGAAGGTCTCCGAAGGCGTTGCCCATACCGTGCGCTACATGCTGCGGGACTCGCTGAAGGCGACTCTCGCCTCCAAGGTGGGGTCGCTTTTGGCGCGCAATGCCTTCAAAGCTTTCAAGCGGCGCCTGGACTATTCCGAATACGGCGGAGCGCCGCTGCTCGGGGTCAAAGGCGCGTGCATCGTCAGCCACGGCTCCTCCAATTCCAACGCCATCAAGAACGCGCTGCGCGTGGCCGCAGAGTGCGCGCGCGCCGGCATCACCCGCAAGATCGAGCACGAACTGGCCCAGATCCAGCACAACGCCGTGCTCAGCCATACCACATGAGCGCCATCGCATTCCTTTTTCCCGGGCAGGGATCGCAGTCCGTCGGTATGGGCAAGGAGCTGGCGGCCCGATATCCGGTCGCGCGCCAGACCTTCGACCAGGCCGACGCGGCGCTCGGATTCAAGCTCTCCGAGCTGTGCTTCGAAGGGCCCGAAGAGAAGCTGAAGCTCACCGAGATCACCCAGCCGGCGATCCTCACCGTTTCCGTGGCGGCGTGCCGCGTGCTGCGCGAGAAGGGAATCCACCCGGCCTATGCCGCGGGACACAGCCTGGGCGAGTATTCGGCGCACGTGGCCGCGGGGACGCTGCGCTTCGAGGATGCCTTGCGCACGGTAAGCCGTCGCGGCCGCTACATGCAGGAAGCGGTGCCGGTCGGAGAAGGCGCCATGGCCGCCATCCTGGGCATGGCGCTCGCGGAGCTGAGCGAAATCTGCGCCGAGGCGGCGCAGGGTGAAGTCTGCTCGCCGGCGAACATCAACTCTCCCGACCAGATCGTGATCTCCGGCAACAAGCGCGCGGTCGGGCGCGCGGCCGAGCTGGCCAAGCACCGCGGCGCCAAGCGCGCCATCCTGCTGCCGGTCAGCGCGCCCTTCCACTGCTCGCTGCTGCAGCCGGCGCAGGACAAGCTGGCGGGCGATCTGGCGCAGCTTCAGTTCCACGAGATGCAGATCCCTGTCGCCTGCAACGTAGATGCCCGGCTGGTAAATGCCCCCGACGCGGCGCGCGACGCTCTCATCCGCCAGGTGACCGGCGCCGTGCGCTGGGAGCCCTGCATGCACCACCTGATGGCCCACGGTGTCGAGACCTTCATCGAAGCCGGCCCAGGCAAGGTGTTATGCGGCCTGATGCGCCAGATCGACCGCCACAAAACCTGCCTGAACGTGGAGGACGACGCGTCGCTGCAGAAAGTGATTCATCACCTGTCCCACGCCAAGACCGGCGCCGCGTGATTTACCAACCGCGCTGTGGATTGTCATCCCGCCCGGCACTGATGTGCCGGGCTACATTCATTCGCCCCTGCGGTGCTGTTGGCTAACGCTGTTCTCATTGCCTTGACAACTCACGGCCGCTCAGCGAGTATCGGCCCGCTTCTTCATTTCGCATGGGAGGCACACAAATGCTCAAGGAGTTCAAGGAATTCGCGCTTCGCGGCAACGTCCTGGATATGGCGATCGGCATCATCCTGGGTGTGGCCTTCGGCAAGATCGTGACCTCGTTCGTCGAGGACATCCTGATGCCGCCGCTGGGTCTGGTGATCGGCAAAGTGGATTTTGCCAACCTTTTCCTCAGCTTGACGGGCAGGCAGTTCGACAGCGTGGCGGCAGCCAAGGCAGCGGGCGCGCCCACACTCAACTACGGCATATTCGTCAACAATGTGCTGAACTTCGTGATCGTCGCCTTCGTCATCTTCCTGCTGGTGCGGCAGGTGAACCGCTTCAAGCGGCAGCCGGCGCCCGCAGCCCCGACCACGCGTGAGTGTCCCTATTGTTGCGCCAGCATCCCGCTGAAGGCGACGCGGTGCAGCGCGTGTACGTCAGAGGTTCCGAAAGCGGCGCCGGCCACCAGCTAGAAGGGATTATTTTCTGTAAACTAGTGTCTTCCGATATTTCCTCCAAGGAGCGCCTATGGGTTGCTGCAGCACACCTCCGGGACCGCCGATGTCCGAGACTCCGGGCCAGCGCACCGTATTCTGCGTGAAGTTCCAGCGCGAGATGCCGGGCCTCGACGAGCCTCCCTTCGACACCGAGCTCGGCCGCCGCATTTACGAGAACGTTTCGCAGGAAGCCTGGAAGATGTGGGGCGAGTACTGCAAGATGGTGCTCAACGAGTACCGGCTGAATCCCGCCAGCCCGAAGGACCAGGAGGTCCTGGTCAAGCACCTGGAGGAGTTCTTCTTCGGCGAGGGCGCGGCCCTGCCTCCTGGGTACGTGCCTCCCAAGACCAAAGCCTAGGCTGCGGCGCATGCGCGACCTCAGTGTGCTGCTCATCTCGACCTACGAATTGGGAAGGCAGCCGTTCGGGCTCGCCTCTCCGGCAGCCTGGTTGCGCGCCGACGGCCACTCCGTCCACCTGCTCGACCTCTCGCGTCAAACCCTGGACGAGGATTCGGTCCGGCGTGCCGATCTCATCGGCATTTTCCTTCCCATGCACACGGCAACACGGCTTGGAGTGCGCGCGCTGGCGAAAGTACGCGCGCTCAACCCGCGCACGCATCTCTGCGCCTATGGGCTGTACGCGCCGGTGAACGCCGATCTGCTGCGCGGATTGGGTGTCGCCTCCATCCTGGGGGGAGAATTCGAGGCGGGACTGCGCAGCCTGGCACGGCGGCTGGCGGAGACGGAAGGCGATCTCACGAAGTTGCCGCAAGCCGAGCCGGAAATCTCGCTCGAGTGCCAGGAATTTCTCGTGCCGGATCGCGCTGGTCTGCCGCAGCTCGACAAGTACGCGCGCCTGACGCTGCCCGATGGCTCGACGCGCGTGGTCGGCTACACCGAGGCCAGCCGCGGATGCAAGCACCGCTGCCGCCACTGTCCCATTGTGCCGGTGTACAACGGCAAGTTTCGCATCGTCGGCCGCGACGTCGTGATGGAGGACATCCGCCGCCAGGTCGCGGCCGGTGCGCAGCACATCACCTTCGGCGATCCTGATTTCTTCAATGGGCCAACGCACGCGGTCGAGATCGTGCGGGCGCTGCACCGCGAATTTCCCGAGCTTTCCTACGACGTCACCATCAAGGTCGAACATCTGCTCGAGCAGCGCGAGCTGCTGCCGGTGCTGCGCCAGACGGGCTGCGCCTTTGTGACGACGGCGGTCGAGTCGGTGGACGATCGCGTGCTGCGCATGCTGGACAAGGGGCACTCGCGCGCCGACTTCATCCACTTGGCGATGCTGATGCGCGCGCTCGGCCTGTTCCTCGTGCCCACGTTCGTGCCGTTTACCCCGTGGACCACGCTCGAAGGCCACCAAGAGCTGCTCAGCACCATCGCCAAGCTGGAATTGATCGAGCACGTGCCGCCGGTGCAGCTCACCATTCGCCTGCTCATCCCCGCGGGCTCACGCCTGCTGGAGATCACGGACCTCTATGCTGTCGAGCTAGGAGCGTTTGAGCCGGAGCGGCTGATGTATCCGTGGCGCAGCCCTGATCCGCGCGTGGACGACCTGCAGCGCGAACTCGAAGAGATGGTGCAGCGCGAGAGCAAGAAGGGAACTGGCCGCGGCGAGATCTTCGCAAACATTTGGAAGCTGACGCAGCGCGCACGCGGCGCGGATCTTGAGGAAACGATTCCGGTGATGCCGCCGGCGGCCGCGCGCGCCACCATCCCTTACCTGACCGAGCCCTGGTTCTGTTGAAGCGAGCCGACGAGTGGGCAGTTGGCCCAGTTCTAATCGGCGGCGGGCGGTGACGCAGGCTTTTCCGGGTACAGGCGGTCAAACTCCGGCTCATCATGAAGAAGGACGAGGTCGGGATCGCGGCGAGCCCACACCGAGTCCCTGAACCCAGCTTCCCAGGCTTTGCGCAGGGCCTCCAGGGCCTCCGGTTTTCTGTTCAGGCCGCAGTACACACAAGCCGCGTTGTACAGAATCGAGGCTTCGTTGGCGCGCAAGGTCACCGCCAGGTTGAGTTCGCGCAGGGCGTCTTCCGGCCGTCCCAAGAAAGCGTAGTCGGCACCCAACAGGATGCGCGCCCGCGCGTCTTCGGGCACCTGTTTCAAGTGGTTTTCGAACGCCGCTGTCCTGCGCTGGGTCATGTTGCGCTTGGCTTCTTCTTTGCCCATGGCGCCGAGAGCGTTCGTGATGGGCACGTAAGCGTTGTAGTCCTCACCGCTGGCTTCGATGGCGGCTTCCGCGACGTCCAGAATCTCCTGGTAGCGTCCGGCGGCGAACAGGGCGCGGCAGAGCAGGTAGTAGGCGCCCTCGCAATCGCGCTTGCGTTCGATGGCCTTCTTGACCATGCGCACGGCTTCGTCGTGCAGTTCGGCGGCGTAGAGGACCCAGGCCTGGCTGACCTGCACTTCGGGCAGGTCCCAGCGCAGAGCGACGGCTTTGCCGGAGGCCTCGCGCGCGCGCTCCACCCACACTTGATCGCGGCTGTAGTTGCAGAAGAACATGGCGCAGGCGTTGGCGCAGGCGGCATAGGCCAGGGCGAAGCTGGGGTCAATGGCCACGGCGTTTTCGAACATCTGCAGCGCGAACTCGAGGTCCTGGCGGGTCTGGCGCCGCGCGTAGCGCTTGCCGCGCAGGTAGAGGTCGTAGGCCTGCAGGTTTTCCGTGGGCTTGACGGCCAAGGCCTCAAGTTCCTCGGGGGAAAGCGTGACGCGGAGGGCTTCGGCGATCTTGCGCGCCATTTCGTCCTGGACCTCGAAGACGTCCTTCATCTCGCGGTCGAAGCGCTCCGACCAGAGCGGAAAGTCGGTGTGTGTATCCACCAGCTGGGCGTTGATGCGAAGGCGGGCGCCGGAGCGGCGCAAGGTACCGGTGAGGACATAGGCCGCGCCGATCTGCTGGCCGACTTGTGCCGGGGTCACCGGCTTGTCCCGGAAGGCCAGCACGGTGGGGCGTGAAAAGATGTTCAATCCCCGAATCTTGGAGAGCTCGGTGATGACATCCTCGGTGATGCCGTCGCGCAGGTATTCGTCTTCCTTGGCGCCGCTTAGGTTTTCAAAGTAGAGCACGGCCACCGACTTTCCGGTTTGCTTGTGGACACCGGAATCGGAATCGGTCTTCTCCTTGGCGCGCCGTTTACTGGATTCGAGGTCGCGCTTGAGGCGGCTGAGGTCGGTTTTCAGCTCGGTGGCCGTTTGGCAGCGCAGATTGCGGTCCTTCTCGAGAGCCTTGTCCAGAATGCGCACAAAATCGGCGGGCAGCGCGGGATTCAGCTCGGCCGCGGGCTTGGGGTCGTGGTTCAGGATGGCGTCGAAGATGACGGCCGAGGTCTCTCCCTTAAAGGGAAGCGTTCCGGTGGCCATCTGGTAGAGCACCGTGCCGGTGGAGAACAGGTCGGTGCGGGCGTCCACGAGCTGCCCGCGCGCCTGCTCCGGCGACATGTAGGAGACGGTGCCGACGGCCGAGCCCGGTGAAGTAAGTTCCCTGGTGAAGCCCTGGGTGTCGCCCTCGTCGGCCGCAGCTCCCTGCGCCGCTATGCCATGGCTGATCTTTGCCAGACCGAAGTCCAGAATCTTCACTTCTCCGCGCTCGGTGAGAAATAGATTCGCGGGCTTGATGTCGCGGTGGATGATCCCCTTGGAGTGGGCCGATTCGAGCGCGTCGGCGATCTGGATGGCCAGCGGCAGCAGCTTGTCCATTTCCATGGGCTGCCGGGTCATCTTCTGCGCCAGGGTCTCGCCCTCGAGCAGCTCCATGACAATGAAGTGCCGGCGCTCGTGCTGCTCAATCGCGTGAATGGTGCAGATGTTGGGATGATTGAGCGAGGAAGCGGAGCGCGCCTCGCGCTGGAAGCGCTCCAGCAACTGGCCGTCCTGGGCCATATCAGGAGGAAGAAACTTCAGGGCCACGCGGCGGCCGAGCTGGGAGTCCTGGGCTTCGTACACCACACCCATGCCACCCGAGCCCAGTTTGTGGAGAATCTTGTAATGCAGCAGGGACTGGCCGATGAGAGCATCTTGATTCATATCAGGGGGTAGATGGTATGCGGCGGAGACAGTGCAGTCAAGGAAGCCGGCGGGCTCCGCGGGATTTCGGCAGAGAGCTCGCGCTTGAGTTCACGATCGAACCGTCGGTTGTCCCGGGGCGCCGATCGGCGCTCTGCGGGTGACCAGCCACACGATCAGGGCGATGATCACCCATACGATCACCACCAGCATCACCACCGGAAGCAGCACCCACACCCGGCCGAACGACATCGTCTCGCCCTTGATCGTCGCCGTGGGCGCCCTCTTGATGGCGCCGCCAAAAACCGCCACGTCGCCGCCGGCCTGCGCTCCATCCTCGAGCCGGACCGTTCCCCAGAAGACCGCGATGTCGCTCTTCACGCTGCCTTCGACCACCACGCGCCCGCCGAACACGGCGATGTCGCCGTTCACTCTGCCACGCACATAAACCGAGCAGTTGAAGCAGGAGATATCGCCCGAGGTCTGCCCTTCCTGGATGGTGATGTTGTGGCCGAACTCCACACGGTCTTCGTCGGGCTTCTGGGCAAGTGCGGCGGTGGAGAGGGCGAGCGTCAGGATGAGAGCGGGTATTGCAATGCGCATAAGTATGCGCGATCGGGCTGGCATGAGGTCTCCCACAACAAATTAAGCTCTGGGGTGCCCTACCCTTGGCCGGTTTTGCCAAGGGTGGGGTATTCGAGATCCCCACCCTTCGAAAAGCGCCCCTTCGACTTCGCTCAGGACAGGCTCCGGGTGGGGCACCCTCCAAAGTATACGTCCGCTCGGCTCTTGCCGGCTTCGAAGGCGAGGGTGAGCAGCGTCTTCTGCTCCAGTTCGTGCGCCTTGGCCGATCCGGTAGCCGGGCTGGCGCTGGCCGAGCGTGTCACTTTCAGGATCGTCCGCCCGTGCGCGATCCGCCGCAGCCGCGGACGCATGTAGAAGAGCGCTCCCATGTTGGCGGGCTCTTCCTGCACCCAGACGATCTCCGCTTGCGGATGCCGCTCTAGCTCCGCCGAAAGCTCTTCCTCGGGGAACGGATACAACTGATCGACAAACACGATGGCCGTCGAGTCGTCCTTGCGGCGCTTGCGCTCCCCGCGCAGTTCGTGTCCGATCTTGCCTGTCGAGAGCAGCAAGCGCGAGGCGTTCCCGATCTCCGGATCGGGCACCACGCGCCGGAAGCGCGGCTCGGAGAACGCGGCCAGCGGCGAGGCCGCATCCGGATGCCGCAGCATGCTTTTGGGTGTGAACACGATCAACGGCTTGCGCCACTTGCCGAGCGCCTGCCGCCGCAGCAGCTGAAAATATTGCGCCGCGGTGGAGGGCTGGCAGATTTGTACGTTGTCCTGGGCCGCCAGTTGCAGGTAGCGCTCGATACGCGCGCTGGAGTGCTCCGGCCCCTGGCCTTCATAGCCGTGGGGCAGCAGCAGGACCAGTCCGGAGAGCAGGTTCCACTTGTCCTCGCCCGAGCTGATGAACTGGTCGATGATCACCTGCGCGCCGTTGGCGAAGTCTCCAAATTGCGCCTCCCACAGCACCAGCGTCTCGGGATAATCGCGGCTGTAGCCGTACTCGAATCCCAGCACACCGGCTTCGGAGAGCTCGGAGTTGTACACCTCGAAGCGCGCCTGATCCTCCGCGACCTGCGCCAGCGGGAAATACTTCTGTTCGTTCTCGATGTCTACCAGCGCGGCATGGCGTTGGTTGAAGGTGCCGCGCTGGCTGTCCTGGCCGGTAAGGCGGACAGGAACGCCACCGCGCAGCAGCGACGCGAACGCCAGCGCTTCGGCCATGCCGTAATCCACCGCAGCCTTTCCGTGTCCCATAAGCGCGCGCTGTTCCAGCAGCCGCTTGATTTTGGGATGGATGTGGAAGCCCTGCGGAATCCGCGTCAGCACGTCGGTGATCTTGCCCAGTTCCGCGACGTCGAGTCCGGTATCGACTTCGTATTCCGGCAGCCAGCGCCCGCCTGCGAATTGCGACCAGTACTCCGGCAGGGTGCGCATGGTCGGCTTCTTTTCCAGTTTGCGCGCGTTCTTCTGGGCGGCTTCGAGTTCGGTCCTGACTTTTTCGTCGCTAGACGCCTCGGCGCCGACGCGCTCGGCATAAAGCTTCCACAGCGGCGGATGGTCCTTGATTTTGCGATAGAGCAGCGGCTGAGTGATGGTGGGATCATCCACCTCGCTGTGGCCGTGGCGGCGATAGCCGATCAGGTCGATGACAACGTCATCGTGAAAACGATAGCGGTACTCGAGCGCCAGCGCGCCCATGCGTACCACCGCCTCGGGATCTTCACCGTTGACGTGGAAGATGGGGATTGGCTGCCGCTTGGCCAGATCGGCGGCAAAGCGCGCCGTGTGCAGCTCCGGCGGGCGGGCGGTGAACCCGATCAGGTTGTTGGCGAGGATGTGGATCGTTCCGCCGACCGAGAAGCCCTCGATGCCAGCGAAGTTGAGCGTCTCGGCGGTGATGCCCTGGCCGGCGAAGGCGGCATCGCCGTGGATCACGATGGGCAGAACCATCTCCTGGCCGTTGGCGCCGGCGCGCACCTGCTTGGCGCGCGTGCGGCCCATGGCCACCGGGTCCACGGCTTCAAGATGGCTGGGGTTCGACACCAGGTGGATGTGGACTTTGCGGCCGTTGCGTGCGAGGTAGTCGCCGGTAGCGCCGATGTGATACTTCACGTCGCCGCCGCCCAGCACGCTGCGCGGGTCCACGTCCTCGAAGCCGGCGAAGATCTCTTCTGCTGGGCGATTGACCACGTGCGCCATCACGTTCAGCCGTCCGCGATGGCTCATGGCCAGTACCGACCACTCCGCGTGGTGCTCCGCCGCGCCTTCCAGGATTTGGTCCAAGAGCGGAATGAGCGCGGTCACGCCCTCGAGCGAAAAGCGCTTGGTGCCCAGATACCTGGCCTGCAGCACCTGCTCGAAGACCTCGGCGCGCACCAGCCGCTCCAGGATGCGCTCGCGGTCCGGCGTAGAAGGCGCGCTCTCCAGCCGCTGTTCGATCCAGCTTCGCCGCTCCGGATCGGGCAGGTGCATGAACTCCGCCCCGATGGTTCCGCAGTAGTAGCGGCGGGCCTGCTCGGCGTCGGGACCGTCGAGGTTGAGTTCCGGACACGACTCAGGCTTGAGGAACTCGAGCGGATCAAGATCGGCCTCCAGGTATCCCCAGCGGCGAAACAGGTCGAAGACCTGCTCCTTTTCGATAGTGGCAGTCGGGACGGGCATCTCCATTAAGGATGCGCGCCAGCTTCCGAGGGACTCAGCCTCTGAACTTCAGGCGCTGCGGATTTACGCGGATGAACGCCGATATTTTCTGCTCCATTGATCCGCGTTTATCCGCGTGCATCCGCGGCGAAGAAGTTCGGCGGCAAGCGTGTTATCCGTAGGCGTGCACGTGCTCGGGCTTGACCCGGTACAGGACGCGCACTTCGCCCGGCTTAGCGTACGGGTACTTGTCCACGCCCAGGTACTTCTTGGCCAGCTTGTCGATATGCTGGTCGGCGCCCTTCTCGGTGATGTCCACCACGCGGCCGCGGACCTCGAGGTAGCGATAGGGATTGTCGGGGTCGATGAGCGTGAGCGTCACCCGCGGGTCGCGGCGGACATTCTTGTCCTTCAGTCGGCCGCGCGCCGAGTTGAAGACTACGTTGCCATTTTCGGCATCGACCCAGACCGGCGTCACCTGGACGTCGCCGTTGGGCATCAGCGTGGCCAGGCTGGCGAAAGCGCGCTTGTTGAACAGGTCGCGGTATTTTTCCGGGATAGTTGCATCAGGCATGTGTCCTCCGTTTATTCACGTTTGTTCTTGGCCGGCTCGCCGGCCATCTGGATGGGCGCGCCGGTGAACAGCGATCCCGCCCTATTCTCCGCCGCCAGCTTGTTGAATCCGTTCACGTCCGTGCTCAGCAGCCCATTGAAGTCCTGCAGGAAGGCTTGCAACTCCTTGTAGAGATCGGCATGCTCTTCCACCAGCAACGGGCTGGGAGCGCGATCATAGTCCATCATGATCTCGCGCAGCAGGTCCTCATAGTGGTCGTACAGCTTTTGTGTGAAGCGGATGTAGTCCTTGGCGTCGGGCCCCTGAGACTCGGTGTTGTAGGCCCGTTCCTCCATCGCTTTGACCTTCTTTTCCAGCGCGCGCGCCTGCTCCAGCACAGGAGCGTAACCGGCGGGCGCCATGCGGCCGGAGGTTTCATCCGCGGCCAGCAGCTTCTTCATCACGCCGATCTGCGAGTTGAGGCTGTCCAGACGATTGAGCGCCTCGTTCAAGTCGGATAGCTGATCGCGGACCTCGAGCGCCGCTTTGGTCTGCGCGCGGAAAGCTTCCATGTCGGCGGGGAAGCGCGGATCCGCCGCCACCTCCACGCGCTGAGATTCGGTCTTGCCATTCACCGTGACCGCAACCTGGTAGGTGCCGGGCACCACCGCCGGCCCCAGGTTGGCATCAAAGAATATGCTGGGCTCCGGCGGCGGCAGGAAGCTCAGGCGCACCGGCTGCTGGTAACGGAGATCCCAGAGTGCGCGGTTGAAGCCAGGCTTCGATGGGCCGTAGAACGTCTTGACCCACTTGCCGTCGGCATCCGAGACCTCGATTTTCACCGCTGTCTGCTGTTTCTCCTTCATTTCCGGTGTGACCTCAATCTCCGACTTCAGGAAGTAATCGATCACCGCGCCGCGCGGGGCATCGGGCGCGGAGAAGCCGGCCTGGCCGAAGCCGCGCTTGTTCCACAGGTGCCAGCGATGCGCCGTCTGCGCGCTGAACAGATGGAAATCACCGGACACCGTCTCCGGCGTCATCTCCTCCAGCGCTGTGAGGTTGTCGAACACGAAGACGCCGCGCCCGTGGCTCGCGACCACCAGGTCGTGCGTCCGCTTGACGAACTTCAGGTCATAGATGGGCACGGTGGGGAAGTTGCTCTTCAGGGGCTTCCATTCTTCGCCGTCGTTATCGGAGTAGAACAGTCCCGTGTCCGTTCCTGCCACGAGAAAGCCCTTCCGATTGGGATTTTCGCGCACCACGCGCGCGGGATCGCTGGCCGGCAGCCCCTTGGTGATCGCGGTCCACGTCTTGCCGAAATCATGTGTCTTGAAGACGTAAGGTTTGTCGTTGTCGAGCGCGTGGAGATCCACGGCCACGTAGCAGGTCTCGGCGGAGAACGGCGAGGCTTCGATTTGCTGGATGCGTCCCCACTCCGGCAGGTTAAGCATCGAGGCGGTGACGTTCGTCCAGTTCTCGCCGCCATCGCGCGTTACCTGCACCACGCCGTCGTCGGTGCCCACCCAGATTACCTTGGGATCGACCGGCGAAATAGCGATCGACAGAATGGTGCCGAAGGTCTCCGCCCCGCTGAGGTCGAGCTCCACCGGGCCGCCGCTGTGCTGCTGCTTGCTCTTGTCGTTGCGCGTCAGGTCGGGGCTGATCGGCGACCAGTTCATGCCGCCGTCGGTGGACTTGAACACCACGTTGCCGCCCAGGTAGACCTCATTGGGATCGGTGCTCGACACCGCGATGGGAGAAGTCCAGTTAAAACGGTACTTCAGCTCGGAGGGCGGCATGCTCCCCACGCCGCGCAGGTAAGGGCGCGCAAAGCGCGCCAAGCCCGTCTTGTTGTCCAGGCGCCGGATGTAGCCGTTCTGCGAGTCGCCGTAAATGATGTTCAACTTTCCGGGCGCGGGCACCACGTACTCGCCATCACCCATCACCGTCACAAACCAGTCCGCGCCCACCACTCCATCGCGGCTGAGGCTGCTGGAAGGGCCGCACCAGCCGAAGTTGTCCTGCAATCCGCCGCAGATCAGGTAGGGATCGTCGTCGCTGGTCGCTACCTGGTAGAACTGCTCGATAGGAAGGTTGTCCAGATAGCGCCAGTTCCTGCCGGCGTCGGCGGAGATGTACACTCCGCCGTCGTTGCCCTCGATCATGCGATCCGGGTGCCTGGGATCGATCCACAGCGCGTGCTGGTCGGGATGCACGCCCTTGCCGATGATCTTGGCTGTCTTGCCGCCATCGCGCGATTCCACGATGTCGAACGACAGGAAGTAGAGATGGCTCTCGTCATTCGGCGCCACGAACAGGCGAGAGAAATAGAACGGCCGGGCATTGATCTCGCGATGGTTGCTGACTTCCTTCCAGTGGTCGCCCACGTCGGTGGAATCCCAGAGCACGCCCTTCTTGGCATCCACCAGCGCGTAGACGTGCTGCGGATTGCTGGGTGCGATCGCCAGCCCGATGCGGCCCAGCGGCGGCTTGGGCAGCCCTTCGCTCAACTTCTTCCACGCGCTGCCGCCATCGGTGGAGCGGTAAATGCCGCTGGCGTTGCCGCCGTTCACCAGCATCCAGGGATAACGCCGCACTTCCCACATGCCGGCGAACAGGACCATGGGATTCGCGGGATCCATCACCAGGTCACTGGCCCCGGTCTGCTCGTTCACGAAAAGCACCTTCTGCCAACTCTTGCCGCCATCGGTGGTGCGGTAGACGCCGCGGTCGGGGCCGCTGCCCCACACCCGCCCCAGGGCCGCGACGAAAACCACGTCCGGGTTCGTCGGATGCACCAGGATGGCCGAGATCTGGCCTACGTTGTCCAGCCCCATGAAGCGCCAGCTCGCGCCGGCATCGGGCGAGAAATACACGCCATGGCCGGTGACCATGTCATTGCGCGGATTGGCCTCGCCGGTGCCGACCCAGATCAGGCTGGGATTCGAAGGCGCCAGCGCGATGGCGCCGATGGAGGCCGACGCCTCTTTCTCGAATATGGGCTTCCAGGAAAGTCCGCCGTCGATGGTCTTGAAAACGCCGCCGGCGGCGCCGCCCGCGTAGTAGATGTTCGCCTGGCCGGCCACGCCCGCCACCGCCGTCACCCGCCCGCCGCCCACCGCCGGACCAAGATTGCGGAACTTGATGTTCTCCAGGATGTCGTGGCTTTTCTCGGGGGCGGGCTTCTCGTTCTCGTCCGCCCGCGCGGCCATGCAGAAGATCAGGATGGTTAAGATTGCCAGGACGCTTGCCGCTCTCGATCTCATCGGACTGCTCCTACTCCGGGGGATGTGAAGCTCGACAGGGAACGCCCGCCGCGTGGAAATGATTCGCGCTAAGAAGGCAGAACATTCTAGCGCAACCAGCGATGAGACTGCCGCGCGCAGGTCAGATCACCGGCAAGCCAGGGCTGATGACGAAGCGCAGCTTCTCGTGCGCACGCCGCAAGGCGTTCTCCACGAATTCGGGCGAATCGCCGCGCGCGAAGATGAAGCCCAGGTAACTCGCTCCCTCCGGCAATGGCACCAGCTTCTGGGACACCTTGGCGGTGATTACGATATCTTCAATACCGCCGACGGCGCGCGCCTCGTCGATGCCCTGCGTTTTCTGGTAGAGGCCCGCTTCGGGAATGGGAATCATCATCACGCCAGAAGCTACATTTTCGCGATAGATGCGCGAGACGTCCAGCCCGAGCATCAGCCGGATGAGCAATTCTTCGAGCGACACTTCCTTATCCACCAGTGGGATCTCGAAGCGCAGCGCGCGCGAGCACAGCCCGCCGATTGAGCGCGCCGCTACTTCCATCGTCCAGATGCCGGCGGGGTTGATGCGCAACTCGGCGTGTACCGGGCCGTGGTAGAGCCCGAGCGCGTCGGCGGCCTTGGCCAAAGTCTCGACCATTTCCTGCTGCCGCTCGCGGCTCATCCGCGACGGCGTGACGTAGATGGTCTCCTCGAAGAACGGCCCCGCGAGCGGGTCGGGCTTGTCGAAGATGGCAAGGACGCGCAGGCGGCCGCGGTCCACGATGGCTTCCACCGCGATCTCGGCGCCGTCGATGTAACTCTCCACCTGAATGAAGTTGCTAGTCTCTTCGCGCAGCACGCCGACCTCGGGACTCTTCAGCAGCGTCCGTATGCGCTCGAAGGCGCGGACGAATTCTTCGGGAGTGTCGGCGCGGATTACGCCGCGGCTTGCCGAGAGCGCCAGCGGCTTGAGCACGCGTGGGACATCCATTGTTACCGCGCCCGTGGCCAGCAGTTGCCGCGGGTCGGCGTCCAGCGGGAAACGGCGGTAGTCGGGTACGTTGAGCCCGGCCTGGCGCAGCCGTCCGCGCGCGAGATACTTGTCGCGGCACGCCTGGGCTGCCTCCGGCGGATGATTCAGAAGGCCGAGGGCCTTGCTAGCCAGCGCCGCTGTCTCCGTAGCCCGGTCGCCGATCTGGATGATGGCTGCGAAGGGCCGTTCACGCGCCGCGTCTGCGATCTTGCGTGTGTTCTCTTCTGGATTCTCGAACCGCAGCGGAATGGCGTCGTCTCCCCAGGGATCATCGAGGACGTGGCAGCGGTCGGTGCCGAAAACGACTTCGAGGCCCAGCTTCTCGGCCGCATCCACGAAGGTCTGCGCCTGGTAGCCGGTGGTGGTGCAGAGAAGGAGAACGCGCGGTCTGGAAGCTGTGGACAAGGAACGTTAGCTACTATCGCCTGAAGCTTACACCAGCATCGGACTCAGGAATGACATTGAAAAAAGGCCACAGAGCGGGAAAGCTAGGGGTAGCTTGCAAGCGCATGGCGCAACATCAGCAATACGAGATTTGGATCCTGAATACGGACGACTGGACGCTCAAATCCTCCTGGCGCGACTTCGAGGTAGGGTTGGCGGCAGCCCGAGCGCTGAGCGGACCGGTGCGCATCATGTGCGCGGTGTATGACGGCGGCGCGGCGGTAGAGAGGAATGTGGTGGTGGATCTGGGGGGCAACGGTGGGGGCCCCGACCCGGAGCGGCAGTCGGGCTAGAGAGCAGCCATTTATCGGAACGGTGTTCGACGACGTGCGCTGCACCGAGCGTCCCATTCTAAAAGTGCGGCGGGGGCTTGCAGAACGTCCAGAAGATTCGTGGATCCCAGACGTTGGCGCAACGATTAAAAATTTGATAATGGGTACAGCCGTCGCCGAACTGTCGATACATCGGGCTCTGGCATTGGTCCATCGGCTGTCCCCACCAGTACCTAAACGCCCCGGGATGAGGATTCTGGCAAGCTCCTTGTACCTGCTGCCGCTCAGGATGGTCTCCCAGAGATTGAGCCTCGGCTGCTGGTATTAGCAAGTCCTCGGACAGCGACCAACCCTTCTTGGCCTCGCGCTCCGGTGCTTTCGTCGCTGGAGCGTCACGGGTCTCGGCGCTCTTCGGCAGTTCCAAGTCATGACGGTGATATAAGGGGTGTTTCAGCCACTGATGCGTCTGGGTGTCTCCTTCAGAGCGAAAGACCTCGAAGCACTTGTCGCTGCTAAAGTACTTATAAGTAAGTTTGTTCGCGCCATCTACAGAGATGATTTGTTCCGGAGGGTTTTCTTTTGCGGTCTGATAGTGGTAAAGGCTTGCTAATCCATCTTCCCTCGCGGCCCTATCTGCAAGTTGGTTCTGCGCAAGGTCATTGGTGGGTTTGTCCGAAACTTGCGTCCCTCCGACGTAAATCTGGTTGGTTCTAACGGCCGAGACTGGCTGCTCGGCGTTCTGGGCAGGTTTATCAGGGGGGATTAGTATCGCCGGAGACCCTGTGTTGATTACTATGCTGGTGGACTGCTGCACGGGAGCAGAGGCTGGTTGGTCGTGACTGCCGGCGAATTTCTTGTAAGCGATTGCTCCGCCTGCCAAAAGCGCAAAACAGATGATCACGACTTGGCCCCAAGTGGGCAGCCTGCGGACAGTGGCAAATACCTGAGCGACAATGGCAGACCAATCCATGGCCTTTGGTGCGCTCGGATTTGAGTCGTTGGGGGTTGAGGCGTCTTGCCTATTGTCATTTGCCATGGGGCACTTCCGTGTCAGAGTGACTACCTGTTGTTTCGGCCTGCGATCAGTGCGCTGCAAGAAACAAGAATTAGGATTGCGGGCTCCAATAGTCGTGACATGGAACGGCACCCAAAACCACGGTCCAAAGAGGAATCGGACGGTTGTGCATTTCTAGCTTCGGACTCCACTTCCGTCAAGCAGGTTGGAGCGTTTGTTCTGTTTTTGGAACAAGGACGGACATCTGCTTGAAAATAAAACGCGATCGGCGGAGCCCAGCCCAGGGTCAGCGGTCGGCTGCGTTCCAAAGTCAGAACAACAAGAAGGATGTCCCTGGCATGACTGTGCACGTCAAGTGAACAGATTGTGCTTCAGGATGCACCACAGCGTGTGCACGCCGTCCTTCCATCCGATCTTCTTGCCTTCTTCGTAGGTCCGTCCTGAGTAGGAAATGCCGACCTCGTACACGCGGCACTTGAGCGCGGCAATGCGCGCCGTCACCTCGGGCTCGAAGCCGAAGCGGTCTTCCGTCAGCTTCACCGATTGGATGATCTCCCGCCGAAACGCCTTGTAGCAGGTTTCCATGTCGGTGAGGTTGAGGTCGGTGAACATGTTGGAGAGCAGGGTGAGGAATCTATTGCCGACCGAGTGCCAGAAGTACAGCACGCGATGGGTTTCCCCGCCGGCGAAGCGCGAGCCGTAGACCACGTCGGCTTTGCCCTCGAGGATGGGCGCCATGAGCTTGGGATACTCGCCCGGGTCGTACTCCAGGTCGGCGTCCTGGATGATGACAACATCCCCGGTGGCGGCGGCGAAGCCGGTGCGCAGCGCAGCGCCCTTGCCCCGGTTCTTGTCGTGGAACAGCACGCGGATCGGGCCAGCCAAGTTTTCCCGCGCGATCTCCTCCAGGCGGGCGCGGGTGCCGTCGGTAGAGTAGTCGTCCACGATGATGAGTTCTTTCTCGACCGGTGCGGCCAGGGTGCGCCGGATGATTTCGTCGATGTACTTGTTTTCGTTGTACACCGGCATCACGACGGAAGCCTTCATGCGCCGCGTACCCGCTCGCGCAGCTTGAAGCGCTGGATTTTGCCGGTGGCGGTCTTGGGCAATTCGTTGACGAACTCCACCCAGCGCGGCTTCTTGAACGGCGCCAGCTTGTTGGCCACGAAGTCCTGCAGTTCACGCGCGGACTTTTCGTCTCCGGTCGCGTCCGGTTCGAGCACGACGAAGGCCATGGGCTTGATGAGGCGCTCGGCGTCTTCGCGTCCGATCACCGCCGTCTCGCGCACCGCCGGATGTGCCGCCAGCGCCGCCTCGATCTCCACCGGGCTTACCCACTGCCCGGAAACTTTCAGCATGTCGTCGGAGCGGCCGG
>Ga0310038_10000430_pt1 | contig 35958 bp, 30 predicted proteins | sample Sb_taG_6_FD_200461 | JGI IMG/M metagenome (GOLD analysis project Ga0310038, IMG submission 200461) | Peat soil microbial communities from Weissenstadt, Germany - Sb_50d_4_PS metaG (v2) (version 2) | ecosystem: Environmental > Terrestrial > Soil > Wetlands > Peat | place: Germany: Weissenstadt... | reverse complement strand
ACAAAGATATTTGCTGCAAGGCAACAAACTGAGGGGCGCCAGGGCGGCGATGATGAAGGATCGCAAAAACGGAACAGGCATAGTCTATGTCTACAACAAGACGCGGGAAACCTTCGTCGCCACCGAAGCCACCGTCGCCGATAGCTATGTCCGTCGTCTCGTCGGCCTCCTCGGCAAGACGAAACGCTGGGCGCGCTTCGGCTGCGGGCTGTGGATCATTCCTTCTCGCGGCGTGCACACCATCGGCATGCTCTTCCCCATCGATCTCATTTTCCTCAGCAAGGAAAAGGAAGTCGTTTACGTCGAAGAGTTCGTGCGGCCCTTCCGCATCTCCAAGGTTTCGCTCAAGGCCAACAGCGTCCTCGAGGTTCCGGCCCACACTATTTATCGCACCGGCACGAAGGTCGGCGATGTCCTCGAGATTTCTTCCCTCGATGGGACCGCTCGTCAGGCGCGGGCAGTCAGCGCCTGATTTTCATCGGCGGACGCGGGCGCGCTCGTGAGATTTCCGATGGATTCACTGCAGCGAATCCAGCGCAGCCTTCGCAGTCCGCAGCGCCCTGAGGGAGAAAAGACGAGCCGCCCGATGTTGCTTTTGCTACTCCCGCTCACTACCGGGAACCCAAGGCCATGACCCCGACCAGTTCACGCGACTACCGCGCCGTCAAAGAGACGATTCACCGCAAGCTTCGCGAGAAGCTCGACGTCGGCCGCATCACCAAGCTCAGCCGCGAAGCCGTGCGCATCGAAGTTACCGACATCGTCGAGAGCCTGGCCACCTACGAACGCACGCCGATCACTCTGCAGGAGCGCGAGCGCCTTTCCAAAGAAGTTCTCGACGAGGTTTTTGGTCTCGGACCTCTCGAGCAACTTCTCAAAGACAATTCCATCTCCGACATTCTCGTCAATAACTACAACGAAGTGTACGTCGAACGCCGCGGCCGCCTCGAGCGCAGTGAGGTTTCCTTCCGAGATGATGCCCATCTCATGGCCATCATCACCCGCATCGTTTCCGCCGTCGGCCGCCGGGTGGACGAAACTTCGCCTATCGTCGACGCCCGCCTCGCCGACGGTTCCCGCTGCAACGCTATCATCCCTCCTCTTTCTCTCGACGGTCCCTGCCTTTGCATCCGGCGTTTCGCGAAAGATCTCCTCACCGCCGACGATCTTATCCAGAATCACACGCTGACCGCGCCCATGCTCGAATTTCTGCGCGCCTGCGTCTTCGCGCGCATGAACATCATCGTCTCCGGCGGCCCAGGCTCGGGCAAGACCACTTTGCTCAATCTTCTCTCTTCGTATATCTCGCCGCGCGAGCGCATCGTCACTATTGAAGACGCCACCGAGCTTCGCTTCCAGCAGGATCACGTCGTCCGGCTCGAGACGCGTCCGCCCAACATCGAAGGCTCCGGAGCCATTCCGCCGCGCCGCCTGGTCATCAACGCTTTGCGTATGCGCCCCGACCGCATCATCGTCGGCGAAGTCCGCGGCGATGAAGCACTCGACATGCTCCAGGCCATGAACACCGGCCACGACGGCTCGCTCACCACCATTCACGCTCGCGCCGGATACGACGCCATCAGCCGCCTCGAGACCATGGTCACCATGGGCGGCCTCGAGATTCCTCTTCCCGTCATTCGCGCCCAAATCGCTTCCGCCATCAATCTCGTCGTCCAAGTCAGCCGCCTCACCGACGGCACACGCAAAGTCGTCAACATCGCGGAAATTACCGGCATGGATGGCGACGACATCGTCCTTCAGGATATTTTCGTCTTCAATAAAACCGGCATCGGCGAAGACGAGATGGTCCTCGGCGAATTCGTTCCCACCGGCAATCGCCCGAAATCGCTCGAGCGGCTCGCCGGCGCGGGCATCACTCTTCCCGTGTCTCTCTTCGATCCCCGGGAGATTCAAGCCTTCAATCTCGTCCTTGAGCAGCGCGGGAGCTCGTCCGATCTCGCCGCCCGCAAGGCTGTCGCAGATGCTCTCTTGAGCAAAGCAGCCGCCCTCGCGCCGCTCGATCGCGTTGATGAGGAACTCGAAACCTACGACACGATCGTCGAGCGTTTCGGATCGGCCTCCGAACTCCCGCTGCAGGAGCAGGTCGCCTGCGCCCTGGTCGGCAAGGGCCTGGTTCTCGATCGCGTTGATCGACGCGAAGAGGCCGTCGCCGCTTACGATCTCGCCGTCAAGCGCCTCGGCAACGCCACGGAGCCATCGCTTCAGGAACAGATCGCGCGCGGCCTGGTCAGCAAGGGCATCGCGCTCGCGCACCTAAACCGACTTGAAGAGGCCATTCAATCCTATGACCTGGTGGTCAAGCGCTTCGGCTCTGCCTCCGAATTTTCGCTTCAGGAGCAAGTCGCACGAGCCTTGGTCAACAAAGGCGTTGTCCTGGGCCGCCTGAATCGCCGCGATGAAGCCATTCAATCCTACGACGCCGTGATCAAGCGCCTGGGCGACCCCAACAAGCTCTCGCTTCAGGAACAACTCGCGCGTGCCCTGGTCAGCAAAGGCGTGGCCCTGGGCCGCCTGAACCGCGGAGAAGAAGCCCTGCAGTCCTATGACGCCGTCACCAAGCGCTTCAGCGCCTGCCAAGAGCTATCCCTGCGCGAGCAGGTCGCGCGCGCTCTGGTCAGCAAAGGTGCAGTCCTCACGCAGCTCAATCGCACCGAGGATGCCATCCACGCCTACGATCATCTGCTCGAAATATTTACGGCAGCTCCCGAAGCATCGATACAAACCGAAGTAACTCGCGCTTTGCAAAACAAGGCGGCGGCCCTTACAACGCTGGGACGCAGTGAAGAAGAAATCGAATCCTACAATTCCATCCAAGAGCGCCTTCACAAAGTCGTCACCAAGCATATCGATCCGAGAAGCTGGACCCGCTAACTGGCCCCACTGCACTTTCCCTAGTAGCAGCGCTTCGGAACGAAGTTCATCAGCATTCGTGCCCGAATCACGCGGACCTTTTAAACTTTGCCCCGCCAGCGTTACCCTCCGCGCCATGCTCTACGTGGTGATCGAACATTTTCGCAAGGCCGACCCAACTCCAATCGGCAATCGCTTCGAAACCCGAGGCCGCATGCTGCCGGACGGGCTGATAGAACAGGCCAACTGGATAGACCCAAAAGACGCCCGCTGCTTTCAGGTGATGGAAACCCATGATCCCGCGCTGCTGACGGCCTAGATCAAGAATTGGGACGAGCTGATCGACTTCGAAATTATTCCAGTCCTGTCCTCGGCCGAATACTGGAGCAAAAAAGAGCTCCAGTAGGGTAGAGACCGTGGGCGGCCGTTCGGGGCCCTTCTGAAGGCGCTAAATCCGTTTGGAGCGGCTCAGGAGGGTTCTTGAAAGGTACAATTTTGTCTCAATTGGTAATGAAGCAATAACATACTTGACTAAGCAGATGAGTCAGGCAGAGGATAGGATCCAGTTTTGACTCTTTGTATCGAAACCTTTTGAGAGATTATGCGCCGCGTTTATGTTTGGCAATTGGCCAAGGCGTTGATTGCCTTCGAAAGCGCAGAGTGCGATTGCAGAGACGCTTGCCAGAGGGGATTAAGAGATGCTCCCCTTCCGTCAGATCGTATCAAGGATTGGGTAGCAGCGATGCTCGCAATTTGTGAGCGTCACTGCGAGGCGGTTGAGCTAAGCACAGCACGCGCTCGCATTGACAATGCTGGCCTCAGTTTGGGTTTAGATTGCGGGATCACATTTGACCAATTAAGAATGGATATCAAGGTTTTGCGGGATGCGATTGAAACGGACCTCTTCGATCGACGATTCGTCTTCGTGCCCAAAGCTAAGGCTCCGATTCACGATAAATTCCCTTTGGCGTGGGGAGAAATCTGGGAACAATTCCCCTGATTCAAAAGAGGATAGCGAGTGCGCAGCTGATTGTTATGCTCTGGAGCAAAATACCGCGAGCGTATTTCATGCAATGTGCGTCGCCGAATACGGCCTTCGCGCCCCAGCTAAGAAAGTAAAAGTCTCACTGATGCGCAACGGCAAACGCCGGCCAGTGGAGTATGCTGATTGAAAAAAGGTAATTACCGCAATTCACGCGAAACTAAATGGCGTTAGATTGTTAGCACACGGGAAAAGGCGCGCAGAACAATTAAGATTCTATTCGGACGCGGCAGATCATTTCTCGTACATGAAAGACGTTTGGCGCAATGAAGTCTCACACGCCCGAAGACGATACAATGCGGCGGAAGCTGTCGGAGCACTGAATCGCGTTAACGGATTTATGGAATTTCTGGCCCTGCACATCTAACTCCGGTTGGCGAATGAAGCTAATCATCGCCTGTATCTATTGGAGGTCACATTATGAAAGTAGTGAGTGACCAGACCATTCAAAAAGAGACAGTCATTATTGACGACACCGAGTTTAGATCCTGCACATTTGTCAAATGCACCCTTAACTACACTGGCGGAGGGTTTGGACTTATCAATTGTGCCGCCGAGGATTGCTTTTGCGAGTTTTTTGGACCTGCCGCTAGAACGATTTTGTTTCTTCAAAAATTTGGCCTCCTCGCAAAAGATCCGAGCTGCTGGCCGATAGTTGCAAAAAAAGCAAAAAAACAGAGTGCGTAGTGTGTACCAATGCCTTAGGAAAGCAGGCAGCAAGCCGTTACCATTCGTATTATGGCTGGGAGAGTGAGATAGCAGCAGGATGAAGAAAAACGCGCCAAATAAGGGTTTGAGAAAATCGCATCTTTCGCCGCTTCCATCACGCCCAATTCCGGGAAAGCTCGACACTGGAATAAGGAAAGCCGTGGAGATACTTCGAAAGCACGGCATCGAAACGTTTGAGTCCTGCGAAGGTGGTTTGGGTCATTCGACCCCGAGCCGAGTGTCAGATTTTATGGAACTTCCGACGCGGGATGGCGTGCCGTAGGAATTTGCTTAGCTCACGGATTGCCGATAGCTCAACTTCGGCGGGCGTGAAACGTACTCGACGCGCACGAACCCACCGGGCGACACTGGGAATTGACCTTCAGGGAGCGGCTGTGCTAGCCGAGCCTGATACATTCATCGCACCGCGATTTGCCGCCAGTCCCGCTTTCACGGTGTTTTTGCATGGTTCTGTTTCCATCTGGGCATTCATCATGGTCATCGTGAACATTTCTATACTGCGGAGGATATTCCTGCGAGTTGGTGTGGTACGGATATGCTTTTGCCATTGGCGATCTTTTCGGAGAAGATGGGCCAAGCATCTGCCGATTGAACGGCTATATCAGGTAAGACAACGAAGCAGTTAATGACGAAGAAAAATACTGAATACGCAGCGTTCAGTGATCTAGCGGGGAAACTTCTGTCCGTTCCGCACGCCGAAGTGAAAGCAAAATAGGCTAGCGGCGAGACCTATAGAACGGGTTGCGGAACTGCGTAGGCCGTAAGGGGAGAGCGTTGCTCTCGGGTACCTTTGTGTCTGGGCTGAAATGGTTACGCCGCGCTTGCCGCTTGCCCCAGAAATCTCTCTGCGTAATCCTGGGCGAAGCGGAAAAAGGCGATCGGCCTGCTGCCGCTGAGATGGTAAACCGTTGGAGTGACGGTTTCCGCCTCTCCGCGGCGGTAATGCTCGTAATCTTCCATGAGGCCATCGGCTTGCCAAGCCGGCATGCCAAATCCGAGCAACGCTTCTCGCATCGCGGCGGGCGGAACATCTACATACTTGATGGGCTTCGCCAGGGCCCAGGATAGTTGATCGGCCATTTCGGCGTGTGTGAGGGCCTGGGGGCCGGTGATGTCGTAGATTTTTCCTTCGTGGCTGGATTCGGTTAAGGCGCGCGCGGCGATTGACGCGATATCGCGCACATCTACGACGCTGACTTTGGCGTTTCCGGCAGGAGCATACAAGCTGCCTCGCGATGAAATCACGGAGCGGAAATTGAGAAGGCCCTGCATGAACAGATTCGGCCGCAGGAAGGTGAATGGAATTCCCGACTTGCGAATATAGTTTTCGACCGCTCCGTGATAGCGCTGGAAGCGCCCGGGAGCGTTCTCGTCGGCCGCGAATTGCGAGAGCTTCACGATGTGACGGACATTGCTGCGTTTCGCGGCGTCCACGAAGTTGCGTTGCTGTTGCTCGACCTCGGAAGACGAAGGAACCAAAAGGAAGAGGCGCTCGATTCCTACGAGGGCCCTGGTGAACGTGGCGGGTTGGGCGAAATCGCCCTCGATGATTTCTATTCCGGGCAGCGCAATCCGGCGCGCCGATGCCCGCCGGTGAACGAAGGCGCGCACGCGCTGCCTGCCTCCCGCAAGTTTCTTGACCAGTTCGACTCCGACATTGCCGGTAGCACCCGTGATCAAAATCATTCGTCCCTCCTGGAATTCATCAGAGGGCGGGTAAATAGTTGGATGCTGCTTGGTGGCTGGCAGTTTTGCGGAGCGACACAAATAATGGCGATTGAACTCTACAGAAAGAAACTCGATTTCACCGCGTCGGTATCGCGTCCTGCCCAGACCTCTCGAATTCCATCGCCGGACGAAAGCCTGCAATCAATCGTCGGAAAGAGAGCCCGGCGGAATTGCCCTGGGCGCTGAGTCTCCCGGGTAGGGTCTCAGACCACGCGACGCCTGCGGCTGCGCTCCAATCCGGAAGAGCCGCACCTAGCCGCATGGGAAGCGCGTCCGTTCGGCGCACGCGATTTCCAAATTCATTTCTGCTTTTGCCAGGTCATTTCCACGCGCACCGGCATTTCGTTCTTTACGGCAATCCCTAAGAGCGACGGCGGGTCGATTTTGAAATCAGAGATCGTAGTGGGAATGGTCCCGGTTATCCGCGTCTCGTTTCCTTGGGTCACCTGTTGGAATGAAATCTGATTGTACTTGGCGGTCTGCCCGGCAAACTGGACCTCCAGGTCTGCGTGAATCGTCGCTGATCCAGCCGCGTCTTCGGGTAAACGAGTGCGCACACTGATCATCGGAAATTCCCCGCCGCGCGTCACCTGCAACATGTGGAGATCTCGGTTGCTATCGCCGGAATCGAACGTCTTAACAGCGGCCGCTATCAAGAAATCACATTGCCCCGCGTGGCAAACGCCCTTACCTCGCGCCTCGTGACTCACGCCCTCAACTTGATGCAGCGCGTGAGAGACGTGATACGTGAGTGTGGATTGTTGGAGAACCCAACGGCTATCCGTCTGGGCGAACACGGAGAAACCAAGACTCAAGAACGCCGTCAGCATTCCTATCTTTGTTTTCACGATCCCTCGCTAGAACTTAAAAGATACAGCCAAAATCGAGGCGCCATAAGCCGACGCCGTTACGATAGCCACCGCCGCGTGCGCACTCGCGATGCCGTGCACCTTTTCTCCGCGACTTTTTTGATCAAAGGCAATGGCCCCCAGTATAGGCGTGAGGATCATTCCGGGGCCGTGAATCCAGGCCAGAGCCTTATGCAGGCGGATGGGCCCACGCGTCTCGGTTCCCGGAATTCTTGGCGCGCGGATAGCATAGTACGCACTTATGAAATACAAATCTCCCGCCGCCGAACCGAGAGCAAGATGCAGATAGCGATCCGTCGAACTGGTGCGCTTGCCGCCGGCGAACGTCCCGGTTATGACCGATGCGACGATCGGAGCGGTAGCGATCAAGCCAATCCGCTGATGGATCTTGAGCATGTGGGATCTCTTGTCGAGCCTCGCCTGATCCTGTGCGCTCCCTTGCGTCTGCGCTGGGGAGTAGCCCAAGTCTCCAAGCGAAAGCACGCCACCTAACATCAAGTTCATCGTTTGCTCAGCACCAGTGGAAATCGTCACTTTCGCTACATTGGTGCTGAATCCTTCCGCCGAAACGGAAAGTTCGTAATCCCCAGCCGTCAGGTTCTGCACGTTGTAGTGGCCAGCCGGATCGGTCTTGGTTTCTGTCAATTGGCTGGTGGCAACATTTTTGATTGAGATTTTCGCGTTCGGAACTCCCTTGCTCGAAGCGTCCGTGATGACACCGGACAGCGTGGTGCCCGCGGTCTGTGCGTGCAAAGGAACCGTGGATAGAAAAGAAAGCAGGAGAAGGCCCGCCCCAAAACCGAACTTCGCTGCATTCAGATTCATCTGAGGTTCTCCGGTCGATCTTGCGGAATTGGTGGATGTACGAGCCCAATGATGCCACTCGCATATCAAAGGATGTCCGAGCGAGCGGGCTTAAAGCGGCTGGGCCATCGCCGAAATCTTATTTGTCTAGGATCGCTCGATCCGCGATCTCAAGGCAGGGTAGTCGATTTATCCGGAAATAAAAAGATGCGTTTCGCAAGGTCGGATGAGAGCGTTTCGTCGCGATAGTATTTCTTCAGGATGTTATCTTCCCAGCTCAAAAGGTCTCCGTTCGTGTCGGTGAATTCAGACCAACTTTGCCGGCGCCCTGCGCGAGCCATCCGCTCGCGAATCAACAGCAGAAAGGACCAAGTGATCGTCTCGTTGTAGCGGCCGGGCTTGCCGTTTGCCGCGGCGAATCGAGCCAGCGAAATTGAAAAACGCTCGATCGCTTCCAGGGCCGGGTAGCGGCATAAATAAAGGAACGCCATTCGCGCATGGTCCGAGTGGTGAAAAGAGTCGGCGGCGAGGGTACAGTCCTCAAACTTCGCAACGAACTCATCGTCAGTCATGCGGGACCTCCGTGGTTTTATCGTTTCGGTGGGTCATGCAAACAATTACGGCCATGGCGTATACAATCAGTCCTCCGACGTCAAACTCGCCGTGAAGCAAGTGCAGAATTGCGGCGATCGCAAAAACGAAAAGCAGTAGGTAGCCGCCGACCAGGCTTACGGGTAGCACCAGAAATAAAAGCACGGCGATTATTTCGCTTCCGCCGAGTACCTGGCGGATCCACTGTGGAAAACCGGCTTTGGCCAAATGGTGAATCGTCGAGGACGAAAACACAAAGCGAACTGATTCCCACAAGACGACCAGGCCGAGTGTCCATCGCAACCCTGCAATCGAGAGCTTCTTGAGCGGCGGATTCATTCGCTGGTCCTCTCCTTCTTGAGAGAATGAGTGGCACCGGCTTCCACCAGGCGATGGCTGGCACGCGAATCCAAATCAAGCCCGTAGAACTTCTTCAATTCCTTGATGCGTTGCAGGTTTGGCTGGCTGAACGGGCACTTTCCATCGAAAGCATGTAGAACAATGCCTTCGAGAAGGTCTCCCAGAGTCAGATCGTGGTATTCGGCAAGCGCCTTGAGGACTTTTAACAGTCGCTTTTCCATGCGCACGCCGGTTTGCACGCGCTCGACGATGTGTTTCCTGTCGGCTGTCATATGCGCCTCACTGGTACCAATATACCATGGTACACAGAAGAAAGCAAGGAACGAACCGGCCAATAGTCCTGGACGTGAGCGCATCTTATAAATGACTCGCCCAGCCGATCGGAGTGGCTTCAGGGGCTAGACAGTCCGTGTGGCAACTTGAAGAGATGAACCTCAGCGGCGAAAGAGGTTGCGGAGGAAAGGCGAAGTGTTGCTATCCCAAGGTGTCCGCGGTTGTGCGGTGCGGTGAATTTACGGCGAGGTCGTCGGAGGGTGCGTCGATTGCTTCGCAATTGCACAGCGATTGACCCGGCGCCCCTACGAAAGCAAAATCAAAAAGCAGATCCCTCACCCCTAAAGAGGATTCGGGATGACAGCAGTTAGGATTTTCCGCCACTTGTAAAGCCGTGCTGATTTTGTCGCATTTGCGGCACGGCTCAAGGTGTGCCCTGACAAATCCTCAGAGTACCCACAGGAACTCGGTAGCCCTAGAGCACATTGGGGAAGCGGAGGACGGCGAGGCTGGGAGAAATTTCGTTATGATGTTTCTCAAGGTGATGGCCGCCACTTTCATTTGGCTCGATGCTGGCTCGCGCTCGCCGCTGGTGCTGGTTTTGGGCGTTGCCTGTGTTTTCGTTGCGCTGGCAGTGCCGTTCGCGGCATCGCGCGGAAAGCTGCACATTCCCGGATATGTCGGGATGGCGCTAGTGTCCTTCGCCGTGGCGTTTATTTGCGGCCGGATTTCGGGAGCGCACAGCGTGCGCGGCACACACTCAGGCGAGATACTTTCGATCGTGTTTTTCGTGCTGGTGGCAGTGGCGGTCGGGTCGGTGCTGGGAATTTTTTTCTATCGCGATCCGCCGGAGACTTAAGTCGGATGTTCGCGATCTGTTGACGATCGCGAGCCGGGAGTTCATGCCTCAGAGCCGAACGCGAAGCTTTGATACGCGGCTTTTTCTGGGCGTTGTGGCGCTCTGCATTTTGGTTTCGAATCTTGCGCTGTTTTACGCGAAGCGCGACGGCCTGCCCTACCGCGACTTCAAGATATTTTATTCGGGCGCGCGAATTCTGCAGGCCTATCCGGGGACGGAACTCTACAACCTCGATTTGCAAGCGCGCGTGCAGACCGAACTGCTTCATATCAAGACGGAAGAGGCGCTTCCTTACAATCATCCGCCATTTGAGTTGCTGCTATTTCTTCCCTTGGCCGGGCTTTCTTATTCGCCGGCATTTTATTTGTGGATTGCGATCTCGTTTGCGTGCGGAATCGCCGGCGCGAAGCTGATGGGACGAGAGCTCCCTCGTTTGCGCGAAGGCTGGTGGTTGCCTTGTGCGCTCGTCGTGTGCTTGTTTCCTTTTTTTATGGTGATTCTCGAGGGACAGGATTCGGCGTTGGCGCTGCTGTTGCTGGTGGCGGCGTGGGTTTCGATGCGGCGCGGCGCGGACGCGCGCGGGGGATTTTGGTTGGGGCTGGCACTTTTCAAGTTTCAAGTGATTTTGCCGCTGGCGTTTATATTGGCGTTTCGTAGGACGAAGCTGCTGAAAGGATTTTCTGTTTCTGCGGCGCTGCTGGGATTGATTTCGTTGATTATGATTCGTCCGGCGGGCTTGATTTCCTATATTTATTTGCTGACCGGGATGGCGAGGGCTTCTTCTGAAGGTGTCAGCCTGAAATTTGGAATGGACCCGCGATTGATTCCGAATTTGCGGGGATTGATGTACGGAATTGTGAGCGGCGGGGAAGGGGCGCTTTCGCATTCATGGGCGGCAGGAGTCATCGTGGCCGTTGGACTGATTAGTTTGGCAGCGCTCGTTTGGGCAATCCGGCTCGTGATGCCCGCGCACGCGGATTCTGTAGAAGGATTCGATCTAGCATTTTCGCTCGCTGTGATCGTCAGTTTGCTTTTGAGCTTTCATATCCTGGCGCACGATTTGGTTCTGTTGGCTTTGCCGTTTGCAATTGTGGTGGATCGCATGATTGCAACGCGAGTTGCACGAAATGCGCGATTCGCGGGATCAGTAATTCTGATTTCGATATTTTATGTTTACGAGGTTTATCTTTTCTTGTTTGCCTGGTCGATGGTTTATTGGTTGGCCGCGGCTTTGATTGCGCTCGCAATTTTAGTTTCGAACGAGCGGGCGGGGGGCGAGGAGGCGCCGGCCGATTTTTCTTAAGGCGTTTCGGGGTCGCGCCATTCGCGGCCCATGTTGTCATCGGTGATGATTGTGCGTTGACCGAGACGCGCGGTGATGGAACTCGAGAGTTCCATGCCGGAGGGGCCGGGAGGCTTATTGACGGAATCGGCTAGCGCTTTGAAGTTGGCCAGCGTCGCCTGTGAATTTGGCCGGGCGGGACTGAAAACCAACTGATCGTCAATTTTGTATTGCTTCAGGATGGCCATCCAGCGATCCAGATTTACTTCCAGCGGGGCGTCGCTTAGCGCGAGGAAATTCAGGACGCGCAGACCGTAGGGAAATACTCTTAAGCCTGTGGCCATGGCGTCGCGGGACGCAGTGGTGTTGTAGTAGAAGACGCCGCGGGCATCGAGGTGCGCACGGACCAACTCGGCGAAATTGGCGGAGAGAAGGTCGGACGTGTGATCGCGCCAGTAAAACGAAGTGTTCATGATGATCGCGTTGTAGCGGGATTTCGGATGAGCGTTGAGCCAGCGCCGCCCGTCGTCGATGTAGATGTGGAGCTTGGGATTCTGCAGCAGCGAGCGGACGGGCGAGTATTGCGGAATGAGTTGCAAGTAGCCGGGATTGATTTCTACGACGTCGAGTGATTCAAGCTGCGGGTGATTGACGATGACCTGCGCCCAGGAGCCTGACGAGAGGCCGATCATCAGTACACGCTTGGGATCCGGGTCGAAAGCGCTGAGAGCGAAAGCGCGGATGATCAGATTGACGTCGTTGGTGGGATCTACGTTGAAGTATCCGTCGTAAACGCCACCGCCGTAAACGGCGCCGTCACGCGTTACGGCGATCACGCCATTGCGATTTTCGACTACGTGTGCGAGGGGAGCAATTTTATCGGCGGTGCTGGCAAAGATTAGGCGCTCAAAGAGGTTGGAATAAAATCGCGGCGCGATCGCGATCGCAAAAAAAGCGAGCGCTGCGACGCTCATTGCACCCAGAGTGGGTCTCTCGAAGCGGCCGCGCTTGTAGAAGAGCACAGCGCTGCCGGTGATTACGGCGGCGAAGCCCAACTGCAGTGAAACTTGTTTCAATCCGTAGTAATTCATCCAGACAAACCCAATTGCCAAGCTGCCGAGAGTTGAGCCGATGATGTTGGAAACGTAGATCAGGCTGACTCCGCGTCCGGCGCGGCCGTCGGCGGAGACGGAAAGGCGGCAGAGAAGCGGGAACACGGAGCCGACGATGGCGGTAGTGACGAAGAAAGCGATGCTGCCGAGAAGATAGGGAATGTTCTTCCAGCGCAGGAAAGCGATGAGCGGCGGGAGATAGACGGATGCGGCGCCGGCAATCACGATCAGCAGTCCGACGATACGCAGGATCGCCGCGGAATCCTCGCGCTCGGTTAGCTTGCCGGAGATGAACGAGCCTGCGGCAATGCCGGCGAGGTAGGTGGAGAGCAGCAAGGCGAAGGCCGGTGCGCGATCGAGGGAGGCCAGCGCGAAGATGCGAAACCACGCGATTTCGAAGCCCAGGGCTATGAATCCGGTAATGCCTGCGACGATCATTGCGACGCCGAGCGGCAGCCCCGGATCGCCTGCTGCGACCGGCGCCGCGGCCATCTGATAGTCCGCAAGCGACGATTTCACGCGTCCACCGAGAATGAAAGCGAATGATGCGACGAGAATGTTGAAACATGCGGCTACCAAGACGCTGCCGGCCTGGCCGAAATTGCCGAGAAGAAATATGGCACACAGATAGCACGCTACCGCGGAGCCGAACGTGTTGGCGAAGTAGAGCGTGGCGACGGGATAGCCGACGCGGCCGAGATTGTGGACCAGATGCTGGATGAGGAGCGGGAGAGTGGCGCCCATGAGCATCGTCGGAAGGATCAAAAGAAGGATGCTGAAGACGATCGTGGCGGGAAGATTGGCGCCGGCGGTAAATGTTGCGGCCCAGTGGAAGACGCGGAGGGAGCTGAGACCAATGAGGGCAACGCCAAGCTCGGAAACAGCAAAGAGGAGAATGGCTTTTTGCGGGAAGCGCGAAGAGAGCCAGCCCCCGAGGAGACTGCCCAAGCCGAGACCCAACATGAAAGCGCTGACGACTACGGCCACAGACTCGGCGTTCGTGCCGTAAATGGCGAAGAGGGCGCGCTGCCAAACTATTTGATAAATCAGAGCAGGAATGCCGGAAAAGAAAAATAGAACGCTGAGCACAAGCAACTGGCGCTGATTGCCGGATTTCTGGCCGCGCGTGATAGCGGCTGCAAAGATCAGGAGGTTGTAGATGAGCAGGGCAAGGATCGGCGCGGTGATCACAGATCTTCTTGCTCCTCGTGGGCGAGGCGATTCAACGGACGAATCCCGATCAATCCTGTCAACGATTTGATGACTGGCCGGTCACCTGTAGCGCCTCGCGCGAGCATGAGTCTGCGCGCCAGACGATGTAGATGCGGGGGGAGGCGCACCAAGAAGTTATTCGACCACCAGCGACGCAGTTGATGCGCCGCTTGGACCAGGATGCCATTTTAGCCCATCAATCATGGCTATCACCAGCACGATGAGGGGGATGGCCGCGAGGAGGTCGATCACGTAGTGCTGCTCGAGGAGAAGGATGCAGGGAATCAGCAGGATATTAAAGATAACGAATAGGAAGGCCAAGCGCTTCCACGGGCGCAGGAACCACAGCGCAATCATCGGCTGGACGATATGCATGCAGGGCAGAGCGGCGAAATAGTGCGGCCCGAGAACGTCTGGGCGCTGGCCGGCCATGTAGCCTTTCAGGACTTCGATGTATTCGTAGTGGCCGGCGAACATATTCATGGTGCGTGGGAAGACTGAGAAATGGTCCGGGCAGATAACGAATGGGCCTACGGCAGGGATCAAGTAGAAGCAGGCGACGACGATGTAGTAGGAGGTCATGAGCGCGCCGACGAATTGCATGGCGCGGGCGGCGCCGGATTGCAGGGCGAGGAAAACGAGCGTGGAGCCCAGGGCTGGGAAGAGGAGGAAATAGATGACGGTCATGACGTCGAAGGTGCCCAGCGGAACATGAGCGGCGACGAGATGCGCGAGGCGTGAGACGGTGAGGCCGTGCATCATCCAGGCGTCAATGCGATTGAGCCGGGCATCGGCTTGAAAATTGAATTTCAGGGCGGCGATGATGTCGTTGTAGGAGAACGCTACGATCAGGCCGATGAAAAGATAGGCTGCGGGAAGCACGACTGCGGCGACGCGTTTTGCAAGCTGGGCAAGCTGAGAGGAGAAAGGTGCGTTGCTGCGGGGAGCTTTGAGCCAGCGGCGGAATTGTTCGGGACCGCCGATGAGGAAAAATAGAGTGGCGCCGAGGACGGCGCGAATGCCGAAGACGAACCAGTAGCTGAGGAAATACTGAGGCCAATTGTAGCGAACGGGGAAGCGGGCGGCTTGCAGGGCAAAGGGAAGCGCGAGAGTTAGGCCGAGTGTCGCGGCAAAATGGAGATTGCTGGCGGCCCATCTAAGAGGATGAGTTTCGCTGGTAGGCAAACGAGGTTGGAGATCAGGTGGCACCGGGCTTGGCGTTGGTCGAGAAACCGGCGAAATGGGATTGCGCTGCCCCGCGGAGTGCAGCCGACTTCGCGCTGTGTCCGAGGGGACCGAGATATGCTAACAGTCTTCCCCCTCCCAATTCCATTTTTTGGCTGCTCAATGTGCAAGGCCGGCAGCGCCTCAGCGATGAGTAAACAGAGTCGCGCCAAATCTGAGCTATCACTGGCGAAGACGTGTTAATTTTTTTGCGGGGGCAACGTGCGAGTCAAAGGATTTTTTTGCGCTGCATCGCTGTGCTTGCTTGCGCTTGTAAGCCCGGCGCAGTTGTTTGCGCAAGGCCGCGCCTGGATTTCACACGATTGCGGAAACGGTGTGCGGTTGCGATTGAGTTCTGCCTCGGCTAGTCAGGGTGATTTGCTGGAATTGGAGATCAAGACTGCATCGCCGGCGGCTGATTTGAAGGCGTCGTGGGGCGATAAGGCGCTTCAATTTTGGACGGATGCGAGCAACACTCTTGTCCACCGTGCGCTGGTCGGAGTCGATCTTGAACAAAGCGCCGGGCAATACGATCTCGCCTTGAACGGGAAACTTCAAAGCGGAGATCCTTTGAGTTGTAACGCCGTTGTGTCCGTCAGAGCTGGACATTTTGCGATTGAAAAGCTGCGGGTGAACGGGAAGTTCGTTGAGTTGAGCCCGGAAGACACCAAGCGAGCCGAAGAAGAGCAGCATCGTTTGCGGGAACTTTTCGCGCGCGCGACTCCTGAACGGCTGTGGCGGGGCCGGTTTCGAATGCCGCTTGATGGCGTGCATACCGGGAGCAATTTCGGGCGCAGGCGGGTTCTCAACGGAAAGCCGGGATCGCCGCACAGCGGGCTTGATCTTGCCGCGGCAGCGGGCACGCCGGTGCACGCATCGCAGCGCGGCCGGGTTGAATTTGCCGGGGAATTATTCTTCTCCGGGAATACGGTGATTCTCGATCACGGCCTGGGACTCTACACTTTCTATGGCCACCTCGAATCGATCTCAGTCTCGGTGGACGACTTGGTGGAAGCAGGCGCGAAGCTGGGACGAGTTGGAGCCACGGGCCGCGCCACCGGGCCGCATCTGCACTGGGGGATGTATGTCAACGCAGCGAAGGTAAACCCACTCGGAATTTTGCGGCTGCCTACAGACTAGAGCGACCGAACGCGCACAACGGGAATCTCATCCAATGGTATAAGTGTCGTGAGCCTTGGAAGGAGGAGCCGTGAAATCCGTAAAGATTTTGCCGCTGATTTCTGTAACACTGTCTGCATCGCTTTTTTTGGCCGCCGGCTCGCGGAACGCCGCAGCCGGCCCCGCTGCGGGAAAACTCAATGTGAAAATTCTGGAGTGGGACGTCCCCACCGCCAAAGCGCGGCCGCATGATCCCGCGGTCGGAAGGGATGGCGCGCTGTGGTTTACCGAGCAGCTTGCGAACAAACTCGGGCGGCTCGATCCGGCAACCGGTGCCATTCGCGAATTTCCGCTGAAGACTCCGAACTCGGGGCCGCACGGCCTAGTGGCGGATCGCGACGGAAATATCTGGTACACCGGGAACTATGCTGGCCTGATTGGAAAGCTCGATCCGCGCACGGGAGGCGTGACCGAATACAAAATGCCGGATCCGCTGGCGGGCGATCCGCACACACTAGTTTTTGATGCGCAGGGCATCCTCTGGTTTACGGTGCAAGGCGGAAACATGGTCGGCCGGCTCGATCCGCAAAGCGGAAAGATTGATCTCAAGAAGGTTCCTACGAAAGATGCATCGCCCTACGGGATGGGAGTCAACAGCAAGGGCATTCCGTTCTTCTGTGAATTTGGCAGCAACAAGATCGCCAAGATCGATCCCAAGACGATGGAGATCGCAGAATTTACGCTGCCGGAAGGCACGCGTCCGCGGAGGATGGCAATCGCGGCAGATGACAAGATCTATTTCACGGACTTCGAGCAGGGGCACTTCGGGAGGCTCGATCCGGCGACCGGCGCGGTGAAGATGTGGGCCTCGCCGGGCGGAGCGAATTCGAGTCCTTATGGCATGACGATCGCGCCTGACGGGATGGTGTGGTATAGCGAGGCGGGCGTGAAACCAAACACGATCGTGCGCTTCGATCCGCGCACGGAGACTTTTTCGGAGGCGAAAATTCCCTCGGGAGGCGGCGTTGTCCGCAATATGGCGGCGACTTCGGACGGACGGATTTACATCGCTTGCAGCGGCGTGAACAAGATCGGCCTCGTTGAGATGAACGCAAAACCGCAGGCTCACGTGCGCGCAGGTCACAGCTCGCAGCTTTCGAATTAAGGTGAAGGCGAACTTCGACCGCGCGCGCGTTTCCGATCTTTCGGAAATCGCAACTACCGGCACCGTTGTCCTTTTTTCGTTGGCTCTCCTGACATTTGGCATTCACCTTACCGGAATCGGACGCTACGGCTTTTTTCGCGATGAACTCTATTACCTTGCCTGTGGCCGGCACTTGGCGTGGGGCTACGTAGACCAACCGCCGTTAATTGCCGTCGTGGCCTGGGTCTCGCAGCACGCCATCGGTACTTCCCTCGCCGCGACGCGATTGCTCCCCGCAGCGGCTGGCGCCCTGCTGGTGTTTCTCACGGGATTTCTGGCGCGCGAACTGGGCGGAAGCCTCCGCGCGCAAGTTCTTGCGGCCGTCACAATCCTGTTCGCGCCCGCTGTTTTGGCCATGAACAGCTTTCTCTCCATGAACGCGTTCGAGCCTATGTTCTGGGCGCTCGGTGCGATTCTCATCGCGCGCATCCTCAATGGCGGCAGCCCGCGTCTGTGGCTGTGGTTCGGGCTTGTAACGGGAGTCGCATTTCTCAACAAGCACACGATCCTGGTCTTCGGCTTCGCGACAGTCGTGGGGCTGCTCGCGTCGGACTTGCCGCGGGAATTCACCCGGCGATGGATTTGGCTGGGCGGCGCGATTGCGCTGGCAATCTTCTTGCCCAATTTATTCTGGGAGGCCCGGAACCACTGGCCGCAGATTGAAGTCGTGCGCAATGACCGCGCCGTCAAAACACTTGCTCTCTCTCCCTTGAAATACTTGTGGGAGCAGGCGCTTTTCATGAGCCCGGTGTCGGTGCCGGTCGCGCTCTCAGGTCTCGCCTGGTATTTTCTCTCCGGCCGCGGCAAGCGATTTCGTCCGCTCGGCTACATTGTTGTGTGCTCCGCCGCGATTTTTATTTTCTTCAAGGGCAAGGCCTACTACCTGTTGCCGGCATATCCGATACTTTTTGCTGCCGGAGGTGTCGCGCTGGAGCCGTTTCTTTTTGCACCCAGCCGCCAGTGGCGCGGCAAATCGTACGTAGCCGTCTTGATCCTCGTGGGACTCATCACACTGCCTTTCGGCGTTCCCGTTTTGCCGCTGGATTCGTTCCTGCGCTATCAGCGAATGTTTCCCGTCACGCACGAAGTCAAAACCGAGCGCGATTCCACCAGTGAACTCCCTCAGCTCTACGCCGACGAATTCGGCTGGCCGGAGATGACCGCGACGATCGCCCGCGTGTATTACGGTTTGCCTCCCACAGAAAGGTACGGCTGCGCCATCCTCGCAGGAAATTATGGAGAAGCCGGAGCAATCGACCTATTAGGCAGAGCGTACGGCATCCCGAAAGCAATCAGCCCGCACAATAGCTACTACTTCTGGGGACCACGCGACTACACCGGCGATTGCGTGATTTTGTTCGGCGAGCGCGCCGAGTTCGACAAGCAATTCTTCGGCGACGTACGAGAGGTGGCGGTCATCTCGAATCCCTACGCAATGCCCAACGAGATCGATCTGCCGGTCTATGTCTGCCGCCGGCCGAAGATGCCGCTGGCAGAGCTCTGGCCTAAGCTGCGCTTCTATCTCTGAGCGAGTCGCGCGCCAGATTCTCCAGGCCTGGCGAGAGGGCGGATCCCGACCAGAGCTCCCTAATTACCAATCACTTGCGCACAATTTCAGATGATTGAAAGTCTCGGGTTCTAGGCGTAAAATCGCCCATTATCCCCGCGCGATTTCCAGGACGATGGCGTCCCGCTCGGGATCAGCATTCGTCTGATTTCCGCAGTTCTGAGCCGACACGTGGGTACAGGAATCTCCCGAAAGGTGCCCGAGCCGGGTCGGCAAGCCCTCGCGGTTGGGAGTATAGGTCATGATGCAGCAGCAGTATTCGGTGAGCCGCTTTGCATTTGCCCTCCTAGCCGCCGTTCTGGCAGCCCTTGGCCTCTCGGGACAGGAATCACGCCCCTCCCGTACACCGGTCATCTGGGATTGGAGCAACCATCATCTTATTTTCTCGAACCCGAGAACGGCGGAGCAGGCTTCGCGTATTGCGGGGGATACTCGCTACCGTCAGCAATGGCTGCGACGGAATGCTTCGGTGGTAGTCATTGATGCGAGTGACCCGGAGGCGGAAATTTCGTGGCAGAACCCGTGGCAAGGCCCCGTGATCGGGCACCGAAGGCAAAGTCGGCCGTTCCATCGGGATTGGAGTACTTCGCTCGGCACAGGTGCTTCCATGCCCCCGAGCGCGTTCCCAGCGAAGTTCTCTTTCGACATCGACAGTGCATCTTGTAATGACTACGTCGCCTTCACGACCAACCTCACCGGCGGGACAGCGTTGAGTATCGTTGCGTTCAAGAATCTCTATGCGGGAATCATTCCTGCTGGGGCTTGCATGGGACCCACTGCGCTATTTGCATATGAGACGCAGACGAACGGGGGCGTGACTGCGACTTCTCCCGTTCTTTCGCTCTTGGACTCCGGCGCGCAGATTGCGTACATCGAGGGTGGCGGCGGAGTTGGAGTGCTGCATGTGCTGCGATGGAATTCGGGGGACGGCGGAACGGCCAGTGCGCCGGTAGCTGTAACTAGCGCATCTACGACCGGCGGCGGGTACACCACTTGTAAGACGATTGTCCAATCCTGCCTGCTTAGTCTGGCGTTCGCGAATGGCGCCGAGGACACGGGATCTGCCCCGTTCTACGACTATCAAAACGACAATCTCTACGTGGGTGACAACACCGGAGTACTGCACAAATTCATCGGCGTTTTCAATGGAACTCCGGCAGAAGTGATTGCCGGCGGATGGCCGGTCACGGTGGACCCACCCGAAGCACTGACCAGCCCCGTTTACGACTCCGTGTCGAACAACATCTACGTGGGCGACGCATTCGGCGTATTGAGCTTCGTGAAAGAGGCGCCGGCGAGTGGCGTCGGCGGTTGCCTCACGGGCACGGTACCTTGCCTCGGAGACCACACGGTCAGCACCAACTCAATCGAAGCCGGCGGGATAGTGGACGCACCGATCGTGGACTCAACAAATGGCACCGTTTTTGTTTTCGTCGGATCGGATGGCCCCGCCAGCGGCGACAACTCGGCCGTTTTCCAGGCTCCGACAACACTGGCATCGAGCGTTGAAGCCACCGTCGGGCTGAGCGCGACGAACTCCATCACGTTTAATTTCAACCCCGTCTATTCGGGCGCATTCGACAACAACTATTTCACCGCGCCTAGCTCGGGATTTCTGTACGTCTGCGGAAACCAGATCACGCCAACTAATCTTCAAAACGCGGCTCTCTACCGGATCGGTTTCAACGCGTCGGGTACCATGAACCCGAATAACGATGGGAAGCGGCTCGATATCTCGCAGCCGGTGAGTATTTTTTCCCCTTCGGTCGCAACCACGTGTTCTCCGGGCACGGAAATCTTCAATTCGAACAATGGCACCGATCTGATGTTCTTCAGCGTGCAGAACAACAGCAACCTGACAAATTGCGGGGCGACGATCACAACTCCAGGCGGAGGCTGCGTGATGTCGTTTGATACGACGTCGGGCTTTCCCTCGAGCGTGGCGAATTCGGCGCCGGAAGATGGCGGCACAAGCGGGATCGTCATAGACAACACTGTGCCAGCGGCAACCACGCCGCAAGCGGCAAGCCTTTATTTCACGCGGCTAGCCGGATCCGCATGTCCAACGCCCACGACTGGCTGCGCGGTTAAACTTACCCAAGCTGGGTTCAAGTAGGCGTTCCCGGCGAATTCTGGGTCGCCCCTCAAACATTTTTCCACTCGTGAAGTTTATTCGCATCGGTCCGCACGGTCGAAACTGGAAGTCGACAAGTGTGAAGCGGACTCTTGTGGGCTCCGTGATATAAGGGCTCGCCCGGTCAACAGCGGCGGGTATTTCGAGATACGAATTCTGATTCAGAGTATGGTGCGATGGCTCGTTATAACGATAAGAAAGAAATTAGAGCGCTCTACGATGTTACGAGCCCTTATTTTCGCGCGATGTGGGGCGAGCACATCCATCATGGTTATTGGATTCGGGGCGATGAAACACGGGAGGCGGCCCAGAATCAGCTCATTGACCATCTCGCAGGAATTGCGAAGATCCGATCAGGCGACAAGATTCTCGACGTGGGTTGCGGCATGGGAGGCAGCAGCATTTATTTGGCGAAAAATTACCAGGCCGAGGCGACGGGTATCACGATTTCTCCCGTTCAGGTGGAGATGGCCAGCGAGTCGGCGGCAAAACAAAATGTGAAGGCCAGATTCCTACTCATGGATGCCGATGCCATGAACTTTGATGGATTGTTTGATGTCGTATGGTCCGTCGAATCGATCTCGCATTATCACGACAAGGAACGATTTTTTGCATCAGCCGCGCGATTGCTCAATCCTGATGGAACGATGGCAATAATTGACTGGTTCAAGAAGGCGAATCTCGATGCGGTTGGCTACGAGAGATCTGTTCTCCCGATAGAAAAAGGAATGCTCATCGAGTTGGGAACGATGCAAGACTACGAACAGCACATCAAAGCAAACGGCTTGAAAATTACGCACACTGAAGTTATGAACGAGAATTGCGCGAAGTCGTGGGATATCGGCCTGGAAATCGTGAAGGACAAAACTTTTTGGCGAGCCGCCGCCGAGCATGGGCTGATGTTCGTGCGGTTTCTTAGAGCGTTTAGAGCCATGCGGGCCGGCTTCAGATCCGGCAACTTCGTCCTGGGGCTCATTGTGGCCAGCAAAATCGCGAGCCCTAGATCGATGCGTGATGGCACGGTAAGAGATCGGAGCGCGCCCGCCAAATTTACCGCGCTTTAACGGTCCGGCTTCTTCCAGATATTGCGTTTATGCATCAGCGCGATCTGCCTCTTCGTTACTTTCTGGAAGTATTCGGCGTGATTCATCGGGGCGCGTTTCAGATAGAGATTCTTAGGGTAGATCGGCCGCTCGTAGACGATTTGATATAGCTCGGTGCGAAGGTCCTTCATCCAGTTGTCCCACTTGGCGCGAGCGCGGTGATCCCGCAAGGCTTCGATATCAATCACTCCGGCGACATAGCTTGACCCGCCGCTGTATTCGAGCTTGCCGACTTTCTGTCCTTTGTAATTGAAGATATAGGAGCGGCCGCCGAACGTGTCGATCGGCGTCGTGTCTTCGGGAAAGAGGAAATAGGTGCCGACGTTAGGCGCGACGATATACATGTTGTTGTCGAGGGCGCGAGCGGCGCTTTGAATTTCGAAATAATCGTTGCCGGTGCCGGGATGCGGATACGAGGCGCGGTAAACGATTTCGGCGCCGTTCATCGCCAGGGCGCGGGCATTTTCCGGATACGAGCCTTCATTGGCCATCATGATGCCCATGCGGCCGATCGCTGTGTCCACCACAGGCCAGAACGATTGCAAATTACGGCCGTATTTTTCGATCCACCAATCATAGATATCGTGCGGGCAGACGGAATGTTCTACGGGCCAGAGCGGCGCAACTTTGTAATGCTGAAGAATAATCTTCCCTTTGGGATCGAGGATAAATCCGACATTGAAGAAGCGATCCTTCCAATCGGGATGCCGGGCTTTGGCTTGGGCCATGATGTAGCAATTCCATTCGCGCGCGAGTTTGCCGATCTCTTCGGTTTCTTCGCCGGGAATGTCGATGGCGCATTCGCGGGCAAACTTGGCGTGATCTACGTCCAGGACTTCATCATTGAAAGCCTGTAGGGCGCCTTCGGGAATCGCGATCAGGCGCACGGGGATGCTCAGGCCCGAAAGCCAACTTGCGGCTTTGACGAGATGCTTCAGATGCTCGAGGTTGTTCTTGATGTCTTTGCGGGAGCGGATTCCGCGAATTGTGGGAACCAAGCCGACGGCAGTGAACGGTTTAATCATGGGCTTCATCCTGACTAAGAGGTGTGCGCAGGGAATGCCGCGCCCAGCGCTGCCGATCGATCATCAAAGCTCAATCGCGGCGCCGGGCGCGGAAACATCTTCCATAGTCTTAAAAATTCAGACGGAACGAGAGCTGCAATTGCCGCGCCGGGGCCACGAACTTCGGCGAGCCGAAGCTGGAATTCGCCGGGAACGGGACAGTCACGCCGTCCTTATAGTGCTGCGGAACGGCCCCGAGGAATACCGGCGCACCGTAAACGTGATCGATCTCTTCGACGTTGGCGCGATTGAATACGTTGAACGCTTCCAGGCTGAGTTCGCCCTTGAAACGCTCGCTGAAGGGAATCACGCGCTGCAGCCGCAGGTCGGTGGAGTAATTGGGATCGCCGCGGTAAGTATTGCGGCCCACGTTGCCGACGCGATCGGAGAAGGGATAAATGTCGCCATTGACGTCGAAGCCCGCCAGGATGGTGTAGGCCAGCGAACTCTGCGCAGTGCTGAGCACCGAGAATTTGAAATCGCGCAACGCGATATTCCAGTGCTGGGGAGTTTCGGTAAGGAACGCCAGGGTGAAGCGATGGCGTATGTCGTTATCGCCGCGCGAGCGGTCGAGCCCCGTGGCCAAATAATCCTGCGGCGTGTTGGCTAACTGCACGTCGGTTGCGAGGTCGATGGACTTCGAATAGGTGTAATTGGCAAGAATGCTGTAGTGTTGCGCGAAATTCTTGCGCAAGCTCAGCGTGGCGCCGTTGTAAACCGACCAGCCGATGGGATGCACCAGCAGCGCGAATCCGAAATTCGGATCGGCCGGAACGAAAGCCTGCTCACCGCCCGGCGTCTGCCCGCTGGGGATTCCGTTGATACTGTCATACACGGGCAGATGCATCGCGTGGGTGTACTGGTAGCCGACGGAAACAAACCAATCCCTGGCGATCTGATTTTCCACTTCCAGGCTGGCTTGCTCGGCGAAGGCGTTGTCGAACTTGCGCGTCGAATAGCCGAGCGGGAATTGCAGCACCGGCAGCGAGGCCGGATCCGGATAGATTCCGTTGTGAGTGAAGTTGCTGAAAGCCGGGCCGGCCAGCGCGGGGCTCGGAACGCCCACGGCGCCCGATTGTCCGGTGCCGATCAAATTATGCGTGGGGTCGGAGAAAGCATTCAACAGCGGTTGATTCATGTAGGTGAATTCCGACGCGCCGATCCAGCTCACCAGAACGTCGCTGTAATCAAACGGTCCCGTGAACAAGCCAAAGCCGCCGCGCACCACGGTTTTTCCGCCGCGCAGGGAATAAGCGAAGCCTACGCGCGGCTGCACGTTGCCGTAGTTGGTGGGACTCGCGGCGCCATTCAAGCGCAATTCGCTCGCGGAAGGCATCGCGTCGACGTCATAGCGCAGCCCCAGGGTCAGCGTCAGGTTTGACCGCACATGCCATTCGTCCTGCCCGTAAAGCGAGTACATCTCGTGCCGGAAACTGAGCGCTGTGCTGTTGTTGAACTGCGCTTCGGCGGGGCCGTTATAAAGTCCAGTTTCGAAAGGCAGCGTTCGTTGCGGCACTTGAGAGCCGAAAAGAGACGCCGGCTCGAGGAAAATGAACACCTGCGGCGTGCCAATCGGCGTGCCGAGGCCGAAGAAGCTGGGCGGCGAGAAGACGCCGAGGCCGGGACTGAACAGCGTCACCTGCGCGTCAATCCACACTGGCTCGAAATTGCCGCCGAATTTGAAAGTGTGATTGCCGTGGACGTGCGTGAGATTCTCGGCAATCTGGAAATGCTGCTCGCGATAGAAATGGACGCTGCCGACGAATCCGCCGGAGGAAAGCAGGTCGGGAATATTCAACGCCGGCTCGAAGCCCGCGCCCACCGGATTCAGATTGAAAGTGCGGCGGCCGACATCGAGAACGGTTTCGGAAGTCCAGGTGTTGCTGAAAAGATGCGCGAAGTTACCGTAAAGCGTTTGATCCCGGACAGGATTGTCGCGGAAGGCGGAGGGCAATCCTTCGCCGGGAGCGGCGCCGGGTGCGTTCTGCTTGCGATCGTCGGTGAAGAGGTAGGCGACGTTCAATGTGCTCTTGTCGCTGATGATGTTGGTGCTTTTAACGAAACCCTTGTCGTAGTTGTCGATAGTCAGGATCGAGCCAAGATTTTCCGGCGCAAGACCCAGGCTCTCCTTCACTTCGTTGATGCTCGGCGTTCCCGGCCCGAGGCAATTCTCACCATCGATGCAATGCAGGATGAACGAGGAATACACGGGAGATTCCGCGCGCCGCTGTCCTTCGTAGCCCGCGAAGAAGAAGCTCTTTTGGTGAATTACCGGGCCGCCGACATTTGCACCGAACTGGTTGAAGCGCAGCGTGTCGAAGCCCGGCGCGGAGAGAAGATTCTTGGCGTCGAGATCGTTGTTGCGGAAAAATTCGTAGAGCGAGCCGTGAAAATCCTTGCCGCCGGACTTGGTAATGGTATTGACCACCGAGCCGAGATTTTGCCCATTGTCCGCCGTATACGGGCTGCTCACAACGCGGAACTCCTGGACCCAATCCTGCGAAGGACTGGAGTGCTGCACGCCCGAGATGCTCGTAGCGTAATCGACGCCGTCGAGTCCGAAGGCGGTGCTGTGCGTTTCGCGCAAGCCGCCGAAACTGAGCTGCAGCACGGTTTCGGTGAAAGGCGATTGCGCGCCGACGGCGGTGCTGCGGCCGACGTTGGCTGTCGGCGTCAGCAGCACGAAGTCGATAAAGTCGCGGCCGGAGATGGGCAGGTCCAGGATGTCTTGCTTCTGGATTACCTGGCTGACTTGGGCGACTTCCGTATCGATCGCTTGCGTTGTGCCGGTCACCTCGACTTGTTGCTGGGTAACGGAGAGGCGAAGCGTGACGGAAATTGCCGCGATCTGGCCGACGCTGAGAGTGACGTGAGACTTGTACGGATTGAACTGGCCGGACTCGACGGTCAGCTCGTAGTTGCCCGCGGCCACCGCGGTGATTACCGCGACGCCGGTATCCGAGGAAAGCTCGGTGCGCTTCGCGTCGGTTTCGAGGCTGCGCAGCGTTACGCGCGCTTGTGGAATCACTCCACCGGATTGATCGGTGACCGTGACGCGCAGTGTGGCCAACTGCTGTGCCGAGGCGGTGCCCGCGAGCACCAAAATGAAGAGTGCAAGGCGCACCACCGCACGCAGACTGAATCGAATCATCCCCCACCCCCTATTGAACTCGCCCCGAATCTTATTCCTGAGAGTATTCAGACCGCCTGCCCCAGCGTTTTCATCGGTCTGCCTGCCGTCACGCTCGATTTTGAGCAATCCGCGCGACGGCAGACTCCACGGCTTGCCGGCTCACTTCGTGCCGCTCGGCGTGCTCCTCGATTACTTGAGGCGGGCTTTTTTCGAACGCCTCAACGGCCAGATCGGCGAAGCCTTGTTGTCCATTCTTCAGATATTGCAGCCGGACGATATCAGGTCTCGCATAATGTCCTACCGTGTCTATGAGTGCTTTCGAAACCTTGATCATGTCGGCCTGGCACTCGGCATAAATGATCGTGTCCCCAGATGTCGGAGGCACGAGAGGGACGCCGACGGGCGAGACGATCTGGCTGCCACCGTGTGCGTAGTCAAGATTCACGGTATCTCGCAAGGGAAAATCGGCGGGCAGATCGTTTGCGGTGAAATAGCCGCACGCGGAAAGGACAAACGCGCCGGCTTCCATGGCGTGTGCGCGAGAGGAAGTGTGGCCCCAGAAAAAGCGGCCATCGAAATCCGGCTCCTCTAGCTTCGGACCACAATGAATCGAGAAGGCGCCAGGAAACACCGCGATGTGAAAATCCTCTCCCTGCTCAATCAGGCGAGCGCGGATCAGCGTCATAAGGTGTTCGCCGCAAATTAATCCGCCAATGCGGCCGATATCGGTCTCGTAGGTGACCAGATCGCTGCCATCACCGCAGCCCCAGACGGCGCGCTCGACAAATGTGGGCACCGTCTTGCGGTGGCGCCCCAGAATGTGCCCCGAGCGATCGATAAATAGGAGCGTGTTATAGATCGTGTGCACGCCCCGGCGCGAATCCATCTCGTTGCAGCCGATGACCACGTGGGCGTTGGCCTTCGCGGCGGCCTGGCAGAGTCGCTCGGTGTCCTCGCTGGGGATCAGCACCGCATTGTCATAAAACCGGATGCGCACTGGCAGCCAGTTTTGTAACTGGGACTCCCATCCTTCGCCCCAGTAGGGATAGCCTGCCAGCCAGGTCTCCGTGAAAGCTATGAGTTCCGCACCCTGAGCCGCGGCTTCGGCAATTTTGGCGCAGGCACGGTCTACGCTCTTGGTTCGATCCAGATAGACGGGCGGGGTTTGAACGACCGCGACTTTCACGCTGCGGCGTCCACCGAGGACTTTTTGTTCGGGCTTCATCGATGTTCCCAGCGGTCGAGGCGGCGCAGCAGAGTAGCCACACGTCTTTCCATGAAAGCCTCGCCAGTGGTGCAGAGTCTATCGTGAGCGGCGCGGCGCGAAAAAGGGAGCGAGTACGTATTCGCCGCGCGCGAGCGGGGATTATTCAATACCGCGCACTATGGTTTGTCAAGACGGAGCTTAGAAACGCCGGGCGAGGAATGCTCATACAATCGCGAACGAGAAAGCGTGCTGCGCGGATCGAAAATTCAAAGCACGTTACAGTCTCGGTAGCGTAAGAGCACGGCTCGATCACGCACCCGCTTGTTGGGCTCCGATCAGCTTTTGGGCTTCGTTCGCGTCGAACCACCACGGATTGTAGTCCGGGGGATTGTTGAATCCATTGGCGATCTTGCTGGCCAACGGCGGAATCTGAGACGCCGCGCCCATCAATTGAAGTATGTGGGGCGGAGGCGGAGTGAGCAGGGTGTTGGTCCACTTCACGACCCATTGCGCGTAGGTCCAGAAGGAATTGAAGGTGTCCTGCATCCAGGCGGCGTCGAAGGGCTTGTCACCGCGCTCCAGGATGCGGGTCATGTAAACCTTCGCTGCTTTGCTCGCCGTATTCGAGCCTTGGCCTGTGATTGGATCATTTAGAACAACTACATCCGCCATGCCCATGGCTAGGCGCCCAGAAGGCAGCTTGCAAACGGGCTTGCGGACGGTGGGAGCGAATTTGCCGGCAAGAATTCCCATGTCGTCGGTGAGTTCGATGTTCCGGCAGCGGTCTGCTTCCCACGGGAGAAACTTCTGCAGGATTTCTTTGCTGCGCTGGAGATGCTGAGCCGGTGTTTTCACGTCGCCCCAGCAATCCATTGGTCCGCCAGGGACGCCCTCGAAGACCATGATTTCGCATGCGCCGCTCGTGGTCAGCGCCGGAAAGACGAAATATTCGCCGACGCCCGGAATCAAGTTGAAGGCGACGGCAGTGAATTTTTCTCGCGGCACCATGTTCTTCACGTAGGTGAGCGCAAGCGCTCGCATCGGCGTCGTATAAGGAGTGTTCGCAGCGTCCGTTTCAAACAGGCGCGCGATTTCTCCTTTTCCTGATGCCACGATCGCGAGATCGTTGTTCTTGGCGTACTCCTCAAGTTCCTGCACGCCGGCATCCTGGATGACTACCTTGCCGCCGCGCTTTGTGAATTCTTCCATCCAGCCGGCGAATTTCACTCGTTGATCGACGGATTGTCCGGGATGGTCGAGTTTCGCTTCCCAGAAGAGGGCGCGGCTGCTGTCCGGCCCCGGCACCGCGAATGCTATTCCGTCCGTGTTCGGACATTCCTTCTCCCAGAAGTTGATGCCCAGGTCCCGCTCGTTCTGGAGGGAATCGTGAAACATGAATTGGCTCGAGGTGACGCGGCCTTTGCGGATTTGCTCCGGGGTGCGATTGGAGACGACAGTGATGTCATAGCCGCGTTTCTGCAGGCCCAGCGCTAATTGCAGACCCGACTGTCCTCCGCCGATGATGGCGATCTTGTTCATGGTTCACCTCGCGAAATGTCTCTGAAGGCGGCCTATTTTGCTCGTTCGGATACTGCGAGTCCAGATTTTTTTGGCGAGATGAGTGAGGGGCGAAAGACAGAACTGAAAGCCAAGAGCAAAAGCAAAGGAGAAAGCGAAAGGCCTCACCTCTGAAGAGGTGAGCTACATTACGGACGTACTTCAAGGAACTTTGTCGCTCTTCGGACGCGTGGTAAGGTTACGCGCAGCGAAATCGAGTACGACAAGACACCGGGGGTTCTCTCCATGGACGGACTCAAAGACAAAGTGGCGATTGTCACCGGAGGCGCGACATTAATCGGCGCTCAGGTCGTTCGCGCGTTTCATCGCGAAGGAACAAAGGTTGTCGTGGCGGATGTGAATGCGAAGGACGGACAGGCCATCGCCGACGAACTCAAACCAAGCGTTTGTTTCGTCAAGACGGATCTGGCCGACGATGGGCAGATCGCAGCGTGTGTCGAAAGTACATTGAAGACTTTCGGTGGCATCGATTTTCTTGTGAATCTCGCTTGCGTCTATGTGGATAATGCACTCGAATCAACGAGGCAGGAGTGGCTCGAGAGCTATAACGTGAACGTCGTCGGCGGCGTGCTGATGCTGAAGGCGGTGCGGCCGCACATGGCGAAACGCGGAGGCGGAGCAGTTGTGAACTTTGGAAGTATCAGCGCCAAAGTAGCGCAGACGGGGCGATGGCTTTATCCCACGACCAAGGCCGCAATTCTTCAAGTAACTCGGAATGAAGCTATGGACCTGGCCCACGACAGGATTCGCGTCAATTCCATTTCGCCGGGATGGACGTGGTGCCGCCTGATGGATGAGTTGACCCACGGCGACAAAGTGAAAACAAACAAAGTCGGTGGCGCATTTCACTTGCTGGGGCGCGTGGGCGAGCCGGACGAAGTCGCACAAGGCGTGCTGTTCCTTTGCTCGTCTCACGCATCTTTCATTACCGGCACGGATCTGGCCGTCGATGGGGGCTATTCCGCAATGGGGCCCGAGATGGCTGAGCCGGCGATTCCGAAATTAATGCAATAGCAGCGCTTCCCCAGGCCTTCTTCATGAAACGCATCGCCATCGTTGGCGCGGGACAATCCGGCTTACAGCTCGCTCTCGGATTACTCGATTCCGGCTACGAAGTTACCGTGCTCTCCGACCGTTCGGCCGATCAAATCCGCTCCGGCCGTGTGATGTCGAGCCAGTGCATGTTCGACTGGGCGCTGCAAACCGAACGCGACCTGGGCCTGAATTTTTGGGAGCAAGAGTGTCCCAATGTTGAAGGGATGAGCTTCACGGTTCCGGGCCCTCATGGCGGCAAAGCCGTGGATTGGGCAGCGCGTCTTAATAATCCTGCGCAAGCCGTGGATCAGCGCATCAAAATGCCGCGATGGATGGACGAGTTCGAGCGCAAAGGCGGCGAGTTGGTCGTAAAGGATGTGCAGATCGCGGACATCGAAGCGTACGCTCGAAGCCACGATCTGGTGATCGTCGCGGTGGGCAAGGGAGCGCTTGGCTCGCTCTTCGAACCCGACGCGACGCGGTCGCCCTATCGAACGCCGCAGCGCATTCTTTCACTCACATATGTGACGGGAATGCGTCCGCGCGAGCCTTTCGCCGCCGTTTGTTTCAATCTCATCCCTGGAGTCGGGGAATATTTCGTGTTTCCGGCGCTCACCATATCGGGCCCGTGCGAGATCATGGTTTTTGAGGGCATTCCCGGCGGCCCGATGGATTGCTGGGCCAACGTAAACACGCCGGAGCAGCATCTTGCCAAGTCGAAATGGATTCTCGAAACGTATCTGCCCTGGGAGGCGAAGCGATGCAGGAAGATCGCGCTGACCGACGAACACGGAACCCTGACCGGCTCTCTAACTCCCGTGGTGCGCAGACCAGTGGCAACCCTTCCTTCGGGAAAACAAGTCCTCGGGATGGCGGACGCGACCGTGCTCAACGATCCCATCACCGGGCAAGGCTCGAACAATGCCGCCAAGTGCGCCGACATTTATATGCGAAGCATCATCGAGCACGGCGAGCGACCGGCGGATCGCGACTGGATGCAACAGACATTTGATCGCTATTGGAACGGATACGCCCGCTGGGTCACGGAGTGGACGAACACGTTGCTCAATCCTCCGCCGCACGTCATCAAGATTCTGGAGGCCGCGGGAAGATTACCGGAAGTGGCGGAAGCGGTCGCCAACGGCTTTGACGACCCGCGCTCGTTTTTCCCCTGGTTCATTGACGCCGCGGAAGCCGAGACGTTTCTGGAGCAGGCTGCGAAGGCTGCAGCCGAGCGCTTCGACCGGCGCGATTTCCGCCGTGCACTGGGGCAGTTCGCGACCGGAGTGACCGTGGTGAGCACGCGCGCGCAGGATGGGCGCCGCATCGGTCTGACGGTGAATTCTTTTTCATCCGTATCGCTCGATCCGCCGCTTGTGCTCTGGAGCTTGTCACGGCAATCGGCGTCTCTGGCGGATTTCACGAACGCTGCTCACTTCGCGGTCAGCGTGTTGGCGGCCAACCAGCATCATCTTTCGCGGCAGTTCGCTACTTCCCTCGAAGACAAGTTCGCCGATGTCGAATGTGTCGAGGGGCGCGGCGGCTGCCCTTTGTTGAAAGGCGCCACCGCACATTTCATTTGCCGCAACGTGCGGCAGTATGATGGCGGCGATCACGTCATCTTCATCGGCGAAGTCGAGGATTACAAATGGAATGAGGGCGAGCCCTTGATTTTTCATTCGGGCCGCTACCACGTGCGAACCCGCCACCCGGACCTGCCGGAATGAACGGCCCGGTGAAAGCTGCAAGACCGCCGTTTCTGGATTATGATGGCGACCAACTTCTCTCAGAAAAAAGGGGAATCTCATGACTTCATTCGCAACGCTGAATAAGCAATACATTGGCGGCACCTGGAGAGATGGCAACGCCGGCAAGATCCTGACGGACCGGAATCCCTATAACCAGAATCCGATCTGCGAATTCAAGCTCGCGAATCTCGCGGACCTGGATGAGGCTTATCGTTCCGCGGCGGCCGCGCAAAAAATCTGGGAAGGGGTCAACGCCTACGAAAAGCGAACGGTACTTGAGAAGGCATTCGCGTTCGTCGAAAAAAATGAAGCGGAGATTACGGACATTATCATCGAGGAGCTGGGCGGCACTGGGCTCAAAGCATTCTTCGAGATTTCCATCGTCAAGAACATCATCAAGGAAGCGTCCACCTATCCACTGCGGATGATCGGCGAGATCATTCCGTCGGCGGTCGAGGGCAAAGAGAACAGGCTGTATCGCGTTCCCGTTGGCGTCGTCGGCGTCATCAGCCCATTCAACTTTCCATTTTTCTTGAGCATGCGCTCGGTGGCGACGGCCATTGGCGCCGGCAACGGCGTCGTGCTGAAGCCGCACGACGATGCGGCAATCACCGGAGGAACGCTGGTCGCCAGGGTATTCGAAGAATCGGGTATTCCGAAAGGCTTGCTGAACGTGATCGTCGCGGACATCCGCGATCTCGGCGATAAATTCATCGATCACCCGATTCCGCGGGTCATCTCGTTTACCGGATCGGAAGGAGTCGGCCGGAAGATCGGAGAGGTAGCGGGCAGGTGCTTGAAGAAAGCAATTTTGGAGCTGGGCGGAAACAGCGCGTTTATTGTGCTGCAGGATGCGGATCTCGAGCTGGCCCTCAACGCGGCAGTATTCAGCCGCTTCACGCACCAAGGACAAATCTGCATGTCCGCCAACCGAATCTTGGTGCATCGTTCGATTTACAATCAGTTTCTCGAGAAATACGTGAAGCGCGTGGCTGGCTTGAAAGTCGGCGATCCGCGCGATCCAAAAACCGATATTGGCCCGCTGATGAACAAAGCCCAAGCGGATACGCTTTCGAAGCAGATTCAAAAGGGCGTCGCCGAAGGAGCGCGTGCTGTTCTGCAAGGCAAAGCTGAAGGCAATCTCGTTTCGCCCACGATTTTCGCCGATGTCCGCCCGAACATGTCCATCGCGCAAGACGAAATGTTTGGCCCAGCCGTTTGCGTCATTCCATTCGATACGCCGGAAGAAGCGATTCGCATCGCTAACGACAGCCCGTTCGGCCTCAGCGGCGCCATCCACACGCGAAACATTGAATTCGGCGCGCAACTCGCAAAACAGATCGACTCTGGAGCGATCCACGTGAACGACGGCACGATCAACGACGATCCGCTCGTAGCTTTCGGTGGAGAAAAAGCTTCCGGAGTAGGACGTCTGAATGGGAGATGGGCTCTAGAGGAATTCACAACGCTAAAGTGGGTTTCCGTTCAGCACACCACGAGACACTATCCCTTCGAAGCAGCAGCGGCTGGAGCCTAGCAGAGAAGTTCCCGCATCCTGGGAGCGCCGCCCGAACTGTGCTCCACAACCTGAGAAATAATGCTATTTCTCAGAGCTGGAATTTTGCGGCACGAGCGCGAGCGAGCACAAAATCATGCTAAGGCCGTAACAACCAATTCCTGCGATCAGGCCGGCCAGCGCGCCAAAAATATGGCCGAACCAAAGCGCGGCAACGATGCCCGCCAGGATCGAGGTCACCAGGGAAAAGCAGATCGCGACGTAGTCGATGATGTCGCCCGCTTCATGCTTCATTCCGAAAAAGGCGAGTTTGAAGGCCGTCTCTGGGACTTTCATGGCTCTCCTCCTGTCTTCCGCTCACGGGAGATCGAGGTTGAAGAGGGGACCCGTCTGGCCCCCTCTCCAGAAAGAGCTGCCGAAACTTAGTTGTGAGCCACCGTGGCGAACTTCTCGAACTTTGGAAGCGTTGCATACCCCACTTCGAAAGTCTTCACCACGGGCATGCCCTCGATGTACTTGTTCATGATCTTGGCCGCCTCTGGATAGAAATCCCGAGTGTAATTGTCAGCAAACTCCTTCTTCTCCCACAAGCTAATGGCGACCCCTTCCGGCTTGTCGGGAGCAACTAGGATCACCTCATCGAGGAAACCCGTTTGCGTGCGTAGCAGGGGAAGCAGTTCCTTCTCAATTATCTGCGGAAACTCTGACACCGCACTTTTCTTGATCTGGAACGTCATGTGACGGCTATACATAAGTCCTCCTTCTTAGGCGCTCGCGCGGTTGGTTCGCCTCGCGTACGTCACTTCATCGCGGGGTCGCGCATCGCGCCGCCCTCCATCCAATACGTGTACGAAATTTCGCGCGAGTCTGCCATGACCGGCGTCACGGGGCAGAGTGACAGCGGATACGCTGGGCGACTCGTTCCATTTCGTTCGGATTTTCATCTTCCGCGATGTGACGCAGGGCACCGCTCCGGGTGATGGGCTTCACAGACGGCGGGCCCGGCGAGGTCGAACATTAGTTATGTGATGCCGCCGCCTGAAGGTAATTGTCTGGCGGCTGGCGGGGAGGACACCATGGCAACCGAGGTCTATGTCGTCATCGCATTGCTAGCCATCGCCATTGTGTTCGTGACCAGGCGAGTGTGGGGAGCGTTGACATTTCGGGGCAAGATGCTGATTACCTGTCCGGAAACGCACGCGCCAGCAGCCGTCAAGGTGAATCTCCGGCGCGCTACACTGAACGCGTTAGCCGGACGGGACGACCTTGAGTTGTGCGATTGTTCGCGCTGGCCGGAGCGAGCCGATTGCGATCAAGACTGTCTCCCGCAGATCGAACGTGATCCTGAGAATCATCGCGTGTGGTCCATCGCTTCGCACTGGTTCGCGGGAAAGAAATGCGTGTATTGCGGGAAGCGAATCGACACCCTTAGCCACTTCGATCACAAACCCGCGCTGCTCGACCGCGAGAGTAAGACGGAAGAGTGGAATGATCTTCCTGCGGAGACCCTCCCGGGAGCGTTCTCAGAGGACTTGCCCGTCTGCTGGAGCTGCCATATGACTCAGAAGTTCGTGCGAGAACACCCGGATATGGTGGTCGTGCGGCAGTGGGAGAAGTCGGGTCCACTCGGCGAGTACGTTCCAAAGAAGACGCATTCCAAGGATTCAGCTCGGGCGTAATCAATCTTCTTTCGGATACCACATCTAAAGGCTATTGGTGTGGCGCGACGCGCCCGCTCCGTAGCGCTGCTACGCTACAGTCTTACACGGTAACCGGCTCAGGCACCTCGCTCCGCTCCGCAACCGGTAAACTCTCCTGGGCATCCACGACGGCAAAGGCCGCGATGTTGACGATTTCTTCCACCCCCGCACCGCGCGGCAGGACGTGCACCGGCTTGGACATGCCCATCAAGATTGGCCCGATGGTTTCCGCACCGCCGATGCGCGAGAGCAGTTTGTAGGAAGCGTTCGCTGAAATGAGATCGGGGAAGATCAACACGTTGGCGCCGCCATGAAGATGCGAGAACGGGTAAGTCTCTTCGATGATCTCCGGCACCACCGCCGTGTCGGCCATCATTTCACCGTCCACCATCAGCGTGGGATCCGCCAACCGGACGAGCTCGACGGCGCGGCGCACCTTTTCTGTCTGCGGGTGCTCCGTGCTGCCGAAATTGGAAAACGAGAGCATGGCCACCCGCGGAGTGACGCCAAACCGCCTGGCGGTCTGCGCTGCGCAAGTGGCGATCTCCGCCAGATCTTCCGCCGTGGGATCGATATTCACCGAGCAATCCGCCAAGAAGTAAAGGTCGCCGTGCGGCGTGACCATCACGTACAGCCCGGCGACTTTGTGCAGGCCGGGCCGCGGCTTGATCACTTGCAGAGCGGGGCGAATGGTATCGGGGTAATGTTGCGTCACGCCGCTCACCAGCGCGTCCGCGTCGCCCAGTTTCACCATCATGCATCCGAAGATGTTGCGGTTCATAATCAGCTCGGGCGCTTCGGTGAGCGTCACGCCCTTCCGCTGCCGTAGCTCATAGAACATCTGAATGTAGTGATCGCGGCGGTGCCAATCAGCGGGGTCCACGACCTCCATGC